>Ga0247812_10001384_pt1 | contig 13762 bp, 12 predicted proteins | sample UWRJL149409B1_FD_178011 | JGI IMG/M metagenome (GOLD analysis project Ga0247812, IMG submission 178011) | Plant litter microbial communities from Arlington Agricultural Research Station in Wisconsin, United States - UWRJ-L149-409B-1 | ecosystem: Environmental > Terrestrial > Plant litter >...
AGGCGCGCGGGCGTCGAGCCGAGGGGATGGATGCCGACAACGGTTGCACCGATCAGTGCACCAACCGCATTGACCGCGAGAATCCAACCAGCGAGTCCAGCGTTGTCTCGCGCCGCCTCGGAGGCGGTCGCAACGATGGTGAGAGCTCCAACGGGAACACCGATGCCGAAGGTGAACGCAGCGACCCGCGCGATTGCGGGCAGGAGGATGGGTGACCGGACACCGCTATGCGTGGCATCCGCGGTGCGGCGCTCTTTCGAGGCAGTGCGTGGTGCCGGGTTGATGACGAAGGCGAGCGCACCGATCAGGCCGAGCCCTCCGGCGAACAGCAGGTTGCCGACTGGGCCGAAGATGGCGATACCGGCGACTGTGAGCAGCGGGCCGATGATGTAGATGATCTCCTGGGCGCCCGCGTCGAGGCTGAATGCCGCTTTTAGAGGAGCGCCGGGGTTCACCAGGCGCGGCCAGAGCGCACGAAGCGCAGGCTCGAGCGGCGGGGTGAAGAGCCCTGCGGCAGCCGCGAGTGCCACCGCCGCACCCGGAGCCGGCTCGAGTGTTAGGGCCATGCCCGTAAATGCCAGAAAGCTCAGGATGCCGCTGACGGCGAGAACAACGATCTGGCCAAGCCGATCGATGAGTCGGCTGAGGAGCGGCTGGCCGAGCGCGCCCGCGATGACGAAGACGGCCGTGATCAGTCCGGCGAAAGCGAAATCGCCACTCGTCGAACGAACGAGCTGCACGATCGCGAGCGCCGCCATTGCGCCGGGCAATCGCCCGAGGAGGGAGGTGAACAGCAAATAGCCGGTGTGCCGGGTGCGGAGCACGGAAACGATCGGGTAGGACGAGCTTGTCATACAAGCCAGTCTGACACATGGATATGATTTGATTGTCCGGTGACAGTTCTTGAGGGCCCCATCACCCCACGGCCGGGGGTTCCGCTGCGGGTCGAGGTCTACGACCGCATCGCGCGCGCAATCCGCTCGCGCGCCCTGCCGCCGGAATCGTTGCTCCCGAGCGAGAGCGAGCTTGGCGAGGCAATGGAGGTCAGCCGCACGGTCGTGCGCGAAGCGCTGCTACTGCTCGAGGAAGACGGACTCCTCCGATCGCGCCGCGGAATCGGCCGCGTCGTCACCGCAGCTCAACCGGCGGTCGGCTTCGAACGCCTGCGCCCGATGGAACAGATTCTGGCCCACCGCTTCCACGATCTCTCCGTGACCCGCACCGAGGTAACGCTGCAACGGGAATCGGCGTCATTCATCGCCGAGGGCCTTGGCATCGCGCCGACGTCGCCGAGCCTGTTCATCGAATCCGTGCTGTTCAGCAACGGCGACCCCATCGCGCTGGTGCAGGAACACCTCCCCGCCGGCGAGAACCTCAGCACTTTCGGTGACGACGTGCGTCGCCTCGTCGAGAACCTCGACCCAGAGCGCACCTGCCTCGGTTCCCTGACCGCAGAGCTCGGCCCAATCTTCGGAACCGGTCGGTCAGAACTCAGCGTTGGCACGCCGGGAGGGGTGCGCGCGAAGCTGCTCACCATCCGGCCGACTTCGCCGGTTCTGATCGTGACGCAGACGGTTCACCTGGGTTCGCGGCCGCTATATCTGTCCAAGGTCATTCTTCGCCCGGAAGCCGGGCCGCTGGAGATCAGCCACTCCGCGGGGCGCTGACCGCGCTGACGGCGCTGACCGTCATTAGAACAACGTCGGCTCAGCATCTGGAGCGCGCTCAGGCTTCACCAGCAGCTCGAGGAACCGTGAGTTGATGAAGAGGCGCTCCCGTCCGGCCCTGATGTCCACGAGGACACCCTGACGGACGAGAGCATTTAGCCAGTTGGTCGCGGTTGGTCGCGAGACTCGGCAGCGTTCAACCACATTTGAAATGCGGCAGTACGGCTGCTCAAACAGCACAGCGAGAAGATCTGCATTTGCCGCAGAAGTCGCCTCCCTGATTTTGGCGAGAGTTTCGTCTTGCAGCTCCTGAACCTGGTCGATCTTGGCGACTGTACTGAGAGCGGTTTTGCGGATTCCCTCCAGCACAAAGAGGACCCACTCCTCCCAATTGCTGTCGCGCGTCACCCCGAGCAGCAGCCGGTAGTACTCGTCTTTCTTTTCAATGATGTATCTGGAGAGGTAGAGAATTGGCTGGTCGATGAGGCCAGCGCTCATCAACATCAGGATGTTCATGATTCGACCCGTCCTCCCGTTTCCGTCTTCGAACGGATGGATGGCCTCGAATTGGTAGTGGGCGACTGCCATTGCAACCAGCGGATCCAAATTTCCCGGCTGATGCAGAAATTTCTCCCAGTTGCCGATCTTGGTTCGAATAACGCTCTCGCCCGATGGCGGAGTGTAGATGGCTGCTTGAGTGGCGGGATTCCCTATATAGGTTCCAGGCAGCTTCCTCACATCCATCACTCTGCTTTTGACGATTGTGCACACCTCGACGACAGTTGTAGATGACAACGGCCGGGCTCGCATGAGTTCCACTCCGGCAAAGAGAGCTGTCCGATAGTTGAGGGTTTCCTTTGTTGCGGGATTGGTCGCCGCCGATTCGTCCTGAGCAAACTTGAACAGGTCATCTGCCGTAGTGACAATGTTTTCGATTTCAGAGCTTGCTTGCGCCTCGAGAAGAGGTATCGAGTTGATGAGTACGGTCGGATTGGTCATTCGGCGAGCAGCCTGATCGAGCGTGGCCAACGCCGCGCGAGCCTCTATTGCCGCTTTGAGGACCTGTTTCGTTTCGATTTCGATAGTTGGCGGAAGCTCTGGAAGAGCGTTATATGGCGTCGCCGGATCCCAAGTCATGTGTAAAGACTAGTTACATGCATCGACTACGTGTAAAGAAATTGCCCAATTTTTTACACGTTAGGAGAACACGTAAAGAAAACTGCTCAACACAATCGCCACTGAGCGCTTGGTGTTCGCCAAACTCAGGGCGTAAAAAAGGCCCCCTCAGCACTCCGAAGAGGAGCTGAGAGGGCCTATCTTGATGTGGTGCGCCCGGAGGGATTTGAACCCCCGGCCTATTGATCCGTAGTCAATTGCTCTATCCGCTGAGCTACGGGCGCATGTCAGCTAGTTTCGCACCGAGGTGCAGAAGCCAACTGGAAAACTATACCAGCCGTTTGGGGGTGCTCGTGCACACGGCGGCTTTCAGACGAGCGGATGCCGGGGTTCCGTCATCCGATTTCCTCGACTAAACCTGTGGTCATGACCGTTCTCGACTTCAAATCCGACCAGAAAGAACTGTATTCACCCGGCACCGACTTCAGCATCGTCGACGTGCCGGTGATGACGTTCTTCGCCCTTGACGGAGCGGGCGATCCCAACACTTCGCGCGACTACACGGCGGCGGTCGAAGCCCTGTTTGCGGCCTCCTATGCCACGAAATTCACGAGCAAGCGCGAACTCGAACGCGACTACGTCGTCGCACCACTCGAAGGACTCTGGTGGTCTGAGAACCCGGCGAAGTTCGCGCAGCTCGACAAAAAGGACTGGCTCTGGACGGTCATGATCCGACAACCCGAGTGGCTGACCAACGCCCAGCTGCTCGACATCCTGCACGCCACGGCAGAGAAGAAAAAGAACTCGCTCATCGCCGCGATCCGTCCGATGCTCTTCAACGAAGGACTCTGCGTTCAGGCCATGCACATCGGCCCCTACGACGACGAGGCGCCGAAGATCGCCGCTCTCCATGCCGACTACCTGCCCGCGAATAACCTTGTCGAGACCGGCAAGCACCACGAGATCTACCTCAGCGACCCGCGCACGGTGAAGCCAGAGAAGCTCCGCACGATCCTGCGCCAGCCGGTGCAGCGCAAGTACTAGCCATACAGGCCCCCGAGCTCGCGCGAGATTCGGGCCAGTTCGGCCTGCACCGAGTCGGGCTCAACCACCTCGATGCCCGCACCCCACCCGGCCAGGTGTTGCGCGATCATGAGGGGCGCCGGTGCCGCCACCCGCACCCTCGCTCGCCCATCGGGCTCGATTCCGAGCTCGTCGACGTGCCGGCCGAACTGGCCGCGCAACACGTGCACGAGTCCGGCGTCGACGAGCACCGTCGCCGACGTCTGCGACCGCGCAGACTCGACCACCTCGACGATGTCGTTCCACGCGGCAGCCACGTCGAAGTCGGCCGGATGCTCCGCGACCCGATCGGTGATCGCGAGCGATGACATCCGATCGACTCGGTAGGACCGCCGCCCGGATGCCGTGCCCGCGATCAAATACCACGTCGCGTTTTTGTCGACCAGGCCGAGCGGGTCGACCGACTGCCGAGTCGCGTCACCCGCGCGGTTCACATAGTCAAAGTCGACTCCGCGGCGCCGGATGACGGCTGCCTCGAGCTCGGCGACGATTGCTGGTTTCTCGTGGGAGAGCTCGCTCCACGCTGAGTGGTCGACGACGACTGCGGTTGCCGCCGCTTCGGCGTCGGCCCGGAACGTCTCGGGGAGAGCGCGCACGAGCTTGCGGAGTGCAGACTTCGCCTCGGGTGCAAGGGACGCTGCCGGACCGAGCAGCAGAAACAGCGCCTGTGCCTCGCTCGAACTCAGCCCGGACAAGTCGGTGCGCGCACCGCCGAGCAACTGCCACCCTCCACCGCGCCCCGGCTGCGGATAAACCGGGATGCCGGCGGCCGAGAGTGCCTCGAGGTCGCGGCGGGCGGTGGCGACCGAGATCTCGAGCTCATCCGCGAGCATCGCGGCGGTCACCCGACCGCGCGCCTGCATCATCAGCAGAGTGGCTACGAGTCGGTCAGCGCGCATGTTTCCATTCTTTCTCGCAAAGTGCTCAGAAGGTGACTACTTTGCGGGCGCACCATGGAATTACCACTCAACGAAAGGAACAAAATCATGCTGCGAGGACTCACCACCGCCGTCTACCCCACCGCCGATCTCGACGGAGCCGTTCGCTGGTACGCCGATCTGCTCGGCATCGAGCCGTACTTCACGCGCCCCGGTTACACCGAGTTCCGGCTCGGTGACTACAGCCACGAACTCGGACTGATCGACAAGGCCGTGATGGGCCAGATCGGGCCTGATTCCACGACCGCGACCGACCCGGCCGGCGTCATCCTGTACTGGCACGTCGACGACGTGCAGGCGGTGATCGACCGCACCGTCGCGGCCGGCGCCACCCTGCACCAGCCCCCGATGGACTTCGGCGAGGGCTTCATCGGGGCTTCCGTTATCGACCCGTTCGGCAACATCCTCGGGCTCATGCACAACCCGCACTACCTCGAGGTACTGGAGTCGAGAAGCTAACGCAGCAGGTGTTCGAACCGGTACTCCAGCAACTCGCGCAGCACGATCGAGGTGGCCGTGCGCTTGATGCCGCGACATTTCTTGATGCGCTGGGTGATGTCGTACACGTGGTCGGCGTCGCGGGCGACGATCTGGATCATCAGGTCGTTCTCCCCCGACAGCCCCATGCACTCGATCACCTCGTCGATCTCGCTCATGTCAGTCATCATCTGGTGAAACTCGTCCTGGTCAACTTCGGCCGTCACCATGGCGCGAAGCGGGTACCCGAGGGCCTCGCCGGTGAGCCGCACCGAGTTGGCGCGCAGAACGCCATCACGGGACATCCGGTCGAGCCTGGCGTGCACCGTTCCGCGAGCGAGTTCGAGCTTCAGCGCGATCAGCTGCACCGTCGCCCGCGGGTCTTCATCGAGCGCGAGAAGGATGCGACGGTCGGTGTCATCGAGACTTGTCATAGTGGTCAGCGTAGACGGCAATCGCGGTGAACGACTGATCACTTTGTTCACCGTTTTCGGCAACTATTGCTCGGCTAGACCGGTGGTGGTGTGATTTCCAGCATGACTGACACGCTTGCTCTGCCCACCGCGTCCGCCTCAATCCCGCTGTCGTTCGACCACGAAGAAGTTGTCGCCGTCACCGGTCGCCGCTCCGGCCTCTCGATGATCGCGGCCGTGCACTCGACGAAGCTCGGCCCTGCGCTCGGCGGATGCCGGGTCTGGACCTACCCGGCCTGGGAGGACGCCCTCGCCGACGCGCTTCGTCTCTCGCGCGGAATGACGTCGAAGAACGCCCTCGCCGGGCTCGCTCTCGGCGGCGGAAAGTCTGTCATCCAGCTTCCCGAGGGTGTAGCGCTCATGGGAGATCTTCGTCGGGACGCGTTCCTCGACCTCGGCGACCTCGTCGAGTCGCTCGGCGGCAGTTACCGCACCGCCGAGGACGTCGGAACCTCGTCTGCGGATATGGCCGTCATCGCCGAGCGCACCTCCCACGTCGTCGGCCTCCCGACTGAAACCGGCGGTCACGGCGACCCCGCCGAGTACACGGCGCGCGGCGTCTACGCCGGGCTACGGGAGACGCTGCGGCGCTCGACCGGCACCGCATCCGTCGATGGACGCCGCATCATCATCGCCGGGCTTGGCCAGGTCGGCTCGCGGCTGGCGCTGCGCCTCGCCTCCGAGGGGGCGACCCTCACCGTCACCGACGTCAACCCGGCTCGCGAGCAGTTCGCAATCGAGCTCGGTGCGAGCTGGGTCTCCCCCGCCGATGCGCACCGGGTCGAGGGTGACCTGTTCGTTCCGGCCGGAGTGGGCGGGATGCTGTCGCCTCGCGTCATCGACGAGCTGCGGGTGGCGGCGGTGTGCGGCCCCGCGAACAACCAGCTCGCCTCAGAAACCGGGGGTTCGCAGCTGGCGGCTCGCGGCATCCTGTACGCCCCGGACTACCTGGTGAACGCGGGCGGAGTCATTCGACTCGGCACGGGCGACGACAGCGACGAGCTGGTGCTCGCGCGCATCGACGCGATCGAGCAGACGCTCGCGCGGGTGTTCGACGAGGCGGAGTCGGAGGGAGTGACGACCGTCGAGGCCGCTGACCGCCTGGTCGCGGAGCGTTTGGGTACCTCGCTGGTTGAGTAGCACGCGAGAAACGAGCGCGACCGGCGCTACTCGGCTTCGGGCAGCTCGTCGCAATCGAGGGCGACGCTGAAAGTTCCACCGGTGAGAGCCGTGTGTTCCGCGCCGCTGAACGTGTAGCTGATCTCCAGGTGGTGAGTAGTGCCGTAATCGCGGCCGGCATCGAGAGCGGCTCCAATCAGGATGTGGGAGACCTCGCCAGGCTGGACGATGAGGCCGAGCGCCGGAACGCGAGCTTCCCAGGTTTCGGGCAAGACGTTGTCCATCGGATAGGCATCCGTGCCGACGATTCCGTTCGGACCGGGGATCGAAAACATCTCGATCACCCGGAGCCCATCGTTCTCAACGAGTTCAATGTCGGTGATCGCAATGGGCAGGTCGGACGTGTTGGCGACTTCTTCGCCAAAAGTGATCGCGTCGTGCGAACCAAGATTCTGACACACGCTGTACGAGGTTGGGTCGAGTTCTGGGTCGCTGGTCACGCCAGTTGTCTCGAGCGGTCCATCGGTAGACGACGCGCACCCCGCGAGTGTCAGGGTAAGGGCCGCTAACGCGACTACCGTCAGGGCTCGGAAGAAGGATGCCATGGTGACCTTTCGACGGGACGCACGTTGATCAATATTCAGGTTCAGCGTAGCGGTCGACGGGTACGACGTATCGAATCGCCCCAAAGTGCCCTAACTTTCCAAATTTGGGGCACTTTGGGGAAAGTGGATTCGCGGCGCGGCTGCGGCAACGGCTACTGCGAGACATTTGATTCGCGGCGTTTCCTTGTGCTTCGGCGGCAGAGCGAGGACAGTGGAGAACCCGGTTCCTGTCAGTAACCCGTCACGCTTTCACCCTCTGGGTTCATCACCTCGAGAAAGCGCACACCATGGGCACTCTGACCTACGACGGCATGTTCGTCCGCTTCGACGACCGGGTTCTCGCGCACGTGCAGATCGTCATCGTGCAAAAACTCCGGCGCGGAGAGAGCTTTTTGATGTCGTGGCGCGATAGTGACTCCGTTGGCGACGGGCGCAGTTCGATCTGGCTCGACCGCAGCATCCCGCTCTACTTCAAGTTCGCCGGCGGGCACACGCCAGACCTCAATCGGGAATGGATTGCCGCGCTCGCCCTGTCCGCCGACAGCCCGCGAGGGTTGATCGTCACGAGCGAGCACGACTCCTCCCGCTACCCCGAAAACGATCTACGGCCAGCCGCCGAGACACCGGTGATGTCACACTCCCATCGCACAACAGTCGACCCGAGCAAGGTCGACCACTAGCCGGACGAGATCACCCCGTCGGCCAGCAGCAGCGAGTAGTCGGCCATAGCCTGCAGCGACGGGTCATGGGTCGAGATGATCGCCGTCATTCCCTCAGCGCGCACGACCGACTGCAGCAGCGCCATGATGGCGGCACCCGTGTCGGCATCGAGCTGGCCCGTCGGTTCGTCGGCGATGAGTAGTCGCGGCGAGTTCGACAGCGCCCGCGCGATCGCGACTCGTTGCTGTTGCCCACCCGAAAGCTCGCCCGGACGCTGCGCCGCGTGCGCCGAGAGACCGACGATATCGAGCAGGTGCGCGACCCGCTCTTGGCGCTGGGCGGTCGGCACTCCACGCAGCCGCAACGGGAGGCTGACGTTCTCGGCCGCAGACAGCATCGGCAACAGCCCGAAGTTCTGGAACACAAAGGCGAGCTCGTCCCGCCGCAACGCGGTGCGCGCGGCTTCGCTCAGCCCGGTCACTTCGATGTCATTCAGCACGATCGTGCCGGAGGTCGGCTCATCGAGCCCTCCGACGCAGTTGAGCAGTGTCGTCTTACCCGATCCCGACCGCCCGACAAGCGCCACGATGGTGCCGCGCGCGATGTCGAACGACACGTCGCGAAGCGCGTGCACGTCGCCACCGGCCGATCGGTAAACGCGGCTGAGCGTAGTTACCGACACCATCGGCGATTCGGAGACGGTCGAGGTGACCAGCGGCGCAACGGTCATTTCTTCTCCTGCCCAGCCCTGGCATCTGGCCAGATTCCGACGTGGTCGGGCTCCAACTCAAGACGCACGCGATGCCCAAGCCCGAGCGACTGGCGAAAGTCAGCAGGCAATTGCAGTCGACCGGCGCGGTCGAGAACCTCATACTCTTCGGCGATGACGGCGGATGACCCGAACTCGTCGACCTCGGTGCGCCGAAGTACCTCAGACGAGGTGCGCCCGTCGCGAATGGCCACCGTGCGCTGCACCTGGGTGGCGACATCCTTGTCGTGGGTGACGATCACGACAGTCGTGCCGAGCGCTTCGTTGGCGGTGCGCAGGGCTGCGAAAACATCATCGCCGGTCGCGCTGTCTAGTTCGCCGGTCGGCTCGTCGGCGAAGAGCACTTCCGGACGATTGGCGAGCGAAACGGCAATCGCGACGCGCTGCTGCTCGCCTCCCGACAGCTCTGCCGGTCGTCGCTTCGCCTTCTCGCCCATGCCCATGGCGTCGAGCAATTCGGCCGTGCGGCGAGCGCGAGCCGGAGCGCGAACCCCCGCGAATGCCATCGGCAACGAGACGTTTTCGGTAGCGGTGAGATACGGCAGGAGGTTGCGCGAGGTCTGCTGCCAGATGAAGCCGACGACCGAACGCCGGTAGGCGAGGCGGTCAGCGGTTGACATGCGCAGCAGGTCCCAGCCGCCGACGCGCGCGCGGCCCGCGGTCGGTGCATCCAGTCCGGAAAGCACGTTCAGCAGCGTGGATTTTCCCGAACCCGATGCCCCGACAATCGCGATCATCTCGCCCCGATTGACGAGCAGGTCGAGGCCCTGCAGCGCCTGCACTTCAATCTGCGCGACCTGGTAGATACGCACCACGTTGTCGCACACGATCAGTGCGTCTGCCCCGTAGTCATCCACGGGCGCGGACAACGAAGGGGCCGTTATCTGGTTCGTCATACCGTTTCTCCCACTCTCAGAACGTCATTCAATCGAGCACGTCGGTGCGCGATCACTTCCACAAAAAGTGCCAGCCCGAGCAGCACGATCGCCGTCCCGACGACCGCTGAGACAATCAGCGGCGAAATGCTGAGCACTGGCGTAGTCGGACCTCCGGCCAAGATCGCCAGGCCGAGCGACGGCCCGATGATGGTCACGATCCCGATTCCGGCGGCGATACCGCCGATGAGCGCGGCAATCACCAGCGGCGCAACGTCGGCGATCGCGAGCCACCAGCCGATCCGCGGTCGCATTCCGAGCGTGCGCAGCAGCGCCAGCGACCTGCCACGCCCGCGACTGCCGGCGAGAACAGTGCCGATGAGGGTCAGCGCGGCGAGCACGGCAACGGCCGTGGCCGCGATCGCCATCACCGTCGACACCCCACCGACAAACGCGAGGTCCTGGCGATCCCGCAGCCAGTCGGCTCGGCTCAACACTTCGTGGTCCGCGTCCGCGAGATCACGCACCGCGTCGACCGCGCCGCCGCCCATGACGAGCAATCGATCGGGGGCGATGTCGTCGAGGCGCCCGGACAGGGCGTCGAGGTCGACGTAGACGAAAGAGTTACCGGCATACCCGGTCGGTCCGCGGTTCTCGACACCGATCACTCTCACGCTCACGCGGTCCTGGTCGAATCGCAGCGCGCCATCCGTTCCCTGCAGGCGCCGGGCGAGTTCCGCGTCCACGATCACCGGCAGGGCATCGTCAATGCCGAGACCAGCGGATGCCACCGCCAACTCCCGCAGACCTTCACCGCTGTTCGTCTGCTCGCCGGAGACCCCTCCCGACAACCGATCGACGATGTCCGGGTACGCCGCGTCTACCGCGAGCACGGTTGCGGTCAGATACACCGGTCCCCCGGTGAGCTCGACGGAGCCGCGCGAGTACTGCGCGCTTGCCGCCGTGACTCCCGGGCGCTGCGCCACGTCGGAGACCACCTCGTCGGTGAGCACACCCTCGACCCGGGCGTCGGCGCCGATCCGCTGCCAAGAGGCGTCGTCCTGTCCGGTACGCACGGTGTCGACCAGAAGTCCCCCGCTCACCGCGACACCGACGGCGAGGGTCAGCGCGAACAGTGGAACCACCGCGAGCGCCTGCCTGGCCTGCATCGCTCCGAGCACACCGACGGTGCCGCGCGACCGCTCGCCGATAGCCGCAGCCGTGTTCACGAGCAGCGGATAGACGCGGATGATGACGAGCGTGATCGCGACCGCGAGCAGCAGTGGCGCGACGAGCAGCAACGGATCCACTCCGTCGTCGCGCACCAGCCCTCGAACCCGCACGGCGTAGAGCGCTGCGCCCGCGAGCACCACGATGCCCGCCTCGGCACTCAGCCGAACGGCCCGCCCACGGCCGGCCTGCTCCTGCCGAGCCTGACGGTTGGCGGCCTTCCGTCGCACGATCGAAACCGCCCGCGCACCCGCGACCGAGAGCACCGGCGGCGCCGCGATAGCAATTACCGCAATGACGGTGATCAGCAGTGGTTCCCTGGCGGAACCGGTAGCGACGACGGCCGCGCCGACACCGAGCGCGAGCCCGAGTGCCACGGTCAACAGTGACTCGATGAGCGCACGAAGGCCGACCGCCGCAAGCGAGGCTCCTCGCGCCCGCTCGAGCGCGATCTCCGCCGAGCGGCGCACTGTGATCAACCGCGAGAGAACCAGGATCACGGCAGCGATCACACCGAACAATCCGACGGTCATCACCGACGACTGCGCGAGGGCCGCGCTCGCCTGCACGGGGTACGCGTCGAGCGCGGCGTCAAGGCCCGACTGCACCTGCAGAGTCGCGGGCGAACTGCCGGCGAGCGTCGCCGGTTTCGCCTGCAGCTCCTTGATCGCGTCGTTTACGTCGTCCACCAGAGCTGCCGTGAACGTTTCGGGGTCGAAGGTGATCCGCACACTCGCGAGGATCGGCTCCGTGAACAGCGGCTCCGCACTCGCGACACCGGCAGGGGTCGTCAGCAGGGTCACTCCGGTGACTCCGGCAACGACACGGGCAGTGCTGAGCGTCGGAAGGTCCGCGAATTCACCGGGCACCTTCACTAGCCCGACGACGACGAAGCTCGCCGTCTCCGAGCCCGACGTCGTCGTCAGCACGCTTCCCCGACCGACGGATGCCGCCCCGGCCACGTCAGCGGACAGCACTACTTCTATCGGCTCGCCCTCGGGCACGTCTTCCGCAAGCCGTCCCTCGACGATCTCCAGCGCGGCCAGCCGATCCGCCGTCACGGTCGCGAGCTGCGCTCCGATCGCGACCGTCGGTCCCGTCGGGTCGGTTTCGGCGACGGAGAAATCGGGCGTCAGCACGGTAGCCACCGCGCCGCCCGTCGTCACCGACGCGAGCAACGGGGGCAGGCGGCCGGGAATCTCGGTTTCGAGCGCGACAGCTTGTTCCGGAGTCATGACTTCGAGGGACTCACGGGTGTCACCGATCGCAGCGCGCACGACGAGATCGGCCGATTCTCCCGCGGCGGCCACGGCCTGACGCGCCCCGCGATCGTTGGTATCGGCGATGAGAGACGGAACGACGACCGACAGTGCGCCCGCGACGGCTACCAGGATCACCCAACTGAGAAGCAGCGCGAGGTCGCGGCGTGCTCGCCGTCGAACGAGCAGTCCGGCAGCCGCGGTGGTTGACCTCCACCGACTTCTGGCCGACGGGGGCCTCTGGCGACGCGAGACATACTGCTCCATCACGCGTCACCTCCCTCTCGCAGCAACTCGGCCGGCTCTGCGAATCGCTGCACGCGAGCGACGACGAGAACCACGATCGCGAGCACGGCGACAATCTCGGCGACCAGCAGAAGCACGCCGACCCACGGCACCACGAGAACCACCGGCGGCAGAGGCTCACCGCCGTCGGGCGATACCGCAACGAGCGGTCCAACCAGCCAGGCGATCAGCAACCCGATGGAGACGCCGAATAGCGCGCCCAAGCCGCCCATCAACAGCGACTCCCCACCGATGAGTCCGACGAGCCTGCGTCGCGAGAATCCGATCGCGCGCAATTGCGCGAGCTCGAGCCGCCGCGCACGAAGCGTCGCGGTGCTGTGCGTGGCGAAGCCGACCGCAGCGAGCACCGCCGCGGCGATGATCGCGAGCCACAGCGCGGCCTGGGTCGCCACCCGCAGCGGCGCCTGCTGCAGGTCGAGCGCGATTCCGTCGGTGGTGAATGCCGCCGCCGCGTAGGCCTGCTGCTCGCCCGCGGGTACGTCCACCCACCATTCGTCGACCGCTGGCGTCGCGACACCCGCCTGCGCCAGAGCACGGGACAGCTGGGTCTGGTCGATGACGACGGTATTGGCGTGCTCGGCAGCCGCACCGAGACCGGAACTGGCGGAGGCGAGGTCTGCCGAGGTCGCAGCGCCGGGGACGTGCGGGATGGTGGTGGCGACGGTCACACCGACCTCGACCCCCGAGGTCAGCAACTCGAGGGGAGACTGAGCCACGACCACGAGTTCATCGGCGAGCTCCTGCGTCACGACGACAGGAAGGAGACCGACAGGCGACCAGCCGACGAGCGAGAAACTCGCGGGAGTCGACGTTAGATCGGCCGGAGCAATCGCCGCGAGTCGAAGCTGCCAGCCGCCCGGAACGCTTCCGCTCTCGGGGTTCGTGTCGTCCACCGCGCTGAACGCATCCCACTCCCGCGCGTCACCCGGCTCGAGCGGCTCAGCGCTGGCGGCGCCGTCGTCCGCCGTCACGACCGCACCGAGCCCGGACACGAGAAACTCGATCGGCACAGCGGGCGAGTCGTCTCCCACAGCGCCGGTGCCGGCATCCGCTCGGGTCAGGGTCATCTGCACTCCGACGAGACGAGCGGATGTCAGTACTCCTGAGCCCGCAAGCTCTCCGCGCAGGTCGACTTGCTCTCCGTCCGCTGCGAAGCTACCGAGATCGATGGTGATGAGTACACCG
>Ga0247812_10001385_pt1 | contig 13753 bp, 16 predicted proteins | sample UWRJL149409B1_FD_178011 | JGI IMG/M metagenome (GOLD analysis project Ga0247812, IMG submission 178011) | Plant litter microbial communities from Arlington Agricultural Research Station in Wisconsin, United States - UWRJ-L149-409B-1 | ecosystem: Environmental > Terrestrial > Plant litter >...
CTGATCGAGGAAGTGGATCGCTGATCCCCTTCCGATTTTGCGCCCCTAGGCTGCGGCTCGGGGCGTAAAGACCGATTTGGGAATATGGGTGATGCGGCAGGCCAGATCCGCTTCGCCCGAGGCGACAATATAGCTTTCCCCGCCATCGACGATGCCGGTGGTGAAGACGACATCGCGGACGTACATCTGATGCTCGAGCGGGGTGGTGAGTTCGGGTGCCGCCTCCAGCAGCGCGCCATGTTCGACATGCACCACGATGCTGGGATCGTCGCGGTCCAGGATCGACCAATAGGTGCGATAGATGCCCACCAATTCCTTGGGCTCCACCCCGTGCCACAGGGTCAGCCAGCCGGCATCCGTCAGGATCGGCGGGGCGCCGCCGCCCATGCGCGCGGTGGCCGCGGTGGCGCTGTGCGGGCGGATGCCGGGCTTGATGCTGGGCTTCCAGAAACGCGCGTCGGGCGAATGCGCCAGGTTGATCGAGGGCCCCGGCCGCCATTCGCTGCCGGGGGGATAGGCGAAATAAACCTCGCCCAATGGCCGGGTCTGCGCCCAATAATGGCCACCGATCAGCCCTTCGAAGATCAGCATGTCCTTATTCTGGTGATCCAGGACGATATCCTCGAACCGCCAGTCCAGCCCGTTGTCCGACCGATAGAGGGTGGTGCAGTGGCGTTCGGGGCTGACCGAACAGGTGGTCATCCAATAGTCCGCGCCCACCCTGCTGATCCGCGCATCCTCGATGCCATAGCATTGGAAACTGCCCTGGGGGACGATCGCCTTGTCATAATGGCATGCGATCACCTCCAGCCCGTCCGGACTCAACTCCACCGGCAGCAGCCAGGAGAGGGAGGTGAGCGCCAATATCTTCCAGCCGCCGCCGCGGATCACGAAGGCGCGCGGATCGGCGGTATCGACGAATTCCAGCGGCCAGGCATCCAGCACATAATGGCTGCCACCAGCCGTCTCCTCCCAGCGGATCGCATGGACATGCCCATCGAACACCGGCTTGCGCAGCGCCTCCGCGATGCGGACCATCATCAGCAGATTGCCATTGGCCAGCCGGGTCAGCCCGGGATTGAAGGCGCCCAGCACATAGGTTTCCGCATCGAAATGCCCGGCAAGCGGGGAACGCGAGAGATCGACATCATCGGGCGCAAAGACAAGGCGATCGATCGGATAAGGGCTCATGCATGCTCCAGCCTGGTTTCGACGGCAGGGGCGCGGCGAGCGGTTTCGCCCACGCCGCCACCCCCTGGGGACGATCACGCAACGTCACGCCGGTCAAAGGGTTGCGGCCGATCGCGGATTATCCGCCGATCCAGCCCGCGACGTCGTTGGCGACCTTGTTGGCGGCTTCGTTGAGCGCGATGCCGGCGGCGGCGGAGTCCATCGCAGCGACGGGGACGCGCGCTTCGAAGCGGCGTTCCTCGACGCGGGTGTCCGGCCCGGCCTTGGCGGCATCATAGGTGACGACCGCTTCCATCGTGCGCGCATCCAGCCCGAAGCGGCTGATCTCTCCGGTCACGCGCAGGCCCGGATCGAAGCTGAACTGGCGGGTGTCCAGCACCACCCGGCCCGTCTTGGCCGCGACGGTTTCGGACAGCAATTGCTGGAAGAGGCGCGCGGGCGTGTCCACCCATTGCGCCTTGTCCAGATAGGCGATGTTGGTGTCGTCCGACTGGACGAGCAGACGGGTATTGGCCAGCGAAGCGGGAACGGTGGGAACGGTGATCGTCACCGCCTCGCCTGCGCCCGCGGTGCGGCTCTGCCCCGCCGCCATCAGCGTCTGCGGGGTGAGCACCAGCAGCGACGGCGGCGGCTTGGCGCCGAAACTGATGCAGCCGGCGAGCAGGGCAGGAGCGGCCAATATGGCAAGCAGGCGGGTCTTGTTCATGTCATTTGCCCTTCGGCTTGTAGGTGGGAAGCTTGGGCGCGCCGATCAGCGATCCCGCGCCGCCGCGATCCAGCTTGGTCGCCACGCCGGAAAGCGCCTCGGACATATCGCGCAGATCGCGCACCAATTGGCCGACCTCGGGGATGGTCTGCTTGGAAAAGGCCTGCAGGCCGGGACGGGCATCGCCGATCGCCGCATCCAGGCTGGCCATGCTCGACTGGGCCGAGGCCACGGTCTTGCGCAATTCGGCCATCAGCGGCCGGCCTTCATTGTCCAGCAGATTGTTGGTGGTGCCCGCGAGCTTGCCGATCTCCTCGGCGGCATTGCCGGCCTGCTGCACCGCGATGCGCGTCTGCGCCAGCGTCGCCGCGATCTCCGGCCCGCGATCGGCCAGCGCATCGGACAGGCGATTGACGTTATCGAGAATGCCCGCGATCGAATTCTGGTTCTTGTCCGACAGCAATTGGGTGAGCCGCTCGGTGAGCGTGGAGATGCGCTCCAGCAATTGCGGAGCAGAATTGAGCAGCGCGCCCAGGCCGCCCTGCTTGGTGGGGATGACCGGCACGCCCGTGGGTCCGATATCGGTGATCGGCGGGGCGCCCTTGACCGCCCCGTCCAGCACGACGCTGGACGGGCCGGTAAAGCTGCCGAGGATCGTGGCGGCGGTGCCCTGGAGGATGGGGGTTTCCTCCTTCAGCTGGATGCGCACGCGCTTGAACTCGGGATTTTCCTTCCAGAGCTCGATTTCCGTGATCTGGCCCGAGGGAACACCCGAGAAGGTGACGGTAGATCCCTTGGCGAGGCCCTCCACGGACTGTTTGAAGAAGATGTCATATTCCTTGCTGTTGCCGCCGGTGACACCGGCCAGCCAGACGAGGAACACGGCGAGGGCGAGCAGGAGGCCAAGGACCACGCCGCCGACGAGAATATGATTGGACCGGGTTTCCATCGATCGTTCAGCCTTCAGCCTTGTTGCGATCAATCGTCGCAACCGCCGCGCGCCCGCGCGGTCCGTTGAAATATTCCTGGATCCAGGGATGATCCGTTGCCAGCAATTCCTCGATCGTGCCGATCGCAATCACCTTCTTATCGGCCAGCACGGCGACCCGATCGCAGATCGCATATAGCGTATCCAGATCATGGGTGATGAGGAAGACGGTGAGGCCCAGAGTCTTCTGCAATTCGCTAGTGAGTTCGTCGAATGCCGCGGCGCCGATCGGATCCAGGCCCGCGGTGGGCTCGTCCAGGAACAGCAATTCAGGATCCAGCGCCAGCGCGCGCGCCAGGCCGGCGCGCTTCTTCATGCCGCCCGAAAGCTCGGAAGGGTATTTGGGGCCGGCATCGGCGCTGAGCCCGGTCATCACCACCTTATAGGCGGCGATCTCGTCCAGCAGCGACTTGCTGAGCGTGCCATAGAATTCCCGCAACGGGACCTGGACATTCTCCGCGACGGTGAGCGTCGAGAAGAGTGCGCCGCCCTGGAAAAGGATGCCCCAGCGTTTTCGGATCGCGGTGGCCTCATCCTCGCTACGATCTATCATCGATTCGCCGAAGACCGTGATCTCGCCCTCGAACGGCTTTTGCAGTCCGATGATCGAGCGCATCAGCACCGATTTGCCCGTGCCCGATCCGCCGACCACGCCCAGGATCTCGCCCTTCTTGACGTCCAGATCCAGCCCTTCATGGACAATCTGGTCGCCGAAGCCGTTCTTGAGCCCGCGCACGCAGATGAGCGTTTTGCCCTCCTCGATCTCGGGCAGTTCCTCCTCTTCGGGCTCGGGATCGAAGAGTTCGCTCATATCCAGCCCACCCAGGTGAAGAACACCGCGAAAAAGGCATCGAGCACGATGACCATGAAGATCGCCTGGACCACCGCCGCCGTGGTGCGCAGGCCCACTTCCTCGGCATTGCCTTCCACCTGCATCCCCTGGAAGCAGCCGGACATGGCGATGATCAGGCCGAAGACCGGCGCCTTGACCAGCCCCACATAGAGATCGGTCATCGGCACGACCTCGCGGATGCGCTGGATGAAGGTGACTGGCGGGATATCGAGCGAGATCCAGCACAGCATGCCCCCGCCGAAGATCGCGACGATCGAGGCATAGAAGCCCAGCAACGGCATCATGAGCACGGAGGCGATCACCCGCGGCAGCACCAGGGCCTCCATCGGCGACACGCCGATCGTGCGCATGGCATCGATCTCCTCGGTGAGCTTCATCGTGCCGAGCTGCGCGGCGAAGGCACTGCCCGAACGGCCCGCGACCATGATCGCGGTCATCAGCACGCCCAGTTCGCGCAGGGTGAGCCGGCCGATCAGGTTGATCGTGAAGACCTCCGCGCCGAACTGGCGCAGCTGGACCGCGCCTTGCTGGGCGATGACGATGCCGATCAGGAAGCTCATCAGCCCGACGATGCCGAGCGCGGCGACGCCGACCACTTCGAAGCGCTGAATCACCGCATTGGCGCGAAACCGGCGCGGATGGCGGATGACGTTGAACATGGCGATGCAGACTGCGCCGAAGAATCCGAGCAGGCCGACCATGGTCTTGCCTGCGGTGGCGGTCGCCGCGCCGATCTCGCCGAGGACGCGCAGGAAGGCGTTGGTGCGATCGGGGCGGATGCGGACCACCTGATGCGCCTTGGTGACCTGTTCGATCAGCCGGTTGGCATCTTCGGTGCCGCCGGTGATCGTGGCATCGTGATCATGCGCGGTGCGATGGACCAGCCAGGCGCCGATCGTGTCGATATGCTCCAGTTCGCCGATCCGGATCTCGTCGATCGGGGCGGTAAGTGCTTCAAGCCGCGCGGGAACATCGCCCAGCCGCGCAATCGAGAGATTGCCCGTGAAGCGCAGGATTCGGCCGGAATCGCCCTGTTCCTCGATGAAATCAGCTTGTGCGCTCATGCGCTTAATCTCTTGCGGCATTATCGCAGCCACGGCAAGCGGTGTGAGACACAGGATGGGCCGAATGACGCGCTACGCAATTTACGACATGGACCGCACGATCACCCGCACGGGAACCTATACCGGCTTTCTGATTCACGTGGCGCTGCGCCGCGCGCCCTGGCGGCTGGCGCTGCTGCCGGTGGTGGCGCTGGTCATGCTGCTATATGCGGCCAAGATCATCACCCGCAGCCGGCTGAAGGAATGGAATCAGGCGCTGATGATCGGCCGCTATATCCCGTCCGCCCTGCTCACGCCCCTGGTCGATTCCTATGCGGACAAGGTGATCGCGACCAATCTCTATCCCGGTGCGCTACGGCAGATGGCGGCCGATCGGGAAAGCGGCCATCGGCTGATCATGGCGACGGCATCCTATCGCATCTATGTTGCCGCGATCGCAGAGAAGCTGGGCATGGACGATGTGATCGCCACCGACAGCTTCTGCCTGCCCGACGGCCGCATCCGCGCGCGGATCGAGGGCGAGAACAGCTATGGCCCCGCCAAATTGCGCAAGATCGAGGCGTGGCTGGAAGCCAATGGGGTGAAGCGCGCCGATTGCGCGATCCGCTTCTATTCCGATCACGTCTCCGATTCGCCGGTGCTGGATTGGGCGGACGTGCCGATCGCGGTCAATCCCAGCCCCAAATTGCGCCGGATGGCCCAGGGACATGGCTGGCTGATCGTGGACTGGAGCGTTTAGGCCTGCTTATCACCGTTTGTACCGAGCGAAGTCGAGGGACGTGGGTGCATCGGAACCGTGTCTCGACTGCGCTCGACACAAATGAAGAGGGTGATCCGATTGGGGCCCGCCCCTATGCCTTTTCCAACGTGCATTGCAGCGGATGCTGGTTCTGCCGGGCGAAATCCATCACCTGGGTCACCTTTGTCTCGGCCACTTCATAGCTGAACACGCCGCAGATCCCCACGCCCTTTTGATGGACGTGCAGCATCACGCGCGTCGCATCTTCCATATCCATGCGGAAGAAACGCTGGAGGCAGAGCACGACGAACTCCATGGGCGTGTAGTCGTCGTTGAGCATCAGCACCTTGTAGGGCGTCGGCTTTTTGGTCTTGGTCCGCGTGCGCGTGGCGACGCCCAGGCCCGTGCCGGGGTCCTCGCCATCCTTTCGCCCGGCCATGGCCGGCGGGATCCTGTGTGTGGGGGTGTCGATCATCGCTGAATGCAGAATATGGCATCGGGGCGCCCCGGGGCAAGGGGGCAAAGCGCACCGCGGCCCCGTTCGCTGCCATTTCGCCCCCATTCGGGGATAAAAAAACGGCCGCCCCTTGCGAGGCGGCCGCTCATTGGGTCACGACGGGCGATCAGGCGACCGTCTTGATCTTCTCGGCAGCCAGCGCCATCCGGTTGGACAGGGGCTGGAACACGTCGCCGGCCAGCTTCATCGAAGCCTCGGTATTCTTCGAGGTGTGCGCGACGAGCGTGTCGAATGCCGATTTGGCATAGTCGCTCTGCAGCTTGAAGAATTCGGCGGGCGACTTGACGGCGGCGAAGCTCTTGAACGCCGCCTGGGCGGTTTCGAGATTCTTCTTGCCGAATTCGGCGGCATCCTGGCCCAGGGCCTCGACGCCCTTCACCGCGACCTTGCCGGAAGCGACGATCGCCTCGACATTGCCCTTGGAGAATTCGGCCAGCTCTTCGGCAACCTTCTGGCTCTTCTCGACGGCGGACTTGGCGCGCTCGCTGAGATCCGAAAAGACTGCCTGGGCCTGGTGGCCGGCGTCAGTTGCGGTCTTCTTGACGGTGTCGGTGATTTTCGCGGTGTCGGTCATGGTCTCGATCTTTCCTTCATGAGGGGCGGTTGCCTTGACCGGCGCCGCCGAGGGGACATTGGCAGACTTCACGACGGCGGGCTTGGCAACCTTCACCGGCGCGCTCTTCTTCAAAGGGGGTACGCTCATATCGCGACTCTTCGTTGATGTTGAACTGCTATGTTGCACTGCACAATATAAGACCGTTTCGGCTTTTTCAAGTGCAAATTGTGCAGCGCAACAAAACCGCAACAGTGGCGTGTCGGGCCGTGCCAAAAGCGCGTCTGCTTACCGCAAATGCTTGGGAAGACGCATCCCGCCAGTCTGTCATTTCCGGCTAGACCGGGACCGCGGCCTTTCCCGCCAGGCCATAATGATGCCAGGTCAGGATCGCCACGGCGCCGCGATGCGGGCGCCAGCGCTCGGCGAGCGCCCGAGTCGCCTGTTCGCTGGGGCGTTCGGGCAGGCCCAGGATCCGGCCGGTCTCGATCTGCACCGCCAGATCGCCGGCGGGCCAGATATCCGGCCGCCCTTCGGCGAACAGCAGGTAGATTTCGGCGGACCAGCGGCCGATTCCCTTTACCGCGGTGAGCGCCGCGATCGCCTCTTCGTCGTCCCCGGGCAGGCGATGGAGATCGAGCCCACCCGACAGCACCAATGCGGCCAGGCTGCGCGCATAGCCCTGTTTCTGGCGGGAGAGGCCGCAGGCGCGCAGGGCATCATGATCGCGCGCCAGAAGCATGGCCGGATCGCAGCCCGCGCCCAATTCGGCCTCCAGCCGATGCCACACCGCAGCGGCGGAAGCCACGCTGACCTGCTGGCCGACGATGGTACGCAGCAGCGTCTCATAGCCCGGCGCGCGGATGCGCGGTTCGGGATAGCCCACGCGGGCGAGCGCCGCGGCAAAGCCGGGCTCGATCGCGGCAACGGCATCGAGCGAAGTGGTGATCTGATCCTGGGTCAATGCCATTTTGTTCTCATGACCGATTGTACCGATGGACGCCAGTGCCGACCCGCGGGAGATCCGTGCCGCGAACGGGCGGACTCCCCATGGCCTGCACCGACAGGCTTCCAAGGCACCGAGCGAACGGGCCGCGGCTAATGATTGGCGCCTTCCGCCCAGCGGATGAAGCTGCCGATGGCCACCCCCCGCCCGAGCACCCCCATCAGCGACTGGTAACGCCTCTGGGCGGCATCGGCATCGCTCGGCCAATCGTCCAAAATATTGCGCAGGCGGGGTACGTCGATCAGTTCGGCGCCCAGAGCCGACGCCTCGATCCCGTCCAGTTCCGATACCAGCCAGGGCCGGTTGCGGCTCAGCCAATCGAACCATTCGGGCGCGGCAATGCCCACGCGGTGATCCTGGACGATCTCCTGCGGCAGCCGGTCCGCGAGCACGCGGCGGGCCAGATAACGATCCTGACCCGGCCGGGTGAACTGATCCGGCGGAATGGCCAGGCAAAAGGCAGCCAGCCGGACATCGCCGAGCGGATCGCGATATTCGGCACGCCGCAGGCTCAGCGGCGCGAGGGTGGAGCGCGCCACCCAGGTCCGTTCCATGAGGCGCAGGCGCCCGCGGCGGCGCCAATCGATCCGGCGATCGCCTTCCAGAAATTGCGTCCAGACGCTGTCCAGGTCGATCCGGTCGGCGACGTCCAGCCGTAGCGCCAGATCGCTCTTCCACGGCGCGGGGCGCCCTGCGATGCGATGGCGCGCGGCGCGCAGCCAAGCGGGGCTCATCGCCTTGAGCAACCCCCAGGCCCGATCGGGCCGATCCCCGGCGAGGGCGATCGCCGCCTCGCCCATCGCTGCCGGCAGATCGGCCAGCCCCGGCTGCAGCAGCGGCGTCCTGAGGCTTGCCGAAAGCGTGGCATTGCCGGACAGGCCGCTCAGCATCGCGCCGGCCCCGAGCGCGCGGCCCCGCGCCCATAATCCCTCCATCCAGGTCATGACCATGAGATGGACCGGCGGACGCCCGGTGAAGGGCATATCCCGGCGCAGGACATCCTCTTCCGGCATCCATGCGGCGGGGGCGGCATGGGCGATCATGTTGGGATACAGGCCGACGACGGCCTGGGCCCGGGACCATTCGTCATCGAACCGGTGGCCGGGACAGGCCGGCCGGGCGCTGGCAGGATCCGGGCGGACCGTGACGGCATGGAGCGGCGATGGCGCGGTCAGCCGCGCCGCCGTGGATGCCACCGCGCTCGAATCGAGTCCGCCCGACAGCATCGAAACAAGCGGACCTTCGACGCGCAACGCCTCCCCTACCACCCGATCCAGCATCTCGCGCGCGGCATCCACATAGTCCCGATCGCGGCGAAAGCGGATCCGGTGCCCCGGATCGAGGTCGCCATAACGGCGGATTCGCGGCGCGGCATCCGGCGTCCAGACCAGCATATGCCCAGGCAGAAGCTGGAGGATGTCGCGAAAGCACGTCCGCTCCAGATCGAGCGTGTGGATGAAGGCGGCCCGCGCCACCATTTCCGCATCCAGGATGCGGGCAACGCCCGGATAGGCGAACAGCGTGGCGACGATGCTGGCGAACAGGAGCTGCGCGCCCGAGCGGTGATAGAAGAGCGTCCGTCCGCCGGTCCTGTCGCACGCCAGAAGAAGTCGGCGCGCGGCGCCGTCCCACCAGGCCAGGGCGAAATCGCCATGGAGCCGCACCAGTGCCTCGTCGCCCCATCGCATCAGGGCCGCCGCCACGATGGCGCTGTCGGTCATGGGCTCGCGGCCAAGGGCCAGCTGTTCGACGAGTGCGGTGCGGTTGGCCAGCCAACCATCCATCGCCAGCACGAAGCGCCCGCCGCCATGCAGCGACGGCTGGCGCTCGAAACGGTCCTCCGGCGTCGCCACGCGCTGCGAATGCGCGACCAGGCACCGCCCATCGAAAAACCGGCGCGGCGGCGCCAAGGCGGAATAGGCGCCCATCGCCGCGACGCAGGGCACGGCGCGCGCCTCATCCTGGTCCGGGGCAACCGAACCGAAGAGCAGCGACACGGCTTATGCGCCGGGTGGCGCGGCGATTAGGATACGGCCTGGGCGATCGAGGGATCCGGAGCCGCCGAACCGCTATTCTCGGCATCGGCCAGGTTCAGCACGACGACGACCGGCGTCGACCACGCCCGTTTTTCGACTTCGATCGCGACGCTGGGCTGTTTCTTTTCATTCGCCATGGTTTTTCACCTCGTCTCGCTCCGAAACGCCCCGCGACGCCACGCGCATATCCCGGTGAAAGGGTAATGCTCTTCCACCCGCAAGGCAATGATCTTTGGACATAACCAGCAAGTGATCAGACGATGCGAGATGATTTGCCGTCATTTACATTATTTCTTTTTTCTGAAAAGACGAGTTTACGGAGTATTCACTTAATTTTTCGTTGACCCAATACACATGCCGGAAGAGTGTGCCGGCCGGATCGGATTGCGGGCGAGTCGATGCGATATCGACCCGCACCGCATGGCAGCAGCGGGATAAAGAGATGGGAGATTGGTTCCTGGGAGAGATACGAAACTTTCCCTATTCACAGGTGATCCCCAAAGGATGGATGGAATGCGCCGGGCAGAGCTTGCCGATCACCGGCAATACGGCGCTTTACTCGCTCCTGGGGGTTCAGTTCGGCGGCGACGGCAAAACCAATTTCTGCCTGCCCGATTTGCGCGGCCGCGCCACCGTGGGCTTTGGCGCGATGGCCGATGCCAATCGCGTGGCGCCCGCCGGCACGGCACTGGCCATGGGCGCCAAGGCCGGCACCGAAAGCGTGGCGCTGACTATCGCCCAGATTCCCGCACACAACCATGGCTTCGGCGCCGATCCCACCAACACCACCACCGCGCTGGCGATGACCGCGTCCATCCCCTCCACCGCGCTCAAGCCGGCGACCGCCGCGGCCACCGCGCCGGCCGCCCCTGCGCTCTATGCCGCCCCCTCCGTCCCGCCCCAGCCGCTGATAGCGGGCGTGATCCAACCGGCCGGCAGCGGCGGCGGCCATGAGAATCGCCAGCCGTTCGTGCCGCTGCGCGTGTGCATCGCCACGCTGGGGCTTTATCCGCCGCATCAATGAACGGATGGCGCGGGCGGCGCCGATCCTGTTTTCGGGAGAATGTCATGGACCCCTATGTTGGCGAGATCCGGCTGTTTGCCGGCCCCTATGTTCCCGAGGACTGGATTGCCTGCAACGGCCAGTTGCTCAGCATCAACAGCTATCAGGCCCTGTTCGCGCTGCTGGGCACCACCTATGGCGGCGACGGCACCACCAATTTCGGCGCACCCAATCTGCAGGGTGCGCTCGTGGTGGGGCAATCGCCTTCCAGTCCGCCGGGGATGAGCAATGCCTATCCCCTGGGGCAGGCGGGCGGCGCCTATCAGGTGACGCTGACGCCTGCCACCCTGCCCGCCCACGGCCATGCCGCCAATGCTTCCACCGCTGCGGCGACCACCGTCACGCCCGGCCCTACGGTGACCCTGGCCAGCGTGACCGCCGGCTATACCGCTTACGTCACGGGCGGCACGCCCACGACGGTGGTCCTGGAAGGCTCGGCCGTCTCGACGGTGGGCGGCGGGCAACCGCACGACAATGTGATGCCGAGCCTCCCGCTGACCTACATCATGTGCGCCATCGGCCTCTATCCGATGCCCAACTGACCCGGCGACAAGGAGCAAGTGCCATGGCCGACGCCTTTTACGGAGAGATCCGGGCCTTCGGTTTCAACTATCTGCCGCAAGGCTGGCTTTTCTGCGACGGCAGCAGCGTGCCCGTCCAGCAATATCAGATACTCTATGCGGTGATCGGCAACAGCTATGGCGGCGACAGGACCAATTTCAATCTCCCCGACCTGCGCGGCCGCGTGCCGATCGATGCCGGGTCCGCCGGGGGTCTGGCTTTTACGGTGGGCCAGGCGGTCGGCGCCCCCAGCGTGACGCTCAGGCCCAGCCAGATGGCATCACATACGCACGCCGCCCAGGGTGTGCAGGCCATTGGCGGCCAGACCCTGGCCGCCGCGCCCAGCGCCACGGCCTATCCGTCGATCCCGCGCAACGGCACGACGGTCTACGACGCCTGGACGCCTTCCCTGCCCACGACCACCCTGTCCTCCACGACGATCGGATCGACCGGCGGCGGCGGCGCGCACGGCAATATCTCGCCCTATCTCGCGCTGAATTTCTGCATCTGCGCGGACGGCGCGGTGTTCCCCGTGCGCCCCTGACGCACCGGCGGGTCACAGATAGCCCAGCGCCCGCATGATCTCGCCATGATCCTCGGCGATCCGGTCGGACTGGGCGGCGGTCAGCGTGTCGCGCCAGCCGCCCGCTTCGCCACGCCGGAAAAAGCGCCGCCCGGCCGCCTGGCCCATCTCGAAACCCTGCGCCTCTTCCGCCGCCTGCAGCACCGCAAAGCGCGTGGCCGCCACCGCCGCGGCGCGCGCGGCCGCGCTCGCCGCTATGCCGAGATGCGCCGCCGCGCGGCCGAGCCATCGTTCCGGTTCCGCCAGCAGATCCTCATAGCGGATCACCAGCGGGACGGGATCGGCGCCCCGCCAGCTGGCGACATGCCCGCTCCAGCTCGAGATATGCTGGTCCATCACCACGCCTGCGCCCGGGTCCGCCCGCAGCGCGCGGGGCCGGGCCATGAAATCGATCGTCTCGTCGATGCCGCGCGCGCGGTGATGCGCCCAGGAGGCCGCCACGTCGCGCGGATCCCGCACCAGATACAGGCTGCCGAGAGTGGCTGCCGGCGGAAACAGCAGCCGGCCCGCCGGCGTCCGCCCCCAGCATTCATGGGTCTTGCGAAACAGCGGCGCGCCGGCGTCACGCGCCATCAGCGCCACCAGATCGGGCTGCAATTCCGCGAGCTCCCTCTGGGTCAGGTCGCTTGCCGCCACGTCCAGATGGCTTTCCACCTCGGCCGCGTGGCCGGCCAGCGGCGCGAAGGCACGGCTTGCGGCGAAATCCATCCTTGCGCCCCCCGCGCGCAGGCTGGCCAGCAGCATCCGCATCCAGGTGTTGCCGGATTTGGGATAGGAAGCGATCCAATACAGCCCGGTCATGGCGCGCAGACCATCGCTTGCACGGAAACGGCAAGCGCGTCCCACTCCTGCTCGCTCCGGGGGCGCCGGACCGCATGGATCCCGCCAAGCGCGCCGAGCAGCTTGAGGAAATGGCGCATCTGCCAATGCTCCAGCCCCATGCGCTGCGTCATCCGCTGGCGATAGAGCAGCGACGGGATCCGCGCCATGCCCGCCATCTTGTCCAGCCGCCGGACGCCGGGCGGCCCATCGCCCGCCCCTTCGAGATGGATCAGCGCGGCCAGCGGCAAGGCGCGCGCGCACTGCGCCCCTACGGCAAGATGATAGCGCTCCAGGCCGGGGCGGACGGGCTCGAGATCGGCACGGAACGCTCCCATCCTGTCCATCGCATCGCGCCACAAAGTGACCCCGGGAGGACCCGGTCGGGCGACCGGCGGCCCATCGCCCGATAGTTCGATCGCCGTCACGTCGTCGGCGAGAAGCGCAAAGCCACGCGCGGCCAGACCGGCGGCAAGCATGGACTTGCCCGCGCCGCTGGCCCCCGCGAAGGCGATCGCGCGGCCCCCCACCTGCACGCTGCTGGCGTGGAGCGGCAACAGGTCGCGACGAATGAAGACGATCGCGATGACCGTGCCGAAGAGAAAGGTGCGGACCTCTGGGGCATCATCCGCGCCGGCTGGCTCGACGATGACGCTTCGCCCGTCCGCGGACACGCGATATGCCGCCACGCCGGGCATGGCGAACCGGCAGGTGCCGTGCGCATCGATCTGGAGCAGCGGGTTGTTCACGATCGGGCGATCGAGGTCGGGGACCGGCCCGATCGCGATGTGCAGATCGACGCCGTGATCGGCCGCGCCGGTCCAGGGCAGCAGGCCGGGCAGGGGGAGATCACTGCACACCCGCAGCCCGCCGATCGTGAGATCCTGGATGCTGTCTTGCCTCGTGTGCGCCAAATCCATTTATCCTAAGCCCCATGCCGCACGATGGTCATGGGGGATAAGGCTTTACCGCGTTTGGGCCCATTTGTGTGATATTGCTGTATTTTGTTGTGTGATTTGGGGGGACGCAAAAAAGCCGCCCTGGGGCGGCTGTTTTGTTGTTTGGTATCGGATT
>Ga0247812_10001386_pt1 | contig 13752 bp, 11 predicted proteins | sample UWRJL149409B1_FD_178011 | JGI IMG/M metagenome (GOLD analysis project Ga0247812, IMG submission 178011) | Plant litter microbial communities from Arlington Agricultural Research Station in Wisconsin, United States - UWRJ-L149-409B-1 | ecosystem: Environmental > Terrestrial > Plant litter >...
GAAGGACGCCTACAAATCCCTGATCGAGGCCCTGCATCACGGCGGGGTGGCCAATAACGTCAAGGTCAACATCGACTGGGTCGAGGCCGACACCTTCGAAGGCGACCGCGAGCTGTGCGAACAGCGGCTGCAGGCGGCCCATGCGGTTCTGGTGCCCGGCGGCTTCGGCGAGCGCGGGGCCGAGGGCAAGATCGAGGCGGCCCGCTTCGCCCGCGAGCGCAACATCCCCTATTTCGGCATCTGCTTCGGCATGCAGATGGCCGTCATCGAGGCGGCGCGGAACCAGGCGGGGTACGCCAAGGCCTCATCGACCGAGTTCGGCCCGACCGACGAACCTGTCGTCGGCCTGATGACCGAATGGACGCAGGGGAACCAGCGGGTGCTGCGGACCCAGGGCGGGGATCTGGGCGGCACCATGCGTCTGGGCGCCTATGATTCGACCCTGGCTCCGGGATCGAAGATTGCGGAGATCTATGGTTCGACCGCGATCAGCGAGCGGCATCGTCACCGCTATGAGGTCAACATCAACTATCGCGAGGCGATCGAGGACAAGGGTCTGATCTTCGCCGGCCTGTCGCCCGACGGCGTCCTGCCCGAGACCGTCGAACGCACCGACCACCCGTGGTTCATCGGCGTCCAGTATCACCCCGAGCTCAAGAGCAGGCCGTTCAAGCCCCATCCCCTGTTCGCCAGCTTCATCGGCGCGGCCCTGGTCCAGAGTCGTCTCGTCTAAAGAACTCCGTTCACGCACCGTTGTTGCGCAGTTTTGACGGAACGTGCCATTCTCCTCCGTCGGTGGGGCTGGCGGCGAAATGGCGGGCGATATTCTCTTCTTCCTTCACAGGAATTTCCGGACGGTCGTCGTGCTGTCCGGTGTCCTGACGATTCTGGCCCTGACCTGGCTCGTCGCGGGGCCGGGGCTGGCCGTACGCGTGGCCCGCGCCGCGCATGGCGGGATGCCGTTCGAAAGCATCTGAGAGGGGAAGGGTCGCCTGCGGCCCTGACCGGGCGCTCGTCGCGGCCAAGCCCGCCTTGGTCGCATATCGCTGTCCGATGACGGTGGAGGTTGAGAGGTCGTCTCCCAAACAGAGACCTTCTCATGAAACGCCCCCTGCTTGCCGGCGCCGCGCTCGGCGTTATCGCCTTCCTCGCGCCCCAGATGGCTTCGGCGCAGTGCGAGAAGCGGCTGACAGAGGCCGCGCAGGCGGTGGGCACACTGCCGAACGGGACCGATTATCGTGTCCACGACACGCTGAACGAATTCTACCATGAGGCTGAGGGGCTGATGGGCTCGGACGAGGCGGGCTGCCTGTCCGCCGTTCAGCGTATGGAGGATTTGATCCGGCGTAACGGGGGCGTGGCCGGCGAAAAGGGCGGAGTCTCCCCCCTTCAGGTCGCGGAGAAGGGCTCCAACGGTGACGAAATGGCTTCGGCGGACGTCGGCGGCGCCCGACCCGGGTTCATTCCCATCAACCCGGTCGCGGCGAGCGATATGGACGCCCGGATTGGAGGCCTTTCGCCAGAACGTCAAAGAGAGGCGAGGGCCGCTGACACCTACGCCAGGGCGACGCATGCCTTGGGCTCCAGCATCGTGAACTCGGCCGCAGCGCCGTCCGAAAACGTAAACAGGATTGCTACGGCGACCAATCACGCCGTCGAAATGGCCGAGGCCGCCCGGGACGCCATGCTGGCGGAACGCAACCGTTTCAGCATCATGGTCCAAAATCTGATCAGCCGGCTGGCGGACGAAAGGCAGACCTTCGAACTGGCGTTGAACAGTGCTGGACTGCAGGCTGCCTTACCACCCACCGCCGAGGCGCGGATTGCTCCGGCCAAAGCCGCCTACGCCGAGGCTGCCCAAGGGACCGACATCCTGATTCGTCGGGCCGAAGAGATTGAAACGGCCAATCTCGCCGAAGGCATGGCTCCGGGATTCGCGGAGGCCTATCGCGCACTGGCACGTCGTCATCGCGATGAAATGGACCTTCACGAGCAGCCTTGGGAAGTTGCGAAGGACAACTATTTCATAGCCGTCGCCTCAATGAACCAGGGGCGGGCCGATGCAGCACGCGCCGAATTATTGAGTGTGGAAGGGCGCGTTACCGTGGTTCGGCAACGCCAACTCAAGGAGGTGGACGACCTCTACCGCCAGTATTCCACCATGGTCATTGACCTGACCCAGCCGGATGGTCGTCCGGCGCAGGAAAGTCGTCCTCGCAGACCGCGCGCCGGTGGCGGCTCTTCACCCGAGCCGACGCCGCAATCAACCCCGCCGCAATCAACCCCGCCGCAACCAGCCCCGCAGGAACCGGGTCCGACAGAAGATCCCGCCGAGGAACCTGCCAGGGACCCTGCTGAAGAGCGCGCGTTTCTGGAACAGGATGTCGCAAGCGCTGAAAACCTTCTGAGAGAAACCGAGCGTCTGGCAGCCAAATATCCGAACGACCCCGACATGCCCGCTCAGCTCGATTATTTCCGGACAAGAGTGGCGGAGGCCCGTGCGGCCCTGACCAACCATCTGAGAGATTCAGATCCGGAAGAATATCAACGCCAGATCGGCGAAACCGCACGCGCCGAGCTTGCCGCGAAGGTCGGCCGGGAACGGACCGCCCTGGAGCGGGAAGTCGCCAGCGCCGAATATATGTTGAGAGATGCGCAGCGTGTAGCGGCGAACCATCCAGACCCAATCAACGAGGAAGTGGTGAACCATGCACGCGTCAGGCTTCAGGAGGCCAACGGGGCGTTGAACGGCCATCTCATGGAACACGATCAGGCAGCTTATCAGCGCCGGACCAGCGAAGCCGCCCGTGCAGCGGAAAGAACCTGGGCGGATCAACAGCGAACCACGCTAGAGCGTGATGTCGCAAACGCCGAATACCTGCTGAGAGACACTGAACGCATCGCTGCCAACTATCCGAACCAGAACCATGATCGGGATCTCGCCCTCGCGCGCGGGCGGGTCGCAGAAGCTCAAGGTGCGTTGAATCACCACAACCGGCAGTACGCTCCGCCAAATCCGTAGCAGACGTGGTATCCGGGCTCGGTGACGTCCGGCAATCGCTGAGGTTTGCGACATACCGTAGTGGGCTCGGGCCGTGTCTCGCCTGCGACAACCGGTCTCACAGACCCGTAAACAAAGCAGAACCCTTGAATTTGCATGCTGAGAACGTTCACAGTGATGCGGTAGCGGATATGGTGTCCGCCCGACCACGATGCTGCGACTCAAGACAGCGTCGGGTCTGACCCGAGGGGAAACCGAACCATGAAGACCGCCGTATCCACGCTTGCCCTCATCGTCGCCCTGTCGACGCCGGCTTTGGCCCAGACAGCGCCGCAGATCGCCGTGCCCGAGGCGGCGCAGGCGCATCCGGCCCTGTGGCCTCACGCTTCTTCACCCGACGCGATGAGCGACGCCGCCACCGAGGCCTTCGTCGCCGACCTGCTGTCGCGCATGACCATCGAGGAAAAGGTCGGCCAGATCATCCAGGCCGATATTTCCGCCATCACGCCCGCCGATCTGGCGACCTATCCGCTGGGTTCCATCCTGGCTGGCGGCAGCTCGGGCCCATGGGGCGATGACAAGGCGCCGGCCGCCAAATGGGTCGAACTGGCGCAGGCGTTCCGCGCCGCCGCCGCCGCCCGGCCCGGCGCGAAGGTGCCGCTGATCTATGGCATTGACGCGGTCCACGGCCACAACAACGTGCCCGGCGCGACGATCTTCCCTCACAACATCGGCCTAGGCGCCACGCGGGATCCCGACCTTATCCGCCAGATTGGCGAGGCGACGGCTCTCGAAGTCGCGGCAACGGGCGCCGACTGGACCTTCGGTCCGACCCTGGCCGTGCCGCAGGACGATCGCTGGGGCCGCACCTATGAGGGCTATTCCGAAAACCCCGAGATCCAGCGCGCCTACGCCGGGCCGATGACCCTCGGCCTGCAGGGCGAGCTGTCGCCGGACAGCCCGCTGGCGCCCGGCCATATCGCCGGGTCGGCCAAGCATTTCCTGGCCGACGGCGGCACCCACCTGGGCACCGACCAGGGCGACTTCCAGGGCACGGAACAGCAACTGATCGACACCCATCTGGGCGGCTATCCGGCGGCGATCGACGCCGGGGTCCTGTCGGTCATGGCCAGCTTCTCCAGCTGGAACGGCTACAAACATTCGGGCAATCCCACCCTGTTGCGCGACGTCCTGCACGGCCCGCTGGGCTTCGACGGCTTCGTGGTCTCGGACTGGAACGCCCATGGCCAGCTGCCCGGCTGTTCGAACGAGAGCTGCGCCCTGGCGGTCAACGCGGGCATCGACATGCTGATGGCGCCCGACAGCTGGAAGCCGCTGTACGCCAGCACCCTGGCCCAGGCGAAGTCGGGCGAGATCCCGATGGCGCGACTGGACGACGCCGTGACCCGCATCCTGCGCGCCAAGGTCAAGACCGGCGTGTTCCGCCCTGAGCGCCCCGTCGAAGGCCGGCTGGAGAACATCGGCTCGGCCGAGCACCGCGCTCTGGCGCGCCGCGCCGTGCGCGAATCGCTGGTCCTGCTGAAGAACGAAGGCTCAGTCCTGCCGATCCGGGCCGGGGCCAACGTGCTGGTCGCCGGCAGCGCCGATGACATCGGTCAGGCCGCCGGGGGCTGGACCCTGAGCTGGCAGGGGACGGGCAACACCAACGCCGACTTCCCGGCCGGCCAATCCATCTGGGGCGGAATCCAGGCGGCGGTGACCGAGGCCGGCGGCACGGCGACCCTGAGCGCCGACGGCGCCTTCACCGCCAGGCCCGACGTCGCCATCGTGGTGTTCGGCGAGGCGCCCTATGCCGAATTCCAGGGCGACGTGGACACGCTCGACTTCGTGCCGACCGGTCCACTGGAGACCCTGAAGCGGCTGAAGGCGGCGGGCATCCCGACGGTTTCCGTCCTCCTGTCCGGCCGTCCGATGTGGACCAATCCCGAGATCAACCAGTCGGACGCCTTCGTCGCGGCCTGGTTGCCGGGCACCGAGGGCGGCGGCGTCGCCGACGTCCTGATCGGGGACGCCGCGGGCAAGCCCCGTAACGACTTCAAGGGAACCCTGTCGTTCAGCTGGCCCAAGAACGCGGCCGGCGCGCCCCTGAACGTCGGCCAGCCGGGCTACGATCCCCAGTTCGCCTACGGCTATGGCCTGACCTACGCCGCCAACACCCCCGTCGGCGCCCTGTCCGAGGATGCCGGCGTGACAGGCGAGACCTCCAATGTCGACCGGTACTTCGTCGATGGCCGACTGGTGTCGCCATGGGCCCTGCTGCTGAACGACGCCGGCGGCCAGCTCAAGGCTCCGGTGACCGGCCCGGCCGTCAGCCCGCGCGGCGGCGTCTCGGTGCGGCCCGTGGATGATGTGGCGCAGGAAAGCGGCCGCCAGCTCACCTTCGCCGGAACCGGCCCCGCCAATGTCCAGATCTGGGGTACGGGCGTCGACCTGACCCGCCAGAGCAACGGCGAACTGGCCCTGTCCTTCCGCTATCGCGTGGATGCTGTGCCGATGGGGCCTGTGCAGCTGTCGCTGGGCCAGGGTACGCTGGATGTCACCGACATCCTGAACGCCGGGTCAGCTTCCGAGTGGACGACGCTGAAAATCCGGCTGTCCTGCTTCCGCGAGGCAGGTGCGAACGTGTCCGCCGTGGAGATCCCGTTCATGCTGGCGACGGAAGCGGCGGCGACGGTCTCGGTCTCCGAGATCCGGCTCGCGCCCAACGACAACGACACGGTCTGCCCAGCGCATTAGTCGCGACCAACGCGGCGGCGGTCAGCTCGCCGCCGCGAACCGGTCCGGAACGGACTCCATTTCCGGCCAGCCTTCGGTCACATGTGTCGCGCCCAGCGCGCGCAGCCGGTCGATGCTCTCCGTGCGCGAGACGTTGTGAACCACCAGGTTGGTGGTGCGCCGCCGAGCCGCTGTGATCGCGGTCCCCAACTGCCGTCCGGAGAAGGCGCCGGCGTCCAGCGCTGCGCCGTCCGCGCCGCTCTCATAGGACAGGATTTCCATCGCGGACGGATCGGAGATGGACAGGGTCGCCACCCGGGTCAGGGGCCGGCACATGGACAGGGTTTCCGTGACCCGGCTCGCAGGCGCCCCGCGCGTGAGGCCGCCGATCTCGAGAACGACCGCACGCCGCATCACATCCAGCACCTCGGCGCATCGGTGGATCAGCCGCTCCCGGGGGCTGCGCGCCGACAGGGTGGCGAAGCTGAACGGACACAGGATGGCGAAGACTCCGCCCTCGCTCCGGTACTCCCTCAGAAGCGGAACGACGAAGTCCGCCACACAGGCGTCGATCGCCTCCTGATCCTTGTCGGTGAAGCTGGAGAGCGGGGCCGGCAGCAGCGGACGAATCGCATAGGCGCCGACGCTGTTCCGGTCGAGGCGCCAGACCGGCTTCACCCCGATATCGAAACTGACCACGCCCTCACGTTCGGCAAGGAAGCTGAAAGAGTCGCGACGCGTGGACAGGGGCGGGGTCCACCGTTCTGGCGGCGAGGGTTGCACCTCCGTCTCATGCAGCGACCGGGGCGAGGGCCGCGGCGGAGGTCCCGCCATGGGATCCAGCCGGTCGGCGGACACGCCGTTGGGCGTCAGGGCCGACACGCGCGAGATCGACAGGTCGCTGTCCTGATTCCGGCCGAGGAAGAACTGCAGCGCCTCACGCAGCACCTGGGCGCAGCGCGTCTGGCCGGAATAGGCGTCGGTTGAATTGATCGCGGCAAGGATGGTGGTGTCGTCCAGACGGATGAAGACGTCCGGAGCCGGCATGGCGCGAACCAGATCGCGCTCGAAGGTCTCTCGCACGATTTCGCCGCGTGTCTGCCAGCGCGCGCCCATCTCTGAGCGAATAGCGTCCAGCGAAAGAAGGAACACGCGACCTTCGGAGACCAGTCCGGCCGCCGTGATCCGGGCCAGCTGATCCGCCCGCGCGGCGCCCAGACTCGTCAGCGAAATCCTTGTGTCTGTCGGCGTCGTCAAAGCACTTGCCCCCAATCCAGGATTGAAGAACGCACGTGCAGCCTTATGGTGCCGCTCGCCGCAGCGCATCTCGATGATTTATAGGGATTTTAACCAGGCTGCAGCTGTCCGGCCGCAGGGATTCCGCCCCGACCTCATGTGACGCCGAACCCGCCCCAGGTCGTGGTGCAATGGCGGAAGCGGTGGGATTCGAACCCACGGACGGCTTTCACCGTCGCTGGTTTTCAAGACCAGTGCCTTAAACCACTCGGCCACACTTCCTGAGCGACGCCGGGGCGTCAGCGGCGGTGCATAACGGCAAACGCCCGATTAACCAAAACGGAAATTTCGTCGTCCACACTGGTGGCGAGAGACGGGCCGCGAGGGCCGGTCCGGTGGACGGGCGCGATGCTGAACCGATGGCTGAAGGGCGCCCTGATCGCCGGGCTGACCGCGCTTCTGGCGGCCTGCGCCAGCGTGGGCGCGCCGGTTCCGGATCGGGGCGCACGGGCGTCGAACGGCTGGCCGGTCGCGACCGCCGTCGTGCGCGACCCGGCGCCGATCGTGTCGGGCACGATGCGGCCCTATCAGATCCGGGGACGCTGGTACCGGCCGGCCGAGGATCCCGGCTATAACCAGATCGGCATGGCCTCATGGTACGGCGACCAGTTCAACGGCCGCCCGACGGCGACCGGCGAGCGGTTCGACATGCATGCCATGACGGCCGCCCACAAGACCCTGCCGCTGCCGTCCATGGTCGAGGTCACCAACATGGCCAACGGCCGCACGGCGGTGCTGCGCGTCAACGACCGCGGGCCCTTCGTCGACGATCGCATCATCGACCTGTCGCGCGGCGCGGCCGAGGATCTGGACCTGCTATCGCGCGGCGTTGGCGAGGTCCGGGTGCGTTATCTGGGCCCCGCGCCTCGCCTAGGCGGCGGGCGGCTGCAGCAGGCCTCGACCACGCCCGTACGGCCCGCGCCACGCCCGGTCGAACAAGCGAGCCTTCCGGAGCCGTCGCGGTTCTGGGTCCAGGCCGGCGCCTTCGCCGATCCGTTGGCGGCGCGACTGTCGGCCGAATCACTGGGCGGCGGAGCCAGTGTCGCGCCCGCAGACGTGGATGGCCGGCGGCTGTACCGGGTGATGGTGGGGCCATGGAGCGACGCCAACGCCGCCGAACAGGCCCGGCTGTCCGTCGTGGCGCGAGGCGTGCGCGACGCCCTGTTGATATCGGGCGGCTGATCGCGCCCGCGGGCTTGTACTGACGGCCCGCATCGCCATTGTGCGCGAGTGGCACGTGGACAGTTCATCACATTCGAGGGCGGCGAAGGCGCCGGCAAGTCGACCCAGGTCGCCCGGCTGGTCGCGGCCCTGCGCGAGCGCGGCGTCCAGGTCGTTCAGACCCGAGAACCGGGCGGCTCGCGCGGCGCCGAGGACATTCGCAACCTGGTCCTGAACGGCGAGACCGACCGCTGGTCGCCCAGGACCGAGATCCTGCTGATGTTCGCCGCCCGGTCGGATCATCTGGAACGGACGATCCGCCCGGCGCTGGAGGCCGGCGCCTGGGTCGTGTGCGACCGCTTCGCCGATTCCAGCCGCGCCTACCAAGGCGCCGGGGGCGGGGTGCCGGCCGAATTCATCGAACAGCTGGACGCCGCCATCGTCGGCGCCGATCAGCCGGACCTGACCCTGATGTTCGACCTGCCGGTCGAGGTGGGTCTCGAGCGCGCCTTCGGACGCGGCCTTTTCGAGGTGCGGTTCGAGTCCAAGGGGCTGGCCTTCCATCAACGGCTCAGGGACGGGTTCGCCGCCATCGCGGCCGGCCATCCCGAGCGCTGCCGGGTCATCGATGCGACCGGGAATCCGGATGCGGTCTTCACGCGCGTCTGGGCGGCTGTCGAGCCGCTGTTGCCGGACGCAGTCGCATGAGCGAGCACCCGCGCGACCGCTTCGACCTGCAGCCCTCGCCGGCGGCCGAGGCGGCGTTCGAGGATGCGCGGGGCAGGGGGCGTCTGCACCACGCCTGGCTGCTGTGCGGACCCGAGGGCGTGGGCAAGGCGACCTTCGCCTATCGCGCCGCCCGCCGGCTTCTGGGCGGGGCGCCCGACCCGTCGCGCGGCGTCCTGGGGACGCGGCCCGACGATCCGGTCAGCCGGCTGATGTCGGCCCAGTCCCACCCCGACCTTCTGGTGCTGGAACGACTGGTCGAGAACGGCAAGACGAAGAAGTCGATCTCGGTCGATCAGGCGCGCGACCTGCCCGAGTTCTTCTCCAAGAGCCCGTCGCAGGCCCAGGCGCGGGTGGCGATCATCGACGCCGCCGACGACCTGAACATGAACGCCGCCAATGCCTTGCTGAAGGTTCTGGAGGAGCCGCCTGAGCATGGCGTCCTTCTGCTGGTGACCCATGCGCCTGGCCGGCTGCTGGCCACGATCCGCTCGCGGTGCCGCCGTCTTGCCTTTCCGGTCTGGTCGCAGGCCGATCTGTCGGATCTGGTCCAGTCGCGCACCGGTCTGGATCGCGACGAGGCCGATCAGGCCGCCGCCATGGCCGCGGGATCCCCGGGCGCGGCCCTGGGGCTCGCGTCAGGCGCGACGCTGGAGGCCGACCGGCTGGCGCGCAGCTGGGTCTCGGCGCCCGTCATCGACCGCGCCGAGCAGCTGGCCGTAGCAGACGGGTTTCGCGGCGCCGAGGGGCAGGGGCGGTTCGAGACCGTCATGGATCGGCTGATCGCCGCCGTCCGCGCCGAGGCCCTGAGGTCGCCGAACAGCGGGGAGGGGGCCCGCTGGGCCGACCTGTGGAGCCGGCTCAGCGAACTGCCGGACCGTACGGCGGGGCTCAATCTCGATCGCGGCGACATCCTGTCCGGCGCCCTGGCCGATCTGATGCGGACGCGCGCCGATGTCGGGCGTGTCGGCTGATGCTGATCGACAGCCACGTCAACCTGCACGCGCCCCAGTTCGACGAGGATCGCGACGCCGTCATCGACCGCGCCCGCGCCGCCGGCGTCCAGCTGATGGTCGAGATTTCGGACAAGCTGTCGACCTTCGAGGCGACGCACGCCTTGGCCATGGCGCATCCGGACATCTGGTGCACCGTCGGCGCCCATCCGCACGAGGCCAAGGACCATCTGGACATGACGGCCGCCGATCTGGTTGCGCTGTCGCAGCGTCCCCGGGTCGTCGGCATCGGCGAATGCGGTCTGGACTTCCACTACGACCTCAGCCCGCGTGAGGAACAGGCCCGGGTGTTTCGTCGCCACGTCGAGGCGGCGCGGGAGACCGGCCTGCCGCTGATCGTCCATACGCGCGAGGCCGACGAACAGATGGCGGCGATCCTCAGCGAGGAACAGGCCCGCGGGCCGTTCAAATTCCTGATGCACTGCTACACCAGTGGTCCCGAACTGGCGGAACTCGCTGCAGAATTGGGCGGATGGTTCTCGGTCTCGGGCATCGCCACCTTCAAGGCGGCCGAGGACGTCCGCGCGGGGATCCGGACCATGCCGGCGGACCGGATCATCGTCGAGACCGACTGCCCCTATCTGGCGCCCGTTCCGCACCGGGGCCGCCGCAACGAGCCCGCCTATGTCGGCCATGTCCTGTCGGCGCTGGCCGACGTTCGGGGCTGGTCGACGGAGGAGGCGGAGGCGCGGACGACCCGGGCCTTCTTCGATCTGTTCCACGCGATCCCGCGCCCCGGAGACCTCACGTGACGGATGAAGTCGGCGCCATAGAGATTACGATTCTGGGCTCCGGCTCGTCAGGCGGCGTGCCGCGCGGCGACGGTAACTGGGGCGTCTGCGACCCGGCCGAACCCAGGAATCGCCGCAGCCGCTGCTCGATGCTGGCGCGGCGGCGCGGGCCGGACGGGGTGACCTCGGTGCTGATCGACACCTCGCCGGACCTGCGGACCCAGATGCTGGCGGCTCAGGCGACCTCGGTGGACGCCGTTCTTTATACCCACGATCATGCGGACCAGACCCATGGCATCGACGACCTGCGGGTCTTCGCCCTGATGGGACGCCAGCGCATTCCGGCCTGGATGGACGTCCCGACGCGCGACGCCCTGATGGCCCGGTTCGGTTACATTTTCGAGGACAAGCCGGGCTATCCGGCCTTGCTGGACGCCCATCTGATCCCGCCGCACGGCCAGCCGTGGCAGGTCGATGGGCCCGGCGGCGCGATGCCTGTCGTGACCTTCGATCAGGCGCATGGCGCGATCCGGTCGGTCGGCTACCGTTTGGGCGACGTGTCCTATTCCAGCGACGTGTCCGACCTCGACGATGCGGCCCTGGACGCCGTGCGCGGATCCAGGCTCTGGATCGTCGACGCGCTGCGCTGGACGCCGCATCCGACGCACGCCCACGTCGACAAGGCGCTGGACTGGATACAGCGCTCGGGCGTCGAGCGCGCGGTTCTGACGAACCTGCATATCGATCTGGATTACAACGCCTTGCGTGCGAAAGTTCCGGACAACGTCGATGTCGCATACGACGGCTGGACCGCCGTCGTACCGCTTTGACCATACCTTTATTTCGCATAATATATCTTAGGCGCAAATCTGATACCCATGACTGACGCCTCGATTTCCGCCCTTCAGCCCCACCCCGTCTGCCGTGACTGGGTCGCGCGCGCGGTGCGGCGGATCGAGGCGGACTACAACCGGTCGGCCGACACCCATCTGATTCCCGTCGACCTTCCGGCGCTGGCCGACATCGCCCTGTATCTCAAGGACGAGTCCAGCCATCCGACCGGCAGCCTGAAGCACCGTCTGGCCCGCTCGCTGTTCCTCTACGCCCTGTGCAACGGCTGGATCGGCGAAGGCATGACGATCGTCGAGGCCTCCAGCGGCTCGACCGCGGTGTCCGAGGCCTATTTCGCGCGGATGCTGAAACTGCCGTTCGTCGCGGTCGTCCCGCGCTCGACCGCGCCAGAGAAGATCCAGGCCATCGAGTTTTATGGCGGCCGCTGTCATTTCGTAGACCGCCCCGGCGACGCCTATGCTGCCTCGGAACAGCTGGCCCGCGATCTGGGCGGCCACTACATGGACCAGTTCACCTATGCCGAGCGGGCCACCGACTGGCGCGGCAACAACAACATCGCCGAGAGCATCTTCACCCAGATGTCGCGCGAACCCTGCCCGGTCCCGCGCTGGGTCGTCTGCGGCGCCGGCACCGGCGGCACCTCGGCCACCATCGGCCGCTTCGCCCGCTACAATCGCCACGAGACCCGGATCTGCGTGGCTGATCCGGAGGCGTCGGTCTTCCACCGCCACTGGGCCGACCGCACGGTTCAGACGGCGTCTGAAGCCCCGTCGCGGATCGAGGGCATCGGACGCGCCCGCGTCGAGCCGTCCTTCATCCCCGGGGTCATCGACCGGATGATCGCCGTGCCCGACGTCGCCTCGATCGCCGCCGCCCGGGTCCTGAGCCGCCGCCTGGGCCGTCGCGTCGGCGGATCGACCGGCACGAACCTGTGGGCCTGCGCCCTGCTGGCCGGCGAGATGGCGGACGCCGGAGAGCGCGGGTCGATCGTCTCCATTCTGTGCGACCATGGCGATCGCTACGGATCGACCTATTTCAACGACGACTGGCTGGCGGCCCAAGGCTTCGACGTCGTCCCGTTCGAAACCCGGATCGAGACCTTCTTCGACAAGGGCCGACTTCCGGCCTGAGGTTCGGTCAGGCCCCCTACCCTTTGATCACGTTAACATTTATCGGACACCAACATGGCAGGCCTCAAGGACAAGCGCGGCTTCATCGACAAGGACCGGCTGGACCTGTCCGAGCGTCAGGCCGTCGAATACTGGATGAAACGCTGGGGCGTGACCCGCGACCAGATCACCGCCGCCCACCGCAAGGCCGGCCGGATGGTCAAGGATATCGCGGCGGAGCTGGGCAAGAAGCGCTAATGCGCTCCCCGCTCGTCCCCGCTTTGGCGCGGATGAGCGGGGGTTGGGGATGACCGCTACAGGTGGATCGTCCGCCCATAGGCGTCCAGCGCCGCCTCGTGCATGGCTTCCGACATCGTGGGATGCGGATACACGATGCCGTGGATGTCTTCCTCGGTCGCTTCCATCGTGATGGCGGTGACATAGCCCTGGATCATCTCGGTGACCTCGTGGCCGATCATGTGGGCGCCGATCAAGGCGCCGGTCTTGGCGTCGAAGATGACCTTGACGAAGCCGTCGATGTCGCCGGCCGCCACGGCCTTACCGTTCACGCGGAAGGGGAAGCGGCCGATCTTGACCTCGCGTTTCGCTTCGCGGGCTCCCTGCTCCGTGATCCCGACCGAAGCGACCTGCGGCTGGGCGTAGGTGCAGCCGGCGATCGGCGAGACGACGTTGGGGGTCTTGTAACCGGCGATATATTCGGCGGCGTGGATGCCTTCGTGGCTGGCCTTGTGCGCCAGCCATGGCGCACCGGCGCAGTCGCCGATGGCGTAGAGGCCCTTGACGTTGGTGGCGCAGTGGCCGTCGATGGTGATGTGGCCGCGGTCCATGTCGACGCCCAGCGCCTCCAGGCCGATGCCGTCGGTGTTGGCGGTGATGCCGACCGCCGAGATGCAGACCTCGGCCTCCAGCGTCTCGGCCTTGCCGTCCTTCTCGATGGCGACCTGCACGCCCTGGCCGCCCTTGGACACCTTGGTGACCTTGCAGCCGAGGCGGAATTTCATGCCGCGCTTCTCGAACGACTTCTGGGCGGCCTTGGAGACCTCCTCGTCCTCGACCGGCATGATGCGGTCGACCGCTTCCACGACCGTCACATCGGCCCCCAGGGC
>Ga0247812_10001387_pt1 | contig 13740 bp, 12 predicted proteins | sample UWRJL149409B1_FD_178011 | JGI IMG/M metagenome (GOLD analysis project Ga0247812, IMG submission 178011) | Plant litter microbial communities from Arlington Agricultural Research Station in Wisconsin, United States - UWRJ-L149-409B-1 | ecosystem: Environmental > Terrestrial > Plant litter >...
TAAGAAGAAATCAACGTGTGAGGGGTGATGAAGTGAAGTGAAATGAACTACCAACAGGTCAAAACAACCAGAGAGCCTTTACTGCGCCGCAAGAAGCATTAACCCCGAATGATCGTTGGCTGGAATGGAAAGCGACCTGTTGACGTCAGTGTCAGACTATGATGATCCATGACCATGTCAATCCTGAGTTGAGTATACTGGTAAATAGGTAAATAGGTACCCGCAGTTCGGGTTTTGCCAAATAGGAACTGACCCACGGGTACCCGATAGTCACGATCCAGCATCGCGACCAGGATGTCACGACCCCCGGGCGTGGCCGACGATAGGAGGAGTACCCTCAGCACAAGTTGTCTACGAAGTATGTTTGTTAAGGCATCTACCAAGCATAGAGCACCTATATGTATTAATCGGCATTGCTGATCATAGAGTACCAATAATGCGACGGTTAGTTAGCACCGGAAATCAGGAGTTCTTGGCAAAGCCGGTTCGGTTAGTGGGTGGGAGCCGTTGTCACGTGAGATACCCCTGGGACCTCTGGACTCCAGCCTTGGCGGCACGAAGAGTTCTATACAAGTAAATGGTTTTTGTTGGATAGGAGTTTCTTGCTTAAATCTTTATTGCTAGTAGTATAGATTGTTTAATTAGTAACGGAGTCAATTCTTTTTAATTTAATTTATCCCGACTTAATACTTGCCACTTTATTCCTATATCAACCCGACGTTTAGTTAAGAGCTATTCAAGTTTAAGAACCAGACCATTACATGTGGCTGTATCCTAACAGTCTCTTGAGAAGTCATAACGTGTTATTTATTGGTTAATAACTATAACTTGGGTGAATGAGCAAAGACAGGGGGAAAGTCTGAGAAATGGAATTAGTTCTGGCCTAAAAATAACAAATAGATAAAACCATGTGGGTACGTCTGTTACCATTGTTACTTTGGTGCCATCGTTGATAATAATAACGATATCTTTCCAAGATGCTTCTCAAGAACTTTACTTTCAGTTCTGTAACAAGACATCAAAAGGCTGTTTGAGTGGGTGGCTAGAGCTATTGTAGGAGTAATATATTCCAATGATTTGCCATATTGTGCCTTGTATGTTGAACTATGTGGTCTCTATCGCTGCTCTGAATAAGCTGTGCTAATTAAAACGCTTGGGAGCGAATCACGACAATGTTGAAACACATCATTAATACGCCCTGGCAGTAATACGGGAAGGTACTCAAAGTGATTTAAGAAGTTCTAAAAACAAAGACTGTACCCACTAGCTCAAACCCAACGAGCTGGCTCGCGCGTGGAATCACGAGATTGGGGGATGTTGACATGGGGCACTGTATCATGGCATGGAATTCCGGGGTCATCTCATCAAAGCCATCCCAGGAGTCCACTCGGCGTACATCTGCCCACGAGTAGTACTTGCTCGCCGTCGACGCAGATCCGGGTTCCTGGATCCAGCGTGTTAGCGGCAGCAGCTCTGCCAGATATTCACCTACTGAGATCTACGATGACCCCATGGTAAGTAATTTTAGGATGTATAGACTGTGAGAAGTTATGTCTTGCTGGGTGGAAGAACAACAGCAGAGGCGAATGGGGAAGACGACAAAGGAGGTCATGGATGCTCAATGTTGCTGTTGCTGTTGCTGTTATTGTTTGTATGAGAATATAATATAATATATATGTTTACATGTTTGTATTTTATATCTGCATCTCTGCATCTCCCCCTTTGTTTCTCCCTGATGCACGTTTGGTGCTTTTTACTGGTATGATCTGGCTGGATTGGCTACCACCGCCTGCCAGAGAGAGTTTGTCTAATGCAAGTGGCCATTGCATCAACCAATTGTGCCCAAGGTGAAGCAAATCAACAACAAATGTATCAAACAGATCATTAGTGTACCAAAAAGGAATTAAAATCATCAAAATTGGCAGGGAAAGAGCACACGTCATATCAACCATTTTCAGGCCTGAGGCGAGGAACAAACAACACCTGATCCACTACCACCCAAACCACAACTACCCAAGCCGAGCCACATCACCACATATTATATTGCACGGCAGAACAACAACTGGCATTCAACATATAGTTATCTCATGTAGGAGAAGAACCGCAGCATGTCCTCCTTGTACAAGCAGCAGATGCACCACTCCATCGCTAGCCCAGACAGCCTAACCCAAGTTACCAGTCCTTGTTGTCCCAAGCGGATGCAACCTGAGACTGAAACAAAGATGGATACAAAGAAAGACACTTTCTCAACTAATAACAAGTGGTGCAAAAGACGCAAGACACACCCTGACCAACAAGCATCTCTTGATCCATGCCCACAACAACAGCAACAACAACAACAACAACAACAACAACAACAACAACAACAACAACAACAACAAGAACAAGAACAACAACATCAAGTCACCAAGAAGCGGGCAGTAGATGACGAGACCACCACACATATTACGATCACGATCATGACCCCAATCATAATCAGGCCAGGACAAAAACGCGTTGTTTGGTAGGAGATGAGGAGGAGAGGCTTGAAATCACAGTGAGGGATAGCAACCTCAACTGGAACACAGGAGGAAATAATAAGTCCACAGCGATCACATCCACATCTTTATCTTCTCTCAAGTCTATTCCTGTCCAAAGCACACGGAATGCAGGTCGGCTAGTCCCTCTTGCTCCACGGAAAAACCCCCCTCAGTTTCCTCAGCCCCAGCACAGCCAGATGCGATCAGGGACGCGTTGCAAAGAACCGCAAAGTCTACTGCGGCTTGTCCTGTCAAGGCCAATCCAAATCCAACAAGCCATTCCTAGATTCGAGTTTGCCGAAAACCAGATTCAGGTCCTGGGACTTATCCCTCAATACGAAAGTAACCCAAGCTCAGTCCTTTATCAGATTGTCGCAGGTGGGAAGTCCTTTTTGCTAAAGATTGTAGGTTGCATTCAATGCTATTCTAATTCTCATTCAGTTATCCTCCAGTCTGGTCCAATTGATATGCACTAGTGCTTACCCTTATTTTCGTCCTCACATTCATCCTTGTACTCATCCTCTTTCTCTCCTCATCTTCTTCTCATCCTTCCTTGAAGCTCCCACCTCCATTCCTGTCTGAACCTCGGGCTAATCTCACCCAGTACAAATACCCATTCTACTATCCATCACATGCGCGCCCACGGTATCCACAGCCGAACCCGCTCTTGGACTTCGAAAGCTATATTTATGCGCATACAGAACATCTGCAAAGTCTGGCGTCCTCGCCCATCCCCCAAGTGTCACGGGTATATCGACTTGATGCAGATCCCGCAGCCCTATGATCGGCCCCACCCCTATTCCTCCGCCACGGCGATGACCAGTGCGCTTTATACCGAGTTCCTCCAGCAAGATGAAGCCGAGTACCCGATGCAGAGTGCGAAGTGGAAGCACTACCTCTGCGACAAGCTGGTGCTTGAGGATAAGCCGTACCATTACTTTGCAGAGGACCGCGACGACTTTGCTTCAAGCAGCCTGGCTCAGTCGGGCGCGAATGGGCTCACGCTGCTGCACCAGCATGGTATTTTGCATGGCGACGTAACTATTATCCATCATGAGAGCTTGGTCACGCTGCAATCGAATAAGATCATGTGGCTGAATTTTGACTCGGTTATACTGCGCAAGGATATAAGCCGGAAGACTTTTGATCTTAAAGCAGCGAGGGAAATCACCTGTTGGAAGGCTCGTTTTAAATAGCTGTTGATATTATAATAAATGAAGTTGATATTACCTTATGTCTAATAGGGAAAAGGCATGCATGGTTTTAGTACATGCTAATTACATATTTGCACTGACCTTTTCATGATACAAAGGCTACGTTGGTACTAATAACTTAGTAGGACCACCAATTTGATAGTACTAATACCCTGTTGGTATACAAACTCTGCACTTGTACAAACAGTATTTTCGTGCCAAGCCATATTTTTCTTATAAGCATAAGAATCAGAGCTGCCAGACAAAGGATAGTGGGCGATGAACGCGCTTAGCAGTGGCAAGGCAATAATAAACGTATACTTACTAATTCGTGAATGCAGCATCTTTCCTCTGAGCCACGCATACCTGAGCCTAATCAGAAGATGAGATAGAGTACGAAGACGCAACGAGTGAAAAATAAAACACAAAAAAGTCAAAGCCTAGTTACGATTCCAGCCCAGGATCCCCCGAAGAACTTTCCATCACCACAATGACGTCTGATTAATACTTTTCAGGTTGCGAATCCAATTAATCTTGGTGTCTACGGTCTCGCCAACTTCGGCTTTGAAACGGGGACCGCACAGCTCGGCGCGGATGCTACGGAGCATACGGTTATACTAGGTCACGTGCACGATTATCAGGATGCTAAGGAAGTTTTGGGACTAGCAGAAGAGGTAAGGGATAAGGCATTTGTGGCGGGAGGCGGGGGAGAGGGCTAGTAGCCATTTGAGACAGCATTTCAGAAGGCGTTAGCTTGATATGAGCCAGAAAGAGAGAATAAGCACCTAGGATAGAAGGTAGATGTATGTAGTGGAACTCATACGCGTAGACACTCGGCAACCCTCTGGGAATCCTCTGCCTGGGTATAACTACGGAAGTGCAAGGCTTGGTAGACAAAGGGCTTATAAGCCATATGCTTTGTGTAGTAATATCTTGTTCTTAACAAGGCAAATTGAATATTATAAGCATATGGATATTTCACATAAAGTAACACTAAGATCTTAAATGAAGAGGCTCTTAGCGGAATGTCCGGGATGCAATCTAAGGTTTGAATCTACTACTATTTGATTGAAGGCTATCGTCTTAGTAACTTAAGGAGATAGGAAACTCTTATACTCATCTTCGGCCCATTAAAGCTTCACTGGAAGAATACTCCGTCATTGACTAAGCTGGGAAACCAATTGCATTAATTATTCGAGGTTTCCTATATAAATTCGTGGATTATGTGTCGGTAATATTGAAAACGGAACTGGTTGATTGTGCGACTTGATGTTAGCACCTGATGTTACTTTCGTTTATTTAAAAGTATGGCGTACATTCGCCTAGAGTTTGTAGTATAAGAGGGCAAAGCCGTCGAACGGAAACCTGCGAGGAGAAATAGGCCTCAAAAAGTAACTGGTTTGCATGGTAATCCGTTTCACACTAAGGACCACTGAAAAGAGGTAGACTGACTCACTTCTCCAAATCAATGATTCCCGTTCATGGCAAATCAAGCTCAAGATATAAAATCCTGCAAAGCCATCTTAAATAACTCTACTCCAATAAATTGTAACGGCTCCGTTTTATAGACTTGCATTTCCATTACTACACAATGCCAGAACACTCGTTTAATAAGATCTCCTTTATGTGAAACTTAATCTACAGGATTGCTGGCTATGAATTATTGAATCAACATTATACTAAAAAAAAGACAATCGAAGTCATTCCCCTGCTAACGAGTACTATACACGCCGATGCTGCCGCTACTACCATTCCCCAAGAGTCCTGGTTCTATAAAGTAAGTCTCAGGTAAGTCACACGCTTCTGGCTTAACTGACCATATATCGAGCGCATGACATATATTCAACCCTATGTAAAACGCCTCGTGTCAATTATGCACCGCGATTTCAAGGGGCAGGGATATGAGGGGCAAATAACGACTTAGGAAATCTATACACTAACAATAAGAAGATTTGAAGAAAGTTCTATTCATCTATAAAGGATAAATGAAATTAAAGGTGTCAAAAAACAACCATGATAGTTGATACATTTTTTATCTAGACAGTGATAGAAATATTATACTTGAACCCTCAGCACTCCTAGTTACCTCTGGCTGTACATCTGCGAATGGAACTTCTAGAAAAGTATTTTCCATAGATAGATTTGATTTGTTTCGATAAACCTAAATCAAAGCAGAGCCATTTTGCTTTAGGATCTTCATTTTGTTATACCCGGCAATACGGAATATGCCAAAAGCTGTTGAATAGCAGGTCATGTTAGTATATGGTAGGCTATTCAGGCATGTTGATAGGGTTTATTTCTTGGAATTAGAGGAGTGACGCCACTACTAGGCGTTGGCTGAGCAGACGGCAGGTACGCCAATGGTGCAGAAATTGCTATATGATAATTTCCATCTTTGCTGAAGGGCAAATGGCTTGCGACGGACGTTTGTAGAGGACCGAACCTCTCGGATTGTGCAGATAATGGTGCTATTCGATCTGCTTTACATTCGAAGGAAGTAAGCCGTTTTGATATTTTATTAGGGTCTTGTTTTTTCTGCATTAGGAATTTTCGTAAGTTGATTTATCTTTGTTTGTACTCTCATCGAAAGCATTTTGGGTGTAGTACTTACTTGGTTGGCTGAGGTATATATTACCTACACCCCGGATTTGGCGTCCCCAGGTTGGGGTGCGTGTATAGGCCCACTGCTGCTTTCAACGTGTATATAAGTTGCATACCCCAATCTGAACCCTCTTTCTCATTCATCTTTTCCCAACTTCCCTCCAACAGCCCCCCTAGAGTTGCTTGAGCGCTTTTGCTCCACGTTATGCACCCGCGGGGCCATTGCATATTAGAAGCATGTGATCTACCGTAAATCACATCCTCGCTATAGAATAATGCTGCTAGCAGAATGGGATGTACATACGACGTCCGTTCAAGCCTAGCAATTGGCAGAAGAGCTCAACAGTTGAATTTCACGATCACAGCATGGTGTTTCGATCGTTGGAGGGATCAAGGAATTTGGAAATGGACAATAGCAACATGCCGAGTCGTCTGACATCAGATACGCTACTTCCTAAAGCTTTGTATGGAACATCCTCGACACAGTGCGCTGCAGGAGCTTGTTTGGTACGACACATCAAACAAGATATTGAACACGAGAATGAATATTTACGCCTTGGGGGCGTTAATTTGGGCTGAGTTTTGCAGATATGGCTACAAGTATATATAGGTGGGTGAAGAGTCAGGATGTGCTTTTTACGAGCGAGTACAGAGTCTACTGGCCCTCTAAAAAGAAATAAGAAGCGCTGGGATGCGCTGTACTGTTTGGCTAGTAAGAGGGAGTGGCAGCTATAAGCGCCAAATGAGCACCAAAGGCATGTTAGGAAGATAGCCACCTTCGTTTGGTGTTATTTAATACCGAATATATCAGCCTTTAATATCTCGTTTTTTAACAAGCCTCAGATCAATATCATTATTCAAAGGATCCAAATTCTTTCTGTTCACACCTTTATGTCCAATCTGATCACAATAACTGCTGTCAATATAAGTCAAGTTCAGTTCTAACTGCCCCCTTCATACCTGATAATTCCCAAGCAGCCCATTGCTTTATTGCAGACAGGCAATAATGGCGCATCCAGCTCGACAGTTAGGTCACACAATCAATCCGTAGCACTGCATTACCGAAGATGCAAAACACTCAGACGTGACAACCATAAGGCGAAACCGATAGTTAAAGTAGCTCCACTAGAACCTTCCTTGACTTATACCTACTGGTAAAGTGATTCCCAATATCCTGGATCATCTCCTATAGCCAATCTTAACAGGTGGCCGCCTGTCGAAATTGTGGTTTCACGTTGCTTAGCCGGACCATTTTGTCTTAGCAAATGGCTACCCCTGTTAACGTGTATCGCATCCTTCGTATAAGGAGGAATAGGTCCGTTGGCCCGTTTGGTTTCTGGTAATGGCTTGGTACTAATTTAATAAGTTTGTCTTATCACCAACCAATCACGAACAACTCCAACCCCGTGTATTTACACAAAGCCTTGCAATTCCCCAACTCAACAAAAATACCATTCTCACAGCCTTAATTTTAACGTTATGGAGTATACAAGCACCACCTTAACAACTGCAATGGCCGATTTTACTTCGCCATATGAAGAACATATCAAGCGATTTCCTCGCGCCGGCCAACTTGCATCCCAAGAAGCGCCATTTATCCTGCTGATTGACGGTATAGATTCAATCCAAAATGCCCCGCTAATCCAGCCCTCCCTCTCGCATCCCCTGGTCCGAAAAATCCTAGAAACCAGCGACTTGCCTCATCTCGAACTTCTTATCGCTACCTGGCACTCTACACTCTCCCCACCACCCGGGCCACCAGGTTTCGAGATCTACGCTCTTGAAAGCGTTTTCTACAATGCTATTCGAACCAATCAGGCTAAGATCGTAGAGTATTTCCTCGATCACGGAATTAGAATGTGTAAACTCGCAACGTGGCAGGCTGTGCGGTGTCAACCGTCTAAGGAGATATGGAAGGTTTTTCTGGCGAGAGGGTGGATGCTAATGATTGTCGTGCTACATACACTGGTCGTTCTCCTTTATGGTTGTACCCACTTCTTATGTAATGTCCAGAGGAGAAGCTAACTGGAGCAGCTTGATATTAGGAGAAAGAAATGACATAGAATTAGTAAAGCGGTACCTGGAGAATAGAGCTGATCCGAATGCTCAGGTTAGCGGCGGGATACGTGGTGTTACTAATTTCATGTACGCTTCTGTCGATTAATTATAACTATAATGCTCTAGTTCTAGTAGAAATAGGTTTGCATGCCGCCACAACTCGCTTCCAATTATCCGCCTCTTATATACGCACAACGCTCAGCTAACAGCTGGCATTCTCCCTTACGCTATTTCACGCTCAAATCCCCTTCCAATTATCACTTTTCTGCTTGACATTGGTGCCTCGATTGACGCTATAGAATTCTCGCATGATACTATTGCTGCATCGGCTATCTTCAACCGCGGCTCCGCACTTAATATAGCCTGTGCTCATATGGATGAGGAATGGGACATAGTCGTCGCATTTCTATTGGAGAAGGGGGCGAGGACCGATGTGGAAAGTTTCGAGGGCGCAACTTGCTTAGAGATTGCAAAGACCTATGGAACTAAGAAAATGGTGGAACTGCTTGAGACTTTTCGCTAGGATTTCTTTCCTAGCAGGAAGTTATCGTAAGCTATATTATTCACGGGATATAATAACATAGTAGCACGGCAACGACAAAGGGAATAAAAAGAATATTGAATAACTGGAGTATGGTGCTTCCCCATTTCACTAGTAAACTAAAGAAGATTTTATCGTATTTATAATATCACGTCAAATTAATAGTATAAAATTATTCAAAGTGTAGGTGCTTAATCTTTACTTCGGTCGAGTATCATAAACTTATATATTTTTCTCTACGTGATTAATAGTTGACAATTCCGGCTATAATGATAATAACAATAAAGGAAAACTTGCATTTCCTATATATTCTTCTTATAATAAGTGCACCGTTTAGCTCCAGCGTAAGACTTAGCTTCGATCTTGAAAATGAGTGCTAACCCCTTTGCGGACTTCTCAACTACCCGAATGGTGATTTTCTCAATTTGATTATCTAGCCAGTGGAAGATTTTCTATTGGGAAGCATTAGCAATAGGTGCTCAATGATTGGAGCATATTTTAGGGAAGCTATACTTAAGTGGTTTCTACAATTTTCACGTCGAGTTTTACTAATTGGGGCAGCCCATGACCAAAGAGATCAAATGGATTTGAACGCAAGACGGCGCGAGATGCGAATCTACTAAACTCTGTTAGTGCTTTGATATTCTGCCCAAAGGCTTTGGCGATAGCCCTTAATTGCTTCGATTGATTTGGCAGCTCCGTCCATTTCTTCGGAACCTCAAGTGAGAGTCATCGAGAAGTTTCCCTCCAGACTGAAGCGTGCATGCTTTCAAATCATCCCACTGTAGATTTTCGAGAGCATGTCATGGACCTTGGTAGCGGGATATATCAAGAATGAATTTCCATCTAACGGTGATGTTTCATCGGAATATGAGATCCGAAAGGTGAAGCTGGAAATGTCTTCAGTAGGCACGATGAGCGTGATAGCGCCCTGCTGATCTGTTTTAACGGCAACCCCATTTGGATCTACCTAAAAAATTCAAATTCAACAATTATGCGATTCAGACGGTATTTGTAATTACACCCGGAGTCCCCAGACTTTGCGGACTCCTGAGACATGCTGGACATGGTCGAAGAATTACATAATATGATCTCGCGGTCTTTCACTATGATGTTCAATCAAGCACAACTAAGCACAACTCTGAATGGGCACAAATGAATTCACCAGCGGCATGACATCGGAGCCTGTGATGGTGATGTGCGTCATATATGATGGCACCTCCAGATCTTTCTCCAAGGAAGGCGTGAAGAAGCGGGTTGTCCACCATAAACCTGTAATGGTATTGTGTTGCAACAATGAGAAGATGCCATGGCTGTTAGAGAAAATCAAAATTTCTCTGCTTCGTCGGTATCTGACTTGTACGCCATGATTTCTTCTCCTTGGTGGTCGGGAATTATCTGCACCACAGTTTTGCATTCTTTCATATCCAAGCTTGCCATGATATATCCAATACTATCCGAGGTGGTGGTAGCCTAGGCTGATACTCCGGTCTTGTCCAGCGCTACTTGAATTTTGCGGAGAGAGCTAAAGCACCTGAGTGGTGATCTCTTTCCCAGACGTATATTTTCTTGCACAATCCGAGGCTTTAAAATAGAAGAGGCCTTTCCCTCCGACTAGGACATCGGTATGTCCAGTTGTGTTGCTAAAAGTGGTTAAAGTATTCGCTCCTGACAGAAGTGAAAGTTGGTAGCTGCAGGAAAGGGAAGGATGGGAGAACTAGTGTTCATACCCGGTGGACAGGCCATGGAAACTGAATAAGTTTCGTTCGAACTTGAGATCGAGGTGAAAATCGGCTGTAATTCATCTAGGAGAGTATTAGCAATATTATTTTGAATAAAATGAATACTCAGTAGTATACCTTGGCTCTTATAAAGTGCAGTGAATCCTACTAAGGATGACCTGCCCCATGGTATATTTAGGGTTTGAAGTGCTACAATATTGAAAGCGTTTTCCGGAAGTTTTAGGTGCGAATGAGTTACCTAATTCTCGCAGGAACCGGTGATTTCAATGCGTGCTAGATTTTCTGTCTTATTGAGGCAATATAAAGGTTGGAATGTGGCAATTAGGGGAGTGTAAGGTGTATCTCTTTGGAGATCCACTGTTTATAATGTCCATAAGGTCAGTAAGAGTGGGTTGTCTGCGAGTGTTTTACACTCAGAAATTGGAATTGCTTACCATGCATATCGAGCGCATACCTGAAATTGAATCTGTCCCGTTTGAGGAATGATGAGCTTGCGAAGAGGGCTACATAAATGTTTGAATCTATGTCTTGCGCAGCACTAAAGGCTTATACTGGGTACTTGTTATCAAGTCCGAGAAGGTCTCCAAAGTCGATGAGGATTTGCTGACCGGAAACTCCTATGACAATGACATACAATCTTTGTTCTTTATTAATCAGAAAGAGGAATGGATTATGATATTAATTTTTTACGATGACAAATTGGGATGACTGCGGGACAGTAACATCACCAACGAGTTGTTTGATCAATGCGGAATCATGCTGTAATGATGCTATGGTAGAAGATTCATGGGCTGCTTCAGAAAAGTCGTTATTTATAGTTAAGTTCTCTAACAAAGATAGAGAACGGCGGGATGTGTTGGAACCTGGAATTTCATTTGATCGATGTCCGCCGGCGTTTGCTTAACTATGTTGCCTTCTAGCTTTGGGCTTTAATCTTTGTTTCTGGTGTTTAATCAGTCTTTTGATTATTGGTTTTTGTCAAGCCCTTTAAGGCAATACAGGGTGTCTTGAGACATGCAGTGCAACACGCATCCGTATACCGAGTACGCAACATACACTGTCATGTAATTTATTTCGAAGAAAAAGGAAAAAAACACTGCGTATTTAATAAGGTGATTGAGACAATCATTAGTAAAGACTTCTCCCCCATTCAAGCCAAGACTCACAACACCCAGTGTCTGGTTCGAGTTTGACGTTACCAACAGGAAATTCGTGTTCAAAATTGACATGGGTCTAATCGATGTATCTCCTGATGCAAGTGATTATAATGCCGCAAGGGGGCTCATCAATCAACCAGGGGATTATTCCATCACCCATATCTATTTGGACTTCACCTATAAGTCCAATATATGGTAGCATTTATGTGACTAACAAAGCAGCTAATTCTTATCAGCTAACCAAACTGCACTCTATAAGTAGCACAAAGCCCACCATTACAGTAACACAAACCGACGCCTACTAGCAAGAGTCAGCTCATTTTGGCTCCTTCAAAGTCAAAAAAAACGACGACCTGGAAGACAATTTCGTCAAGGTGATGAAGAAATGGGCAACGACTGCCGTAGGCGAACTGCAGAAGACAACAGTCGGCTATACCGTCACGCCTGATTCACCAAACGGTATTAACCCACTGGCATCTGCTTTTCCTCCAATATCGCTCCTTTTCCAAACAGCTCCCTACCTTGCACCTGGGACGACTTCCTTGCAGCGTGCTAGTCTTTCGGCGCATGACACAAAAACAGATTACTATATCTGAGAATGACCGGCAACCAGGAATTGCCAATGGAGCGTCTCTTATCTCAGATAGGAATCTTTGTTATTCTAGGCATGGATGGCACATTGTGTGTGAGCATGGATATCTTCTGGGATAAACTCCTCATGAGAGTAAGGAGCTAGTGCTCCTTCGTGTCTTGAACGCTGTGAAACATGCATGGGTCAAGTCGGTTAATGAAGCGAACTGGGCCGCAAATTATGGTGTTGGTCTAGAAAATAGTGGCTACAGCGCCACTTCGGACTTCTTTGCGTGGCAGCGAGCTGGAAACACTTCCTGGACCTGGGACAAGAGCTACAAGTCGGGAGGTGGATCAGCTGCTTGGTCCTGCGCTGATAACTCGGGCTCGTCCTTGTTTGGACTGCGATCAAAAGCTACATGTGTAATATTGTTTCAACTAGCCAATGGTATAGGTTATTCCATATTGGTTTGATCTGCCGTCACCATTATTGCCTCCTCTCTCTGGGGACAAGATAATCATTCCCAGGAGAACTTCGGCTTTCGCCTGAGCCTACAAGTCTGTTTAGAACCAAAGCCGCCTCGTTGCCCTCCTGGTTTCATCAACCTCTCGTTAGAGGCAGGCATTGGCGGCACAGAGAGCCCGGGGCTCGAATTTAGCACACTTGTTTCGGTGGAGTGCTCTGCATTGCTGGAGGTTATTTCGGGGGAGAATTCGGACTTTGACACTACTGAACCAGACGATCTAGCTGTAGTGTCGGATGTTATCGCACTGTCTGTAATCCATGAGTCCGATCTTCCATTTCCAGAGGACGATACACTTGAACTATGGGACTTAGATCCAGGTATAGGATCCTCCCAGTCATGTATCGTGTTTTCTTCGGGCCCCTTGCGAGACCAAGGCAGTTTCCGACGGTGTTTGCTTCCAAACACCACGGCCCCGTCCACGAACTCAAATGGCTTATGATTTGCTTTGGTGCTTGCCGGTAGTTTTGAACAAGACTGTGTTCGCTCACAACAGCTGCTTAGCTGACAATTGCATGGTTTATAAATATTCTGTCCGCTCCAGTAAATACCTCCAGCCAGTAGGATAGGCTCGCTGTTTATAACGCTATATCTCGTAAATATCTTGTTCAATGTTGATAAGCAGATCACTAAGTATTCCTCTCTGGTTGGTACTTCTCTCCATCTTTTGCACATGGTTGTTGTATTTAGCGGCTCAACAAGATTGCCGAACCCGGTACCAAACAAAACTAGTGCACCAATGGTTTTAGTGAAGTTAAGCCATGCTTTCCCGCTTTTTTTCAGGGCAAGCTGCTGTGGCCGTATTGGAAAGTTACCTTCCACTATGTCCATGAAT
>Ga0247812_10001388_pt1 | contig 13732 bp, 9 predicted proteins | sample UWRJL149409B1_FD_178011 | JGI IMG/M metagenome (GOLD analysis project Ga0247812, IMG submission 178011) | Plant litter microbial communities from Arlington Agricultural Research Station in Wisconsin, United States - UWRJ-L149-409B-1 | ecosystem: Environmental > Terrestrial > Plant litter >...
CGCCTGATAGGTCCGGTCATCGACCTCGACCAGGACCTCACCGGCCCGCACCGCTTGGTAGTCCGCCACGTGCACGGCGACGACATAGCCGCTGACCTGGGGGGCCAGGACCATGGGCCGGCCGCGCACATAAGCGTTCTCGGTGACCACCGCCCCGCCGAACGGCGGCAGGGACCAAGCTGACAGGATCGCGGCGATGATCACCAAACCCGCGATCAGAAGCAGGACCGCGGACAGCGGACGTAGGGCTGGCGGGCGCCAAGCAGGCGCGGTCGGCGGTGCGGTGGGTGGGGTGTCGCTCATGAGGAAACTCCGCCGCCCTTAGCTGGCCCGCGGGCGAGGCTGTTGAAGACGATCACATAGGCGACATAGGCGGCGGTCAGGGCCGCCAGCGCCGCGACGAAGGTGAAGGTGTCGTTGAAGGCCAGGATCGACGCCTCGCGCGACACTGCCTGGGCCAATTGCGCGCCGCCTTGCAGGGCGCGGGAAGCCGGGTCGAGCCCTGCTCCGCCCAGGGCGGCGGAGCCGCTAGCCAGTCTCGCCGCGACCTGAGGATCGCCGGCCACCAGATGGTCGGCCAGCTGGCGAGCGTGACCGCGGGCGGCGAGGGTTTGCACCGTCCCCAAAAGCGCCGAGCCGCCCAAGCCGCCAAGGTTCTGGGTTAGGCTGAAGAGCACGATGAGGCTGACCAGATAGTCTGGTCCCTTGGTGATCATCCGGCCAAAGCCGTACAGCAAGGCGGGTCCGACGAAGAGGCTGGCGCCAAAGGCGATCAGCACTTGGCTAATATAGAGCTGGGCCGGACGGGTCAGGTTCGAGGCATGGCTGTCGAGACTGGCGCCTAAGGCGATCAGCAAAGCCGCGATCATGACTTGGAAAGGCAGACGCGCCGGCGCCAGGGTAACGGCGCTGACGGTGATGCCAAGGATCATGGCCATCAGGACGGCGGCGAAAAGGCCCCGCAACTGCTCATTGGTCAGGCCGCCGGATGTCAGCAGGCCAACGGCGCCGTAGGTCTGTTCCGCCAGGGCCAGGCGCATCATCACCGCGATAGCGGCGAACCTCAGCATATCCCGGCTGGTCAGCCAGGTAACATAGACCAACGGCCGCGCTCGACCGCGCTCGACCAGGGTCGCTAGCGCTAGCAAGACCAAGCCGGCGATCAACGCGACGCCGAGCCACGGTGTGTCAGTCCACCATAGGATCCGGCCCAAGGACAGCACGCCACAGATGAGGACAAAGGCGGGCACCAGCAGGCCGATGGTCAGCAGGTCCAGACGCTCGAAGACTTTGCGGCGTTCATTGGGCGGCAGCGGCAATGCATGCAGCGCCAGGAACGCGGCGCCCGCGACGGCCAGTTCGATCAGGGTCAGGCCGCGCCAATGATCCAGGGCCAGCAACTCGACTGGAAACAAGCGCGCGACGGGCGTCCCCAGCTGCGGCAAACCTATTCCCACGCACAGGGCCAACGGGCGTAACTTGGCCGGCGCGGCTTGGAGTAGGTTGTAGACGGTCAGGGTCGTCAAGCCGGACGCGCAAAGTCCGCTCGCCGCTCTCACAGCCATCTCCGCTCCGAAGCTGGGCGCGAGCAATTGCCAGCCGAGCATGACGACATAGCCGCCCAATAGGACATAGGTGACCCGCAAAACGCCAAACTGGATGCGCGCCTTGATCAGAGTGAGATTGGCCGTGGCGTTGAAGGCCACATAGAGCGCCGGCAACCAGCTGACCTCGGCCTGATAGAGTGAAAGGCCGCCAGCTAGATTGCTCAAATTGACGGTCACCAAGGCGTTGCCGAGAGTGGCGGCGAGCGCCACGACGATGGCGATCAGCCCATAAGCGAAGCGCCGGGATCCAGGATGCTCTGGAACATAGGGTGAGCCTGGCAGGGTTGGCCGGTCAGCAGGCGTGAAGACGTAGGGACCGACTGCGGGTCGTGCGCGCTCCAGTACCATCGCAGGGTCCTCCATCCCTGGACGCTAGGCGCAAACCGCAGTTGGCGATTGACGGAACCTCCGCTGGCTTGAACGGCGCTCCCCAGATTTGGCGGTTGCGCCTTAAGCAGTTTGCCATGCCCCGAGCGCCGCTCGCGCGCTGCGAATCTCCACGCTCTGCTGGCCTTCGGTCACGCGAGCCAAGGCTTCGGTGAGAGCGGCGCTTCCTCCAAACTCAGCGCCAGCCCGTCGCTCGAGCAAGGCGAGGTCCCGTGCGGCGCGGAGCTCGAACGCGGCCAAGCCCTGTCGTTGCGACAGCGCCAGGCTCTCCAGCAAAAGGTCTCTGGAGGCCAAGGGGCGGTCGGGCCGCCCAGGTTGCAGGGCTCTGGCGCGCAGGATCTCAGGCGCGGCCCACCCCGCCTGTCCGGCGCGCGCACGATGGACATCTTCTTCGGTGACCAGGCCAGGATCGATGGAAATCAAGATGTCTCGGTGTAGAGGCCGCAAGCTTGGCCAAGCAGCGGCGAGCCATTCAGCCTCTCGCGCGGGCTGGTTGGCCCGGCGTTGCAAAAGCCCGACATAGCCGCGCGCCCAATCTTGTAGGTAGTCGAAACCATTCTGCGTCGCGGTCGCCGACAACACATCGAGATTGTCCTGCAGCATCGGATCATCATCCAGCCAGAAGGCGACCGGGCAGATGGTGAAGGCCAGGACGTACGTCAGTGACCCCGGCTGCTGCACCGACGCGGCGGCTTCGAGGGCGGACTTCGCCATATTCCTGGCTTGGTCGAAGTGCCCGCCAAGCCAAAGCGTGCAGGCGTAATTGCCCCGCGCCGCCGTGGCGTGATCGTGGCGATAGACCGTCTTGAAGCTGGCGGAGGCCGCCCCACGACCGATAGAGCGTTCGCCATACAGCTTTGCGGTTTCAATATCGCCAAGCAGACGATAGGTCACCGCAGACATGCGCTCGGCCAACGCTGCGGCCTCGCCGTCGCCGGACTCCGCGGCGATCGCCTCCACGGCTCGAACCCGCGCCGGAAGACCTGTCAAGTCACCGGTGACCTGTGACACCGACCAGAGACCCCATTCCGCTGTTGCCCTCTCGACTTGGTCCTGGCCCGGCCGCGCGAGCGCCAGGGCGTCCTGCAGAACCGCGCGTTCGTCGGGGCCCGGCCCGACCAAATTGAACAGCATCGCCGCCTTGATCAGATAGAGCCTCAGCCGATCAGCATGCAGGCGCTCGCGGGCTGATGCGTCCAGCCCTTCCGATGGAGGGGGCGCGGCCAAGGCCACATCGACCCAGTGGGCGTATTCAAGCTGCTTGGACAGACCCAGCCACAGGGGCGAGGACGCCACGGTAAGGCCCAGCCCAACCGCGGTGTCGCCCTCGGCGCAAAAGGCCCACTCAAGCGCCGCGCGCACATCGTCGAGCCAAGGGCCGTACTCGTCCCACCATTGATGGCGGGGACGCGTGCGCCATTCTCCTTCAGCTCGTCGTAGAATGTCCCGCATGGCGGCAGCGTGACGGCGGGCGACTAGGTTCGCCCCACCTGCCTCGTTGAGTTTCTCGAGCGCATAGGCGCGTGTCGTGTCCAGGAGCCGCCAGCGAGCCTCCCCTTGGCCTTCGCCCAGACCGGCGCCGGCGCTGAGCAAACTCTTAGCGGTAAGATCGCCAATGACCCCAACGACCTCGGCCCAGGGCACGCCCTCGCCTTGGGCGACCTGGGTGGCGCTGGCCAGATCGAAGACGCCGCGAAACACCCCCAGCCGCGCCAGAACGATCCGCTCGCGTTCGGTGAGCAGATGATAGGACCAGTCCAGCATGGCGCGCAGGGTCTGATGGCGCGCATTGGTTCGTGATCCGCCAGCCAGCAGCGACAGCCAATGGTCGATGCCCGTGGCCAAGACCGACAGACCAAAGGCTCCCACGCGCGCGGCGGCCAGCTCGATCGCCAGGGGGAGGCCGTCGAGCTTGCGGCAAACGGCGCCAACGAGAGCGGCATTGTCATCCGTCAGTGAGAAATTGGAGGACGCCAGCGCGGCGCGCTCGATGAAGAGCCGAACGGCGGGCGATTCCATGGCGGTCCGGACATCGAGGGCGGTTCCCGTCGGCGCGGCCAAGGAGGCGATGACCTCCAGGGTCTCGCCTTCGGCGCGCAGAGGCTCGCGACTTGTGGTCAAGATCGACAAATTTGGGCAAGCGCGCAGCAGCGTCTCCGCGATCACGGCCACGGCGTCGATCATGTGCTCGCAATTGTCGAGAACCAGGAGGAGACGGCGCGTGGCCAGAAAGTCGGCCAAGCTCTCGATGGCGTCTGGCCCTTCACCGGGAATGCGCAGCGCCGAGGCTATGGCCCCTTCGACCGTGGCGGGAGGCCGCAAGACCGACAAGTCGACAAAGCACGCTCCTCCTTCAAAACGTCCCATGACCGCATGCGCCAGGGCGATGGCCAGGGCCGTCTTGCCGACGCCGCCTGGGCCAACCAGGGTCACCAGTCGCCGTTCAGGCATGAGCGCTATAAGCCGCTCCAAAGCCGCCTCGCGGCCGACGAGCGATTTGAGGGTGGTCGGCGGCGCGAACGCTCTGCTGTCGCTCGCGGGTGTGGCCCTGATCGAACTTGCCGGGCCTGTCGTAATCGCCGCGACAAACCGATAGCCGCGGCCCTGCTCCGTCAGAATAAAGGGGTTGTTCGTCGAATCCCCCAGAGCCTTGCGCAGGGCAGCCATCTGCACGCGGAGGTTGGCTTCTTCGACAAAGGTGTCGGGCCAGACCGCGGCGATCAGCTCGCGACTGGCGACCAGCTCGCCCGGGCGTTGGACCAAGTAGATCAGCAGGCCCAAGGCGCGTCCGCCGATCGCAACGGGCGAGCCGTCACGTGCCAGCCGGCGGTGTTCAATAGCCAGGTCGAACGAGCCGAACCGCAAAAGATCCTACGCCTTCTCGCCAAGCGCTCTCTCAAGCGGTGCGCTAAATCTTGGTGTCGGCTCTGAGTCTAGGGCTTGGCGTCGATCCCGGCTTGATGAAAACCGTTGCGCAGACAAGGCCGACGGTGGCCTCGAAAGTTCGACAAACCCCAACACCACAAGCGTTTTTCAAAATTTTTCATCCTTGAACTCTTCGTTTTTCAGGCTCGGCGCTAGCGTCCGAGCGTGGAGATCCGAATATGTTTGCTCGTTCATCGCAGATCAAATTTGTCGCCGAGGACACCTCGGGAAATCCTGAGGATGGCGCCGCTTCTTGTGTGCGACGCTCACGGCGCTGGGCTCGGTTCTCGGCCAGCGTCCTGACGGCCCGCCCTGAGGGGGAAGTGATCGCGTTAGACCTGAATGGTCCCGGTGTCCGCCTTGCCGTCGTCCTCGAAGGCGTTGGCGGAACCCTCGGTTGGCGGTTCTCGGCGACGGGACGCACAGTCTCCGATAGCGACAAGGCCATGGTCTTGGCGCCGGCCAATGCGCCCCTCATCCTGAACGGACGGGATGTGCGTTACCTGCGTGTGTTAGTGGTAAGCATTGAGCCCGATCCCGATCCGGTGGTCGCCAGCGCCGTGTCTTGCGCCGAACCGATGGCCTTCTTCGACCAGCGCTTGATGCACTTGGCCAGCGTCCTGGAAGCCGAAGTGCGCACCGGCGACGCCGAGTGTAGTCTGATGGGAGAAGCGCTGGGCGCGGCGATCGTGCAGACGCTGATCCGGATGGATCGCGGCGAGCCCGCGCCGCGGCGTGGCGGCCTTACACCGCGGCAGCTGAAACAGGTCCACGACCTGATCGCCGCCGATCTGGCGGGCAAGATTCCATTGCCGGCCTTGGCGCGGGCCTGCAACGTCTCGCAGTCGTACTTTTGCCGAGCCTTCAAGGCTTCAACTGGCGTCTCGGCCCATCAGTACCAACTCAACCTTCGCATCGAGGCGGCCTTCGCCCTGCTGCTCGACACCAGCACCAGTCTGGCCCAGATCGCCATGGCCACCGGCTTCGCCGACCAGGCTCACTTCACCCGAACCTTTGGTCGCATCGTTGGCCTGAGCCCTGGCGCATGGCGGCGTGAACACGCCGAGCCGCCGGGGATCGGTTTTCGTCCGGCCCTGGTCGGATAGACCCCCGGGATCAGCCTCTTCCAGTCACAGATGAACGAATGGGGGAGGATTGTTCAACGCCGCGAAGGGACGCACAGGACGGCCGGGCGGCGCGAACCAAGATTGTCGATCTATCGCCACGATCTCGCGGAGAGTTCCAAATGACCACCACCATCATGCTGATCCACGGCGCGTGGCTGACACCCGCCGCCTGGGACCCCTTCAAGCACCGCTATGAGGCGGCCGGTTACAAGGTGGTCGCTCCGCCCTGGCCCTATATGGATCGGCCGATCGCCGAGCTTCGCTCGGCACCCGATCCCGGCCTCAAGACGCTCAGCATCAAGAAGATCGTCGATCACTACGAGGCGCTGATCGCTGCGATGCCTGAAAAGCCGATCCTGATAGGACACTCGTTCGGCGGTCTGATCGTCCAGCACCTGCTTGACAGAGGCCTGGGCGCCGCCGGCGTGGCGATCGATCCGGCTGTCCCCACCGGCGTCCTTCCGGGGCTCAAGGCATTGCAAAGCGCCTTGCCGGTGCTGCTCACTTGGAACGGTTGGAACCGGGTTCTGACCATGTCGCTGGAGGGGTTCCGACGCGACTTCGCCCAAACCCTCTCCGAGGCCCAGGCCCTATCGGCCTATGAGCGCTACGTCGTTCCTGCGCCGGGCCGGATCTATTTCCAAGCAGCGATCGGCATCGAAAACTCCGTCGATTGGGCCAGTGAAGAACGCGCTCCGCTGCTGTTCATCGCCGGTGAGAAGGATCGCACCAGCGAGCCTGCCATGGCCAGGGCCGCAGCCCGGAAGTTTTCCCGCTCCAAGGCCAAGGTCGACTACCACGAGTTTCCCGGTCGCTCGCACTGGCTCTGCGCTGACCAAGGCTGGGAGGAGATCGCCGACTACGCCTTGGTTTGGGCCGTCGAACAGACCACCAAGAGCGTCGCGCTTCACAAAGTGTTCGCGCCCAAGCCAAAAGCCAAGGTCGCGGCGGCCTGAGCCAGGCTACTCAATCGACGGAACGGACGGACGGCGCATGTCGTCCGAACGCCGCCGATCGCGTGGGATTTTTCATCCAAGACTTCGACACGGCGACAGCTTTGGGCTTTTTGGCTCTGTATCGCCGCCCGCGTTCCGCTGACAGACAGTCGTCGCGAAGCAGCGGGCTGGTGTGATTTTGGAAACGGTTCGTTTCGACCATTTCCATTTCACAACCGACCGACGGCGCCCATCTTCGCCTCAACAGGAGGCGACCGCGTAGTCTTCTCCATCAAGACACCCATTAGGACACCCAAGTGACGGTTGTGGACGACGCCTAGGTAGAGGCGCGTCGGCGCCGCCTAACCGCTCTGACCCTGTCTCTTGGCTTTGCGGCCCTCAGAGCGAAAAGGGTCAGAAACATCAAAGCTAGAAGACACCAATTCCCATGTTCTCCCGCTTCTTCAAACCCAAGATCAAACCTGATGCCCAGGTGCAGCCCAAGGAGACTTTCGTGCCCAAGGTTCTCGTCCTCTACTATTCGTCCTACGGCCACATCGAGACCATGGCCAACGCCGTCGCCGAGGGCGCCCGCGCCGCCGGCGCCACGGTTGATATCAAGCGTGTGCCGGAAACCGTCTCCGATGAGATCGCCAAGGGCGCGCACTTCAAGCTCGATCAGGCCGCCCCGGTGGCGAGCATCGCCGACTTGGAAGCCTATGACGCCATCATCGTCGGTACGGGTACGCGCTTTGGCCGCATGAGCTCGCAGATGGCCGCGTTCCTCGATCAGGCCGGCGGCCTCTGGGCGCGTGGCGCGCTGAACGGCAAAGTCGGCGGCGCCTTCACCTCCACGGCCACCCAGCATGGCGGTCAGGAAACGACGCTGTTCTCGATCATCACCAACCTGCTGCATTTTGGCATGACCATCGTTGGCCTGCCCTACAGCCATCAAGGCCAGATGAGCGTGGATGAAATCGTCGGCGGCGCGCCCTACGGCGCCACCACTGTGGCCGGTGGCGACGGTAGCCGCCAACCCACCGAGATCGATCTGGCCGGCGCGCGCCACCAGGGCGAGCTGATCGCCAAGACTGCAGCCAAGTTGTTCGGCTAGCCGGTCTCAGGCGAGGCTTCAGACGCGTTTCATCCAAGAAAAGCAGAGCTGATCGTCGCTTACTGTCCAGGCCCTCCCGGTCGACAACCCTCCCCCCGGTTCGACCCCGGAAGGCCTTTTCCGCGGCCGGTTCACCCTCCCCCAAGGACCGCACGCGATGGCCGGCTGGCTCTCCCCCCAGAGCCAGCCGGTTTCCTTTTTGAACACCGACACATAGGAGCGCTGATCATGCGCCGTCATCGCCCAAGCCTGATCAGCCAGATCTGGCGGGCCTTCATTCTCGTTTTTGCGATCGGCGTCATCGCCAAGGCGTTGCGTGGCCGCAGGTTTGCCCACTGGCGCTAAAGGTCGCGGAAAAAGCGCGATCCCGGTCGATGACTGCCGCCAGATCCACAAAGCGCAGGGCGCTACAAGAGACGGTTTGGACAGGAGCCTAGCTTCGGAACATCAGCCCAAGACGTCCACACAGCGTGGGCCAGGCGAGCCGGAGTTTTAGCGATGCGCACCCTTTTCCGAAAAATCCTGATGGCGTCCCTTGGGATGGTTGCGGCCTTCTCGGCGACCCTGGCGACGGCGCAGACCCCCTCCGCGCCCAAGACCGTCGTCCTCGTTCATGGGGCTTGGGCCGACGGTTCCAGTTGGAGCAAGGTCGTGCCTTACCTGCAGGCGGCGGGCCTCAATGTCGTGGCGGTGCAAAACCCCCTTGCCAGCCTGCCGGGCGACGTCGCCAATGTCACCCGGGTGATCAATGACCAAGCCGGCGACGTCATCCTGGTCGGTCATTCCTACGGCGGCATGGTCATCTCCGAAGCGGGCAACAACTCCAAGGTCAAGGCGCTGGTCTATGTTGCCGCCTTCGCCCCCCAGCCCGGCCAGTCGGTCAACGCCATCCTGGCGCCCTTCCCTCCGCCGGCCTGGTTGAAGATGCTTCACGCGGACGCGGGCGGCTATGTCACGTGGCCGGCTGACGCCATGGCCGCCGAATTCGCCTCCGGACTTCCGGCGTCCGAAGCTCGGGTTCTCGCGGCGACGCAACACCCCACCTTCGCGGGCGTCAACGATCAGGCCATCGGCGACAAGGTCGCCTACGCCTCGCGCCCGACCTGGTCGGTGGTCTCGCAACAGGACCACATCATCCCCGCGCCGTTGCAGATGCACTTCGCCGAAGTCATGAAGTCGCATGTCGCGCCCGTGAAAACCGGTCACCTGCCCATGCTGGCCGATCCCAAGGCCGTCGCCGACGCCATCATCGCCGCCTCGCGCCCCTAATGCGCCAAGGTCCATGCCGGGGTGGCGCAGGTCGCCGCGGCATGGCGGCCTTTTGAGCTTCAGGTGCGGATTTGCTCGCGCTTCGGGACAGATCAAAAGCCCGCTGCAAACCAAAAATCGATTTTACATACCGCGCAACAGGCTCTTGCTTAGAGACAGCGCCAGCGCGCGTCGTGTCAGCGTCTAGGCCGGACGGCCCGCGAGACGCAAAGAGGATGGGAGACAGAGATGGACGCGAAGGCAGAAGGCAATATGGAAGGTAAATGCCCGGTCGCGCACAGCCGTGGCGGCAGGGCTAACCGCGACTGGTGGCCCGAGAACCTCCGCCTGGAAAGTCTCAACCAACATTCGCCACGCTCCAATCCGATGGGCGAGGCTTTCGACTATGCCGAGGAGTTCAAGAGCCTCGACCTGAACGCGGTCATCAACGACCTGCACGCCCTGATGACGGACAGCCAAGACTGGTGGCCGGCCGACTTCGGTCACTATGGCGGCCTGTTCATCCGGCTGGCCTGGCACAGCGCCGGCACCTATCGCACCAGCGACGGTCGCGGCGGCGCCGGCGGCGGGCAGCAACGCTTCGCCCCGCTGAACAGCTGGCCGGACAACGCTAACCTCGACAAGGCGCGCCGGCTGCTGTGGCCGATCAAGCAGAAGTACGGCCGCAAGATCTCGTGGGCCGACCTCTACGTCCTCGTCGGCAACGTCGCCCTGGAGTCGATGGGCTTCAAGACCTTCGGCTTCGCCGGCGGCCGCGCCGACCAGTGGGAGCCCGAGGAGCTGTACTGGGGTCCGGAAGGTTCGTGGCTGGGCGACGAGCGCTACAGCGGCGAGCGCCAGCTGCACCCGGCCCTGGGCGCGGTGCAGATGGGTTTGATCTATGTCAATCCCGAGGGTCCGAACGCCAATCCCGATCCCCTCGCCTCGGCCCACGACATCCGCGCCACCTTCGGGCGCATGGCGATGAACGACGAGGAAACCGTCGCCCTGATCGCTGGCGGCCACACCTTCGGCAAGACGCACGGCGCGGGTGATCCCTCGTTCGTCGGTCCCGAACCGGAAGGCGGCCAGATCGAGGACGGCGGCCTGGGCTGGCGCAGCAAGCACGGCACCGGCCTCGGCGCCGACGCGATTACGTCCGGCCTGGAAGTCACCTGGACCCAGACGCCGACCCGCTGGAGCAACCACTTCTTCGACAACCTCTTCAAGTTCGAGTGGGAGCTGAGCAAGAGCCCCGGCGGCGCCCATCAGTGGGAAGCCAAGGATGCGCCGGCCGACATTCCGAACGCCTTCGATGCGTCGAAAACGCAGCGCCCGCGGATGCTGACCTCTGACCTGGCCCTGCGCTTCGACCCCGAGTACGGCAAGATCTCGCGCCGCTTCTACGAGAACCCGGACCAGTTCGCCGACGCCTTCGCCCGCGCCTGGTTCAAGCTGACCCACCGCGACATGGGGCCGATCAGCCGCTACCTCGGCCCGCTCGTGCCGAAGGAAACCCTGATCTGGCAGGACCCGATCCCGGACGTCGACCATCCGCTGATCGACGCCGCCGACGCCAAGGCGCTGAAGGACAAGATCCTGGCTTCGGGCCTGTCGGTCGCGGAACTGGTGTCGACCGCCTGGGCCTCGGCCTCGACCTACCGCAAGTCGGACAAGCGCGGCGGCGCTAACGGCGCGCGCGTTCGCCTGGCGCCGCAGAAGGATTGGGAAGTCAACGACCCACCGGTCCTGGCCAAGGTGCTGTCGACGCTGGAAGGCATCCAGCAGGGCTTTGGAAAGAAGGTCTCCCTGGCCGACCTGATCGTGCTGGCGGGCGCCGCCGCCGTCGAGAAGGCCGCCCAGGACGCCGGTACGCCCATCGAGGTCCCGTTCACGCCGGGCCGCATGGACGCTTCGGCCGAGCAGACCGACGCGGAGTCGTTTGAGCCGCTGGAGCCGCTGTCTGACGGCTTCCGCAACTACCGCGCGGCCGGGACCCAGTTCATGGCCCCGGAAGAGGCCCTGGTCGACCGAGCCCACCTGCTGGGCCTGACGGCGCCCGAGCTGACCGTGCTGGTCGGCGGTCTGCGCGTGCTGGGCGCCAATGCCGGCGGCAGCAAGGACGGGGTGTTCACCAGTCGCGTCGGCGCGCTGACCAACGACTTCTTCGTCAACCTGCTGGACATGGGCACGACCTGGGCGCCGACGGCGGTCAACGCCTTCGCCGGCCACGACCGCAAGAGCAGCGAGGCCCGTTGGACCGCCAGCCGCGTCGACCTGATCTTCGGCTCCCACGCCGAGCTTCGGGCCTTCGCCGAGGTCTATGCCGCTTCGGACGCGAAGGAGAAGTTCGTGAAGGACTTCGTGGCCGCCTGGACCAAGGTCATGAACGCCGACCGTGTCGATTTAGCCTAGGGCATTGGTCGCCCCTGCCCCGCAGAACTGGGCGGGGGCAGCTAAGACCGATCTGCTATCGGCAGGCGGCGCGCGCGTCAGTGGCTTCGGCAATCGCGCCGCCTCACTCAGCGGTCCTTGAACACGGGGGGCCACTGCGGCTGTTGTGGGAAATTGGCGAGTTCGCGAGAGCGCACCCTTTCTGCCCTTGCGTAATCGCGATCCCGCCTGGCCAGAAACCGACCAAATTCGCTCCGCGCCGATCGGCGGTCATAGGCAGCGAGATTGTCCGGATCTCGCCTCCATTCGAAGAAAGCCTCCAAGTCCGATGTGCGGACGGAGGTGTTGCTCAACAGGTTGAACCAAGCGCTGGCTTCAAGAGCGATACGGCGTGGTGTTCGGGGCTTTTCACGCATGAGCCCATGAAAAATCAGAGGGCCGCCGTCGGCAAGCCCTCTGATTTCCGCGAGCATAGTTATTCATGGGAAAGGGCGCCGATCGGTCGAACCGACCGGCGCAGGATCTGATGGCTTGATTAGGCCGCGACGGGCGCGCGGAGCGCCGCGACGAGCTCGGCCGTCGTTATGATCGCGTGGGCGAAGGTAGGTCCATTGAGCTCGTGGGCGGCGTGCATGTGCGCATGGCTGAAGGCTGCGGTGGCATCCTTCACCAGGGTCGTTTCATAGCCGAGCTCGACCGCGAACTTGGCGGTGGATTCGATGCAGGTGTTGGCGATCAGGCCGACCACGATGACCTTACGAATCTTGTGCTGCTTGAGCAGGAAATCGAGATTGGTGTTGGCGAAGCCGCTGCTGCCCCAGTGCTCGGTGCAGATGAGGTCGTTCTTCGTGGGCGCGAATTCCTCGCGCCAGGCGCCGCCCCAGGATCCGCGCGCGAAGGTCTGGTGCTTGGCGCTGGCCAGCTGGTAGGGCGTCGGATGGTCCCAGTCTTCGAAGTCGCCAGGCTCCCACTGGCGGTGGGGAACGATGACCACCTGGATGCCTGCGGCGCGAACAGCCTCCACCACAGCCAACAGATTGTCGATCAGGCCGACGGTCTCCGCGACATCCTTGACCATGGGCCAAAGCTTGCCGCCCTCCGACAGGAAGTCGTTGTAGGGATCGACGAGCAGCAACGCCGTTTCATCCGGCGCATAGGCGGTCGTTGTCATGTCTAGCCTCCGATCGCGCCCACGATGGCGGGGCGCTTGCGGTCCAACACTGATCGCGCCCTCGCCGTGTCGATTGCATCCGACCGCGCCCTTTTGTCGGCTTCTGAAGCAAACGCGGGCGTGACGGACGACAAGTCGGGTGACAGGAACTTCAAGACGTCGGATCCGAAACCGCCCTACCCCTGCGCCAGCTGGGGAATTCAAATGCGCTGTCCGACCGCGACCGTTTCAATTTGGGCCGTGGTCAGCGCGGTCGCCGGGCCGGCTTTGGCCGCGCCCGTGGACGACGGCAACGTCGATGCGGTCGTCGTCACCGCCCAGCGTCGCGAGCAGGCGGCGCAGGACGTCCCGATCAGCCTGACGATCTTCGGCTCGGACGAGATCCGAAAAGCCCGGCTACACGATGTCGATGATGTCGTCAGCCGCACGCCCGGTCTGGCGTACGACGCCTTGCCCTCCGGCCAACCCAGGCTCTACATCCGCGGCATCGGTTCAGGCGATCTCAATCCGGCCGGTGACCCGAGCACCGCCGTGTTCCTCGACGATATCTATTTGGGCCGGCCGGCGGCCTCGGCCTTCGATCTCTTCGACGTCGCGCGTGTCGAGGTGCTCAAGGGGCCGCAAGGCACGCTCTTTGGCCGCAACGTGGTGGGCGGCGCGATCCGCATCGTCACCCAGGCGCCCGACCCAGACGCGTTCGCCGCTTCGGTCGAAGCAACCTTAGGCAATTACGACACCCGCGAGCTGGCCGGGATGATCAATGCGCCGATCGCACAGGGAAAGGCCGCCGTGCGCGGCGCGATCAGCTGGCGAGCCCACGACGG
>Ga0247812_10001390_pt1 | contig 13711 bp, 17 predicted proteins | sample UWRJL149409B1_FD_178011 | JGI IMG/M metagenome (GOLD analysis project Ga0247812, IMG submission 178011) | Plant litter microbial communities from Arlington Agricultural Research Station in Wisconsin, United States - UWRJ-L149-409B-1 | ecosystem: Environmental > Terrestrial > Plant litter >...
TGTCGTATGCTAGATGAGATGCTCAAGTCTTATTCGCCCAGTCGCAATCTATATCATAATACTTCTACGACGAGTTTGTACTGTACTCCAAGTTATCATTCAGACCTACGCCATTACCAAGTTGTATAATAGTCTCCCTCTCCGGCTGTTCAGTTTACAAAACACCAGCACGCATTTCTATTTATATGATCGCAACTGGTTTGCAATTACATCTCGAAAATCTCGAAAATCTCGAAAATAAGTCAATTCCCATCACGATCAGTGACAGCCCAAAATGTCTTCACGGCATACAAGTTCGAGACGAGGGGGATCAGGGCACGCCTCTAGTTCAAGAGGGTCGCGTCGCACGCAAGTGAGTAATGGTCTGATATTTGTAGTTCTTCCCTCTCCTTAAGCTTGAAAAGCCTACAGACAGATTATCCATCCCATGACTTTTCGATTGGTCATTTTCCGTTTATGTTATCTGGTCGGCAAGATAATTATGCCCTGTAATATGTTCTTGGCTAACTCTTTCAAAGCAAAGCACCGCCCAACTAATTGAATCGCTCGAAACTCACCGTGTGAATACTCTTACGGAACTATGTCGTATTGAGCGAGTAGCAGCCAGCGCGTCTGAAGAAGATCAGCTCGCCTTCCAAGGGCCGATGACCCAAGCCTGGACTTACTATGTGACCTCTAATAATTTACTCAACGAACTGCGCGGGCTCACTCGGAACTATCCGTTTAGTAGTGCAGCCCTCGATGACGCCAAATGGCGAGTGAGCAATGATTCGGAAAGCAATCGAAGCTGGAATTACGCCTGGCTAGTTTTGGTCAAGATGCGCGATGAGTAAGCAACTCCATACACTACTAAATTAAAAGACAACTGACAATTCAATCAGCTCGATAATCGAACTTTATTCTACAAATGAAGCTGAGAAGCCTGAGATGTGGGGAGACCGAGAACCAGATGCTGGTGAAGCACGACAGCTTGCAGATTGCCTAGCATGGGAGTGGAATGAAGCTCTTGAGCAGATGCTACGACATTGGGAAGTACCGCCTACAACGACCGGTTACTGATTTGGGATTGTGCTCCCACCAAAACGAGAAATTCTCACCCTGACTTTATTATTACTAGATTTCTTATTATATTTTATAACGCTTTCCTAGCAATAGTGGAGTTCAGGACTGTCCAAGATAGGTAGCGATAGGGTTATAGAGACGGAAAACACACTAGAGATAAATGGGCTAGGTTTTCCTTATTTCATTTTATATATATATATTTAGCCGGCTAGGCCGAAGCATATCATTTAGCACCATCGACTTGCTTATCAACAAACAATCCATTTCAGCCTACTTTGAATTTGAGTATGTTGAACCGAGCGTATAGCAATACTCGATGCCTTGCAACCGAGTTGTTACGTTTAAATTCACGTGACCCCCCTGAAATAGCCGAGACATAAATGGTAAGAATCAATAGCCTAGCTCTTAGGCAGGTAGGTAGGCACCTGAGCAATATTCTAACTTAAGTCTCGCAGCATCACAACATGCGTTCAATCTTGCAATCTAGATACTCGGCATCAAAACTGTTACACCGTTACTGTTGTACAGGTGCGTCACTACTACTATCTCACTATATCCACACCTCGCTTGTATTCAGCTCTTAACGCCACTTTTTTGAGCTTAAACCACGACTTCTCACACTGCATTCCTATCGTTGATATCCAAAGAAATACATGAGGCGGTCTATTTCACGTGTTAGTGCTGCGGCCTTTGCCAAATACTAATCCTGTTTTAGAGTATTTTACAGTTGGACAATAAACCTTTATCCTCCTTTCGGCGGCAGTATTGGAGATGGACTTCCTTCTTCTTCCTTCTCACCGCGGAGAGCCCCCTATGGAGGTGCCGACCACTCCATATGTTTGTGTAGAAAGATATGATCTTGGACCTTGGTTGAGTTACCCCGATCGCAAAGGCAGGCCAATCAGCGCGTGGAATGGGATGGATTTTGACCAAGCAGAATATATTCGGTCTGAGCGTGTTAAGGATACAGCAACTTCATCTGAAGAATTAGAGCAGTTCATTCAGTCGTGGGCTTTCTTCGGACTTCTTGCTGAGTTTATTGGGATTAATCTGAAAGGATCCGAGGAAGACAACCTGATCCCTAAAAACTCGCAAGTTATACTCGACCACATGTATGAGACTACAGTAGTGCAGCGTGAATATGGTAAGAAGATAATTGTCATGGACTGGGACTACCTCGAATCAAGCTGTGAAATGATGATTTTAATCCTTCCAAAAGATCCGGCTGCTCAAAAAGAACGATACGCACACCTGAGCACATGTCTCTCTTACGCCTACTCCATGTTATTGAACGTTCCTGAGGATTTTGACCATGCCGTCAAGTACTCCATATATGCTTTGGGCGAGTTTCTCATGGAAACCGTGAGGTTTAGGTTGGAGAGCCTGTCTGTCCCGCCAACTGTTGGGAGACTATGGGGAAAGGGTTTTCTGAATGAGGAAAGCAAGAAGGCAATGCTAGAAAATGGTTGGTGCCCAAGTGACATAACGAGAGCCACTGCAAAGTACAACACCCTGCAATCGCTACACATTTGTCGAACGTTGGATAAATCTCTGCCAAAGAGAGACCACACACGGTGTGACGATGTTTCCTGCAAACTTTAGTAAGTAAAGACAGGTAGATTTTCTGAGTAAAGCAGCCTCAAGATAATACCACCTGGATTTCTAATCAACTTATACTAACACATAGTTGGTTCAGCCAGATAGACATGGGGAAATACGAAGTTGGCCACCAAGATAAAGACTGTACCTGTTCGCCAATATCGATCAACCAGGAAGATCTTGAGAAAATATTAGCGCAAGGTGATCAATTTCCTTTGCTTCGATTGACCGGAGATACAAACGAGTTGCGTGTGGAAATCGTTGATTCCTCAACGAACTTACCCGTAACATATGTTGCGATTTCTCATGTATGGGCTGATGGCCTAGGGAACCCTCGAGCAAACTCTCTGCACCCTTGTGAGTTTCCCAGCCTATTTAGGAAAGTCTTGAGCATTCGCGCATTTTACATCCTGTCTAAAGAGCAATATATAGACACCTGTGAAAAGTAATCGATTCTCAAGCAAAAAGAATTAACATTTCGAAATTATTATACACGAACTAACCCCAAGATTGTTATTAATAGGTAAACTGATAAAGCTGAGAGACCAAGTAATAAGTCTCACCAAAGAGATGCCCCATTTCAGCAACACTGCAGATGCCAATCCATTAATATGGCTCGACACTTTATGTTGCCCGGCAAATGATGGCTGGGGGAAGCAAAAAGCCATCGAGAAGATTCGCTTGGTTTACCGCAACGCAAAGCATGTTCTCGTCCTCGAGGCTGGACTCATGGCCTATGATGCTGAATCTCAAGATGTATCTGAGCAAATCACTAGAGTATTCACTTCAAGCTGGATGAGAAGGCTATGGACTTTACAAGAGGGTGCTCTAGCCCAATCACTCTATTTTCAGTTCTCTGACAGAGCCGTCAGTCTAGCTGACCTGGGTAACTCCATCATGAAAGAGAGCAAGAGATCGATGAGGCATCGTGTCATCTTGATGGATTTTCTTAAAGAATTTCTCGGAGTGGCTTCATTCTTCAGTTCTTACAACAACACTCCGCCGACCCTCAGTCTTCTTGACGACTCATTGAAACACCGCGGCGTCAGCGTGCTGACGGACGAGCCTTTATGCATTGGCACCTTAATGTCATTAGATCTTGCAGCAATTCTAGCTGTTGCACCAAAGGAAAATCGGATGCAAAAGTTCTGGGACCTGATAGCTGCAAAACAAGGTGGTATTCCCTCTCAGATCATTTTCTTCGAGGAGCAGCGTCTCAAGGCTTCCGGATACGGATGGGCACCCCAAAGCTTCCTGGAAATGGAAAGAGGGATCCACGATCTTCATTCTAGAATGGTGAGATGGAACGACCCACGACTTGCGCCCATAACCCCGAAAGGTCTACGTGTGCGATATCCTGGTTATGTTATCACTGGTATCGATGACTACAGAGACTTGCGGCCACGAAATCCCTTGCCTGGTTTCCAACGGATTTCCGAGAGTTATAGTAAGTGGCCCCACAGCTTCCCTCAAGCGCCATCAATCTGTCAAATTGTATAAGACAATCCAGTGTGACTGCCCAATGCGACTTAATAAGTCGACGAGGTTGGTCATCGCACTCAAATAACTTTGAACAAACAAGCCCCGGTTTGTTATTTCAAAGAAGCAGAGACTTTGCATCGCTTTCCAACCCTCTCAAACAGTTTGACATATTGAAACAAGCTTAATAAATCTGACAAACCCCCATCATATTTCTGCATAGGTCGATGGTAGGGATTTCTGATTCGAAGTTATTATACAGTACACTTTCGCGACACCAAGACCGGCCAATGGACTCGTATTGCCGACAAAGGTCAATTGACCTACGACAAACATGAGCTATTCCCGCTGCACCGAATTGCCGATACGGGACGGCTAGCTATAATCATTAACCGTGTAGAACGAGTTCTCGAAGCAGTATTTGGCGAAGTCGTTTCGGAACAGGCAACGCCGCCCAGCCTATTTGCGCTGCTCAAGCAATATGTCGGATTATCCAAGCCACCGATCCATGTGAAGACCAAGCTCTGCGTGATGGTGGAACATCTCATACCTGACGAGGGCCACTTGTAGTAAGCCGATCTCGCAACCAGTGGGTAAAATTTCCCAAATCTCTAACATTGCTTCAGCGACACGGTTCGTAAGCTTGCGCTCGAACTGCGAGGTGACCCATTGACAGACCACCACTTGGAGATTTACCACCGTCTAGCGCAGGGATGCGAACGCGTAGGAGCAGATCTTAAAGATGCCATGGTTAATGATGAAGAAATGAAAGCATCGGTGCTAGAGCTCAAGGAGAAGATGAAGGACATGATGCGTGAAGCGATTTCCACGGACGAGCGCCTTCGGAATTCCATCATCAGGTTCTTTGGGGAGTCATTTTTGGACTCTCTGTGGGTCTTGATTTATGACTTCTACAATCATGATTATGTAGGCCGGGCTTTGGAGGAGGATCAGGTGTGGTTTGTGGATTGAATGGTACTACAAGCTTGAGCACTGGCTGTATTCGTTGTGGTATCACATTATCCTATCTATATGTTTTACAAATGCCTATTTAAGTCCTTCCCCAATGATCCATATCGCCGGAACTCCACTTTCAAAAAAGAAACCTCTGTAGCTTCTGAATGGAAACTAATACCATGCCGTCAGACGAATATCCCTTGAAGAAGCCCCAATTCCAATTGTGATGGCTCCCTCATCCGGCATAACCCAATTTTGCTGCACCACATCCCAATAGCTCAAATCTCTGCGCGTGAGATTAAAGTGCACCGTCTTTTGTGCGCCACTGTCCAGGTAGATCTTCTCAAAACCTCTCAGAACTCTCCTTGGGAAATCCACTTTCGTAGCAGCACCTGCAACATCAAAGAAACTGACATACAATTGTACAACTTCCTTCCCACCGGTACTGCCAGTGTTTGTGATGTCAATGGATGCTTTGGCGTAGACATTCCATAAGTCCGGATTTCCTCCTTCCCCGCCACCAGCTTGAGACAGGACTTGTTTATCTTCATAGCCGCGTGGGTATGGGTATTTGCCTTGCTTGATGTCGGACACCTTCTCGATATACGGGTAAATGAACTTGCTCAGTTTCTTAAACCCTTTAGGGAACAAAGCTGTTGAGGGATCGGGAATGACATTTCCAAATTGAGGAGCTGGGACGGAGTCTGGCCGTGGGGCTGGCAACGCTGATTTCGGGCGAACGGTCTCAACGGAGATATTGGCGTAATCGAAAGTTGTGTATGAGAGCCCGAAGCCAAATGGAAATGTTGGCTCAACCCCAAACTTATCAAAATGTCGATAGTCAATGTATAGCCCCTCGTCAAAGTTCTGTTGAGGTATAACACCGTTGGCATAGTAAAGAACCTTTGCGCCTGGTCCGTAGTCATCTAAAGATTTTCCAATCGTGTATGGCAGTTTTCCACTAGGGTTGACATTTCCAAGAAGGATGTCTACGATAGCGTTTCCGCTTTCCTGACCAGGAAGATTCGCTATGATCACAGCTTTAACTCCAGGGAGATGCACCCAGTTTTCGACAACTACAGGACCGACGGTGTGAACAACAACGACAGTGTTACCTTTCCCACCGCCACAGCCCATTGCAACCTCGTTAACAAGATCCTCGCCACCCTTTTGGAGAAGCAGATCATTCCGATCACCTTTAACGCCATCCACCCATCTGTAACCTTCACCAGAATCCGCATTTGCGAAAACAATGCAAATGTCCTGATCCTTCAGAATTGAGGGTGCTGTTTTGAATGGCGGGGAGTTAGTTGGAAACTCAGTGACGTAGACTTTGTCCTTATTAAAAGCTTTCTTCAAAGCCGCCATTGGGGAGACCAAATAAGGGAATTCTACAGCGCCAGAGCCCCAACCTGAGCCAAGTGTGCCTTTGTTGCAAGCACGATCTTCGCATGAGTTTGGTCCATCGCCTTTACCAGCGTCTTCACCAAATATGCCGATTCGAAAGGTAAGTTCATGTGGTTGATCTGCTGGCCAACCATCCTTGCTCAAGGGCAAAATCCCACCTTCATTCTTAACAAGCACAGTGCCTTCAGTTGCAACCTCGCGAGCAACTATGGAGTGTGCCTTATCACCTGTACCCTGAACATTGACGAATTTGTTCACACGAACTTTGCTTTTGTCATCTGGACTTCCAGCGTTGATGATTCCGAACTCATCATTTGTCCAGGATGAGAAATTGGGCCCTTCTCCATCAAACTTGGTCTTATCATCTTGGCCAAGTTGATACCAGGAAGCAACTACTCGAGTCACCATATCATTCAACCTAGATACTGGTAGAGAGCCATTCAAGACTGATTTTGTCAACTCGACACCCCAGAGCGACTTGCCATTCGCCCACTTGAGTCCATCTCCAGGCATGGTGACGTCTAGGCCAGCCAGAGCACTCGCAACTCCAGAGCGTTGAGCAAGCCAGTCTGACTGTACAAAGCCTTGGAACCCTAGTTCGTCCTAAATGTTCAATGTCAGTCTGAATAAATGTGGTACAGAATGGGATATTTCACGCACCTTTAAAATGCCATTTAGCAGCTTTGAATTTCCACATGAATATGAATTGTTCAGCATTTGATAACTGCACATCACGCTGGCAACTCCAGCTTTTACCGAGTCCTGAAAAGGCCACCCATATATTTCGTGGAGAGTTCTGTCGTCAATATTGCTAGACATAGCATTGGGCAAACCCCACTCCCAGCTCTGTCTGAAATGCTCCTGTTCGTTACCAATGAAATGCTTTATGGTTGCCATCACTCCCTCTTCTTGTATGCCCTTGATCGTTTGAGCTGCTGCAACTCCTTGCAAGTAGGGGTCAGCACCGAATCCCTAAACAAGCTGTCAGTATCATTTAAATTCGCCGTTTCCGAGTAGCACTAACCTCCCAATTCCTTCCACCCGCTGGCATTCGTCCTAGAGGTCCAACGCAAGGGCCCAATAGCACGTTTACGCCCTTGAGCCTCGCTTCTTCTCCATGAGCTTTACCTCGCTTATACATCAACTCCTTATTCCATGTTGCTCCCACGGTTATCCCCGCTGGGAATGCCGTCGCATTATCAGCAAATCTCAATCCGAGGGGCCCGTCCTGCAGTGCCAGTCCAGGGAAGCCCACGTTCATGGCCGGCGCTGTATTTCCAACTGCCAGTCCCATCTGCCATCCTGTGCCAGTTGTGATGTTGACCTTCTCTATCAGAGTCATCCGCTTAACCAATTCAGCTGCCTTCTTATAGCTCTCTGCCCATTGCGGAACTGTTCCTCCAGGTGGTGTAGGATACCATGGTGGGGATTGCCCGTCTGGAGGTGCCTTCGTCACTGCCCAGAACCCACCGCTTATAACAACGACCCAGAATACAATCAGCGCCCCGAGAGCAATGAGCAAACATTTTGACCTGCGAGCAAATACGCGACGTAAAGCCTCGAGGCGGGCATGGGCATATGCAGGAACAGCGGCTTTAGAAGCCCCGGTGTTATGGTGGGAAGATTCAATATCGAGGAAGTCGACAGCATCTAAGTCGTCATCGTCGTCGTCGCTGGAGGAGGATCGATATGCATCCTCGAGAGATTTACGCAGCGGGATGCTCGATTCTCGGTCGTATGATTGGAGTAATCCTTCGCGGGACCTTTTGGAGGCAATTGGGTCAATGCAAATTTTTGATTTGAGGGAGACAAGCTACTGTGATATTATGGAATCCTATAAAAAGTAACATACTGGTTTCCCTCCTTGGTACGATCCATCGCGAGTTACTGCCAACCGGGTTGTACTTCTATGGGATGATTCAAGCTATCCTCTCTATCTGTATTTAGAGCATCGGGCATATGCCAGACTAAAGTCAAAAATGAGCCGTAGAGAAAATAATGTTAGGAAAGAAGGCTCGGCGTGTATAACACATCAATCATGAATTGTTGTTCGACGTGATGTTCACTACCATCATCAGCTTCCGGAGTCAGGGGTCTACCTAGAGCTTAAACAACGGGGCCACACCCATTCACAACGAAGCGAAGCTCCAAGGGTTCTTAACTTCGTCATCCATGATGATGCTACCTCACTAATTTCAGAAGCTCGCAGTCTCACAAACGGATGTTAAGGAAACTAAGACGATGTGTTATTGCTTGCGACTTTGAATATGAAAGCCCAAAATCTAGTCTGTATTCTACTTTTTGTGTTTTGAAGTTTCTGAGATATACAAGCTATCGGGATTGATCACCTAGCTTTTGTACAATACAACAATAGAGTCAAGAATAATACCATGGTTTCAAGACTTTTCTCCGATTTACCAATTACTGTAGATTCCATTTTAACTGTGTTGGAAAGCTTGATGCAACAATAAGTAGGCAACGCGGGCTCGACCGAACCCTTGACAATATATCAAGATCCTAGCTCAAATAACCAGACTCCAAACCGAGCTGATTATGTACATATTTAGAGAGAAATCCAAAGGACATTACAACAAACATTAGCTTCACCTTCTCTTCCTGATATGCCCAACTACTCTAATCATTTGAAACTCCAACAATAACAAACGCCTTTTCCTTCTATGATCCGTCCCATCCACAGCCTATATCATGAGAACTGCGCCTCCAAGTACAGCCATTAAACCAGCAGCCTTGAAACCTGTTTCTTGCGCCATTGCAGCTGCTTGGGCTTTGCTGCTCTTAGATGAGAACGAGGAACTCGTTGATTTAGCCGTTGCATCGGTTACGCTAGGTTCACCAGTGCCGCCGGGTGAGCCGCTCGTAGTTGTAACGGGACAAGATGTTGAACATGGAATTGCACTCGTGAAAGGCAAACTGTTGACCGGGCTTGCAGAGGCAAAGACTGGTGCTTGACTGGCAATTTCGGGATTCGGTTGGGCACCTGGCCCCTGGGGATTCAGGACATTGTCTACAACGTGGAGAACACCATTGGCGATTAAGATGTCTGCATCGAGCAATTGGGCTGAGTTGATGTACAAATTGTTTCCGGAGCGACGAACTGAGATGTTTCCACCTTGTGCAGTAGCGAACTTCGTACCATTTGTCAAACCTGGGGAGTAGATTACCTGGGGAAGAATAGAATATTCAATCACCGCCCCGATTTCCTCAGCGGTCATAGAAGAGATGGCTGGACCCAGGGCCAAGAAAGCTTCGTTCTTGGGAACAAAGAGAGTCACGTCTTTTGAAGCAGATACTTCTTGAAATTTCTTACTTGCGTAAAGTGCACCCTCGTAGGATGTGAAGTTAAAGGATTGGGCTGTGAGCGATATGCTGGTCGGGGGAATCAGCAACGAGTCAATGGATTGGACGACTCCTCCCGTAAATTTGAGATCCTACCGCATGTATTAGCACTGGGTCAAATCCCATTTTCCGCTCTTCCTCTTAAGATTAAATGAGAAAAACGGCAAGCAGAACGTACAGCTTGAACCAGCGTGCTCCTGCTTCCTTGACCACTGATAAACACAACGACATTACCCGCCTGTTTAACATTCCCCACTCTTTGGCCACCCGTGACATTCGTATACAACGGACTTGTCAATAATGTTGGGATGAAAACTGGAGTGCCAGGAACCAAATCGGCAGCCATCCGCATGCCTTGCAGTATGTGGTATTCCAATATGTTTGTGATGACTGCCTCATCGTTGTTTTCAAAAGCGTTCTTCAGGGAGGTGTATGGAATCTTCTGAAAAGCTTCATCCGATGGTGCTAGGATCTTCAATGGATGTCAGTTTCTGGCGATAATGCTTGCACTGGATGCATGCATGCCAATTGGGAATCCAAAGGCTTACGGTTACTCCATTTGCGGATGGTAATTTCAATAGAATATCTGTTTTTAATCAATATTTGGAGGTATGGGTGGGCACGAGGGAGCCATACTTGGGTATTTCTATAAACGTAGCCAGTCAGCGTCACATTGAAGTTATTTACCATCTCCGCGTCGGGCCACTGCTGAGAATGACCTTACCTGAATTAAGCCATAGAATGTGGTAAGGTTCTTTTGTTCGGACAGGACGGTCCCCAGGTCTTTCAATGTCGTCTCCGTCTGCGCCTTAATGCCGGTTGCCCAGAGCGCAAATGCTACCGCAGCGATGGTTCCCCAGCTCTTCATCGTGGATAATTTAAATCCCCGACCAGGTGGAAGAAAGGCGAGGAAGAAGTGAGGGAGCAAGACAGTGAACGAGGGAGGGAAAGAAAGCAACGGGGGCCAAAAGCGAGTGTGAGACTGCAGTAGCAGCAGCAAGAATCAATCTGGATATTATAGATGGACAACAACACAACAACAACAACAATAATGAGAATGGGAATAGGAACAAGAATAAGAAACAACAGGGAGAGCAAACAGGAGCGCACAAGCCACACGTACGGCGTCGATCAACCAAAACGTCAAAAATTCGAAAGTTTAGGCTTGGACCCTGCAGCCCTGCATCGGGGGATGATATTCGCTGTCTAGCTTTAGCAGCTTGGCCGGGCGTGGATGGATGATGGATGATCTTCCCCTTTCCTTGGTGGTGCGTGGTGCCATGTGTGGTGCATGCTTTTTGAGTTTGACTTGTACAAGTAATGTGATTATTTTAGTTGGTTTCAGTGGGGTTGAGTGGTGGGTGGATGGTGTGGTTTGATGTGGGCTGTAAGTACCAAGTACCAAGTACTAAGTACTAAGTAGGTTTGAGGTTTGTGGTTTGTGGCACAAGTTTGGGCTAATAATCTAATAATCTAATAATAAGGAGAGAAGAGAGGAGTGGAGGAGGGTGAACTGGGTGGAATGGGTGAACTGGCTGGGGGGCTTGCATCAACAAACGGTGAAGTCTCTATTTCTCATGCATGCTGCAGCAGCAATACGGCAGTAGGTAGTACTACTGGAAGGGTACAGGACAACAATCCTGGATAATACAGCAGCAGTACGAAGATACGAAGATACGAAGATACGAAAGTATACGAGGGTTCTTACTTATTATCATACTGTACAGTCAGTACCTTAAAGGACCTTACCTACCTACATACCTAGCCTAGGTATGTATGTATCTATGTATGCAAGCAAGGCTCATCATACTATAATGCTATACTATACTATACCATACTATACCATACCATAATATACTGGTACTGGTACTTGGTCAGGGTAATTGGTGATGGTTAATTGTTACCACCCGGACATGTACTGTACAGCCAAAACTGAGCCTGTCTGTCTGTCTGTCCTGTGCTCCATTCTTGGAATACGCTGGTACGGAGTAACCTTGCCATTCATTATACAGTACCGTCCATGTCCATCCTCGGTATATTTCATTCAATTAATTATCATCTTGCAGCAGTTTCGCTATATGATATGATGGCAAGGCCGGGTTATTTCGGCTATCGGTTAACCACTCTCTACTCGATTCTACTGTACTGTACAGTAGTATAGTACAGTATATAGTACGTACTGTGCAGTGTATTACTTCCGTACTCCGTACTCCGTACTCCGTAACCAACCGCCCATTCTCAACCTAGAGCCGAACGGCACGAGAAAATACGGGAAAGCTGCCTTTCCCGTCCCGTGAAAAAAAACAAAAAAACAATTGTCCTCCCACTGCCCAATATCCACTTCCGACATCCGACACTCCGACTGCCATTTCCGAATTTCACTCTCTCTCCACCCGCCACCATCCAATCCAACATCGCTTAGCTTAGCTTATCAATTGTTGATTGATCTCCAAAAGTCCAACAGAGTCGAAGGATTTAAGCATGATAATCTGCGGGTGTTGAACCTCGGAAAGCATGGTACGCTTGCAAGATTCCAACGATTGGCGAATGTCATCATGAACAGGGCCGGGTACGAGGATTCTACAATGCCCTGCTGTCAATTACATCCCTCCCCGGCCACCCGCCGCCCCCTGCGGTTCGTCGTCGTTGCTCTCAACACAAAAGATATACTCACTCTAGTTACTGTACCAGCCCCCGTTCATACATATGTACGTATGGATGGATGTTGTTGTAACTGTGTGGACGAGGGACATACATGTTCACCTCGTACAGTGACTTGTGGATGCATGACGCGACCACCAGGTATCTGCATACAGAGAATTGGTACCAAATCCAGTTTGCAGCCATCGAATGCAACTCTTCGGTCTGCAACACTACCCTCACAAGCTGGCGGCAACATGAATCACCTGCTCAGCTTCGCCCATCTCTGAAGGTATCATTAAGCTCATGTACTGTACTCCTGTGAGACTGTCTCATAAATTCGAACGATATCAATCTAATATATATCCATCCCACCCATAACGGAAAAACATTGCGATCATACGCATGACGAGTGCACATGCACAAATTGTCCGAAATACAGAATTCCATACTTATCGCCGCTCCCTCATTATCCACATATCCTTCATTAAGAAGGTCGGATGTCGTATTTCACAAACCCTTGCCACGCATGAGTCTGCCAATAATATCCAAAGAGAATGCACGGAAAATCCAAGGCCGCAAAGTGCGAAGTGCGAAGTGCAACAACGCACGGAACCCTGCTGCAAGTCGATAGATCTGCGCAAGGGGCGTTTGGATCAAATGTTCTGGAAATGATGACTTTCCAATACCCGTCAGTGCGGTCATCCTGAGAACCACATCTTCGTACAACCAAAGGAAAAGGTACATGGCATGGTACAAGGTTAAGCACTCTACGTCTCAACACCCGAACATTGATCCTCTTTTACGAACGACGCATTGCAGCTGAGGCTAAAAGTTTGTGAGAAGATAAACCAGAACCTATCCGCGCTATGCCCGGGTCCTCTTGTCTCGGCCCATTACAACAAGCCTGTTTCAACCGCTCACTCACTGACAACTTATTTTTGGCACACAGAAAATGGCAGGGGGAAAAATAAAAAGGAAGAGAAAAAAGCAAACTAAAAATCCTGTTACAAGCAGCTAAAGCCAGAAACATATTTCCTAGTTTGAAATCGAGGACAAAGAACCCGGCTGGTACTGACTGACCGACAATTGTTCAAGATAAACTAATTATTACTGTATTATCATTCATTGCCTACCCGAGCCGCCTCAATATCCCATATCCCATATCCCATATCCCATATCCCATATCCCATATCCCTACAAACCCGCC
>Ga0247812_10001391_pt1 | contig 13709 bp, 6 predicted proteins | sample UWRJL149409B1_FD_178011 | JGI IMG/M metagenome (GOLD analysis project Ga0247812, IMG submission 178011) | Plant litter microbial communities from Arlington Agricultural Research Station in Wisconsin, United States - UWRJ-L149-409B-1 | ecosystem: Environmental > Terrestrial > Plant litter >...
CTTCCAAACCTTTTCCGGCTCCGCCTGTTGCGTTTTCATGTCCGGTAGAAGTGTGTCCCATTCGGATAATTTTCCATTTCCCTTTTGGTGCTTTCCAATTCAGATTTCCGTTGGCATCAACTAAATCCGAGATATTGATAATTTCAGATTTTTTGAAAGACTCTGAATTCGGAATTTGTTTTGCAGAAGTCTCCGGAGTCAAACGCCAAACGGCTCCTGATTTTCCTTCGTAATTATCAATCAATGCCTGATTCGAAAGGGTAATTTTACTGACTTTCAGGTTTTGTTTCCATTTCGCAAAATCTAAATCTTCGGCACCGGGTTCTGTTCCTACAGGATCATAAACAAATCGAAAATATTTTGCGGTTACAGGCGTAATAGTATGTGTGTGTGAAAAATCCATGTCCTGCCAACCGTGACGGGGAGCAACCATTCTTTCGTGGAATTTAAAATTAACTCCGTCATTGCTTACCTCAACAATAAGTCTCTGTGCCTGAAAATCCCTTCCTTTGGTTTCAATTACAATGGATTTGCAGGTAAAAGGCTTTTCAAATTCATATTGAATCCAGCCTGCATCTGCAAATTTGAAATTTTCGTCTTTTTTAGGATCAGCTAAAAATGAAGCATCTGTATTATTGGATGTTGTAACTTTTGGCAACTGAATTTGCGAACTGGTTTGGTATTCCTTTATCGGAATAGCAAAAGTCGCAATGTCTTTATAATAATCTTTGTAATGTTCCAGGACTGGTAATTTCGTATTAATCAATTTCCCTCCAGAAATTTCAGTAGTTGACCAAACGATTTTTTGCATTGACATTTCGGGAGTAATCCAAGGACCGCCTGCAACAGCAAAACCATCAGCACCGTGAAAAGCCATTTTCAATCCTAATCGGTTTGCTTCCTGAAAAGCCCAATGAATCATATCCCAAAATTCAGGAGTCAACTGCAAAACCGGCGGATCTATTAATGGCGGATTTGCCGGACCTTTGATCGTCATTAAATACGCACCTGCAATTCCGGCTTGTTTCATCGCTTCCAAATCGGCTGTGATTCCGGGTTTGGAATAGGCCGATTTCATCCAATACCAATATACCCAGAGTTTTGAGGATTCAATGGTGGGCTGAAACTCCGTTATTTCTTTTTTATGGACTTCCTGTGCGGAAACGAATCCCGCAATGAGTAGTATAAAAAAGAGGTGTTTTTTTTGAAACATTTTTGTTATTTTTGTCATTGCGAGTAACGAAGCAATCCCATAACGAGAGCAACATAGTGTGATTGCTTCGTTCCTCGCAATGACCTCATTAATATTTAAATTTCTTCAAACTGCTTTCCAATTCATTTTTTGAACCGTTGAAAGGCGTTAAATAAAAACTATACTGATAATCTCCTGACTTGATTTGGTATTGTTCAATTGGCTGTGCAACTAGTGTCCAGCTATCGTTTCCTCCAACGCCCATTTGAACTAAATCAATATTTACTGTCAAAAATCCCGGATCTTTTAGTTCGTAAGTACGTGTTGCTGAACTCAGATTTTCCTGTGTGTATGGCCACGCACTCATACTTAAAACTTTTGAATCATTTACAACCAAAAAGCCTTGATTTTTCTGTGGTGTTGTCAACGCCATCCATCGCACTTCGGTTCTGTTTCCGTTTTCTTGTGGTTTTGGGTAATGTTCAATAAAATCATTAATTGGCAATGAATATTTCCCAACAAACGAGCCAAAACTTCTGTCATTATAATTTTCGAGTTCTCCTTTTCCGTACCACGAAATTTGGTCGAATTTTCTTTGAACGCCCATCTGCATTCCAATTTTTGGAATGTTTGGTAATTTATTTGAAGCTTTTAAACTGTAATCGACTTTGATTGTTCCGTCTGGGATGATGTTGTACACGACATTTACACTCGCACTGTCTTTTATAATTTCGTAATCGCTTGTGATTTTGATTTCCACATTTGACTGATACATTTTGATATTTGTCAACTTTGGTTTGGCTTTGTACCATTGTTTCAAAAGCTTTTGAGATTTCCATCCTCGTTTATCATTGTCTGTCAAAGGTCTCACGAAATTTGGAAGCAACGGTGCAAAAACTTGTTCTTCTCCATTGAAAATATACGAACTCAAGGCTCCGTTTACTTTATTAATTTTGATGTCGAAAGTTTTTCCTTTAATGTTAAAATCAGAATCAGATTCGGAAACATTTAGATTTCCTTTTTTAGATTCTAAGACAACTTCTTTCTTTTTCAACAGAAACTGATCTTCCGCGACAGCGTAACCTTTAGAAGCCCAAAGCTCCTCTTTCGAAAGCTGGAATTCGATATTCAAAATGTATTCTGCATCTGCTTTCATTTTTGGCAGATACTGACTTACATTTAAAGTTGTCGATTGTCCTGCTTCTACATTGAAAGGTTTTAAAACCTGCGTTTTGATTATATTTCCGTTTTCCAGAATTTTCAAAACCGGAATATAATCTGCTAAAGATTTTATAGCACTTCGATTTTTTATTTCTAATTGATTGCCGTCTTTTAACGTTGAAGTTGCTGGCTGATAGACCCATTTATTTTCAAAAAGAGAACCTTTTGGTTTTCCGTTTGAATCTACAATTCCTTTGGTATTGAAATTTCCATCGTGGTATCTTTCGCCAAAATCTCCACCGTGGGCAAAATAATTCTGACCTGATCTGGAATCGAATTTCACCAATCCCTGATCTTTGAATTCCCAGATACAACCTCCAATAACTCTTGGAAGCGAACGGAATTCATCCCATAATTCTTTTAAGTTTCCAACAGAATTCCCCATTGCGTGTGAGTATTCCACAAAAATAATTGGTCGCGTGTCTTTCTTTTGATCGACTAAAAATTTTGGAGTGAAAACACCAGGATAAAATCGGCTGACCATATCCACATACGAATCATCCTGCGGGTTTTCGAATCGGTACGCGTGATCGATTGTCTTTGGATATCCCGGATCAAGCGGATCAATATAACCGTCTAATTTTGCATTTCCTTGTGCAGGTTCATAGTGTACGGGACGTGTGATATCGAAATCGTGCACCCAACCGGACATCGCTGCGTGATTTGGTCCTTTTCCGCCTTCGTTACCCAAACTCCACATCACTACTGATGGGTGATTTTTATCTCTTTCAACCATTCGGGACATACGTTCCAGATAAGCATTTGTCCATTTTGGGTCGTTGGCTAATTTTCCACCAATTCCGTGCGTTTCCTGATTGGCTTCGTCCATCACCATAATTCCGTATTGATCACATAATTCATAAAAATAGGGATCGTTTGGATAATGGCTGGTACGGATAAAATTGAAATTAAACTTCTTAATCGTCGTAATATCTTGTTTGATATCTTCTCTGGTAACCGCTTTTCCACGGATTGGATTATGATCGTGACGGTTTACGCCATATACATACGTTTCTTTTCCGTTGATGAGCATTTTGCCGTTTTCTTTTGAAAATTCAATCGAACGGAAACCAACTTTACAGCTTTTGGCTTCAGTGATATTACCGTTTTTATCTTTTATGGAAATGACCATTGTGTATAGATTCGGTTCTTCCGAACTCCATTTTTTTGGATTTTTGATTGTTTCCTGAAAGAATCCAAAACGAACATTATCCAGACGCGGATAACTTTCATTAATTAAATCAATCACCGGTCTTTGAAGCGGTTCTTTGAACATCGCCGTATTATTGGCATCGTACAACTGAACATTCATCGTGTAATCTTTGACTTTTTCTCCAGTCAGATTTTCGACTTTTGGACGCAGTTTGAAAATGGCATCTGTATATTGTTTGTCCAATTTGGTTTGAACAAAGAAATCCTGAATGCGTAGTTTTGGCTCAGCCATAATGAATACTTCACGCTGGATTCCGCTCATACGCCAGTGATCCTGATCTTCGAGATACGAACCGTCCGCCCAACGGATTACCTGTACCGAAACGATATTTTCGCCTTCTTTCAAATAAGGGGTAATATCAAATTCCGAAGGCAAAAAACTGTCTTCCCCATACCCGAGAAATTCTCCGTTTAACCAAACCTGAAATCCTGAACTTACGGCTCCAAAATGAAGCGTAATGGTCATATCTTTCCAATTTGCCGGAACTGTAAAACTGCGTTGGTACGAACCGATTCCATTATAGTCTTTAGGAATATAAGGCGGATTTATGGGTCTAAACGGATAAACGGCACTTTTATAAATTGGATTGTCGTAGCCTTTCATTTCCCAGTTCGAAGGGACTTCGATTTTATCCCAGCCTGAAACGGTGCTTTTATAAAAATCTTTGGAAGCTTTTTCAAGATTCACGGCATATTTAAAATCCCAATCGCCGTTCAGCATTTGGATTCGGCTTTTGGTTCTGTCGCCTTTTAGCGCATCTTCGATATTGGCATAGGAATAAGACGTTGCTCTGGATGGCTGTCTGTTGATGCTGGTTACCGTTGGATCTTCCCAAGGGGCGAACTCGTATTTTTTGTGTAATTCAGGAATTCCCGCAGGTTCGCCGGTTACGGATTGTGCCTGGACAGTTATTCCAAACAACAAAAACAGAGTCAAAAGTTTGAAAGTCGAAAGTCGAAAGTCAAAAAATTGACGAATACAAATTGACCGTAATATTAACATTGATTTTATATTATTTTTTAAATTCCACTGAATATTATCTAAGCTAGATTTCTCCATTACATTTACTTTTGACTTTTGGACTTTCGTCTTTATGACTTTTTTTTCTTCTCTGGCGGAGCCACAAAATTCGTTTCGCTTTTCCCTAAATCTTTTGAAGTTGCTACTGCAATTCCTCTTTGTTCTGCTTTGTTTACGGCACAATAAAAGTGATATACGACTCCGTTGTGTTTTACCACAAATGATTTGTGGGCAAACATATCATCATACGGTTCAGATGACTGTATTAAATTGTCACCTTTCCAGTCGGTCCAGTTTTGCAAATCATTCGAAACTGCAAATCGGTTAAATGCACCCTGATCCCAACCTGTCCAAAAAGCTCCGAAATAAAACATCACCCAGGTATCATTAATTCTTTGAATATAAGCGTCACCTGTAATTCCTTTATGGTTGTTTAATACCGGATTTTTACCGAAACGCTTCCATGCTTTCATATCGTTTGAAACTGCCATTCCAATTCTTTCTGCACCTTTAGCAGGGTTTATACTATCGCCACGGGCATTGTAATACATGATAAAATTATGTCCTGTAACTTTGTCTTTGTCACGAATGACGCTGTTTTTGTACATCGTGCTATTGTCCCACCAGCTTACATCTTTGTCTTTTGGCGTTAAAACCGGATTTTCCAGTCTTTGGAATTCGTGTGGTTTTGTAGGTGATGCTGTCGTATAGGCCATTCCGATTGACAAGACTCCGGCTTCGTAGCCTTTGCTGTCTCCTCCAAAATAACTCATCCAGTATTTGTCATCGTATTTTTCCCATTCGTAGCTTCCGCCCCAGGTTGGATCTTGTAGTGAAATATATCCCGCTTTTTGATTGACATCCCAATGTTTTTCATTTTCCGAGAAAGACATTACTTTTCCTAAATGTTTCCAATGCAATAAATCATCGCTTTCGGCTAGCCATGTTTCGTAACCTCTTCCATCATAAATTAAATAAGTCATAAACCATTTTCCGTCTTTTCTGAAAACGCTCGGGCAATCCATTTTATAGGAGTTATCCGTTGGAACCATGACCAAACCGTATTTGTAAGGTGTTTTGATTTCGTTGTAAATCTCCTGCATTACGGTTTCGTTGATTTCCCTTTTTTTGTATTTGGTTGCACAACTCGCTATTAGCAAAACTGTGATTCCAATTATGAGGTGTTTAATTTTCATTTCTTATGTAATTATGATCAGTTTTTTGAAGGCTGATGATGCGGATTTACTTCGTAAAGACGCGGATAAAAACGGATTTTTTCTTTTTTTTCACGCAGATTTTAAAAAGATTTTAGCAGATTATAAATGAATTAATCTGCGTACTCTCCTTTAATCTGCAAAATCTGCGTGAAACTTTTTATTTCAACTCCTTCAATCGCAATTCCATCACGTCTTTGTTCAGTTTTACTTTTACCATTCCTGTTGGGTGAAATCTTCTTTTCAGATCGATGGCGTTGTATACGATGGTGTAAACATCGTTTCCTTCGGGAATTAAACATAAAGGCGTTCTCATAATATCCCACCATTTATCGACTTTGGTTTCTATTGGAAGATAGCGTGCTTCTCCCCAATTGATTCCGTCTTTCGAAAGCGAATATCCAATCATATTGGGTAAATGATGTCCCCAGCCTTCCGGGCCTCCGTCAAAAATGGCGATGTATAAACCGTTTGGCAACTGACTCACAATCGGATTTTCGACAAATTGCGGATGGATCGTTTTTATCGGTTCTAAACCTTTGTTTAATCTTGTCCAAGGCCCTTCTAAACTTTTAGATTCTGCCAAAGCCACGAACCAGCCTTTTCCTGATTTCTTCGGATAATCTGCCCAAGATTCAAATGGATAAGCTCCGCTGTAAAATCCGAAATATTTATCACCGACTTTATATGGAAAAAACGAAGCTACGCCCTGACGACCTTCCCACGGTTGTGAATCCAGGCCTGGTTCCATAATAATGCCCATATCTTTGTATGGACCACCGATTCCGTTGATGCCATCGACAGTGGATTCACAACGCCAGATTCTTCCAAAAGAATGGTTTGGTTCTATTGTTTTACTAACTGTATAAGCTAAATAATAGCCGTACCATTTGTTTGCCTTTTCGTTGAAAACCGGCATATACGACCAGATTGCCGAACGTCGGTCGTTCATCGGATTATCATCTTCGGTAAGGGCGTAAACTCCGCTGGCCTGATAAATGGTGGATTCTCTTTTCCAGTGAATGGCATCTTTACTGGTCCAATGTCCGATTTTGGTTTTGACACGATCATAATAATAATCGACTCCTTTTTCTCCCGCTCTTTCGGTTGGAAACATATGATAGGTATCGCCTACTTTCACTACTCTTCCACCTTCAAAACCTCCCTGGATATCTTCGGTTCCGGACATTCCTTCGTCAATAACGGCTTTATTTTCTCCGCCAATGATTTCGAAAAGTGGTTTTTCATCTGAAAATCCTTCAACGATGTAAGTTGGATTCCACAATTTCCCGTCTGGGAGTTCTGCATTTCTGAATTCCAGTTTTTGAGAAGCTTTTACTACTCCTAAAACGGCGAATAATCCTTTTCCCGGATTGATGGTTTGTGTTCCTTTTGAATAGGAAATTGCATAGACATTGACAGGAGCTAAACCTGTAATTGTAACTCCATTTCTTAAAACTAATTTTGCATTTTGAAGTTTATCTGCTTGAAGATATTCTGAATTGTTTTCGTTAAAAACACCAATCAAAACCTGAACTGGTTCTTTGAATTTTAATTGCAAAGGCGCATTTGTTCCGTTTTTATATGTTGACAAAGGATGTTCAACTCCTGTCAATCCTTGTAATTCCGACGCCAACTTAACAATATTGTGTTTGCTTCCTGAAAAAACGTGTGCGTATTGTGTTGTTTTGAAGGTTTTATAATTGGATTTTACCACTTCGAAAGAAGCGGGTTGCCAAGCTGATTTTTGTGCTTTTGCTGAAAATTGAAAGCATATCAAAAACAACAATATTGAAGTTATTGTTAAAGGATTAATGTGGTATTTTATTTTATTTAGAAACATTGATTTTATTTTTTAAAAACTTTTAATCAGACAACTACAATCGACAATCTTTGTGGTTACGTGGGTGATTTCTCCTTACGTCGAAATGACAAAAATAGCGTCGCAAACTATGAACTAAGGACTAATCACTAGGGACTAATTACTAAGAACTTAAATCGCTTTATAACTTACTTTATATTCCACATTTGCCTTAACGATCAATTGGTATTTATTTTTTGCCAATTCTGTAATCGTTCCTGAACTTGCTTTTGGCTTGCTTGAACTTTCAAAAACCAATTTTCCTTCGCCTTCAGAAGCTTTTACTTTGATTTCTTTGGTACTACAATATACGGCAACTTCTCCATTTGGTGTTGGCACTTTTCCTTCCATCCATTGCTGTCCGCCTAAAGTCGGTTTGATTTCATATTCAGCATAACCCGGAGCAGTTGGTTTTACGCCTAAATAATATTTCCCAAGTAAATAAATCGGACTTGCTCCCCAGGCGTGGCAAAGGCTTTTTCCATAAGGACGACCATACATCGTTAAATGCTCTGTTCCTTTTTTGTTTGGATTGTATTCTTCCCAGAAAGATGTTGCGCCCTCATTCAGCATTCCACCCCAATAATCTTTCATTTCTTTTAAAACATAATCCTGTTGGCCCATAGCACACAAGGCTTCCAATTCGTAAAAACGCATATATGGTGTTGTGATTTGAAGAACATCTTTGTTCAGTAATACCTTATTTTTTACACTTTGTTTTTGTTCTTCATTAAAATAATTAAAGAAGATACCGAACATATTAGCGTATCTGGTTACAATATCCTGCATTTTACCGTCGATACGCTGGTGCTTCATGACTTTTTCTTTCTTATCCCAAAACACATCAAATAGCTTTGTTTTTAAATCATCGGCTAATTTTTTATACTCCTTTTGGTCATTCTTTTCACCTGCAATTTCAGCACTAACTGCCATGGCTTCTAAACTTCTTGCCAAAAGCATTTGCTCAAAACTAACCTCGCCGGTTTTTGGTAATCCGTTCGCCCAATCGATAAAAACCCAATCGCCTTCTAACGGTTCCAGAAATCCATTTTTGTTTCTTCTTTCTAAACAGAATTCCATCAATGATTTCATTCGTGGATAAAAAGTTTTGATAAATTTCGTATCGCCCGTGTGCAAATAGTAATCGTAAACCCCTACAAACCAATACAGCGAATAATCCATTATGATGTTAATATGAGCCGTCACAGGTTCTTTACCACGAAGCGCCAAAAGCGTTCGCTCTACGGAAGCTGAATCAAAGAATAAATAATAATTCATTAAATAACTTTGATAAGCATCGCCGGACCAAACCCAACGGTCGCGTTTAATTCCGTCTATAAAAAATTCGCGGGATGTTAAATGCATCGTGTAAGCCGACACATCCCAAATTTGATTCAATAATTGATCTGAAGATTTGAATGCGCCACGATAGTCTAGTGGCAAATATTCATAAAGCATCGAAATAGAATCGTATTTTACCGATGCATCTGCCTGTACCTGAACATAGCGGAAGGCTTTCGATCCATCGTGGGTGTAGGTTTCAGGCTGGTTTCCATCAAAAGATAAATGGTCCAGTGTTTCGCATTTGGCCGTATCCAGCGCTTCCTCACGGGATTCACCATAATAAAGTGCTACTTTGCCTTTTCCTTTTAAACCGTGAATTTTAATGTAACCAAAAGTTTCTTTGCCAAAATCTACCAACTGACCGGCTCCTATTTTTTCTGTTTTTTTTGCGTTCCAAGGTGTGGTTGTTAGTTTAAACTCTGAAGGTTTATGCTCTGGTGAATCAAAATTCCAGGAACCAACAGGCACCCATGGCGTCCCTGATTGTTGTGCTTTTCCATTTTCATCAATCCAAAGTTTGTCTTCATTGGTCACCTTCCAGGAGGCATCCGATTTAACATATTTACCGGCAATATAAATAGCCGGCAACACTTCCTGATTGTATACTTTAAAGGAAATTTTGTGCTTTCCAGAAGGAATTTTTAATGATTTTGGCTGTCCGTAAACCTGAACACCATCTAAAAGTAATTGAAAAGAACCTTCCGAGTAGATTTTTACCTCATCTGGTTCCGGAATATCGACTTCTGTTTGAAAAGTCACCAAAGCATAAGGACTGTAATATTGCCAAAGCGGTGGAAATACTGCTTCGCGTTCTGTACGTCTTACCTGCATTTTATTGCTTAACCAAATTTCGAAATCGCCTGGATACCAAATCCATGTGGCAGGCTTATTTTCCTGAGCAAACAAAGCACATGAAGAAAATAAAACAATAAAAACAAATAGTTTTTTGAAATTTGGAAATCGATTTCGCATAAAGAGATATTTTGGGTCTAAAGATAAGTGTTATTTTTACATTTTACAACCTGTACTGTCCTGAAATAAAAAATGCTCCCGAGATTGGGAGCATTTTGGATTGTTGATTTAAAATAAAGTTAAATATATTAAGAAGAGAACTAGAAATTATTAGATGATTCCTGTTGTCTCCATTACTTAATCTTTTTGTATTATTATTTTTGAAATAATTTATCAAAAAAAGGTGTATGTCTTTTTTCGACAGCTTCAATTAAAGTCCTAAAAGTAAATACCTCTAAATGCAAGTTCAGTTTATCAAACAACTTATAATATGTCCCAAAAGGCGTTTTTCCAAATCCTTTATCTATATTATAATCAGCTAATTGAGGAGGTATAACATCCATTATAAGATAGCCATATTTTGGTGTAGATTTATCTATAACTACATGGTTTCCTTTGTAGTTTTTCTTATCGGGAGAATAAATAAAATCATCAAAATATTTCATAAGCAGATCTGAAAACTCCCATTGATAGTCATTCTTCTTTTTTTGCCAAGCAGTATCACCAGGTCTTTTAAACTCAAAAATCACTAACGAACTTAATTCTCCTGCACTTTTTGGAGCAAAACTAAAATGATGATTAAACATATCTAAAGTTTCGGTCATAGTTAAATCAGGTTCTTTAGAGCTTTTCTTTTGCGTAAAAGAAGTTATTGTCTTATCTGAAGCTACAAACTTATATGTTGCAAAACGCTCATCTAATAACCATAAATTATGTGTTTCATAATCTACATTTTCATTAGTCAATCCTGTGGGAAATATAAGATTATGGATATCTTTTTCTAACTTATAATCTCCTTTTTCATCAGCATCTAAAAATTTATTAAAAACATCAATTACGGCTTTTCTTCGAAACATGTAATCGGCCAAATTATCAGAGTCATATATTGCTTTTTCCTTTAACTCTTCTTTTATAGTTTGTATTGTTTCTTCATTAATATTTTTATTGCTAATGAAATTTTGTATTTGCGAATCAATTTGTTTTCTCTCTTGATAAGCTATTTTATATAAATACTCTTCTTTCTTTTCATCTGAAATATTTGCAGGTATTTTATTTAAAATTTCAGGTCTGTTTATGTACCTTTTAAATTGAGGTGAATTTTTACGAATATAATCTATTAACTCTTTAGTGCTTTTTTCTTTATTTTCTATAATATAACTTTCATATTCATCATAAAGGCTTTTTGCTACTTCTTCTTCAATTTCATCAAAAGACAACACTTTGTGACCATTGAACAAATTATTTATATCTTTCTCTTGTGGTATAGAAAATCCATTTCTAGTTGGATAGACTCCTTTGTTCAGGTAATCAGATACTACATATACATCTAGTAGATATTGTTTACCATTTTCATTAATAGGATATGCAAACAAAGTATCAACTGTTGATAAACTTTTTGGACTTCCAACAATTCTTGAGTTAGCACAAAAATAAATGTAATGATTTTTTCTACTGCTTTTTTTAATCTTTTTAGTTACAAAGCATCTAAAATTATATTTCCCAATAGGAAATTCTTTTTCAGCATCTTTTGAAACATTGTCATACAAATCATTAAGGTTAATAGACTTGTTTTCATTTGGTTCGTATATTTCTATACTTGGCAAATCTTCACATAAATAATAAATTAAGCAATGTTGCATTAGTTGTTCTGCAATATCTTCTAGAGTTAAAGCAGTGTAGTCACGTAATTCATTATTATTCCAATTTAAAAGTTCTACAGTTGTTTTACTTTTAGCATCAGTACTGTCAATTAAATCAATTGGCTGTACCTCATTTGGACTATCAAATGAGAACTCTCTGTATTTCCATTTTTTGTTTTCTAAATAATTACTTTTAACTATAATTTTTTCAAAAGTTGCTAAAACTGTAAATCTGCCTATTCCTTTACACCCAAATTCTTTTTTATTTTTACTTGAATATGCTGTTTTGTATGATGAATAATTTAAATCCGTAAATCCTTCTCCATTATCTATAACTTTTATTGATGAAATAGTATTACTATGAGAAAACAAATCAGTATTTAAAGGTTTGTCTCCTCTAAATATTTGAATTTGAATTTTCTTGTTTTCTGACTTCAAATCCTTAGCTTGCATTAAACTAATAATTGAATTAACAACTACTTCATATAATGGCAATAAAACATCATTCGGCTTTAAGTCAATTTCACTTACAATATTAGCTACTGGTAAATCCATAATTTTACTTTTAAAAGTCTTGAAATTTACAATTTTATTTTTTAAAACTCATGACTAGAGAAACCAAAAAACTCTACAATTTATTCTCATTTTCAGTTCTCTTCATTTTTCAATTACTCCCTTAAATATCTTCAATTGCATTTCTAGTTTTTATTAAAAAAGCTAAAAATTTTAGTTAAGCGCTGTCTAAAACATTAAGCAACTTTATAAAACTCAAAAAATTTCTTATTAAATTATTAATTAAAATACTATTTTTATATTCTTATTAAAACAATTCAATGAATCGCAGAGAAAAAAGAAAGAGAATTTCAGAAAACAATAATAAACCTATTGTTGATATTGATGCCTGGCTTGAAAATTGTGCCTCTAAAAAAGTGAGACATCATACTACTTTTGCGGAGAATTTCCAGATTGAATTTTGGTATGATAAGCATTATTGGGATCGCTTACATCTAGGTGATGACGATGGAGACAGAGTTGGTATAGAATTTGAGAATGTTGAACCATTAGTTATAAAGTCTTTCAAACATTTAATGTATTATTCGCTTAAACATAAAGAATTATTATTTGTTAATCATCCGCCACCTAAAACAAGAAACATTAGAGTTGTTTTGAGACAAACTTTTACTGATAAGACAACATTAAACATTGCAGTTGAATATCATTTTGTAAGTTTAAATAAATTTGAAGTCACTATTGTTACAGCAATGAGTATTGAAGGATTTCAACTTGGAGATAACCAATATGCTATTCAATTTAATGAGACAGAATCTACTCTTTATAGATTAGTTAATAAACAAGTAGTTACAGTAGATAATTATGATGAATGAATATACGATAGAATATAACTATCAACAAGTTGTTTTACATAAGATAAAAATATTAATGGTATAGTAGTTGTAATATACGATTGTACTAATTTTGTATAATAATCATTACAGTAATTACTATTTAAAATAAATGAGACAGGGTTAAAATCTGGTCAGCCTGAAAAGGTAGGGTTACAATCTGGTCAGTCTCAATAATAAGAAGCTTCATAGAAATATGAGGCTTTTTTTATTTTGAATATTTTCAACTATTAACAAAACATAAAAAACGGTCCCTTAAAAAGAAAGCGTTCTTGAAATTATCGGTATTTAGTAATCTATCTAATTCCCATTAAAAAACAAATACAAACTCAAAATCACCAGACCCAATACAGCGAATAAAATCTTCACTTTCTTACTGGTTTTAGGAATATCCGTTTCATCTGAAAAATTGGTTTCGGGACTTTTATCCAGCAATGAAATGATAATCGCCGTTACCATTAAAACCGCAAAAATGTAAAAGGATATCAATAAAAAGTGAGGCCAAGCGGTGTACACATCGGCAGGAAAAATCCATAAATACAATACGCCTACGAACAAACTAAAGGCTGAACCCCAGGACAGTAGCGTTT
>Ga0247812_10001394_pt1 | contig 13686 bp, 15 predicted proteins | sample UWRJL149409B1_FD_178011 | JGI IMG/M metagenome (GOLD analysis project Ga0247812, IMG submission 178011) | Plant litter microbial communities from Arlington Agricultural Research Station in Wisconsin, United States - UWRJ-L149-409B-1 | ecosystem: Environmental > Terrestrial > Plant litter >...
TGCGTCCAGTGTCCAGTGTCCAGTGTTTTGCGCAGCAGCTGGCTGGTGGCACTGATGCACCGGAAGCCCGCCCAAGCCCAAGTTGCCCAACAGGTAAGTGTGTTCTGCAGTAGTGTCACTTTTACTACTTACTGACTGTACCAGGCTAGCAAAGAGACTAGCAGACTAGTAGACTAGCTTAATCCCGTGTGCGTGCTACGGCGGACCAAAAACACCCTGTCTGCTATAATTATGCATTGCAACGGGGATTGGGAGGGGGGAGCCTGCAGCAGGCCATCAAAAACTGCAAAACCGCAAAACTGTAAAAAGTTGCATAGCTGCAAGCCTCGTTGTTCCAAGAAGCGCTGGCCAATGGGCGGCCGGCTTGGCTCTCCACCCTTGGCCACTCACCGCCAGATGGAATTGGAGGGGGTGTGGAGGCAAAAATTGAGGGGGTGTGGATGCGGTCACACCGATATACCTACCCATGCTCTTTCATTCGCCATACGCCCAAACCTTAGAAGCTAGACTGCACAGTTGGGCAAGGCTGAAGCACTCGCTTCGGTGGGAAGACCTTTTACATATCATACAGCAGTACAACATCTTCCATAAATCTATCTCTCTGTTGCCGCCGCCACCGCCAGTCCCAATGTCACGAGATTCTAAGAATCCGCTACCTGGGAATTTCAACTGAAGACGACTCGATGAAGTTTTTTTTACAATTCTTAAACCTCATGTCCTTACGCAATTGAGCTTATTGGCTTAGGAGGGAAAGACTCCGTAATATTTGCAGATTTGATCTGACTACCTCTTGGAGAGGATACCGAAAAAATGGTTCTCATTAGGCCTGACAGCTGTCCTAGCCTAGCCTCGCTACTACTACTGTATTGTAGTGTTGTCACATCCATCCATCCCCACCCGTTCCCAACCACCGCCCAACTCATATGTACTCTCGTAACCTCCGGGTGGTTGGAAAACACAAACTATCGTTCTCCACCAACTAGTAAATGCATTACAACCCTGATATGTGAATAAACTAGCGAGTCCCTTGGAATGCCTTTCGAACATGATCATGATGTGAAGAACGTCCGAACTTGCAAGGGTCAGGCATTTGCGAAGCAGATTGTTATGAACAGCCATGCTCGCCTCGCTAGGAGATTGGCCAGAAAATCTACATAATATGATTTGATTCCCAATACTCTGTAGTTGGGGGGGAATGCAAGACTAAGATTTTTCGTTTCATAGACACATGTCCTTGTTTCTCTTCTATTGTGAAGTATGTGAGATCAGGTAAGAGATCAGCCTGTACTCAGGTAGGAAGGAAATGATCTCTTAACGACCAAATATATATATATATTGGGCAGTTATCAGATCGACCTTGAGGAGCGACAAATAAGGTCCACCGTTCACAAATCTACACCCAATATAAACACTGGGTTTGATATATGCGGTGGATGAAAGTTGAATTAGAGATAAAAACATTGGCATACTCGACGAGCCAACTTTGCACGAGGGGAATTTTGTTGTGGATGGCCTTAGCCAGAAACATATTACACCCACCGTAGTTAGAAATTCACTATGATATAAATGTGCAAGATGATATATTAAATTGCAGTCATCGCAAAGAAGAAGCCTCGTTATAATCATTTATTGATTCTAAGATGAATATGTCTTGAGAGCTCATGTGTCTGTGTACAGCTCACAACTAAGAATATGTAGCTAGGCCCTCCTCAGCGGGGAGCCATTATAGCCACGACACAACTTGTACCTAGGTATGTTATCGATACAAGACCTTCTCGAGCAGTGGTATGCTATAGCACAGTCTATTTCCCCCAGCACATCTTTAATACCGTGGCGGTTTGTAGACATCGTTTCTTCTCTCAGTGAAGCAGCGGACTAAGTCGAGCTAGGGAGAAATGATTTTCTCAAGAGGTTCACCAAGAAGTGGGTGCGCAATGAAATTCTTTCCATAAAATGCTGTACCCACATGCGCTATTTGTCCAGTCCACGTGCTTTGACAAAACGGTTGATTTGCTCTTTCGAGAGCTTCTCGTTGTACAGCTCTTGAACCTCGTAGAAAGAGATGATTTCCTGTGTGCAATCAACGATGGCCTCGATATCAATATCGCTTTCGGCCAGCCAATCTTGGAGACGTTGAACTTTGGAGTCAACCCCTTGCACTCCCCCGTTACTGTTGCCGGCTTTCGAACTGGAATTTAGCACCTGATGCGCAGCACTTGCGATACTCCCAGCTGAACCGCTCGCAGTTTGTAGGCCCGTAGTGTTTGGGCGCAGTACCAGAGCCAATAAAATGGCCATTACTGCGATAATGTGAGGAGCGAAGAGAAGTGGCATGTCGGTCATATAATGATCGTTAATGATCGACCATGCAAGAGCCGATTCCTCCTGAGTAAGAGAAAATATTGATTGAAGGGATGTTAAACTTCTGTATGGCTGGTGAATGATCATCTGGGAGCTCATTTCTGAAATCAAGAAGAACTCGCATTCTCCAAGCTTCGAGGTATCGCTACTGAAGAAATCTACGCAGCAGTATCAGCAGGGCATCAACCACATATTCAGAAGGCGTTACCGGGCCACAACGTCCGTCCTTCAGCCACAAGAAGTCTGATATGATGCGGACATTCCTCCATTTTGCAAGCTAGATATACAGCCGTGGCAATTACTAGGTATGGGTTCGTACGGCGTATTTCGACCTTTGTGTAAAACCGGCGTATATATACTTGGGCTGTAGCCATGGCCTGTTGTCGCACTCCAAGACGTTTCCCAAGGCGTGCAATCTCTATCAAACAAACTAGTCAGATTTTATACACTTATTGGGCTGTAGGAATAGAGATTGTGTAGGTACTCACGTTGGTTGAAGTAAATGCTCATATGCCGTATTTGTGGAAGGGGGTACATCTGGACAAGATTTGGTTCCTCATCTTCTAGCTTCTTCCGCAGATCTGCTAATTGTTCTCGAGTGTATTGCCAGTTTCTACGCTGCGTGGATTCCCAGTAATTTGCTGCCATCTTGAGCCTCTAGTCGTCCAGTTATTGTCTTTTATACGTAGTTGTTAGTGGGGTTGTGAGACAACGTTGATGGTTTTAGTTTGTTTTTCATAGCTTTACTCCATTGTGTTTGTTGTGCAAAGAAGTTTAAACTCCTGGTTCATGAAAGATGCGAGTCTGGGGAGGATACAGCTCCTTGGTGATTTGGTGCTTGTTGTGGTTTGTACTGTACTATACTTATGATCATTTATTCAGCCTTGTCTTGAAATACTGGGGTTGCAAAGGCCCTTGTTTCTTGGCAAGCTAACACCTTCAAGCCAACCTCTGACGAAGCTCGGATTAAAGATTTCCAAGGCGGACGACAACAGTGAAGTAGATGTTATGCTGTGAATTATTGCAAACTCATTACTCATACTTGTACTTGCGCCTGTTTTTTTCGCTTCGATGATACCTACCCTCTCCACTCCATCAATTGGTCCTCTGATCAACCTCAAAGCCATGCAAATATCATAACAACATCGTTCTCAACTTCAAGATGCCTACCCCCGAGTCCCAGACCTCGAGGGACGCAAGAATCGAGGCTCTATGGAAGAAGCTTGATCCAAATGGGAGGGGCGAGATAGATGTCAATGGCTTACGGCGTGGGCTTAAGAAAATCGACCATCCGCTGAAACATGCCCGAGATATGCTAGAAGATGTTGTGAAGGCTATGGACAAGAATGGAGATAATGTCATTCAGTACCAAGGTGTGTTTGGCAATATGAAAAAATCAAACCTACTTTATCTGCAAGTTTTCACTGCTAATCCGAACGAATTCTAGAATTTCGCGAATTTGTCGACCACACAGAAAAAGAGCTTTTCGCCATGTTCAATTCCATTGATAGAGATCAAGATAATAGATTAGACAAGACCGAATTACAAGCTGCTTTTAAAAGGGCTGGTTTAGTTGTACCTAGAGCAAAACTCAACCAGTTCTTTGCAGAGGTTGATGAGAATAACGATGTGAGCTACGGCGCCCACATGCCATGCCTTCTTGCTAATGTAGTCAGGGCTTTATTACATTCGACGAGTGGAGGTACGTTCATTTTCATTAATACAAGGAATGGCTGAAGTTGGAGATTTCGAAACGAGTTGTTCTTTTGGAAACGACTTTGAATATAATGTCAATTTGCGAAAATTATGTTCAATATTCAAAGCTGGGAACATTAACTTGGACGGCGGTCGCGCTACCCAAAATAGTAACATTTTTCTCAAGCCCCACAATGAGGCTGGCACAATAGGTAGTAAAGACTAATTCTAACTGTTGTAGGAATTTTTTACTTTTTCTTCCTACCAACACCCAAACACCTCTTAAAGCTGTTTTATCATATTACTCATCAGCGGTATCTTTGAATGCTGAAGGCGACACTTCTATTAGGGAGGATACTTTAGAAGGCTTAGGTAGACCCCAAGTTTCTTACCTCACTGTATTATTCGGCGCAATCATCAATATTGCAAATTCTCCGCCGCTTCCCTTGCCATCAGAGCTTCCAGTATCCAACAACGGCAAGTCAGAAGAAGAAGAAGCAAGCAACATGTACGAATTCAATCAAACGCGTTTCGCCGAGGGTATGTTATATTAAGTCCATCCTGCCGTCTTCGTAAATGATCGGTACTGACCACCACAGCAGGAACCGACACCCAGTATATTTTGGGAGAAGAGCAAAGCAATGATGATCTCCTTGAGAATGACACTACTAGGAAATGGTCGCTAATCGAAATTTTGCCCGACCCAGGTTTCTATCTCGCAGGTGGTTTTGCAGGAGTCATATCCCGTATGTGCATTCTGATTGCACCTCACGAAACGACGCGCTTACTATGCTATTTAGGTACCGCAACAGCACCGCTTGATCGACTGAAGGTTTATTTGATTGCCAATGTCGACAAAGCCGCACCTGTCACAGCAGTGAAGAATGGTGACGCGGCCGGAGTAGTGAAGGAGGCTGGACGCCCCCTCATCCTTGCCTGTAAGGAGCTGTGGAGAGCTGGAGGAATTCGCAGTTTGTTCGCTGGTATGTAAATTTTCGAAAAGTGACGAAGCTCCTCAATAACAACGTTAGGCAATGGCTTGAATGTCCTGAAAGTAATGCCAGAGTCTGCAATCAAATTTGGGTCTTATGAAGCTGCAAAGCGTGCACTAGCTCAACTTGAAGGCCACAGTGATCCTCAAAAGATCAACCCATATTCTAAGTTTGTCGCCGGTGGTGTTGGAGGAATGGTATCTCAGTATGTGCTTTTTTCTTAGAAGATTCCAGCTGCTAATCTTCATAGACTCGTGGTATATCCATTAGATACTCTCAAGTTTCGGTAAGCCGCCCTATGACCTGCCTGATGATTCATAGTTAATAATTTCAATTAGTATGCAATGCGAAACTGTCTCTGGTGGACTTCAGGGCAATGCTCTCATCAGAGCTACGTGGAAGAAGATGTGTCAACAGGGAGGCTTCCGGACTGCTTATCGCGGTCTTGGTATGGGTCTTATGGGCATGTTCCCATATTCCGCTATTGATCTTGGTACTTTCGAACTAATCAAGGGTACGATCACACGCCGCAATGCAAAACTTATGGGTTGCCATGAGGACGATGCTTTACCTGGCTCCTTTGCCACAGGCTGTATCGGTGCATTTTCTGGAGCCTTTGGTGCCAGCATAGTCTACCCACTCAATCTTCTCAGGACTAGGCTGCAAGCTCAAGGAACTGTATTGCATCCACCGACCTATGACGGCATATGGGATGTTGCGCGAAAGACGGTGAAAAATGAAGGGGCAAGAGGATTATTCAAGGGAATTACACCGAATCTTCTGAAAGTTGTTCCTGCCGTCAGCATAACATACGTTGCTTATGAGAACGCAAAGAAGTTTCTACACTTGAAGTGAGCACAACAAAATCTGCTAGAGCTTATTTCTCGGTTCCCAAATGATTCAAATCCTGGAAGCGTTTGGCATAGCATCAAAGTGTATACATCAATGGTCGACCAGCATCCGAAATTTAGCAGAGAAGCTTGTACTACGACCGAAGCTGCTGCATTTAAATGGAGTTTCAGCGTTTCTTTTTGGGACTTCTAGATATTTGGCGTTAAGGATACCCGGCCACTGGGCTCGAGGCCTACGGTCACAGCATGGGAATGTTCGTGCATAGGAGATAAATATAGGGAACAAGGGAAGAAAGTTTCTTAATTCTAAGAGTACTCCAGTTTTTGTGGTAGTTGCGAAAGATCTTCAGAATCAAGGTCTAGGCTATCTTGCCACAAATTCAGCCATAGTAGTTAATAGAAAGAACATGAATGAACTGGGAAACCCTTGGCCTTGTTGTCTTCCTTGATTTCAGATTGTGTATGCATAATTGATTAGAGCTCAGGTGATTTCCCCATATCTACATTCAGGTTAAGTTCAACTTTTGCTGCATTCACCATCCTATTTCATATACCTGACTATCAGAATCAAAGAACGCAAGTGCCTCAGTAAGATGGAGTATACTCGTTCACCACAAAACGTGAATCACACAATACAAATAAGCTTTAGTGAGTTAGTGCTTGTATATACTATGGGGTAGTTTAGAGGTGTGTCTTAAATCTTCACTAAAGAAGGGTTTAGGAACTAATTTAAGAATAGGAAGCACAAAAATGAATGATGGGAATCCAGCTTACCTCCTAGTATGTATTGTTGCCTGGTGCTTTCCTTTTTGATGGCACAACCACGTTGTTTTCGTTGTGCAGTGCTTTGTGTTGTAATGCACATCAACCTGGCTGGTCCAAATCCCACGATCTTCTCTATAATGGGGCAAGAGACAAGGTTTAGAGTAATGAGTAGACTTGATATTATATACATTATCTATACAAGATAATTTCTTACATTGTACATTTTGACTTAAATCAGCTTGCTCATTTCAGCATCTCCATAGGATGATCGTAACAGAAATTTGGCTGATGGCTCTTTATATCTTTCCTGAATCCGAAGAAACCATATTCCTTTCCTCTAAATCAAAATGATCGTAGTATGGAACCAGGTGTGACTCACCATTGGGTGTGAGGCAAAATATGAGAGAAGCTCTAAGGGAAGTTCCATTCTCCATTCTTAACTGGAGCATCCGAACAACGTGTTTAGTCTTGTTATAATATTGTGTTGGATTACTGTTACTAAAAGCAACTGATCGTTGATAGTGGTGAGATGCGGTTATTTTTAGTCAAGTATCGATTATAGAAATAAGTTTACGCTTCCATGACAATTATAAATTTGACTATGATAAAAACTTAGTATGTTTGACCGGAGCTGGTTGAAGACGCAAAGTGCAACTCCTATAATTTAGTCTGGGTAACGGCGGACTTTGTCAAGATTTCATTGTTATAAGTATTGAATATTGTTTGTCTACTATACAACACATAATTTGCTTTTACACAAGCTATCAATATCCACATTTTTATATCTCACCTCCCAACTGATATGCTTCTCGATTTCTGGAGCTGCGATGTTAAGTGTTGGTAAAGCTACTACCTTTTCCTTGTCACTCTGATCTATTGTAGCAATTGCAGGTAAAGTCCATCTAACGAGTTCGGGAGCATGGGCTTTCAATATCTTCCTCGTGACAGGAGTCTGTTTGAAATCTTGCGTGTCACCTTTGTGAAAGGGTCGAATGACCACGGAATAGGAGCTGGAATTCCGAACACGAATCCAGAATCGGCCATCATAAAGCTCCCATTCTGACCACTTCCCAGTGCCCGATCGAGGAATGGTGATACGTGGCCTGGCCGAAGGGAGTGATGAGTGAGGTTGTCGAGATATCAGCCATTCGAACTTCTGGTACTGGAGGGAGATTTTATCCTGTTGGGGATAACGAGGTTGAAAGCGTACACCTGCCACTGTGAACGTGACCGGCAGTTCAGTTTCACAAGAAATTTCCCCAAAGATCTCAGGAAAGACTCTTCGCACCGCCCCGTGGAGTGAAGAGAGATGGACGAGCTCGTCTGGCGTTACGAAAGCAACAACTTGGCGTAGTAAAAAGGCAGCAATCAGCCCTTTATCTTTAGACGACCAAGATAGGTTCAAACGGCCTATGTGGTTATTGTTTGCAAATCGAATTGTCAAAGTTCCAGCACGAGTGTTAAATTGTGAAGGAAAGCTCTTTTGAAGAAGCTCCCTAGCGGCATTATTCAGTGATTGCTCTTTCAGCTTACACTTCTCAGATAGTTTTATCATGGACCCTGATTTTAACGTATTTGGCATGGCAGCAGAGCGGAACATATGCCTGACAGCATTTCTCATCGTAAGGCTTGGATCCTTGTTGGTATGGTCTTCAAACCATTCCATGTTCTCATTTTGACAAGTAGCTATCAAGCGTGACTTGCTGAACTTCAGCAATGGTCTATAGATTTTGATCCCACCGCTTTCAATCACTAAAGGACCAGAGTGCTCATGTCCACCGTTAAAGGAGCCTAAGGAGGCAGGAGAGTCAGATCTCCCCAATTGCAACTGACTTGAGTTATCAATACCACCACTCTGACATATTCCGTGCAAGCCGTAGCATTCTGGAATTCTCGACTCCTCTTTCATTCCAACAAGTCCCAGAACACGATGCCCGTTTATCATCCGCATCATGACGGTCTCGGCCTGGTCATCCTCATGATGGGCAAGTAACAAAGAGTCAATTCCATGTTCTAAGCAAGCCTTTCCTAGAGTTTGGAAACGATATGTCCTTGCCAAAGACTCAAAATTGGTCTTGCTTCCAGGGTCCTCAATTTTACCCCAGTCAAATCCCAAGACTCTTGTAGGTATTCCTTTGAATGTTAGCTTTTAAGTCCTATTCAGATAGATATGAAATAGCAAACCTCGCTTCTCTAGAACCTTAGAAACAGAAAATGCCTCAGATGAACTTTCTTGCCTAACCCCATGATCTACTACAAAAGCTTGAAATTCAATGTTTGGAAAGTCCGAAGTATGCTTCTTAGGATGATATTGTAGTTGAGCACATAATGTCGCAAGCGCCATAGAATCAACACCACCACTTATTGCCAGACCTGAACACAGCTCGTTAGATTCCTGAAACAATAAAAAAGAAATTTTGACAGCGCAGAAATCAGCTCACCGATTCTCTCAAAACCTCGCCCCTGATCTGGGCCCGGGGGGTAGGCATGTCTTCGCCATATACATCGCAAGGCATTTGTAAATTCTAGCGAGGATATTGGACGAGCTGAAGAGCCAAGCACCTTTGGAATTAAACCAGGCCCCATTCCATCATCATACCACCCAGTATACGCAAATTCCAAAATCTAGCGTTGGTCGTTGAAAATGTGGGAACCACGGTTCGACGCGTAAAAAAGTTATGAAGCTTTGACGATGATGCCTACAACCCACCCGCCCTCACGGGAATATATAACAACGACCATGGCATCTCAATTACACAGCTGGCCCTGGCCAAGTCAATAATTCTGATATCGGACTATATATAACACTAAGAAAAGAATAACCTTACCGGAAGCAATGGCTGCAAACCAGCAGCCCAGCTTCACAGCTGCCCTGTTCTCTGGTGCGATTGCAGGCACCACCGTCGACCTATCCCTCTATCCTCTCGATACTCTAAAGACCCGCCTACAATCCTCTGGCGGTTTTCTCTCCTCCGGCGGCTTCACGGGTATCTACCGCGGCGTCGGCAGCGCAATTGTCGGTTCTGCACCGGGGGCTGCACTTTTCTTCTGCACGTACGAATCCACCAAGAGTTTTTTATACACGCGCAGGAAAGCACAGGAAGCGAGGGGGGCCGAAGTGGGGGAATGGACCGCACCGATTGAACACATGGCCGCGGCGAGTCTAGGGGAGGTGGCTGCATGTGCGGTGAGGGTGCCCACGGAGGTGGTGAAGCAGAGGGCGCAGGCGGGTCAATATCCTTCATCGTTGCTGGCGCTACGAGGCATTCTGTCACAGTATACTACGATTGGCATATCTGGTGTTTGGAGAGAGCTCTATCGGGGATGGTCGGTTACGATTATGCGCGAGGTGCCGTTTACGGTTATTCAGTTTCCCCTGTGGGAATCTATGAAGGAATATCGACGTAGGACATCTGGAGTAGAGGTTATTAGTGGCCTAGAAAGTGCGCTATTCGGAAGTGCTGCTGGAGCTGTGGCAGCGGCGGTTACGACTCCGTTGGACGTCTTGAAAACGAGAATGATGCTGGCGAAGGAAAAGACAGCCTTGGTGCCCCTGCTGAAGCAGATATTGAGAGACAGTGGACCAAGAGCGTTCTTTGCGGGCATTGGACCGAGGATAATGTGGATCAGTATTGGAGGAGCTGTATTTTTGGGTTCGTATCAGACGGTGTATAACTCGTTGACGATCGAGGAAGTGTAGGATTTCGTGATCGATGATGATAGCATTTGTGGGCGTACAGATAGATTTCCTACCTAGATACCCCTCTCACATATCTCTCTCATTCTGGTAGATCCAACCTTGTGTATCAATATAATACATCTTAAATGTATAGACTTTAATTATGGTGATCACACAGGAGTTTATATATGGATTTACAAGAGCTATATTAAGTATGACCCTAAGTAAACCTAGTCCAAGATATTTGCCTCAAGTTGTCTCTTCTGTCGCTGGAGCAGCTGGTGCGGGGGCAGGGTCCTCCTGTACTGGTTTAGGCTCTTTCTCCCATTTTATCTCCTTTCGGCCATTGCTCTTATAGTACAACATAACATCCGCTCCACCTTTCCATATGTGAGCACGGAGAGTAGCAAGACTCATAGTCACTGGCAGTTTCTAGAACAAGATCAGTTGCTTTGGTCAGTAGACTAGAGAGAGGATAGCCTACCTGGTCATTACAATATAATTCTAGGAATTCTTCGGGCTTCAATGCATTAGGATCTGGGTGTTCAGGAGCAGGCTCAATACGGTCTGCAACATAGCCTAAGATCTTCTTGACTCGAAGCATCTTGTTGGCGTTCAAACGTGCGTTACCATCAGGACCGGCAACACTCGGGAGTTGGTCTTCCCATGGCTGGAGCACGAAAGAGACCTTTACTGGCTCTTTGAATGGAATCCTGTTCTATAGGGATGTTAGTTACTGTGCAATATCCCGCGTGAGATTTCATTTACCTTCAAGAGCAACTCTCCAAGCCACTTTGGTGCTCGTTCTTCAATCAAGCTTGCATCTTCGCCAACCGTCCCAACTGTGCCCCGGTAGAGATCTACACTTCCACCAGATGTTTCTTCTTGAATGATCACAGTCGTCATTGGCGGAGGCTTGAGCACCGGTGTCTCGGTTGGTAAGCTGGGTGTAATTCCAGTTTCAACCTCCCGAGTTGGGTTATCCAATAGTGCCTTTTCATACTCGTGTCTAACTTTCTGAACAACACCATAGAAATTGTCGTCTACCTCTTTCTCCTTCTCTCCGTTATCTGAAGTCTCAGAACTGTCATCGACCTTCTCTTCGGTCACAACCGGCTTCTCGGTAGTCACAGATGGAGATCGACCAAGCTTTTTATTACCAAATGGCATACCCATGCTCTTCATGCTAAATTTCTTTCCAAATCTGCTGTCTTTTCCATTGGCCTCTTTTTCGTCTAGAGGAGACTTGGGAGCTTTCTCATCGGTCACACCCGGCGTGACGGCAGGCTTTTTGTCTGCTTCAGAGGTGGCAGAAGGTAGGCTTGAAAAGTAGTCTACTGGCTTTTCCCCCGATGTGCGGCTTGCTTGAGATGCTCCTTTATCAAGCGGAACGCCGTCCTCAGGGACACCAGGTAAGTGGTTGACGCCGCCTGGTGTTGCAACTCCAATGCCCATTCCTGGTGTCATTGGAACCGAGTTTCCATTTGCACGGGGGGTAACTACAGATCCGAACCCATCCATAAAGTCAGACGTTGGCATCTGAATAGACAGTGGTCCATTAAGTAGATTGGCCTTTTTGACATTTTCATTCAAGTCTTTTCGATAATCTTCATCTCTCTTGATCACCTCGTCAACTAAATTCGAGAACAGATGGCGTAATATCCACTTCCCCAAATTAACTATTTATCGCTATTAGTGCGGATCTCAGCAAAGTTCATATAACGTACTTCTCTGGTCATCTCTAAATTCGACAGGTTCTTCCATTTCAAGCTCATCGGCATACATTTCTGCATCAAAGCATGTGTTTTCTTCTAAGACGACAGCTAATCGGCCTGTTCTAGTATCGACCGAGCACCATGGCGCGATAGCTTCCAAAGTGTTCACTTCCGGCTCAACATCTTCGAGGTGCTTCTTTCCAAATGACCTGATGGGTATACACTAGTTGTTCATTAGCAAAGCCTAGCAAAGAAGTGCATAATGACAGCATACCTTCAGTAGATCCCAGAGTACAACATTGCTAGCAGTATCCAATGTCAACACTCGCCTCCGGTCGTTAAGTAATTTATGCTTCACAAGACCATGCTGCCCCTCGATAGTTTCTTCGGGTAAGGCATAAATTGGTACAATTACTCCGATCTCTGGATCCACAATAATCTCAGAACCTTTTCGAGCACTTTGAGTCGAGTAGATGGTCGCAGCATCGGAATCTCTTGCTGTCGGAAAGCTGGCGGTGTTTGATATTCTGAGAATAGAAAGGGGTGGGATTTCCTTTTTCGGCTGGCCTTTTGAAGCGGGTGGTAGACTCAAGCCTTTCTGCTGTGAAGCTGTGCTCGAAGCACGGTGGTGTCTGTATACTTCTGGCAGCTGGGCATCACTTCCAGTTTCAACATTCGCCCACCGATTTATAGACGAGCTTGAGCTGGCGGTCCAAATGTGATCGCCATAAGCAATAACTTTGCTAACACCATCGTTTTCTTGAGCAACAGCAATGGACAGACCGTCATCCAGCTCCCCAAGCGTGTTTCGTACGTCGGTCTTGACCACTAAGCCAGATCGATCACTACTATAAAACACGCCCAAGTCTGGATCATCCGAGTAAAGAGACCAGATACTGTCGTTGTGCATAGTTAGAGTGTGCATGCATCTTCCCGCTGTGACGCTCCAGACTTTGACCGTTTGATCTGAGCTCGCCGTCATGATGGTATCCCCCGTTTCGTTGATCAGAATATCCCTGATGTTGTCCGTATGGCCCATAAACTTGGTAACCCGTTTTCCAGATCTAGGATCCCAGAGCCGGACGATGGATTCCGGACCTCCACTCGCAATCATAGTTCTGCTGACGCTCAGCGCATACACCGAGCCTTTCTCGTTCTCCTCCTCATCCTTGACCTCGATCTCAAGCTTCTTGCCCGCTCCGTTGAGATCCCACAGACATATACGTCGGTCCAGCCCTCCTGACGCAACCCAATCTGCCTGGGAGTTGGGGGTCGCAAGACACTTGACATAGTCGGCATGTTGACCAATTGTCTGCGGTGCTTCTGCTCCATGCGACAAAGGACGCCATATCTTGACGGTCAGATCAGACGAAGCCGAGACCAACGCTGTATTCTTTTGCGCCAGCACAATATCATTCACCCAATGCGTATGCGCCTGGATCTGTGATCGGAAGGTTGTCGACGTCTTTGCCTTCGCAACTGGCGGATCCTCTGGCGAATCAAAGGGATTTTCGGCCGCTACTTCACTCTTCAAATCGAGATTCAGATTCCACGCGCAGATGGAGCCGTCTCTACCTCCTGAGTATCTAATCCCGCGGCGTCAGTCTTCCTCCTGTGAAAGATCCGGG
>Ga0247812_10001396_pt1 | contig 13682 bp, 10 predicted proteins | sample UWRJL149409B1_FD_178011 | JGI IMG/M metagenome (GOLD analysis project Ga0247812, IMG submission 178011) | Plant litter microbial communities from Arlington Agricultural Research Station in Wisconsin, United States - UWRJ-L149-409B-1 | ecosystem: Environmental > Terrestrial > Plant litter >...
GCGCCATATCGGGAATATGGCGCGCCGAAGGAATAGCGATCAGGGCTTGCGCAGGACGACGCCGTAATTGTCGCTATACCGCCGGCCGCGCAGCGACGCGCCAATGAGCGGAATATTCTGCCAGCGGTGATCGAGCATCTTGGGAATGGTGCCCTCGTCCGTATAGAAAAACCCCAGTGTCTTGAAACCCGCTTCCGTCCCCGCCCGATCGAAATCGAGTTCGGTGACCGCGGTGATGTGCGCGGGATAGTTGAAATCGTCGAACTGCGCATGATGCCCGCGCGCCGCCAGCGTGATCAGCGATCGATAGCTGCCGGTATTGGGCGTGGTCAGGATCGCCACGCCGCCGCTTTCCAGCAGGCGAAACAGCTCGCGCATTATGTGGCGCGGGTTTTCCAGATGCTCGATCACCTCGATCGCGCAAATCAGATCGAACGATCCGTCCGCCACGGGAAGCTGCCCGTTGAGATCGCCGCGATGCCAGGTGACCGCGGGCGGCAGCGTGGCGGGGCGCTCCATGATATCCGCCGCGCTCAAGGCCGCGCTGGGGCAGAAGGCCTGGAGATGCGGCAGGAACTGGCCATTGCCCGTCCCGAAATCCAGGATCCGCGCCGGCCGCGGCTGATGCGCCTTGGCGGCGGCGAGCGCGGCGCGATAGATGACCGAACTGGACGTGCCGCCGGAAAGGATCGCGGCGGAAAGACGGTTTTCCTGAATTGTCATCGGGTGTTCAACTCCATCCGCGTGGCGGCCGTGCGCGCAAGGCGGCGATCGCCCTTATTTCTTCTGCAATCGCATCCGCTCGGAAATCGTTTTTCCCAAGCGGACGATATCCGATGCCAATGCCAGCGGCATCCCCACCAGCGGCGCGCGCCCGGCGCCGACGCCATTCAGCACGGCGGCGATCTTCGAAGGGGGCCGTAACCAAGACGGATTTTCGAGTTCGCTCGCATAGCGCCGCGCCGCGACCGTATAGGGGGAGAGATCATTGTAGAGCGTCTTGAAGCTTTCGGAAAATCCGGCGGATTCCGCCTTGCGCGGCCACCAGGGCCGATAACCCTGGGAATGGATGAAGGGCGGCAAGCCGCGGCGCAAATGGATCATCCGTTCCGACAACGTATAGCCGGAACTTCCGAAAAACTGCAGGATATCCGTCCCGCGCCGCAGGAAGCGGATGGGAAGATGGACGAACTCGGCGCTGGAGAGCAAGGCGGTGAATACCTCCTGATCGCCCATCACATGCAGACCGCGCTGATCCCAGGGCAGGGCCTGGGCATCCCGATAGGGGCGGCTTTCGAGCAATTCCTTCCACCGCTCGAGCAAGGGAATATGCGCGGTCGTGACGCGGATGACCCCAGTGTTGGCCGTGAACGGCACCGGACGGCCGACCTCCATTCCCCAGAGCCGGCAGCGCAGGCCATCGGGATCCGAATGGCCGCTGCACAAGGCTTCTTCGGTGACAGCGACCGTCTCCGGCGGCAAATCCCGGAACAGCGGGCGGAAATCCCGTGTGATCATGATATCCGAATCGATCCACAACACATGCGAGAGACCGCGTCGAAGCAGGGTGAGCAGCGCAAAGGGCTTGATATCGTATTTGGTCCATTCGCCGTCGATCTTCTCGGCATTCAGCACCGCCTGGGGAAAGCGGGCCAGCCAGTCGGCAAAGGCGGGACTCGCATTGGGGCAAAAGAGGTGGACACCCACATCCGGACATTGGCGGGCCAGACTGGCCACCAGGATGCGCAATGCCGGCTCGCAGGATTGCCGGTCTTCGGCGATGCACACCACGGGATTGCCCGGTACGGCGGCTGTTGGGGACAGCGTCATGCGCGCCGGGCCCGATCTTGTGCTGACATCGCATCGGCTCCCGATATAATGCGTCCGTCGCGGAGCGCTTGATCGACACTGACAGGGCTATTCTCAACGAATTGTATGCAAGGCCGCTTAATACAAAATTAAGCAAGGGGCTAGCGCGTTTGCACGGCAGCATCGTATCGCTTGACGAAGGGACACCAGTCCCCGAGATCGCGTTGTCCAGATCGTGCAAAGAGGATTGCCCCCAGTGAGAGAAGCCCCGATCCGGAGAGCCGATTCGGCACTGACGGGACGCGCACGGGCAGCGCATGAGCCGTTCATCTGGGACATCACCACATTGGCCGCACTGGGCGCCATGCTGGCCCTGGCGCTGTTGCCGATTCTGGGAACGCTGTGCGCCGCAGCCTTTCTCGGCGCCGTCATTTTGCTGGTCGTCCTCAAACCCCTCCAATCGCTGGATGACATCCGCCGCTTCGCCCCGCTCCTTTCGATCGCATTGCTCGCGCTGATTTCGACGATCTGGTCCGATGCGCCGGAACGAACGCTGCGAGCAGGGATCCAACTGTTCTTCACCATCGTCGCCGCGATCGTGATCGCGCGGCGGGTCAGCGCGGAGCGAGTGATTCTGATGCTCTTTGCAGGCTTCACGATCAATCTGCTGGTCGCCCTGCCCTATGTCCCCGGCGCTCTGCTGCGCGGCTATGCGCTGGTGGGCCTCATGGGCAGCAAGAATGCCATGGCGTTCAGCGCGCACATGCTGATGGCCCTCTCCCTGGCGATCATGGTGGATCACCGCCAGAACCGCCTTGCCCGGCTTGCGGCCTGCGCGGCGATCCCGGCGAGCATCGCCATCATCTTTCTGTGCCATTCTGCCGGGGCGACCGCATCGGCGATCATCACGCTGGTCGCCTTTCCCGCCTTCCTGCTGCTCGGCAGGCTGCACATCTCGTTTCGGCTGGGCGTCATGCTCACGCTGCTGCTGCTGCTGATCGTGGCCTTCATCTTCCTGGCCGATCTCCAATATGCCTGGGCGGATTTCCGCCTGACGGTTCTCAAGAAGGACGCGACACTCACGGGGCGTACCTATCTGTGGGATTTCGCGTTCCGATTGATCGCGGAACGCCCGGCGCTCGGGCACGGCTATTATGCCTTCTGGCGCCAGGGCAATATCGACGCCGAGGGGCTGTGGCGCTGGGCAATGATCGCCAGCCGAACCGGATTCAACTTTCACAATGCATTTGTGGAGATGCTGGTCGATCTTGGCTGGGTCGGCTTTTCGGTCTTCTTGATCACCTGCGTCTCGGTCGCGGGGATGGGGCTGTATCGGCAGATCACCCGACCCTCGATCCCGATGGCGTTCTTTCTCTCGATGCTCGCCATTCTGTTTGCCCGCAGCTATTCGGAGACGGGGCTGATCGCCCCCTTCAGCCAGATGACGTTCCTGCTGCTGGCGACGGGAATCTATGCCGTTGCGCCTTCGAAGAAGACGGGCCGGCCGGGGATATCGGAGCCGCGCGAAGCCGCGATCGTCCCCCGGCGCGTGTAACCGCTAGCCGCCCGCCCGGGCATAGAGCGCCAGATAGGCGGCGGCGGACGCCTCCATCGACAGCGCATCCAGCACATAGGCGCGCGGGCGGTAGCTCTCCCGATGCGCCCAGAAGGCGTCGAACGCCGGTTCCATCTCCGCCAGCGTGAAGCGCGCGCCGCAGCGATCGTCGAAATAGGGCACCGAGCTGACCGCCAGCCCCGGCGGCGCATCCCCATTGAGCTGGGGATCGACGAACACGCCCTCGTCCCAGGCGAAGACGGGCACATTGGCCGCCAGCGCCTCCTGATAGGCCAGGCCCTGGGTCTCATGCTCGCACAGGAAGGCGAGCGATCGGGCATGGCGCAGGCCTTCGGCAAAATTGCCCTGATGATGATGGCCATAGCGCAGGATGCGATGGCTGAGCCCGCGCGCCTCCAGATGCGCCACCAGCCGATCGAGGATCGCGGGAACCCGCTCTTCGCGATGCCAGCGGATCTTGTCGTAGATGAGCACGTCGATCGACTTCTCCTGGCCCGAGGCATCGGCCCAATGATCGGCGTCGATCCCCGCAAACCAGGTGACCACCTTGTCCCCACAGCTGGGATGGTAATAATCGCGGAACCAATCCGATGGCTGGATCAGCAATTTCATGCGCGCATCCGCCGCCACCGCCACCGCCTCTGCCGGCGTGCCGAAATCGCCGGGGCCGAAGATCCTGGGATTGGGGAGCTTTACGGCATCCAATACGCTCGGATAGCCGGCGATGCCGATGGGATAATCGGGCATCTTGGCGGCCAGCGCGAAATCATTGACGCGCACGTCGCACCCCGCCCGCTCCAGCGCGGTGCGCAGCGCCACGAAGGCGGTGTAGAAGCCGGTGCGCACCTGCTTGCGCCGTATCGTGCGATACACGAAGCGCGCCAGCCGCCGCCCCTGCGCCTTCGCGCCGCCGATTGCCCCGCCACGCGCGCGCCATTCATAGCCATCGTAGAACAGGAGCACGAGCGGCCCCTTAGGGGTCTGGCGCAGAGCGCCGGGAGGGGAGGCCGGAGATGCCGCTGGATCGATCGTCATAGCCGGGCGGTATCGGATTTCCGGGGCAGTGAACATCCCGGTGCCGCGCCTGTGCCAAAAAATCGCCGGTGGCGCGCTTTTCGACTATTCGCTCCCTGCCGGAACGCCCGCGCGACGATCACCCTACCCAATAATATCGCACGATCCCGCGCACATTGTTCGCGACGATCGATCGGTAGGTCAGTCCGAAATCGCGGCTCAGCGCGGAGCCGCCCCACAGTTCCTTGACGGCGTTTTTGACATCCCAATAGATATTCCGTGCCAGCCCGACATGACGATGCTTTGCCATCAGGGCGCCGTTCGCGATCGAATAGCCCCATACCAGCTTGCGGATTTCCTTGGGATCTCTGCGACCGTGAAAATGGTACACGGTCATATCGGGGACATATTCCACCGTGATCCCGGCGGCAAAGGCGCGCAACAGATAGTCCGTGTCTTCGCCGGCCTGCAGCCTGGTCCCCGCGCCGAAGCGCTCGTCGAAAAATCCGATCTTTTCGAACACGGATCGCGTGAGCGTCATGTTCGCACCATGCACGAATCCGCCGAAATTCGATCGGGCGGTCATCTGCTCTCGAAAATCGAGCGTCTTGATGGTGAATGGCGCATCCAGAACATCGCCCAGTTCGATGCGGCCGCCGCGGATGATGGGCCCGCCGTCTCCGGCATAATGGCGCGTGAGATCGTCGAGATAGGTTTCGGACAGCACGCAATCATCATCGGTAAAGGCGAAAATGTCGCCCTGCGCCGTGCGCATCGCGGCGTTGCGCGCGATCGAAAGTCCCGCGCGCGGCTCGGAGACCAAGGTGCACGGGATCTGCGCGGTTGCGGCCCATCCGGCCAATACCGCCGGCGTATCATCCGTGGAGCCATTATCGACGACGATCAGTTCCACATCCGCCCTCTTCGGGATGGAATCGAGCGTGTTCAAAAGGAGTTTCGCACGATTTCGGGTGCAAACGATGAAACTGATCAAGGGAGCCGTCCTTCTGGAATCGCTTCCGGCGCGACGCTGGCGGGGTGCGCCAAAGTCCGGCGCCACTGTAAGGGAATTGCATGGCCCGCGGCGGCCCGGCGGGGCCGCGCGTGATGGCACGGACCGGAAAAGGGTCTGCCGAACGGTTTCACAGACATCGCAACCCTCATTCTATACCAGCCCCCTGCCGGGCTGGCGCGTTCCTGCCATACCAATATTGATTTCGCAGTGCAGCATGTTTAGGCGAAGTCATGCGGTGAAACGCTGCCACGCCAGCATGGAGCCGAAATGCCGAGTCTCGCTGGACGGATGATGAAAGGAAGCGCCTGGATCACGGGCGCGCGTGCTGCGATCAATGCGATCGGCTTTATCAGCACCATCGTCCTTGCCCGGTTGCTGGTTCCCGCCGATTTCGGGCTGGTGGCGTTGGGCACCACGATCCTGGCCATCATCACCGCGGTGACCGACATGTCCCTGTCTCAGGCACTCGTCCAGCATCGCGCGCCGTCCGACGATCATTTCCACACCGCCTGGACGCTCAATGCCATTCGCGGCCTGCTGTTGGCCGGCATCATGTGCCTGGCTGGCCGTCCACTGGCCTTGTTATATGGCGAGCCGAGGCTGGAGATGCTGATCTACGCGCTGGCATTCAGCGTCCTGATCAGCGGCTTCAGCAATCCGCGGACCGTCATCTTGTCGAAACAGCTCATTTTCTGGCAGGATTTCCTGCTGAGTGTCTCCGAGCGGCTCGTCTCGGTCGTCGTGGCCATTTCGATCGCCTTGTATTTTCGCACCTATTGGGCGCTGGTGGCCGGTGCCGTGGCGGGCCAGGCCGCCATGCTCATTCTGTCCTACCTCATCCTGCCCTTTCGGCCTCGCGTGGTTTTCCGCCACGCGCGCGAGCTTTGGTCGTTCTCGATCTGGCTGACCCTGGGCCAGGCCATGAACACCATCAACTGGCGTTTCGACCAGCTCTTGATCGGCCAGTTCCTGGGCCGAACGACGCTGGGCTATTATGCGGTCGGCGACAATCTGGCGCAGATGCCGACGCGCGAAGCGATCACCCCCCTCACCCACACGCTGTTTCCCGCGCTCAGCCGGATCGCCGACGAGCCGCATCGGCTGCGCGCCGGCTACCAGCGCGCGCAAAGCATCGTCACGGCCGTCGCCCTGCCGGTGGGCGTGGGGTTCGCCTTGCTGGCGCACCCGCTGGTTCTTGCCGCCATGGGCGCCAAATGGCTGCCTGCCGTTCCCATCATCCAGGCCTTGTCGGCCGTCTTCGCCCTGCAGACGCTCGGTTCGCTGGTCCAGCCGCTGGGCATGGCCAAGGGCGAGACCAAGCTGCTGTTCCGCCGCGATCTGCAGATGTTTCTCATCCGGCTGCCGACGATCATCAGCGCGATGATGCTGTGGGGCTTGCCCGGCCTGATCTATGCCCGGGTCTTCACCGGTCTGTTCGCCGCGTTCGTCAACATGGGGGTCGTGCGGCGCCTGACCGGGCTCGCTGTGCGCACCCAGCTCAAGGCCAATTGGCGGAGCCTGTCTTCGGTGGGCGCGATGGTGGCGGGCGTGATGCTGATCCAGAGGTGGTTCGTCAGCGACCGAACCGATTTGCCGTTTCTCCTGATGGAACTGGCGATCATCGCGATCTCCGGCGCGGTGATCTATATCGGCTGTTCGACGCTGCTGTGGATCGCCGCGCGCCGGCCGCCGGGCCCGGAAACCGAAGTGGCACAAATCCTCGCGCGCCTGCTGAACAGATTATCCAAATCTCCCGCTGCACATGATCGAGATCAGACACGATGACCCACCCCCTTTCCAAGGCGAACCAGCCGTCCGCCAACCAGGCGGTGATCGATCGTCTTCAGGGAATGCTTCGATCCGCCATCGCAACGGCGGTTCCCGAGCGGGACGACTACATCCTCCTGGATTTCCCCAACCACCCCAATATCGGCGACAGCGCGATCTATATGGGCGAGGCGATCCTGCTGCGGGAGTATTTCGGCCATCGCCCGAGCCTGGTGACCGAGGCGCATGAGTGGGAGATCGAACAGGTCGCCCGCACGAGCCGAAGCTGCCCCATTCTCATTCATGGCGGCGGCAATTTCGGTGACATCTGGCCGCACCACCAGAAGTTTCGCGAGGCGATCCTCACCCGATTTACAGATCGGAAGGTGGTCCAGCTTCCTCAGTCCATCCATTTCAGCAGCGACGAGAATCTCCGCCGAGCGGCGAAGGTGATCAACGCCCATCCCGATTTCACCCTGATGGTGCGCGACGAGGCGAGCGCCGCCATCGCGCGGAGTGCTTTTACCTGCAAAATCATGATGGTGCCGGACATGGCTTTCATGATCGGCGCGGTCCTGCCGCCCGCCGCAGCGGACCAGAAGGTGTTATGCCTGATCCGAGAGGATAAGGAGACGATCTTCAACGACACCAACGCGCTTGTGCGCTTGCCCTCTCCGCATCTGATCGTCGATTGGCCGGAAGAGCATGGCAGAGCGAGCATGTTCGAGCGCCTCCCTGCCAGACTCCGCCGGCTGCTGCCCCCTCCCGCCCAAGGGTATCGGCCCGTCACCCCGGCCGCCTATGAATGGCTTGCGCGTCGCCGGGTGGAGACAGGACTGCGCCTTTTGTCGCGCGGCGAGGTGATCATGACCGACCGGCTCCACGCGCATATCCTGGCGGTGTTGCTGGGCAAGCCGCACGTCACGCTGGACAATAGCTATGGCAAGATCGGCAATTTCATGGCGGCATTCACGTCGGACGCCAACGGCGTACGCGCCGAGACGCTGGAGCAGGCGGTGGATCAAGCCTCGCGGCTGCGATCCTGAACGCGGATCGACCTCCCCAAAGGACGCCCTGCCGCCCCCATCCGGAAAATCGTCTTGTGATTGCACGACCACCCATCCTATGCGCAAAGGGCGCGATGGGGGTAAGAATGCACAAAAGCAGGATTTTGATGGGATTGGCGCTGGGCGGCACGCTGCTCGCGGCGACACCCGCCATGGCGCAGGCCGACGAACGCGGGCTGAGCATCAGCGAAAGGCCCCGCAGCGATTATGCCCCCTATGGCTATCGCCTCGGCTCGATCGTCGTGAACCCCTCGATCGACGTGATCGGCGACTATACCGACAATTTCCGGGCAAGCAGCGTCGACAAGCAGAGTGATTTCTATCTGACCGTGGCGCCCGAGGTCCGTATCCAGAGCGACTGGAACCGCAATCGCATCGACGGCCGCGCCTATTTCAATCGTAGCATTCACGCCCGCCTTCCCCAGGAGGATGTCAGCCAGTTCGGCGGCGCGCTGGGCGGGACGCTGGACGTAAGCCGACAGACCGCCGTTCGCATCGATATCTCGGCAGACCGTAGCGCGGAAAGCCGCACCAGCCTGGGCAGCTTTCGCGGCACGCTGGAACCCGTGATCCTAGACAAGATCCGCGCCGGCCTGTCCGTCTCCCAGGAGTTCAACGCGCTCCAGCTCGTGGGCGCCGCCGGGGGCGAATATACCAATTTTCACGATGCCCTGGGAACCGCCGGGGAGATCGATCAGGATTTCCGCGACGTCCGGGCCGTCTATGCCTCCGCCACCGCCAAATATCGCCTGCGGGACGGCATCGCCCTGCTGGTGAGCGCGCGGGTGGACGACAATCGCTATACCTTCCGCGCCGGCAAGCCCGGCTTCGATCCCCTGCTCAACCTGGATCGCGCTTCATCGGGCTATTCGCTCCAGGCGGGAGTGAGCTTCGAACTGACCTCGCTGATCTTCGGCAGTCTACAGGCGGGCGTGTTGAACCGGAATTACGATGATGCCCGGCTACGCGATTTCAGCGGCCTTTCGTTCAGCGGGAACCTGCTGTGGAACGCCACGCCGCTGACCTCCGTTCGCCTGCGCGCCGAACGATCGATCGAGGATACCAGCTCCACCGTGGTGGCGGGCAACACGCGCAGCGAGGGTGCGCTCTCGATCGAGCATGAGCTGTATCGCTATGTCATCCTTTCCGCCGACACCATCTATGCCCATTTCGAGCCCAATGGCGTGGGCGCTTCGGGCAACGAACTGTCCGTGGGGCTGAAGGCGAAATATCTGTTGGATCGGCGCTGGTCGATCACCGGCAGCGTGCGCCATTCGCAGCGCACCTCCGAAAGCCGGCTGCTGCGCTTTCAGGCGAACATGGCGACGGTCACCACCCGCTTCGCTTTCTGATCAGCCGGGCGGACAGCGCAGCGACTGGGGAAACAGGCAGGCCTGCCCCGGCGCGGTATAGGCGATCCAATCGATATCCGCCGTGATCGGCGTGCCCGGATAGGCGAAACGACCCAGCCAATCCTCATTCTGCGCGGTGCCCATCCACAGCGAGAGGAAGATGCGGGTGGGCAGGCGCGGCAGGGGCGCGACGGCGGCCGTGCGGACGAGCTGGCCATCGATATACCATTTGAGCGATTCGGCCGTCCATTCGAACGCATAGACATGATAGCCCGCGGCCGCACCGCCCGGCACGGCATTGATACTCTCATGCCCGCCCTGGCCGCCGACATAATAATTGAGCTGGACCGCATTGGGCGCCTTGCCGAGAAATTCGAAATCGATCTCGTCGTGCGAATTGTAATTGGGCGGGCCCATATAGGTGAACATCGCGGTGTTCAGGCCCGATCCGGCGGCGGTGCGCATGCGCACCTCATACAGGCCATAGCCGTAGTTTTTCGTCGTCTGGATTTCCCCGCAGCCATAGGGGCGATCCTTGGTGGCGGTGTTGGTCACCCGCAATTGCAGCACCCCGCCACTGGCGACCACATGGCTCTTCAGCCAGGTGCAGCCCTGGTGGGCGCCGTTCGTCCAGCCGTCCGATATATACCATTTCGCCGGATCGATCGTGTCGAACGGCTCGAAGAAGGACGTGCCGTTCGCCACCGGCTGGGCGACGGCGGACGGCGCCGCCGCGGTGGTGAGCAGCGCCCAGCAGAGCAGCGCTCTGGCGATCGTCGTCCTGGTCATGCGCTACTCCACGGGCGGCGACGGAAAGACAGTCCTCCTCGGCGCCGCGCACCGATGGAGATCAGTTGACGTAATAGCCTTTGAACTTCTTGTGATAGCCATACAGGTCTTCATGGCCCGTGCTGGCATATTTGCGGATGTCGACCAGCGTGAGCGCCACCCCGACGACCTTTGCCTTGGCGCCCAGCAGCAGATCCAGCGCCGTATCGGCCGCGCGCATCGACGTCTGGCGCCAGCGCGCCAGCAGCAGCACGGCATCGGCCTGGCTCGCCACCGAGCGCGCATCCGCAATGCCCAACACCGGCGCGGTATCGATCACCACGAATTCGAAGCGCTGGCGCAATTGCGCCAGCAGCGGCTTGAGCAATTCGGGCGCCAGATAGTCGCGGCCGTCGCTGGGGCCTTCCGACGTGCCGAGGATGAACAGATCGGTCTGGGTATCGGCGAGCAGCGCCTCGTCCAGCGTGGCGGTTCCCGCCAGCACCTTCATCAGCAAGCCGGGCCGATCGGCGAGCAGCATGTCGCTGGCCGAATGGCGCCGCAGATCGCAATCCAGCAGCACCGTCTTCGCACCAGACATGGCCAGCGTCCGCGCCAGGCAGACGGCCGTGGTGGTCTTGCCCTCGCGCGGCAGCGGCGAGGTGATCGCGATCACCTTGGGCCGCGCATGCCCCCGCAGCGTGAGCGACGCCCTCAGGCTGCGCAGCGCCTCCGCAAAGGAAGACAGCGGGTGGGACACCAGATAATCCTGGGGCGCTTCCATGTTGCGCAGACCGCCGAGCGTGGACGACACTTCCGGTATCGCCCCCAGATAGCGCGCCCCGATCCGGCGCTCGACATCCATCTTCGTGCGCACGCCGCTATCCAGATATTCCGCCAGGACTACCGCGAGTATGCCGAAGACCAGCGCGAAGACCGCCCCCAGCAGATAGGCCAGGCGGGTATTGGGCGACGAGGGCGCGCCGGGAACCTGCGCGGGCGACGTGATGCTGGCCGTGGGCTGTTCGATGCCGTCGCGCGCCGCGGTGCCGCGTGAGCGGGCCAGGAACGCCTCGTAGATGGTGCGCGCGGCGGATGCCTTGCGATCCAATTCCATATAGCCGACCTGCGCTTCGGCATTGCCGGCCAGACGGGCCTTGGATTGCGACTGACTGGCCAGCAGCGAACTGAGGCCCGACGCGGCCACATTGACCTCCGCCTGGAGGCTGGAAAGGATGCGGTTGATCTCCAGCTGGATCTGGCGCTTCACATCGTCCAGCCGTTTCTGCTCCTGCGCGATGGCAGGATGCAGCTCGCCATATCGGGCGCGCAACTGCGCCAGATTACGGCTGCTCGCGGCTTCCTCCGCGCGCAGGCCACCGATCGTGCCCGAACTGAGCGCACTGGCGACATCCTCGCCGCCGCCGCCGCGCGAAAGCTGGCGACGGGCGGCGGCCAGCCGGCCCTGGCGCTCGGCCAAAGCGGCGCGGGCGGACGCGATCTGCTGGTTGAGCGAGGAGGTTTCCTGCTCCGCCATGGTCGCGCCTTCGGCGCTCATCAGGCCATTGTTGATCTTGTAGCGCTGCAGATTCTGATCGGCCTGTTCGGCTGCGACGCGCAATTCGCCCAGGCGACTGTCGATCTGCGCACTGGTCATGCGATCGGTCCGTGCCCTGGCACCGGAGATGCTGGCCAGATAGGCCCTGGCGAATTCATTGGCGATGCGCGCCGATTGGGTGGGCGAAAGCGAGGTGGCGGTGACTTCGATGATGGAGGTGAGGCCGGCCCGCCGGATCGTCACGGCGCTACGCAACGCCTGTGCGGTCTGGATCAGGCGCGCCTCGGCCTGTTGCTCCGCGGCCGGGCCTGTGCCCGTGTTATCGCCGCCGCCCGGGCCGAATTCGGGATCGTTGACCAGGTTGAGCGAACGCACCACCGCGGCGGCCATCTGGGTCGAATCGATCACCACGATCTGGGTGTCGATGAAATCGGAGGTCGGCGCTTGCTCCATGGCGGCGCCTTCGCGCGGTTCGATCGGATCGCCGCGGCGGGGTTCGATCAGGATCGCGCTCGTCGCCGAATAGCGCTTGGGCGTGGTCATCGTATAGGCAAAGACCGCGCCCATGATCAGCGCGACCACGATCAGGAAGATCCAGATCCGGCGCCAGAAGATCATCCACAGATAGCGGGGATCCGGCAGCAGCGAACTCTTGCCGACCGCCGCTTCGCCCGCCGCATCCGCATGGTCGATGTCGTCTTCAAAGTCGCCGGTGTTGGCTGCGCTGTCGGTCACGTTTTGCCCCTTAGATCCAAATCCGGCATGGCCCGCGACGAGCGTTGCTGGTTTGGCCACATCTGTCTCGATCACGGATGCCGACGCTCAGGGAACTAGCCATTCCCCAACCGGCCGATCGATGCGTCATTCGGTCGATAAGCCCTCAAAAGTCAACTTCATATCAGAGCAGGCATCACAATTCGGGTGTTTCGATGCACAGATCATCGATCGCGGACATTTGTGCGCGCGCCGCCCGGATAGATTGAATCGCGAGGGAATATCCCTATCAGAGACATCGCTGCATTCGGGGGGTCTGTGTTGAGCGCATTGGGGATGATTTTACGCAGGCGGCAGGGCGCGCTGCCGGGCTTTGGCCAGATCCGGCTGATTCTGGTTGTCGCGATCGTCTCGCTGCAGAGCATCGAAGTCAGCGACATGTATGGCAGCGTGCTGAATTCCGCCTTGTGGATCGTGCCGGCCAGCTTGATTCCCATGCTTTTCGCGCTGACCGGCTTTTGGTTTGCGCAGGAAAGCAGCGCGGTCTCCTGGCCAAAATTCGCAGGCCATCGCGCGCGGCGCATCCTGCCCGTCTTGCTGCTGTCCGTGCTGCTGGCCGCCCTGGCGCTGGGGCCCATCTTCACCACTGCCCCGCTCTCCGCCTATTTTTCGGATGCGGAATTCGGCGGCTATTTCCTCAATCTAATGGGATGGCCGCAGCTTCGCCTGCCGGGCGTCTTCGAGTTCAACAATGCCGCCGGCATCGTCAACGGGCCTTATTGGGCGCTGCCCTATATCCTGGGCGCCTGCGTCATCGGGATGGCGCTTGCGGCGTTGCGCGTGCGGGCGCTTGTGCTGGCGAGCCTGGCCATCCTGCTGATCTTCGCCGCGCTGATGGTGCGATTCGGGCTGTTGGACGATATGCTGTTGCCCTCGGCCATCCTCCAGATGTTGGGCGGCCGCGGGCTCGTGACGCTGCTGTGCTTCCTGTTCGGTGCCCTGGGATATGTCTTGCGCGATCGCCTACCCCTGGACTGGCGGC
>Ga0247812_10001398_pt1 | contig 13682 bp, 13 predicted proteins | sample UWRJL149409B1_FD_178011 | JGI IMG/M metagenome (GOLD analysis project Ga0247812, IMG submission 178011) | Plant litter microbial communities from Arlington Agricultural Research Station in Wisconsin, United States - UWRJ-L149-409B-1 | ecosystem: Environmental > Terrestrial > Plant litter >...
GAATATCTTCTGGGGAGTACGGAAAGAGAGAATGTGCAATTGGAGCTATCTGTCTTCGTTCTGTCAAGCAAGTCTCTGCTAGTTTCCCACACCGCGACCTCTCAATGTTTCGCCACTATGACCCAAAACACATTTTTTCAGGAGAAGGGTAAATCGGGAGACTAGAACAAAAACTGCTAACACGACGTATAGTAATCGCAGCAGAATCTGGGCACGAAGGGTATATGTTGGGGTGCTGTGCATGTGGAATGCAGGCGATCTGCGAGATGTTTTGCTACTCACAGTTGTAGCAGCCACGGGCTTGTCCTCCTCCGTAAGAATCCATATTTAGATTGAGGGAGTGTTTTCTGTTAAGAAGAAGTAAGCATCAGCGTGTATTCGATATATGAGGATCTGCGAGGCCTCCGTTGCTTTCCTCTGAAGCGTTGTTTTGGTTCTGGAGGGAGCAGGTGGGGTAGAGGGCGGGACGGTGAGGGAGAAGTAGAGAAAAGCGTACGTTAGATTTTGGAATTGGTTGGCTGAGCGAGTATGCGAGATACAGCGGATGATTTAGAAAAGCAAGGGAACTTCAAAGACGAAGTTCTGGTTTTGTGATGAGGGTGAAGGTGTATGGAGAATCGAAAAGCAAAGATGTAGAGATTTCAAACAAAATGGATGCCACAAAAAAGTTCGGCTGGCGCTTTCGCTTTGTGGCCAAGAGCCAAGCTAGCTGCTTCAGGGATGCTGAGTGGCTGAGATTTGCTGTATGGTGGGGTAAGCCTGTACCTACAGCACGCTAGTGACTCGGCTCGATCTGACAGAATGGAGATGGAGATAGAGATGGAGATGATTGTCTATATGTGAGACAGCTCAGAGCAGACGACCGGTGTGCGCGTCCCCCTCACCACCTCCAAATGTTTGTTTATATCCTCATTTTCCAGACGACGGCACAGAAACCAGGACCAGGCACAGGGCCAGGACCACCAGGAACAGCAACAGGAACAGGAACAGGAACAGCGCAGAACATACAATCGTCGGCACCAGCACGGTGCATTACTTCAACGGCCTTCCCTGTATGTCCCTGTACTTTCCCTGAACCATATTGCCTCTCACCATTGAGAGATCTCTCCGTCAGTCAGAATAGCACTGCATATCTGCCGTGGCCCATCCACGACATGTCGCTTTGAGGTGTCAGATCCCACTCCGACCAATGCTCAGGGCAACGCCAGCGAAACACACTGGTGTCACTTTATCTTGCAGGTGCGGTCGTCCTGCGGTTCCCTGCAGACGGAGGTTGGGCAGGATGGTCGAGCACAGGACACGGGGAATCATCAGATGAAAAACGTTCTCAGTGCACTGCCGCATCCTTCATCATAGCCTCCTTCGCATCGCAAATCGTACGCACCTTCCCTAGATATACATACGTCCGGTTGGAGATGTGGATGTCAAGGGCTGGCCCCGGTTACAGAGGTTCCGTAGAATCGAGTGTTGCCAATATAGCATGGAATGGCATGGCGGAGCAGGCACGCCAGTGCTACTTCCTCGACAAAAAGCACAATTGCAGGAAACTCTTTGTGGCGGGTTCCCACATATAAGGCCGATGCGGCTCACATCGGATTCGTCTTTGGACACATGAGCGTGTATTTCGCCGTACCCAATCGGCCACCTACTTTTTATTACTGCCATTCTTAAGTTTTTAGAGCTCTGGCAGTCATTCGGGAAGTTACTTTTTGACTGCGGAGGAGGAGAGCAGTCCGACGCCCCTTTTGGCAACGCCAGATGGAACAATTATGATAAGACACCTGCAACCTTAGGTACAAGTATCAAGAGCCCATACAACTAGCTAAGTTTTTGTGTGTTTTATTCTTGTGATATACTCTCCTATAGCTTCCTTATTTATCCCTTCTTTCTTTCTTTCGTTATTTTCTTTTTTCCTTTTTTCTAGAGTAGGTAAACATATGTCTTCTAGGATTCGAATTACCAATGGTAGACTTGCAAGGAGACATCCCTTCTAGCCAATGAATCTGCCCTAGGGCTCATACTATCTATCTGTTGGTGGACTCGACGCAGGGTTTAATGCTTATAGGTTCATATCTCTCTCACAAATTGAAGAAAACCATTAGCATAAGTCTCGTACTGTGGAAAGATAAATACTTCTTTCCTTACTAGATTATTAAACATCTCATGCTCAATCATCTACCCCACGAAAAGTGTATTAGATACTCTTACTGGTGATTTTATTGTGATAACGTAGTAGATAGCCTTGATAGTTTAGGCAGGCGAAGTTTCCGCCCCCCAAATTGCTCAGGCTCTGCTTTACAATCCCAAGAACTCCTCCAGATATTGCAACGAACTGCTTGGCCCCCAGATATGATGACCACTTATGTGATCGAGTTTCCTCGTCTTTTGAAAATGCGTCTCGAAATAGTTTGCCCCTGGCCGCCATCTAGCATTGTGCGGCTCAAATCCAATTTTTACCGAATCAGCTTCGAGGTGAAGCGGCCATCCCATCCATTCTCGGAAAAAATACCACCCAAACTCCACGGTGAATGGGTGCAATGCTTCTACCAAGATGTGCTATGCATGCTTGAATATGCACAATCGGGCGACATAATACACATTTCATTTCCAACCACTCGAGGGGCGCTCTGAATCTGGTTAGCTGTGTCGTCCTCATTCAGCCAAAAAGCGAGATGGGAAACAAACAGGGTCTCTGGTCTCAAGTCTCTATTACTTAAAACGAATATGGGGGCGGTAGAGATTCTGATCCTGCAGCTCCACTCCAAACTCAATATTTCCTCGCGATTCTCCACGTAAATGTGGTCGACCTCTGTTTGAACCATGTTTTTAAAAGTTATAGATTTGTTTCGTCGTTCTTTGAGTGCTATTCAACGGCGAGATGAAACGAACGTCCCTGAAACTTGCTATGCGTCATGTAGTATGTGCCCTCTCCTGCCGTCATTGAATCTCGCCCTAAGGCTGATGAACTTTAGATAATGCATTTATCGAAGCGCAAAAATCAGGGAAAAGTCCAGCATTATGTAGTAAAGATTCAGCATTCCAGATCCAGCTTGGCTCATGCAGAGCTTGCGTCGAAGCCAATTCGCAAAACGTAAATGGATCCCTAGAATCTTTTTTTAATCCGAAATTTGAGCAGTTCATCGACTTCTGCAAACCAGCTACTCCAGCATCCGTGGAAGCTTATAGTGGAGATATATCTAAGCTATCGTCAGCAGTTGTGCTGATTTCAAGCTACGAGGCTGCACTATCGAAGCTTAAGGCTGGAGCAAGCCATACGGCTACTGTGGTGATCACTTCATCTACGGTTAATGTACCACCGAATGCCACGATAGCGCAAGCCGGTGCCTCCGAAACTCGAACACTAGGTTAGAGACTCTCTCGTCCGACTATGTTATCCCATTACTTATGTTTTTGACGAAGCAGGACTTCAACCTCCCCCCGATTCCACCACTGAGACTTGGATAGCCGGTGCAGTCATAGGTCCAATCGTTTTCATAACAGCCATGGCAGCCATTGCGTTTTGGATTCGGCGACGGAGCATACGGCGAATGAGATCTGCTATTTCCGCAAACTATGACAATTTTGAGTATCAAGGAAAGGCTCAACTACACGGAGAGACTGCCGACTTGACGAAATTTAAATCAGAGCTTCATGCTGACAGTAATATTGTACATGAGCTTGATGCTGTCCGGGACAGGAAATTCGATGCTGAGTTAGCAGCTGTTGAGCCGGTGGGTTCAGAGTTAGGGTCGCTTTGCCAACAAGGAACAGAGGGCGCAATCAAGAGGAAATCACTAGCATCACAAGAGTGAAGCTGTAGCTGGATGCATATATCCTTGACCAAAGTTTATCAGCCTTCTTCGAAATAATCAACGCAATTTCCCCTAGATGACACAAGTCAAACTCATTTCCCATAGTTATATGCTAGGAGCAGCTTGATCCTTCAAATCCTAACTTCTACTACGAGAACCTTTCTGGACATTACCAAACCCAACCTTTAAGACCTCGACCCTTCAGATGCAGTACTCAAGAAATCTAACATATTCGTACCAAAATTTAATAGGCCAACGACCATAGGGTTAGCTTTCCACTTAGGTCTTGGTATGTTAGTATTGATTCCAAAGCACTTGTTTCTCCTATTCCTTGGTTCCCTTGGAGCGAACACAACTGTCAACCCTAGTTGGCAAAGTATCTACTGCTACCGCATGCAAGGTTTTATAATAGGTATAGAAGATCCACCAATCCACCTATCATTTCATCCCAAAAATAATGCTGAATGAAATAACTGCATCTCCATGCTGCGCCTCATATCGGCATCCTAACGGCGGGGTTTTAATAGATTATTCTCCCTGATTCATACACATAGAACATATTAAACGCACGTGCTGTGCCACGCGCAATCAGTTTTCATTACTACAAACTAATCAAGCAACCACTCGAATGCCTGATCGTGGAGGGCCCCTGGAGGGCCGATTCCTAGTTTCGTCACAGACTGATGGGTAAGGCTTACGAAACATTAGAACAGAGTACGAGACCTGTTTTTTCAAACGACGGCCCGAGCTGGCTAAGTTCTTCTAATGTTTATTATTGGTAGATGGATAGACTTGCATTCAGGTCAGCCAGTTACACGAATAGGATTCTAAGATTGTTATTGAGGATATACTAATTGCTATATCCGGCCACATGAGCTGAACAATCCAACTAATTATCTAGTGTTCCCTGCGGAAACAGTGGTGTGGTCTCGTCAGCCTGTTCGATACTATGGTATCTTATCTATAGATTCTTCCTATAGATATGGCGTCAATCCCTTACAATATCAGATATGGAATAAAATAGCACACGATGCGGATTTCTAGACATCGTTCGGTTGTGCTTTCTGACCTAAAACAGGATGCCTACGAAGCACTTTGTAGTGAATGCGGTTCGTTGCCACAGCACATTTCATAGCTTCATAGTGTAGAAGCTAAACATGCATAGCTACCCCTTTACAAGACACCCTACTGTGGGGAATGACAATTCAGACATGCTATATCTGGGCTCGACCTATGCATAACATCAAACTTTGCCAAAAGTGTATAGAAAGTCATGACACGTCAAATGCCATCTACAACTCAACGTACTTTGAGCCTTTTTTCAAATATTGTAGAAAGCCATTACCTGATGTTGCTTCTTCCTCAGTGCACTCAATTCGGCAGCCTGTGTCAGAGATAGGAAAGCGTGTCTTAGAAGAACAAAGACCCTCTCTAAACGGGCTCTCCACGACAGCCTTACCCTCACCAGCATCGCAAGCCTCATCACTGAGTACAACTCCTTCCCCAGTTCAACCCCAGCCTAAATACAATTTCTGTTGACAATCCTAATAGCATCACCCACCGAAACATCCACAAGTACAGTTCCTACCCGTGACTGGCTCACTATCAGCGTAATTGGCCCAGTCTTTCTTATAATATTCATCAGCATCGTCCTCCTCTCCCTGTCTTTCAAACGAGCTACTCTATGGCGACAGAATCTTAGAACACAGGAACGTGCTCTAAAAGAACAGGAGAACCGGGAGGTGAGGGTACAGCTGCATGGGAAGAGTGTGCAGCTGGCGGAATTAGAAGGAAAGAAGTCTGCCGAGATGGAGGATAAGGGGTGGGATGCGGAAATAGAAGGCGAGGGGAGGAGGGCCGAACTGCCTGCAAGAGAGGTGGTAGGCGTGGAGTTAGATGGGAATTGGAAGGTTAAGAGGAAGCCAGTTCCTGAGGAGAGAGCAAGGGTGGTGGAAGAGGGCGAGACACTTGATGTATGGGCGGGAATTGGGATACTTGCGCGTTGATGTTATTTTAGACTTCTGGGTAGTCAAAGATAGAGCTGGTAATGTGACCCTCAAATTTAGTTTATGAGAATTGAAATATAAACATTCTTCTTGTATTCAAATTTCAACACATCTAGATGACACGCTTGATCGAAGCTATTTGGCTACAACTTCCCACTTGTAGCCTTCTAGCAATTTCAAATCCCCAAAGACAATTGTGCTCGCAATTTTGTATCTGAATATATCGGCTAGAGGAAACCTTGTAATCTTACGAGGCCTCACATCCCGCATCATTAACTGCATGTTATAGACATAAGGCTTCCTCCCAGCTCCCCTAGATTTGGAAATGTAAAGATGGTAGGTAATATTCTCATTCTAAGCGAGCTAAGGTCGTGTTTTGGGAAGTGGGGATGGAGAAATAGGGGGAGTGGGGCCCTTAAGCGACGCCAAGCCTTTAAACAAGACCATTTCGTGCAAAAACAGAGGCAATCTAGCCATAACTCGCTTTAAAAGAGTGGAAGGAGAAAATGGATATTCAAAGGGATTACACGAGAAATACTTCATACTTAGCAAAGAAAGGAGGAAATTAAGCACAAATAATAAAAGATAGTTTGTGTGAAAACAGTGCATTGTGTTGTTCAAATACCTCGTAATACACGAAAACCAAACCTCCAATGATGGCTGATATGAATTTAGAACTATTAACCCAGAATTGAACATTGACGCCCGGAACTTAGAAATGGTCTGTACAAGATCGTAAAAGTCGTTGAGTGTGAGGTTGCAAAATATTTCGGTCAAGATTTCGCTGGCAGCTCAGAAATGCAAATTGCCTCACGCGCGTGTTGCATCATTGAATTGTGTAGTTCCATGATGAGACTGAATTGCGTAGACTGCGAGTGACTGAAGTTCCTTAATGTTATGCTACCGTGGGCTGGGTTTGATTAGGATTTTTCATATAACTTCTGATGGCAATACAATAATCGTCATTACGGCTTGTTCGGTTAGTAAAGAACCAGGCGAATTTGACGCATTGACCGTGGAATATACTTTGATTCAAAGGCAAGTATATCAAATATATCCATTGCACTGAGATACTGTGCTGAACTGACATATATTCAACGGAGTGAGCTTAACAAAATGGTCCCGAATTTTCTGTGTTTTATATTCAAGTTCCAAATCGAAGCTGGTGAAGAAAATCTAAGACTTCATTACAAAATGGGGTACGTTAGTGTAAGATGTAGGTCTGAACACTGCGAACCCAAGGCATATATGCTCCGTTGAACCAAGGCATTGTTCTAGCGAACAGCCAACAACTGTTTCGGCGGTATCATGTTTAGAGAGTTGACTCTCCGAATCTCTCTAGATTCATCTATTTATTTGGCCTAATATGCTCACCCTGCCTGTGAGGACTCAACGTCCGACGCAACTTCCTTTAGCAACAGTAGAACTTAGGTATAAGGCCTTCAAGACCTTAGTAGAAGAGAATCAGACACTTTCACTACTATTTTCAGACTCACTGCTGTGACCCCTGATACTGCCCATCCTCTAAAGTCTTCTTTAATGTAACGTGTAATTTCCTTCTTTCAGCATGGTGGATAACTTCTCTCCCAGCCTTCTACAACATTAGGAATGGGATATGAACAAATAATTCATGCCTACTTGGTAGCATGGCTAACACCATTCAAATCAACTTTCTATACTGTTTTCTTCTTCTACGGAGCTAAGAAGTTAGAAAATAATCGTCTTGCCAGCAAAGATCGCAGATCTATAATGGTGAAACCAATTGATATTTGACTTTTAATTATGTAGGTTTAGGGTGAACTCATCAGCAAGACTGGGAACTGAAACAGCATCAAAGCAGCCCAACCACAAGTAGCTCCTTAAAAGGAGAACTCCTTGATGCAGAATCACGCTTTTGCTGAACGACTCGTACGTCGTGTATAAAAACCGCTAAGGGGTGAAAGGGAATTATATTTTTCTAATTCAGTATACAAAAACTAGAAGGGTGACAAAAAAGTAGTCAAGCCCCTTCTCGGGAAGAAAGCTACCAAACCCAGGGTATCCTACGTTTTCCCACGTTTTCCCATCTAATAAATCCCGTAATGCCTTGTTTCCCAAAACAACCATTTCCAGTTAACGTTGGCCCATAGTAGAGATAAAAAGAATCCCCCGTGTTCTAGTCGTATACCATATAACCCTCGTCATGCATTCTTAGGCTTCTTTTTTCGATGTCAATAATGAGCAGAGTTATCCTTCCCGAGCCAAGTCTACACCAAACTATTCCTTGATGCTTTCCGCCAGGGCAGCTTCTTCTTTCTTTCCAAAAGCCCATCCCATCCAACTTGCGCGTTTGGCATCCATACCTTCCATCATGCTGGCTCTTCTTGTAGTCTCTGGATTATCCTGAACCAATCTCAATGGTCTTGGCTTGTTCCCAGAGAACTGTGTTCCTTTCTCTTCTTTTCTTGGTGGACTATTTCCTGGTGTGTTTACCTCTCCACTATCACCGCTGGTACTAGACGTCTCACTTCTCATCCCTGGGAAATTGCCTGCCACCGATTGGTTGCCAGCGCTTGGGATGCGGGAAGCTGCATTCGGGTTCCCACCCACGGCCGGGGGTGCGAAGAATGATTGTGAATGTCGAGGTGTTTGTGGACCATGGATAGTTGGCGAGATTTGTCCGTTGCCTTTATACATTTGGTTTATTACATTGGCGGCACCGCCGGTGTATTGCTCACTCTTGGGTCTTCCGGTACGAAAGCTTGATGATCGACTCACACCGAATGGAATGCTTGGGGCCTTTTCAGGATCATTGACTGCGCGTTGGTTAGACGATGGCATGTAGGATTGTGGACGAGGTCGTCGCGTTGCACCCATGGCGACTGATTTCGCTCTTTGGAGGATTGACTCTCCTGAGGCCTGTTCAGGCGGTGGTGGAGGAAGATCTTTATGGAGGTTCGCTCCAGGTTTAAAATCGGAGGATTGGTCCAAAATGGCTTCAAAATCCTGATGTTGAAGGAGGCGCTCGATAATCTTGTTAATATACAATGTTAAAGCTTTATTCTCTGCCTTGGATGCCTTGAGTTCGGTTTCCAAGCGGCGAGATTTCGAATCTACCTCTCCATCATCTTCCTCGGTCTCTGCAAGCTCATCTGCCAGACTCGTACCCATTGATCTGCCTTCAAGAGCGTTCAGCGCAGCTGTATTATGCGCTGATGCCATAAATTCGCTGTGATGAAATTCCCCTCCCAACGTCTTTTGGGATAAGAGTAATTGGTAGCTTTCGTTGTCTTCTAATAGTCTAGCGTTCGTCATGCGTGCTTCGAGAAGTAGTCTTTCTACTTCGTGCATCCGCCCACCGCCCATGTTTTCAGACTCAACTAATTTTATTTGTGCCTCTGCCAACTCTAGTCTGAGGGATTCAATCAACTTGTCTTTTTGGAGAACCAGCTTCGAATTATTTCGAGAGTCACTGCGATTAACACCACCTGCTGGTGCGAACTGACTGTCAAAGCCCGGCGAGGAGTTGTTTGCTGGATATGTTAGTGATTATATCAGTTTGGGGATGGGTCAGAACATACAGCGTCGAGATATTCTACTTTCTTCATCCATGTTGTTTCTTTGGGATAGGGAATCCTTCAATCGCTGGATTATGGTCTGCATTTCTTCCTCTCTATTTGCAGATTCTTCTCGCTCTCTTGTCATTGAACTTCTCTCAGCCTCGTAGATAGATTCCATCTCACGTTTCTGCCTGAGCGCATCTCGTTTCTCATTCTCTAATGTCTCCAACCGCTCATCGCTTTCGTGCAACCTGTCCTCCAATCTCCCTTGCTCCTGTATAGCCTCATCTAGTCTTAATTGCAGAACCTGAGCTTGCTTTTGGAATTGCTCGGAGGCTGTCTCGGTTTTGCGCAGGCGTTCTTTCAAGTCATCTAAGAGCGCGACTGTCTCAGCACGAGCGTCATCTTCAGCAGCATCGGTCGGGACGCTGCTGCTGCTGCTGAGATTCGATGCGCCAGCACCTGGCCTTTGCATTGCTGATCGTGCAGAAATGCCACCCCGTAGTGATCTCGTCCGCGATAAACCATTTGCAGGAGGAGTTGTTGATGGAGCTGGGGAACGCGTTGACCCTCGGCTTGGAGTGGCTGGCAATGGCGAGTCTGTTGAGGGCGGTCTCCGCCCTGCTGAGGTGTTAACTGGTGGTTTCTTTGTTGCGGACATTGTGATGTGTAGATAGAAAAATCTCAGGTCTTCAGGTATGTTGTTTCGCTGGATAGGCAGTGAAACATCAGCGATAAGGTTAAGGTTCGGTTGATCTATTATTACATGCCCAGCGTAGTAGTCAAAAGCTAATTGCAAGTCTCGAAAAGTAGCCTCTAGCAAGTCAACTGGCGTTTCACGGAGTTGTTGGTGTAGAACTTGTGGGAGGGATTGCGATGTTATGATGGATGTGCTGCCCCTATTACTTGTATGTGATTGTTATTGTTATTGGCTTGGGTATGATATTTCGTGGAGACGTGGCTCTGAATCCACCCCGGCAGTTTTGCATAAACAATGATTTACTTCAGATCCGCGGCATGGATTGGCCTGGAGAAATAGAGGGTGCATGGAACACATGAAATTACATAAGATATCATATCTGGGAGTTGAGTATTGCTAGCGACCACACGACCGACCGGTTGACAGGTGATGGGTTGCTGAGATACGACCGTTATATGACAATAACGCTGGTAAGTAAAAACCAAGTATACATCACAGTATATTTTTCACAAACAAATTTCGCTCTGCTGCTAGATAAATGAGAGGCACGAGACTTCCGTATTTAAAAGTAAAGCATAGTTTGAATGTTGAATGGAAGAGAAATGAGGATATTTCCCGGCACGGAACCAGTCTAATACAATAGGTTAGAGTAGATACTACTTGTAATTGACTCCAACTAGCTTTGTATCACGTGACTAGAAACCTTCCCTCGATCACGAGTTGATGGCTGCCTCAGGTATCAGAATCGCCTTGGCTCCCTCAACTCCCCACACCAATAAATTTCAATCAGTGATCTTTGAATATAATTTTTCAAAACCAAAACACGCCGGAGAGCATCAATCGACCACCACTTACAAGATCAACTCGATATCTTGCGCTTTACGATGGCCCCCACAGCAAAGAAGGCAAAGAAGAGTGCCGACTCTATCAACTCGCGCCTTGCGCTTGTTATGAAGTCTGGCAAAGTCACTCTTGGATACTCGTCAACCCTCAAGTCCCTCCGCAGCGGAAAGGCCAAGCTTGTCATCATTGGTATGCAATCATGCAATTTCAATTGCAAGATCCTTACTTTGTTGAGCGCTTTACTAACTTACTTCGCAGCTGGCAACACCCCCCCTCTCCGCAAGAGTGAGTTGGAATACTACTCCATGCTTTCCAAGACCAATGTCCACCACTTCAACGGAAACAACGTGAGTTCTACCCTACACAATATCTACCCAACGACGAGATACTTCGGTATCTCTGAGGGACCACCCAGAGATAAAGTCGCATGACTTTGGAGGGTAAACAACTGACGAAAACCGAACAGATTGAGCTCGGAACTGCTTGCGGTAAGCTCTTCAGATGCTCCACCATGGCCGTCCTCGAGGCTGGTGACTCTGATATCCTCAGCGGACAAGCTGCTTAAATGACGCGGTCCCTGAACGAAGCCGGTGGCGGTGAGGGACTGAGATACAGATGGATTGTTTTGATTGTTTTGAGTGTTTTAGCTGGCTGTCTACTGGCAAAGCAAAAGATACTCTTCAGATAGTCGATCCAAATGACCAGGCTCATGACCTCTTATTATCCTTTTAAACTACTTGTGACGGAATCTAGATTTTTACCGCTGGACTTTCACTCCTGTTCTATTGCCATTATGTTCAAATGTTGTAGGAACATCCGCTTCGATCTCCATGTTCACCACAGCAAAATCTGATATCCCGGATTTTAAAACAACTGCCCCTTCAATGCTTAAAATTAAATAACTAATCAAATCGCGTCTTTTAACTTTCTCCTGCCTCTTACCAAATTTCAATTTCGCAATCCAGTGATTTTTCATCCTAAGTCACTTTTAACAATATCAATTTCGCAAGCCTGTAATTTCTCGGTCTGAGTCACTTTTATCCGCATATTCTGATAAATCCGTTGTGGGAGTAGGGTTACAAATCTTCGCTTAGCTACTTGGCGTCCTTCTGATTTCAAAGCGGGCGACCTTCACAAATCTTGACGAGCCTTCGACTTCGCAACTCCATCTCAACTAATCACCCACCGAAACGCCAACTCGAAATCATTCAAGATGGCACGCCGACCAGCGAGATGTTACCGCTACTGCAAGAACAAGGTGCGTGGAGCTTGATTCACGGCTTCAGAGCGTTCAGGAGGCCAAAAGAGACAAAATCCTTCAGTTGCCACTCTGAGCGGTGGAATCTCTCGCGGTCGGAATTTGATACTTCTGAAGCTGTGGACAATGAAATTACTCTCAAAATCGTGAACTGACAAGTTCTGCTAGCCATACCCAAAGTCCCGATTCAACCGTGGTGTTCCAGACCCTAAGATTCGTATCTTCGATCTCGGACGCAAGCGTGCGAACGTCGATGAGTTCCCTCTCTGCATCCACATGGTCTCCAACGAGTACGAACAACTGAGTTCCGAGGCTCTTGAGGCTGCCCGTATTTGCGCCAACAAGTGAGTATTTATCACTCCCCATGACGATTTGGCGGGGTACCTGGCAGTGAGGAAGGGCATTTCCAAACCCCAAAAAAACTTATATGGAATGGAGGAGCCCATTCATGATTGCACAGGCTAACGTACTACAATAGGTACATGGTCAAGACCACCGGAAAGGAATCCTTCCATCTCCGTGTCCGTGTCCACCCATTCCACGTTGTCCGAATCAACAAGATGTTGTCTTGTGCCGGTGCCGATAGATTGCAGACTGGAATGCGTGGTGCTTGGGGTAAGCCCAACGGATCTGTTGCCCGTGTCAACATTGGCCAGATCTTGTTGAGTCTACGAACCCGTGATTCTCGTAAGTCCTTCCCGCGGTGTAACTCGTTTGTTTCTAACACTTCTCGCAGACCGTGCCGCTGCTATCGAGGCTCTCCGCAGATCCCAATACAAGTTCCCAGGTCGCCAAAAGATTATCGTCTCCAAGAACTGGGGCTTCACTCCTCTGCGCCGTGAAGAGTATATGGACAAGAAGAACTCTGGACAGGTTTTGGTTGATGGTGCCTATGTTCAATTCTTGAGCAACAAGGGCAAGTTGGCCGACAACGTCCGAAGATTCCCAGCTGCTTTCCAAGAGGCATAGATGATATTTGTGTTTGGGATGGGCAGAACAGGCGTTATATTTGCGATGGCAGGATTGCATAATGTCTTGAGAGGCATTTAGCTCTCCAATCATTGTATTTACGGAATTGCTACTGCTTTTCAACAATCTATTTTCACTCGTGATATCTTTGACGCAGCATGACTACTGTGCACTATAATTCCTCCAAATATACAGTAAAATATGGTGTTAAAAAAAGGAGTTTCTTGGCTCAGAACCTTGTACCTGGCCGTTAATTCACGAATAATTTTGGCCTAGAGTAACATATGCCACGCAAGGAGAAAGACTTATCCATACCACAACCTTATTTCGAGACTAGTTTCTACTAATTCAACTATAGTATTATCGGTTGGTAGGCTTCATAGCAGCGCAACCTCCAACAAACCATCCAGCCATTATATTATTACCTGAGCTCCCACTCTTGCTAGCGACACATTGGTGACGCTTCCAAGGCCCAAAGCAGGCTAATCTAATCGGAGCCGCGATAAGCAAGCAAGCAATCCGAGAACGAAGGTCACGAATGTTGAGACCAGATGT
>Ga0247812_10001400_pt1 | contig 13674 bp, 12 predicted proteins | sample UWRJL149409B1_FD_178011 | JGI IMG/M metagenome (GOLD analysis project Ga0247812, IMG submission 178011) | Plant litter microbial communities from Arlington Agricultural Research Station in Wisconsin, United States - UWRJ-L149-409B-1 | ecosystem: Environmental > Terrestrial > Plant litter >...
TTCTCATTGTCTTCTACAAGAAAGGCCAGGGTTGATGCTACAAATGCCTTTGTGGTTGAGCCGCCAAAGAAAAGTGTTGACGGCGTAACTGGTGTATCTGGTAAAGTTGCTATGCCATATCCCTAGAGTGTTGATCATCAGTTATAGTCAGACACACGATTGATGCATTGAAATAGACCCAAATATAGGAGATTGAACACTAAAGACCAATACAGAGAAACTCATAAATTAAAAGAGTAAGAAACCCATATCTCTTTTTTTCTCTCTCTGTATGTTAACGCTTGCTCTTCAAACGTTGATACTTCGCCATGCTTCGCCCAACCAAGCAAAGAAAGCAAGACTAACATTCGTGAATATCTCATCGCCATCAATCACCCCAATGGCAACGCCAGGTACATTGAATTCTTCCAAAGTCTGATCAACAAGGTGTGCGAAATTGCTGTCGAGCGGACTAGCAACTGGGGTTAGGATAGCTTGGTCGGCAAGCGTAGAGCTTAAGAATTGAGCGAGCAAGTTCGTAAGAGCGAAACTAAACAACATGATGACTATAATGCAACGCCTCGGAGAGTACTACGGGAAAGCAATGCTTCAGACGCCTTTTCCAGAAGTTACTAATGCATATACGGATATGGAGATGAAGATAAATTGTCAAACCTCTCGAAAAGCTGGTGCCTTAAGGCCACGCACGTGCTTGCTTACGTCGATCAATAACCCCTTTCGCCGTGTCGCAGGCTATCTTATTGTTTTTTCTTGGTAATTGTTAATTACTTCTAGATTGGGATTTATTTATTTGACTTTCTAATATAAAGGTGGGCTGGTTTACGATTGTCCTTGCAGAGCACTAATCAGATTGATTTCCAAATTGTCGGGTTCTCAGGAGATAGCGAGAGTTTATCTGTCTTGGAATGTCATCACTCCTTATTTGCTCACATTTTTTGGGATATTTTCACCCTTAAATTTCTATGTTCTCAAAACACTCAATCCAAGTTCCTACGCTCCCTGATTCTCCCTGTTTCTCCAGCACCACAGCTTAGTATAATTATTTCCCTTTTATAAATCGTAATAATCTTTCTTAATCTTAACTAAAAAGCTTAGCTATTATATATAGTTATATATAATACAAGTTAAAAAAAGGCAAAACGAGAATGCTTAAAGGAGAAAACGGACTATTATTAAGAAAGTATATAAATTGAGATAATTTCCTAATATATATATTATGGAGGATCGGATCACTCTTGAATACTGACTCCTTAATATAGTATTCCTTCTTAACGTTATATTATAAATTAGATATATTAATAAACTTTGTTAGTATTAAGGCAAGTTATAAATTTCGGACTAATGGGCTTTATAGCGTCAAATCAATATAAGCTGCTTTTTGAGAGGTTCGGCAGGCGTGGAAGCAATGCTTGAGAGGGTTTTTATACGGATCCTGATCTGACCAGGAGTTGGAGCTTAATAAATATTTATTTGCCGCTTTTTCCTATATTGCCTTTTTAGTATCTTATATAGGATATAATATTTGAATAAGAGGCAAAAAAGTGCGATATCTACAAGCATTGAGCGACACTGATTTTCACATTGCGAAAGAGGGTGGCTCGACACTACTTAATGCAGTTTTAGCTCATGGCCATCTTGAAGTAATAAAGTTCCTATTCGAGCATATGGTATAAAGATTATAGTGGTGAAAAAGCTTCCGATAACAGAAGATGTCGACTGGTTTGGGATGGTCGGGACAACCAGGAGACAGGAGTTGCACGCAAGATGCGTCTACCTTGACTGTATCGAGCGCCAAACATCTTTTTTTAGAGTCTTACTAACGTTGGTGGAATGCTCAAGGAAAGATATTTGAGAACTGTGAATCTAGTGGACGGATTCGTCCACTACAAAAAGGCCGCCTTAAGATCTCAGAGGATATGGGTCAGTCTGAATGTGCTGCCTGTCTCTGCCTTATGAAATTCTTTGCATACATAAAATGACCCCCTTCTCGTCCATATTGCCCAAGGATAACCGCATTTTATCCGCTTTATCCGGTTCTACCTACGACCAATTCATTCACTCTTTGTCCTCAGGAATCTGCCAGCTATCTAGATCTTTTGATTGCGTTTCCCAATCTTGAAGGAAAAATCGACTGTGCCTCTGATCCATATTCCTACCTCATAGCCCCAACTCCGAATCCATAACGAAGTGACCGCCAGCCGAACATCTATAGCCGCCATTCTGCTTAATCCATCTGAAGCCGGCAGGACAAATTCCCAAGATCCTCAATTGCTGCTGCACCTTCGCCTCTTTCCTTCGCTCTTCTTCTTCGGCCTTGCGCTGACTCTCTAGCTCCGCAAGAAGCTTTTCTTGAGCACGACGTTTCGTCTCATGCTGAAGACGAGCCTCCTCGCGAAGCCGCTTGGCTTCTTGTAAGACCAAATGACCTTTATCGTGCTTGATGGCTTGCTCAAATGCCTGCTCGGACGCCTGCTCTTTCTGCTTGAGAATTTTAGTATCATTTTCTGCATCAGCGCTTGCTATAATGAGGTTTTGGTACTGCTCTTCCTTCTTCTGGGCTGCTTGTTTATCACGCTGGAGCTGTTCCCAGACAAAGTCGTTAACGCCAGAGTCACGCTTGATTTCGTTTGCCAGGGCCACTGGTAGCAAATCCTTGGCTAATCGTTGAGGAGTCTCAGCCTCCAAAGTGTTCATAGCGGAGCTACCAGTAGCAACTGTCTGAGGAGTTGGGGGTGCTTGGATATTTTGCATCTTAGCCATCATATCACTGTGGAAAGAGCTAGGTCGAACTTTGGCTGCATCTTGCCTCTGGCTACGTTCAGAGATCATGGAGTTAAGAACGGTGCGAACATGATCCTTCGTGACGACAACAACGGTTTTCTTCATAGCGCCAGCTTTTAAAAGCAGGCTAAATATGCTCTTGGCGATTGTTTGCACGTCACGGGCGTTGGCCCAATTTGCGATCCTGCCGAGAGTATCGAATTGGTCCAGTGTTTCCTGCTTGAAGTCGGGAGCGGGAACCTCTAACGTTGACAGGTCTAGATCTTTCTTTTTCTTCCACATATCGAGCTGACGGCCTTTCAGCAGCTGAGTGAGTAGGTCGAGGCACTCAGTAGGCTCCAGTGCACGAAAGATTACGGCTTCTGGAAAGCGACTTGTGAGTCCAGGATTTTGCGCCATCAAACGGTTTATATCATCATCATAACCAGCCAGAATAACAATAAGCTTTTGAGCGTATTTCGGTTTCGTTAGACAATCCACGATTTCATCCATCGCTTCTTTGGCGAATCCCTCCCCTGCAAGGCGATAAGCTTCGTCAATAAAAAGGACTCTGCCCAATGCATTCTCAAGGACCTTTTGTACTTTTGGTCCAGTTTGGCCGACATAGGACCCCACCAGTTCGGTGGCGGAGCACTCGACAACATCTGCTTTCGCAAGAAATCCCATATCGTAAAAGACCTTGCCCATTTTGCGCGCAGTTGAAGTTTTTCCAGTACCTGTATTATGTTAGACGAGTAAATATCTTGCTTATTGTCTATCCACTTGCCAGGTGGGCCGCGGAAAAGAAAGTTGAATGGAATCTCTTCCCTGGGATCCATATCCATTGCTTTCAGCTCTCTCGCCGCATTTTGGTAGCCTTCGAGCTGAGATATGATGGTCTCACAACCAATTACGCCTTTGAAGAGCAGACGAACATTTGTATCTGCGCGTTCGCCTCGATCGAAGTCTTCGTCAAAGTCAATGGGCTCGAAACGCGAGTGGTCATCACCACCGTTTCCCTCATTGAGCCTCTGCTGCTGACTAGCTTTGGCATGATCAAGGAGGATATCGACTTCACCTGCATTACCAAAATTAGCTCGATTGCGAGCCCGCCGTAGCACATCCATCGCAACGCGTTTGCCCAGGTCTGTCGTTTGAAATGCTAATTTCCTAAGCTTGAAGTCAAAGATCTTTGCCATTTCTCCGTCATCGAAATCTTCAAACATAAAAGCGGACGCGAGGGGGAATCTCCTACTAAGGCCAGGATTGACCTTCTGGAACATCGCTTCCATCTGCTCCTTGTAGCCCGCGAGTAAAACACATCGATCATCACCTGGCACGCTCTGTACCTCGGCCACTATGGTATCAATCACCGCAGTCTTGTAAGGGTCGCTACTTGAAGATTCACCCAAGGAACCACACAGGCCGTATGCTTCGTCTATAAGAAGAACTTTGCCCTCCGCAGAGGCGAGGATACCTTTGGTTATAGACTCAGATGCGCCAAGGACGTTGCCAATAAAGTCGGAGGGGTTCTTAACAACAACTGTATAATGTCAGCGAAAGCCACCCTTGACCAGTGGTTAGGCATGATCTTACCTTCACCATTTGATAAGAACCCAAGATCCACCAGAATTTGTCCGTACATCTTTGCAACAGTGGTTTTACCCGTGCCAGGGGATCCAAGGAACACTTTGTTGAGTGAATACTCGATTAGAGGCGCCTCGTCCAGCTCGCGCTGATAGTTGAACTGCACGGTACCGAACAAGGCCTGTATTGTTTTCTTGACAGCTGATAGGCCAATGAGATTCTGTAGCTGTTTCCAAGCCTTGGAGTTGTTCAGTGCTTCGGTAGGCTCAGGGCCGAGAAGATCAGTCCTCATGAAAAGGAAGTCATCTGGTTTTCCCCCGGCACGCCTCTCTTTCGAGATTCGGACTGCTTGTCTGCTTGCAATTTTGGAGAGGGTGTTTTCCATTTCGCGCGCATTGCCGAAGCCCTCTCGTCCTCGACCTCGACCAACGCGCCGGGCAACAATGCGGGCGAAGAGACCGCCTGGCCCATCTTCGACCTTCATTCTGTTGTCATATCTCTTGTTCATTTTATGGGCGAGTATCTGCAGTAACTCGTTGTCTTCGTAGTCCTTAAATTGAAATTCGTGCGGAAAGCGACTTGAGAAGCCAGGGTTATGTGCGAAGAACTTTTCCATCTGCTTGTTATACCCAGCGAGAATGAAGACGACCTTTCCAGTCAAATTCTCCACTTCTGCGAGAATGAAGTCAAGAACAGCAGTTCCCCCAAAGTTACCGCCAGACGCTAGTTGGTATGCTTCATCAATAAATAAAGCACCACCACCATTGTTCTGAATATTCTCTAGCTTCTTCATGCATCCCGGCACCCCTTCATTTGCGAGAGCTGCGCCTGTCGTCTCGACAAACTCACTCCCAGGCAAGGCTCCGACAGAAGTTAGGAACTTGGCGTAGAGCCGAGCGACAGTAGTTTTGCCTACGAGTGTCAACAATTAAGCTCGATTGTTATTACAGGAAGGAGTAGTAACTGCTTACCAGTTCCAGGATTGCCTAATAAAGACACTCCGAAGCGTTTGCTTGACATGTCGAGACCTTGACGCACAGCAGTATCCACCTCCAACTTGATCGCAAGGAAGTTGTCTTTCACATCTTCCAAGCCAATCATACTCATCAAATCATCAAAAGCTTCGTTTTCTGCACCTTCGTAGCGTTTAAGATGCTCCCACTGCGTTTTGGTTGATGACCAGTCTTCTTCGTTTTCCACAGCCACTTTCTTGCTCGATGACTTAGACGAAGGAGACGCTTGTGGTTTGGTACAGGTCTGTCGCTGCTTTTTAATATTATCTGCTGTTACTTTAAGATTGGCTAGATCCTGCTTCTTTTGCTCAAGTAGCCTGGCCGAGTCTTCAGCCTCACGGTGGTCTTGTAGAATGCGTCTCTGGTGGTCAATCTCAGCTTGATGTTCCGCAAGCTGTAGTGCATAAACAGCCCTCTTGGCATCACGTTCAGCATCGAGTTGCACATTTCGCTTTCGAATTCGTTCTCTCTGTCGATCTTCCTCTGCACAAATTGTGCAAGCACCCTGGGACTTTGAGCAAGGGCGCTGGGTTCTGTGCTTCTGTTCACAGACAAATTGAACCAATACTTGGCATTCCATCTTGGAGTGATCATACAGTTGATGGCATTTGGAAGGACAGAAATGAGTACCACAGCTTAATTGTGTACCGCTTTTTTATGTTAGCTAAATGAATCTGGGTGTCGAGCAAGACGAACTTACCATGGTTCCGAACATCCGCCATCAGGACACTCAGTGTCAAAATCACAAGCAGTCTTCAAAAGGAATTTCTTATGCGGATGCTGCTGGCACTGGACCGGAAGACCGTCATATATATGACCGTTCTCCTTCATGAAGTGCAGGAATGGCGTCCATGCTTGATCCGCATTGCGACTCTTGAGGAAGGTTTGCGCATTGCCAATCATGATAAGTCCGTCGCGGGCTCGAGAAAGCAGGACATTGAGTCGCTCAGGCGAGAACATGAACCCAATGTCGCCTTTTTCGTTGCTACGGGTGAGGGATACAATAACAATTTCGCTCTCTTCGCCTTGGTAGTTATCTGTGGTCAAGAAGGTTAGCGCGGCTTTGGAACATAACCGCCATTGGCATACCGATTGTGGATATTTTTATAGGGCATTTGTTAATATTTGCGCTGGCCTCCGAAAGTAAACCTGCTCGAACAAGATCGAAGGAATCGAGATCGTTGAGAACCGGATCGTTGTTTACCATAAGGTGTTCACGAAGGAGCCGCAGCTGCCCAAGATAAGGAGTAAGTATAACAATCTTGTCAGTCCCGTATCCTTGTTGCCCAAGATACCGGACGCATTTCAACACAAGGTCAACCTCGAATGAATTACTCTTGCTGGTCTTTGATTCAGGGTCTCGACGGTCTGCAAGCTCTTGGGCATCGACTTCTGGATAATTGTGGTTGAAAAAGACCACGCGGTCTCGGATCCCACGCACCGGTGTCCGATTCAGTGTCTTGTCAGCGTCTTGAAGGCTGGGATATGTTAAGTGCCTGACCAAAGATGAGATTTCCGGGCACATGCGGTGTTGCTTGGAGAGCGTGGTGTGGGGATAGTTTGCGAGCACAAGCCGCTCAAACATGGACCGATTGAGGTCATATCCATCGCCCTTCTCGACACTTATTGCGTAATTGCTATACTTTGGACGCAACTGTTTGTGATCTCCGATGAGAATGAGCTGCTTAGTATTTGCCGACAGTGCAGTCAGGACGTGGCTTTCTAGAATTTCACCGGCTTCCTCAACCAGGACAACTCCTGGCGCGGCATTGCGAAGGTCCGAAGCATACTTGGCGGCAGCTGTGGTCGTGCAACCGATGACTCTCATGCTTTTGAGAGTCTGTGCTGTCCTCTCTCCCATGAGTTGTGCCAAACGCTGCTGATATTTGTTGTAGCGTGAAACTAGAGTGACGACTTTGGACGCTTTTTCATCCCACAGAGCGGTAGTCCAACGTTTCACACGTACCAATCTGGAGCTGGTGTCCATGGCCCAGATTTCACCATGTTCTGCGGCTTGCTTTTTGAAAATACCAGCATCCTCACCTCGCGACCATCTATTATAGAGGTAATCAGGTTTGATATCTCTTCCACCTTTGCCAATGCGCGTCATTCCATCTTCTTCATCGGGCACGAGTAGTGCTGGATAAAAATGATCATCATCATCGCTGAACTCAAGGTAAGCAAGTACGTCCTTCCACGATACTCCACTCTGAGTATAAGACTTAAGCGCAATTGACAGCTCAGTCCGGTAGGTCTCAACGAGATTTTCCAGGTTTTTCACTATCTCCCACCCGTTGCGAGATTTATTAAAGCCACCAGTTCTTTGTCTCGCGAATAGGTTCAATGGCGCGGTACGTGGTGTAGATTTTGATCCAAGTCGAACGACACTCTGTGGTGGAATCCCATTGTCCAGAAGGTCTTCAAGAAACTGATCCAGTGCATGATTGGTATAGCTTAGAACAAGAATAGTCTCGCTTGTGTGCTCGTACAAAGCTTTTGCGATCAAAGCACCAATAAAAGACTTGCCCGTTCCTGGCAATGTCAATGGCTGTGATTGAAAGAGCACGCAATTGGTGAACTTACCTGGCGGTCCTTGTATCAAACTCACAGACTGTCCGAGTCCAGCGATGACAGAATCCATCTGAGATTGATCGAGATCGATTGGTTGGTCCGTTTTAAGCAGGCGTTGGATGATCGAACTGCCCTTAGCTCGCAGCTCGTGAACAAATGCGCTGTCAACGGCCACGGCAGTCTGAGATGCCTCGTCCGGAATTGTCCCTAGGAGGAATTGCGCGAGTGGAATATCTTTCATATCTTGAAGACATCGCAACACAGGCTCATAGGCAAAGAACGGAGTGTCAACTTGGATATAATCAACTGCCGTTATTCCCTTTAAAGCCAACAAAAGGGTTCTGAAAGCATCGTCTCCGCATATCTTTAAGGTGATAGCTGGAGGATCTTCAAGTAATCCAGCTTCATCTCTATCCAGGATCGTGAAGGCAACGATCTGGTCTCCTTGTAACAAACATCCGAATGATTGATGCTTGAGCGATCGTGGATTGCTTTTCAGGTAAGTCTTTCTCTCGGCAACAGACATCTTTGCGAACTTTTCCATCCCAAGTCCGCAGTGTAACTTCAAAGCACATTGCTTCCGTTTCTTCGGCTCACCACATTCAATTCCAGCAAGACTGAGGCGCTCAAGGATGACAGGAGACCGTCTCCCTTTCTTCTTGCCAGTCGCGATGCGAACGTCGTCCCTCAGTTCAGCAAGCATGTCTTCCCGAAGGAGGCGAAACTGGTTATCCAGGTGAATTCCAACCCGGTCTTCTGGCTCAGCTTGGGCGATTTCTTTGGCTAGTCTGTAGAATGGTTGCGTGTCCGACATGAATTCGTCTGCAGTTGGAAATATTGCTGTCTGGCGGTAGTCAACGAAGTCGTTGTCATGTCGACCTCCTGGTCCAGCATTGTCTGGGTTCGCATTTGCGCTACTTTCTTTAGCTTTCAAAAAATGTTTAATTTTGTAACCGAAAACGCGGGTTTCATGAGATGATGATTCCAGAAGAGATCCTGAATTCGTTACGTATTTCGCGGTTTCTATTACTTCAATGTTGTTATTAGAAGGCATCGAGAGAAGCTCCCAAAGGAGCCAAGCAAAACCATGTGTTGCATTCTCATTAAGAGAGCCATTCTTATGCGAAACAATCAAGGTGTTCCAAAGAGTGGGAGGATCAGCAATTATGACAAGGATATCTTGAAGAAACTGGCCGCCAGAGATTTGCTTGATGGCAGGATCGGAGATATATTCAAGAAATTTTGCAATGGATTGGTTGATGTAGTTGATGGACATATCGAGCCTCAGAGCTCGACGAAGTGCGTCAACAGATAGTTTCTTTGCAAAAAGTCTCTCCACGCAAGTAACACGGTCGTCTTGTGCACATAAAGCTTCCAAAAACAGCTTCGCACGATCAGCATTAGTGATAGAAGATTTCCCAAATGCAATGGATCCAAGGAACTTGTTCAATTGAACCACTCGATCTCCGTTGAATGCCATTAGAATATCACAAGCAGAAGAAGTTGTGTGCTAATAGTGACCTTGTATGGAGGAGTGAAGCTTTAATACCGTGGTCGGTTAGCGGCTTACTTCTTCCAGGTAGTCGGTCTAAGTAAGCTCCCCAGCTGTCGATGACCAGGAGATGGATCTGTGAACACCAATTCCAATTCTGCTTCTCTTCAAAAATGAAAAAAATGAGGATAAAAAGAAAGAAATTCTAGAACCATCGAACAAGGCGTTGTGGTTGCACTGTTGCCTTCTCCCCGTTACACAGACGCATCTCTCCACCAATACGATTCTCTAGCCTTCTATATACTGCAGAAAAATCGAGAGCGACGTGTTCAACAGCCGAGAAGCAAGAGGGCTGGCCTGCCTCGCCTCCCTGGGGACCGAGCCCCTCCGAGTAACTAATGCGATCTTCAAAATAAATATTGCTTGATACAAAAGCCAGCGAGAGCGATTTTCACGAGATGTTTTCTTCGAGTAGTTATGATCGATTTGGCAGTCGCGGTCGCGGTCGTGGTGGTTACAGTGTTGCAAATCGAGACAGCGGGAAAGGCCGGCGTTCAGCAGCTCCTAAGACAAAAAGAAGTCCATCACCGCCATTCGGTCAAGTCTTGACCACTATCCGTTACAGCGAGCTGGAGACCGATCAAGCTTCATCCAGCGAAGCCAGGATCACAGGCCTAGAAGATGTCGCATCGTACAATTGGCTCAAATCAGATGAGCCAACAATCATAACTCCTGGTTAATATTCTCACAACTTAAGTTCTCACAACATCAAGAAAAGCCCTAACATAAGAGCAGGCAAGCCTCCAAAGTGGACACCTACAGCCAATCCGACTAAGCTCGCGGAAGACAATCCCAATGGTACTTACTATCGAGACCCAAACGCTGCGTACTTCCCATTATATCCTATGGAACCAGTCGTTCGTTCTATTTTCGAAGCGCGCCCTGATTTCAATGCTCAAGAAGTCGACGTCTTTGGTTGCGGAAGTACTTTTGGAAACTTGCTCAGGTTCGCCCGCAATGTCGAAACCGAGAAGTCGTTTCGATTTCTAGTTGAGCTGGTGGGTGAGACCGTCTTTTTCATCCGAAGAGAGAACTCGCCAAAGGAAGCGATCGCAGATATTCGTGGTTATGGGCATAGTTTCCCTGAAGCGAACACTACCTGGGATGCCGACCTCCAGAATTCTGATACCCATCAACGCATCATCCGCTACCAGCTTGGTCATCTCATCACAATTATTCGATTTGAAGCGGACGGCTATCTTCCAGAGAAAGTTCCAGCGAAGAACACGTATGCCAGCCCGGTAAATCAGAAGGTGAATGAAGACTTTCTCGTGTCAGCCCTTGCAGGAAACACTATCAGTGGGCACACGCCCAAGAAACTGGACAGTCTAAAGGTCGTTCGAGGTCAAGGATCTGTACCCCAATCTGCAGTTTTCGAGCTGAAGACGCGCTCAATCAAAAAGAAGCACCATGATACCACGGTATCCGACCAAATTCCCCGCCTTTGGATCCGCCAGATTTCATCCTTAGTTCTCGCGTACCACGACAATGGCCTCTTCAGAACAGAAGAAGTAACGGTACGCAACATCAAACCAGATGTTGCAAGGTGGGAGAGCGATAAGAAGGGAGACGTGCGTAAACTGATCACTCTTATCCAAAAGATTGCAGACGTCGTTAAGGCTACCCCAGGACGAAAGCTGGAAGTCCGGTATCGATATGGGTTTGAATTGGAACTGAGGGAGCAAGTCGAAGTAGTAGCCTCTGTCTTGCCTGATGATCTTGCTACACAGTGGGTTGATCAAGGCAATAGGGCGGAACTTACTGGTGTAGCTCTCGGAAACTGCTCCGCTGATGGAGTGGTAGGTCTCGAGCACTTTGATATTGAGAAAGGGGTGGCTCTTGATGAAAAGATTATTGATGCTTTAGAGGATGACGAGTATGATTGGGACAAGAAGGAGGATTATACGGCATGTTCTATGGAGAGTTGTAATTACTGCGGTCATTGCTCGTATTGAAAATTTGAAGGGAAGGAGTTGCTTAATAAAAAGATGCTCATTGGATAGTTGCTCAATAGAAGAGTTGGTGGTAGTGATTAGACAACGCGTCTCGGACGAAAGCTGGGTTTTGAATTATGCACAGAATTTCACCTGTGACAGTAGTGCATTACTCTAGATAATCTCAACCAGAACAGGAGTAAACAAGTATGCAGTTCGGTGCGTGGACGTCTGTAGGCAAACATTCGTAAATCTAAGGATCCCTAAGGTATTTGCCATATGCAGGAGGGGAATTCTTGTTGTAGTGAGTATACTCCAAGAAGTGGTCCAAGCTCATACCCATGTAGCTCTTAATCACAAGCCTCAAACCTTATTTTGTTGCCTGGACAATAACAATGGGTACCACCAAATTGATGCTGCTTGCTCTGAACATCAACATCAGGCATTGGAGCCTAAATGCGCTGGGGGTGTTTCGGTCAGTATTGGATCACATGATATTGAATCCCACAACATCTAGAATATATAGCTCTGACTTACGAATAGTTATACTTAAATTATCATAAGTTAATATTGGAATAGAGATAGGAGATTTGACCAGCTAGGCTCGGTTAATCCAAATTGACTATATCTTACTATTCCCTTGCCACCAGAAGTAGGTTTTAATTCAAAATAGGTCAATTCTCAGCTATTTCAATTCAGTTACGGGTTAGAAACTATATAATATATGCTAATATATCTTAATCTCGTAATTCTTATATATACCAGAATTATTCTGTCCTTTTTAAATGCCACTTCATGTGGCGATCCTAATATCCTACCTTGTAGGGTTAAAGGGTTAAAGGGTTGGTATTGCGGGAGAAGTAGTTAACTAGAATTCGGGGTCTTCAAATAGAATTGAAGTCGTTACTAAGTAAACAATCGGTATTGCTGAATATAATGATTTGAGCACGAAGCTCCTATCTAATGAAACTATTTACCTATATATATCCTTTGGAGCCTTTGGATCCTAAAGCTTCACTAGGGTCTATTACGTGACAACAGTTCTGACCATGAGCTAGAATCGACCATTGCTAAGAACCACCCAATTCCGGTTGCTAACTAACTATTACAAATAATACTCTATTTCTTATTATAACTGTTACTGCAGGTGGATGCTCTTCTCCGAGTAGGTGCCTATCCTTGATAGGTGCCCTCTATTCTGTGGGTGCCCCCCTAGCGGGCACCTTTACCAGGTCGTGACATCTCATTGGTAATCACAATCTATATACAACTTGTAATTGTTAATTACTTCTTGATTGGGATTTATTTATTTGACTTCTAATATAAAGGTGGGCTGGTTTACGATTGTCCTTGTAAAATACTAATCAGATTGATTCCTAAATTGTCGGGTTTTTAGAAGATAGCGAGAGTTTATCCGTCTTGGAATGTCATCACTCCTTATTTGCTCACATTTTTGGGCCCACATTTTTGGCATACCCCGCCCGTTCTGCTTTCTATCTAATGTCAACTTGATACTTATATCGTAAAACTAGAATTTGAACTTTTAGAATATAGAAGTGAATTTGTGAAGTTCGTGGATTATATGTAATGGAGTGGGTTTGAGTAGTAAAGCCTTGGAATATGGCTCGAGGAACAAACTGGAGACCTATCAGCGTCCAATCGTTTCTGTTGGTACAGGGATTGGTGTCCAACGTTGGTTGTTATTATGGTAGATTACCCTATGTCTTTAGTTGCAGGAAAGTTGGCTCTTCCTGAAATCAAATATATCCCTCTACGGGTGTTCGTTAACTTTGTTTCCGTATGTTTTTGTTCACAAATCTTTCGCCAATTTTCTATTCTTATTCTGGAAACTTTATCTACAACTCTTTGATTAAAATAACTTTTACTGGCAGCAATAAGCGACCTTTAGCATCTCCAAAGAAGCGACTGGGCGTTATCCCAATCAACATTTTCAACTATACTCCTGGATCACCCGTCAACAACAGCAATGTCGGCGATCGATGCTCCTTATTCTTGCTCTTCCAGGACCACCCCTACAAAAATAGAGGCCCCTACAAAAATAGAGGCATTAAGCACAGGTTTAAATGGAGAGGCAACCCATACCAAGGAAGAGGAGAAACTACCTTCAATAAATGCTGGAAATTCTGTTCACTCCGTTGACCCTGCGGAGAGCATGGTATACATTAAGGGTGCAAGGCTCTACCTGATAACAGTAACGTATGGATGTAAAACAAGATCAACCATGCTGTTCATCTGC
>Ga0247812_10001403_pt1 | contig 13656 bp, 16 predicted proteins | sample UWRJL149409B1_FD_178011 | JGI IMG/M metagenome (GOLD analysis project Ga0247812, IMG submission 178011) | Plant litter microbial communities from Arlington Agricultural Research Station in Wisconsin, United States - UWRJ-L149-409B-1 | ecosystem: Environmental > Terrestrial > Plant litter >...
CGGGCCTGTCCAGCCAGGGCGGGCGGATAAAGGCCCATACGCTGGACGACCTGCTGTGGGCCTTCGCCCGGTCGAACGGCAAGCGGCCCGATCTGGTGCACCGGCTGGACCGCGACACCTCCGGCGTCATCCTGGCCGCGAAGACCAAACCGGCGGCGGGCTTCCTCGGCAAGGCGATCCAGGCCCACAAGCTGACCAAGACCTATCTGGCCCTGCTGTCCGCCGCCCCCGAACCGGCGGCCGGCCTGATCGATGCGCCCCTGTTGCGGCAGGAGATCGGGCGCGAAAGCTATATGCGCGTGGTCACAGCCGATGTCGCGGGGGCGCAGACGTCGCGCAGCCGGTACCGGACGCTGGCCTCGAGCGACGACGGCGCCCTGGTCGAGCTGGAGCCGCAGACCGGGCGGATGCACCAGTTGAGGGTTCATATGGCCTCGATTGGCCGGCCGCTGGTGGGGGACCAGAGGTATGGCGGGGCCCTGACGGCGGGCGGCCGGGCGGCGTCACGTCTGATGCTGCACGCCGCCTCGCTGGATTTTCCGCACCCGGAAGGCGGGCGGCTGACGGTGACGGCGCCGCCGCCAGAGGATTTCGCCACGCTGGCCGGGGCGATGGGGTTGATGGTCTGAGGCGAGGGTGAACTGTCGGCGCCTCGGGAACATCTGGCTCACCGCCACGCTATCCCCAGAACAACGGAGGTTAACGCCATGAAGCGTCTCACAATCCTCGCCATCGCCGTGTCCGCCGCCGCGCTGTCCGCCTGCGCCAGCCTGGCGCCTTACGGGCCGCAGATGGGGCCGGGCGGGCAAGGGTATTCGGAGCAGCGGATCGAGAGCGATCGCTATCGCGTCACCTATCGCGGCGTCGGCGCCCCGGGTCCGGTGGCGGATCTGGCCCTGCTGCGTGCGGCGCGGCTGACCACCGAGCAGGGCTATGACTGGTTCGAGGTCACCCAGCGCTATGTCGACGGGCGCCCCGACAGTGCGGGCGGCGTGCGGCCCAGCGTCTCGATCGGCGGCGGGTCCAGCAGCTATGGCCGTTACCGGTCGTCGGGCGTGGGCGTGGGCGTCGGCATCGATCTCAGCGGACCGCAGCCGACCTCGACCATGCTGGAAATCCGTCTGGGCCGCGGCGCCAAGCCCAACCGTGCAGAAGCCTATGACGCGCGCGAAGTGGCCAACGCTCTGGGATGAGCGGGTTAGGAAAACGGAGTTGAAGCTCAGCGACCCCGGGTGAGGGCCCGGTATTCGACCAGCCGTTCCTTGTCGCGGCGGACCTGTTCGCCGACCGTGTTGTCGACGTCCAGCGAGGCGTAGCGGACCCAGCCGTCGACCCCCAGCTTGTCCTTCACCGCCGCCGTCGGCGTTTGCCAGCGGTAGTAGGACAGCCAGGACACCAGAACGGCCAGCGCCAGGCCGGCCAGTTGCAGCACGCGGAAGCCGGCCTCGTTGATCGCGGGGGCGGGCCAGAAGGCGAAGGCGGCGACGCAGACCAGCAGGACGAAGGGGGTGGTGATCCGCCCGACCCAACGCATCCAGTAGCGTTCGCGCCGCACGCGCCACAGCTCCATCTGGGCGAACTTCTCGAGGTACTCCATCCGCGCGCCGATCCACATGGTCAGCCGGGTCAGGAACAGGGCGCGCTCGCCCCAGCCCTTTCCGTCGGTCGAGAACTGGGTCTCGGCCTGGTCCGACATGGCGCGGGCGTTGGTGAACAGGTTCTGGAGCTCGCGCGTGCGCTGAACGACCTCGCGCGACAGCTCATAGGAGTCGTTCTCGAGCCGGAACCGGTATTGGACGAACAGCACGCTGGAGACGCCGAAGAAGACCCCAACCACGATCAGCATGGCCAGGGCCGCCAGACCCAGACCGCCGGGCTGACTTCCGGTCCATTCGGCGAACAGGGTGGGACCCAGGGCGGCCAGAACGGCGAAGGCGATCAGGGAGAGCGCCTGCGACAGGCGCTTGACGATCACATGGGTGCGCAGGGCGTCGAAGACCCTCCGGCCATAGCCATGGATGCGTCCCCTGATGTCGGCGTCGACGGGGAAGCGGTCCTCGATCTGGCGGTTGAACAGGACGTGGAACCGGTCCGGCTTGTTCTCGGTCTCCCAGAACGGAAAGATGTCGAGCGGCTGGTTGAAGTACTCGTCGATATTGGCGGAGATCACCCGGATCGCGGCGGGATCGAGGGTGAAGTAGTCGCTCTCCTGGATGGGCCTGAGGACGCCGTCGTCGGACACGGCGGGACTCGGCGAAGGCGGCGGCGTTGCGGGCGGCGGGGTTCGCGGTGCGGCCGCCGTGTGCGGGATGTCCAGCGACACCGGAGCATGCGCGGGCGGGACATGCGTGGGCGGGGCGACGCCTTCGGGCAGGTGGGGCGGATGATCTTCGTGCGACATGGCGGACGTTCGGCCTTCGGCGGTTCGCCCGACACTATGGCAGATCACGTCGCAGGGCGGCCGACGTTCCCTTGCAACGCGAAGCTGCGCTGCAGGAGACAGCTATCGCCGTTAACCAGACCCGTGGGCAAGTGACGTTTCGTTCAGGCGCGCTTCCGGTGTAAACGCCCGGCGATGACACGATTTCTGCTGGTCGGGCTGGGCGGAGCCCTGGGCTCCATGGCGCGCTATGGCGTCGGACTGGCGGCCGGTCGTCTGGCGCCCGGCAGCGTCTGGCCCTGGGGGACGCTGACGGTCAATGTCGTCGGCGGCCTGATCATGGGTCTGGTCGCGGGATGGCTGGCCCTGCGCGGCGGGGTCCAGCAAGACGGCGTGCGGGTCTTCGCCGCCGTCGGCGTGCTGGGCGGCTTCACCACCTTCTCGGCCTTCTCGCTGGAGACGGCCCTGATGATCGAGCGCCGTCAGTTCGCCATGGCGGCCGGCTATGTCGCCGTATCGGTGGTCGTGGCGATCGCCGCCCTTTTCCTTGGACTGATCATGGCGCGACGCGCGTTTGGAGCGGCATTGTGAGTTACGACCCGAGGGAAGACGCGGCCGAGGCCCCGGCGCCGAAAGGCCCTGTGGGCGCCGCAGAGGCCCAGATCCTGTATGTCGCCGAAGCCGAAGACGGCATCCGGCTGGATCGCTGGTTCCGCCGACGCTGGCCTCACCTGTCGAACATCCAGGTGCAGAAGATGGCGCGGGGCGGCCAGATCCGGGTCGACGGATCGCGCATCAAGCCCGAGGGGCGTCTGACCGCCGGAGCCGCCGTGCGGGTGCCGCCGATCCCCGAACCGATCGTCCGGGCGCCGGGCGAACATATGGCCCTGACGCCCGCCGACATCGCCTTCGCCAAGTCGATGGTGATCTACGAGGACGATCTGGTCATCGCCCTGAACAAGCCGTGGGGGCTGGCCGTACAGGGCGGCACCAAGACCACGCGCCACGTCGACCGTCTGCTGTCGGCCTGGGGCGAGGGGATGGAGCGGCCGCGACTGGTCCACCGTCTGGACCGCGACACCTCGGGCGTCCTGCTGCTGGGCAAGGGGCCGGAAGCGGCCAAACGGCTGGCCGGCGCCTTCGCCCGGCGTCAGGCGAAGAAGACCTACTGGGCCATCGTTCTGGGCATGCCCAAACCCTCCACCGGCCAGATCGACATGGCGCTGAAGAAGTCGGGCATCAACGACTACGAGATCATGCGGCCTGCGGATCCCAAGGAGCAGGGAGCTGAGCCGGCGGAAACGGCGTTTGCGATGATCAGCCACGCGGGACAACGGGCGTCGTGGATGGCGCTGCGGCCGTTCACGGGGCGGACGCACCAGCTGAGGGCGCACATGAAGGCTATGGGGCATCCGATCTTGGGCGATCCCAAGTATGGCGACGAAAAATCGAACGAACTGAGCGGTCCGTTGAAGCTGCAGTTGCACGCGCGGCGGATCGAGCTGGATCATCCGGCCGGCGGCAAGCTGATCGTCGAGGCGCCGATCAGCGCCGAGATGCGCGCAGGCTTCCAGCATTTCGGGTTCGAGGAAGGCGAGGCGGACTCCGATCCCTTCGCGGGGGTCAAGCGCCAGAGATGATCTTGATCCTCCCCAGCAAGCGTAGCGCAGCGGGGGAGGGGGACCGCGAAGCGGTGGAGGGGGCGACCCCGGACACGGTGCTTGCGTTCGCCCCCTCCACCATCCTTCGGATGGTCCCCCTTCCCCGTGAAGAACGGGGGAGGATCAGGTGAGAGGTCATGCGAGGCCGCTGGCCATCTTCGACATCGACGGGACCCTGGTGGACAGCCGGGCCTCGATCTTTCGCGCCGCCACCGAGGCGTCGGTGGCTCTGGGCCTGCCCGAGCCGGCCTATGACCGTGTGCGCCAGATCGTCGGCCTGTCGCTGTCCAACGCCCTGCGGATGCTGGAGCCGACCCTGACGGACGCCGAACTGGCGGACTTCGTCGCGGCTTTCCAGACCAGCTTCCGCCGCATGTACGACGCGGGCCACGAGGAGCCGCTGTATCCCGGGGCGATGGATATGCTTGTGCGGTTGCAGGCCGACGGCTGGCGGCTGTCGCTGGCGACCGGCCAGAACCGGCGCGGCATCTCGCGCAATCTGGCGCGGGCCGGCTGGAGCGACCTGTTCCACTCGAACCATTGCGCCGAGGATGGGCCGGGCAAGCCGGACCCGGCGATGCTGCTGGCCGCCATGACCGCCTGCGAGGGTTCGCCCCGGACGGCGGTGATGATCGGCGACACCGCCCACGATGCGACCATGGCCCGCAACGCCGGGATCGCCGCGATCGGGGTGGGCTGGGGTTTCCATACGGTGGAGGAGCAGGTCGCCGCCGGCGTCCGCCACGTCGCCGTCGATTTCGCGGACCTGGAAGCGGCCCTGAACCGTTTCGCCGCCGATATTTCCCTCGACCTGAAGCCCCCTGTTCTGAAGACCGCCTGAGGCCCCATGAGCCACATCCCGCCGCTGGATCCCAATGTCGCCGCCCGCAAGGGTTTCCGCGAGTCCGAGGAGAGGCTGAAGCGCTTCTGGACCACTGCAGACATCGTCGCGGAAGGCGAAGGCTGGAAGGTCGTTCTGGACGGCCGCGCGCCCAAGACGCCTGCCCATGCCCCCTTCGTCCTGCCGACCGAGGCGGCGGCGCGTCTGGTGGCCGACGAATGGGCGGCCCAGGGCGAGTTCATCGAACCCGGAACCATGCCGGCGACGCGTCTGGCCGCCACCGCCATCGACCGGGTCAGCCAGACCCGCGAGCCCGTCGCCGACGAGATCGCCGCCTACGCCGGCTCGGACGCCCTCTGCTATCTGGCGGAACATCCGAGCGGATTGGTCGCCGAGCAGGCGAAGGCCTGGGGGCCTTGGCGCGAGTGGGCGGCGGCCGAGCTGGGCGTGGTTCTGGAGCCGACCGAGGGCATCGTTCATCGCGAGCAGGATCCGGCATCCATCGCCCGGGTGAAGGCGCTGGCGCTGGAGGCCGACGACTTCGGGCTGACGGCCCTGGCCACAGCCGTGCCGCTGCTGGGCTCCGCCGTGCTGGGTCTGGCGGTGACGCGCGGCGCCCTGACCGGCGAGGCCGCCTTCGCCCTCAGCCGGCTGGACGAGGCGTATCAGGAGCGTCAGTGGGGCGTGGACGCCGACAACGCCGAACGCACCGCCGCCCGACTGGCCGAGATGGTCCTGATCGACCGGTGGTTCCGGGCGCTGGATTAAACTTTCCAATCTGGAAAGTTATAACTTGACGATATGGAAAGTCGCAGTCATTTTCCAGTATGGAAAGTGAGGGATTCAACATGACCGAACCACAGCAGACCCCGGCCGAAGCGCTGGAGGCGATCCGCCAGTCGCGCGCCACGGTGCGCGAGGCCGTGCGCGACCAGAAGGGTGCGGCTCGCTTCGCCCTGATCTATTCCTCGATCGCGGCGGTGATGGTCGGCGGTCAGGTCTTCAGCGCGCCGTTCAATGTCTTCTGTTCCGCGGGCGGGGCGGTCGCCTTCGGCCTTCTGGCCAGAAGCTGGTCGCAGCGGACCGGCGTGTGGATCTCGGGCGTGACGCCGAAGAAGGCCCGCTGGGTCGCCTTCGGGCTCGGCGCCGTCATGCTGGCCCTGATGCTGATCGCGGTCTGGGCCGGTCGGAGCGGACACCTGTGGGCAGGCCTGCCGCTGGCCGCCGCAGGCTTCGGATCGGCCTGGGGCGGGTCCGCGCTCTGGATGAAGGTGTTCCTCGCAGAGACCCGCGACCAGTGAGGGCGCCCGTTTTCGATCCGGTCATCCACGCGCCCGGCCGGCTCCAGATCTGCGCCATCCTGTCGGACGTCGACCAGGCCGAGTTCGCGATGGTTCGGGATGCGATCTCGGTGTCCGACTCGGTCCTGTCCAAACACGTGAAACAGTTGGAGGACGCGGGTTATGTCGCCGTGTCGAAGGCGACGACAGGGGGGCGGCAGCGGACCTGGCTGAAGCTGAGCGTGGCGGGCAGGGCGGCGTTCAGGGCGCATGTCGCGGAACTGACCCGACTGGCCGGAATCGGCTGAAACGGCCGCGTTGGCGGCCAGCCGGTTTTGGCGGTCAATGCGGTGGCGGCGAACCGCCAATCGAACCCGGCAATGACGGCCGTGGCTGCTGATGCAGCAGAAATGACCGCCGATGCCGCCGTGGCGGCTGATGGGGAGTCAGGTCTCGCCGGCTCTGTAGGGCGACAGCTCGGCGGTCATCTCTTCGATGCCGTCCAGCACCCCGGCGCGTTCGCGGACCAGATAGTCGGCGACCGGCGTCCTCAGCGCCGGGTCGGCGATCCAGTGGGCGGAGTAGACGGGGGAGGGCAGGTAGCCGCGGGCGATCTTGTGTTCTCCCTGGGCCCCCGCTTCCACGCGCGACAGCCCGCGCTCGATCGCGAATTCGATGGCCGTGTAGTAGCAGAGCTCGAAATGGAGGAAGGGGACCTCTTCCAGCGCGCCCCACTGACGGCCGTAAAGGGCGTCACGCCCGACGAAGTTCAGGGCGCCGGCGATGGGCGTGCCGTCCCGGAAGGCCATAACCAGGGCGATGCGGTCCGCCATTGTCTCACCGACCATCGAGAAGAAGGCGCGGGTCAGATAGGGGCGGCCCCACTTGCGGCTGCCCGTGTCCATGTAGAAGGCGAAGAAGGCGTCCCAGTGATCCTCGGTGATCTGCGCACCGGTCAGGACGCGGATGTCGAGACCGGCCCGGGCGTCGCGACGCTCCCGGCGGATCGTCTTGCGCCGGTTCGAGGACAGGGCGGCCAGGAAGTCGTCGAAGGTCCGGTAGCCTTCGTTCCTCCAGATGAACTGCATGTCGATGCGGGGCAGCAGACCCGCTTCGGTCATGGCCGACCATTCCGGCCCGGTCGGGAAGTTGACGTGCAGGGACGAGACCCCGGTCTGTTCCGTCAGGCCGAGGGCCCCCTGGATCAGGGCGGCGCGGACCGTGGCGGGGTCCGTGCCGGGGGCGGCGAGGAAACGGGGCCCGGTCGCCGGGGTGAAGGGCACGGCGCCGAGAAGCTTGGGATAGTAGCGCCCGCCAGCCCGTTCGTAGGCGTCGGCCCAGGAATGGTCGAAGACGTATTCGCCCTGGCTGTGGCCTTTGAGATAGAGGGGCATGACGCCGAGCACGGCGTCGGTCTCGTCACGCAGGGTCAGGTGGCGCGGGCACCAGCCCTGACGCGCGGCGGCGCTGCCCGAGGCCTCGCAGGCGTGGAGAAAGTCATAGCTGACGAAGGGATCGCCCGTGGGGGCGGCGCAGGCGTCCCAGGCCTCGCGACCGATGGCCGCGAGGCTGTCGTGGACGTGGATGGCGAAGCCGTCAGACATTCGAACGTCCTTCTCCCCCCGGGGGAGAAGGTGGCTCGCGGAGCGAGACGGATGAGGGGGATGCCGGATACGGGCTGAACGTTGAACGGTGAGCGCGCTGAAACAGCCCCCTCATCCGGCCCTCACGGGCCACCTTCTCCCCCGAGGGGAGAAGGGCTTTGCGCGATAACGTGTCAGCGGACTTCCACGATCGCGTCGACCTCGACGGCGAAGCCCAGCGGCAGCTGGTAGACGCCGACGGCGGAGCGGGCGTGGCGCCCGGCGTCGCCGAAGACCTCGACCATCAGGTCCGAGCAGCCGTTGATGACGGCGGGGACGGCGGTGAAGCCGGGGCCGGCCTGGACGAAGCCGCCCAGTTTGACGACGCGCACGACGCGCTCGAGATCGCCGTCGACGGCGGCGCTGATCTGGGACAGCAGGTTGATCCCGCACAGGCGGGCGCCGGCGTTGGCCTGCTCCGGCGTCACGTCCACGCCGACGGTGCCCTTGATCCCGCCCGAGGCGTCGTTCGACAGCTGGCCCGAAATATGGACCAGGTTGCCGGTCTGGACGAAGGGCACATAGTTGGCCACGGCCCTGGCGGGCTCGGGCAGGCTGATGCCCAGTTCGGCGATGCGGGCGGCGACGGTCATGGGAAGGCTCCGGAAACTGTTGGCCGGGGTTTAGCGCGGCGGATCGGAGGCGTCATCCATTCTGTCCTGTCATCTACACCGCTCACCCCGGCGTTCGCCGGGGTGAGCGGATAGAGAGGGGCTTAAAGGTTCGCACACCGCTGTGTGGCAGGCTGCGGGCATGGAAACGCTGTCCCCCACTCAAGTCGCCGCCTTCAAGGCCGTCCGGGATCGTTTGAGCGCCGAAGAGCGCACCCGGGTCGATATCGCCTCCGTCGAGGCCGTCGATCAGGCGAAGGCCTCCGCCAGCCACTGGAATTTCGACCTGCCGTCCCACGCCGCAGACGTGGCGCTGGGGGATGACGCTACCGACGACATGCGTCGCGCCCTGGTCGCGACCTGGGCGCTGGAGCTGCCGGGCCGGGCGAAGGCTGCGGACCTGCCGCCCGAGGTGATGGAGCTGTATCCCTACTGGCTGGACCGGCTGGCCGAGTTCCTGACCGGCGACGCCGCGGACTATGACCGGGACTACTACGCCAAGGACGTGCGCTTCTCGCTGGCGCTCAGCGTCCCGGGCGCCCTGACCCAGACGATCGACCTGTCCTCGCCGATGGGCCCGGGCCAGGTGGTTCGCAACGGACGCGACGGCTACGGCTGGTCGCAGCTGATCGCCTATGTGAAGGCGCAAGGGTGGCAGAAGCCCTGGCTGGAGGTCCACACCGAAAGCCGCCACACCGCCGACTTCACTGAGGCCGGCTGGGACCGCGCCTGGGCCACGGCCGCCGCCATCTGCAAGCGCCGGCCCGAGCTGGCGGGGATGATCGGATCGAGCTGGTTCTATGATCCGCCGCTGGAGACCATCAGCCCGCGTCTGGCCTATCTGCGCCTGAACCCGCTGAAGGGCGGCGCCTTCATCATCCATCAGGGGCCTGCGCCGATCCATTCGGAGCGGGCGGGCGCCACCTCGCCGACGCGTCGGGCGATGATCGAAAGCGGAGAGTACCTGCCGCGCTCGTGGCTGGTGGCCTGGCCGAAGTCGACGCTGATCCCGTGGGCGGACGCGCGTCAGGACCAGCCGGTGAAGGAAGCGGCCTAGGCCGCCGCCCGCTCCCACGCTGCCGCGACGGGCAGGATTTCCAGATCCGCGGCCTTCGCCAGACGGATCACACGGTCCAGATCGTCGGGCGTGCAGCCATAGGGGGTCGGGCCTTCCATGACGTCGTGGCCATAGGCGATCAGCCAGCCCTTCTCAGAGGCCGTCTTCGACATCAGGGCCTCGAGATCGTAGCCGGGCAGGCGGCGGCTCTCCAGACCGATGGCCTGAAGGTTGGCGCGGTCGGCCTTCCCGGTGTTGACGCCGTCGCGCACGCCGCGGCCGCACAGGAAACGGCTGTCGATCACCGGCTTGGAGCCAAGGGCGCAGTCGCCGAACGGATAGGCGAAGGTGCGCATCACATGGCCGTCCAGCCGCTCCTCGACCCATTGGGCGTTGCGGGCGAGGCTGGCGTCCAGCTCGGCCGGCGACAGGGTCAGGGTCGAGACGTGCTCATAGGTATGGCAACCGACCTCGTGGCCGGCTTCGTACAGGTCCTGCAGATGTTCGGTCCCGAACTGCGGCAGGCCCATGTTGGAGCCGCCGGACAGGCCGCCGCAGACATAGTAGGTCGCCTTGATCCCGTGCTGTTCGAGGATCGGACCGGCCTCGGTCCAGGCCGTGACGGGGATGTCGTCGAAGCTGATGCTGAACACGCCGCGCGACGGGGCGATCCGCACGGGCCGGACGTCGAGGTAGCGGCCGGCGCGACGGCGCATCTTGTCGATGAATTCGGACATGGGGAGAGGGTAGCGACGCGCCGTTAAGGGCGGTTGAACGCGGCTACTTCTTCAGCGCCCGCCCGGCGAACACCGCGTCCTTGCCGAACTTCGCGCGCAGCTTGTCGATGGTGGTCTCGGTCTTCAGGGCGCGGCTTTCGGTGGAGGCGAACAGGCCCGACGGGCCGTCGACGGCGTCCTGGACGTCGGCCATGCCGATGCCGATCAGGCGATAGGGGAGGCCCAGTTCGGGCTTCAGCAGTTCGCGGCCGATGGCGAACAGGGCGCGGGCGGTCTGGATCGGTTCATGGACGGTGTGGCGACGAGTGATGATCCTGAAGTCCGTCCGTCGCAGCTTCAGCACGATGACGCGGCTGGCCACCCCGTCGCGGCGCGCCTTGGACGCGAGCTTCTCGCACAGGGGCCAGAGTTCGGCGTCGAGGTCCTCGGCGGTAGTCAGGTCGACGTTGAAGGTGGTCTCGGCACTCATGCCCTTGCGGTCGTGGTCCGGGCGGACGGGGCGGGCGTCGCGGGCGTGGCTGAGGTCATGGAGGCGCAGACCGGTCTCGCCATAGCGTTTGACCAGATCCTTGACGTCGGCGGCGGCCAGATCGCCGATGGTGTCGAAGCCGTCGCTGCGCAGGGTCTTGCCGAAGACCGGACCGACCCCGGGCAGGGCGGTGACGGGGCGGGGGGCCAGCAGGGCGACGGCGTCCCGCTTGCTGACGACCGAGAAGCCGCGCGGCTTGTCCATCTCGGACGCCATCTTGGCGAGGAAACGGTTGGGGGCCAGGCCGATGGAGACAGTCAGGCCGGTTTCGTCCTCGATCCGCTTCATCAGCCGGATCAGCTGAAGCGCAGGCGGCCCGCCGTTCAGCCGCTCGGTCCCGGCCAGATCGATCCAGGCCTCGTCCAGCGACAGGGTCTGGACCAGGGGCGTCAGCTCGCCGACGAAACCGAAGATGCGCTTCGACTCGAAGACGTATTTGGTGAAGTCCGGCTTGATCACAACTGCCTGGGGGCAGGCCTTCAGGGCCTTGAACATCGGCATTGCGGAATGGACGCCATACTGGCGAGCGACGTAGCAGCAGGTCGAGACGACGCCCCGGACGCCTCCGCCCACGATCACCGGCCTGTCGCGCAGTTCGGGCCGGTCGCGCTTCTCCACCGAGGCGTAGAAGGCGTCGCAGTCCAGGTGGGCGATGGTCAGCTGGTCCAGTTCCGGATCGGCTGTGATGCGTCGCGAGCCGCAGTTCGGGCAGCGGCGATCGGCCGGCGGCTGGGCCCCGGTCCACAGGCAGTCGCGACAGATGGCCGTGATGACCAGACGTGTTCTCCAGAGCCGCAGCCGGCTTCACGTCAACTTAAGACTGGGGCGCCCATATTGCACCCGAAGAAGGCGAGAAGCCTCTGCGCATGTCGCGCCGCATATCGAGGCCAGCAGACCGGGTGATGATGTCCAAGAAAGTCCTCATCGTCGAGGATAACGAGCTGAACATGAAGCTGTTTCATGATCTGCTCGACTCGCAGGGCTACGCCACCCTGCAGACCCGCGAGGGCCTGCAGGCGATGGCCCTGGCGCGTCAGCACATGCCCGACCTGATCCTGATGGACATCCAGCTGCCCGAGATCAGCGGACTGGAAGTCACCAAATGGCTGAAGGACGACGAGGAGCTGGCACACATCCCGGTCATCGCCGTCACCGCCTTCGCCATGAAGGGCGATGAGGAGCGCATCCGCCAGGGCGGGTGCGAGGCCTATATCTCCAAGCCGATCTCGGTGATGCATTTCCTCGAGACCGTGCGAAAGCACCTGGGATAATCGACGATGACCGCACGCATCCTTGTGGTCGACGACGTCGAGGCGAACGTCCGCCTGCTCGAGGCCAAGCTGACGCTGGAATACTATGACGTCCTGACGTGCAGCGACGGCATGACCGCCCTGACGCTGGCGGCGGCGGAACAACCCGACATCATCCTGCTGGACGTCATGATGCCCGGCATGGACGGGTTCGAGACCTGTCGCCGGCTGAAGGCCGATGCAACAACCCGGCACATTCCGGTGGTTCTGGTCACCGCCCTGGACGGACGCGAGGATCGCATCCGGGGGCTGGAGGCCGGGGCCGACGACTTCGTCACCAAGCCGCTGGACGACGTGGTCCTGTTCGCCCGCGTCCGCTCGCTGACCCGGCTGAAGCTGGTCATGGACGAACTGCGCGAGCGTGAGGAGAGCGGCCGTCGTCTGGGCGTCGCCACCGACGGCGCGGGCAGGCTGCGCGGTTCGGGCGGCCGGGTCCTGATCGTCGACGACAACCCGCGTCAGGCCGAGAAGATCGCCGAGGAACTGGGCCGCGAACACCGTCCGACGATCGAGACCGATCCGGCCGCCGCCCTGCTGGCCTCTCGCGGCCCGCTTGATCTCATGATCGTAAACATCGCCGCCGACAGCTTCGACGGCCTGCGGCTGGTGGCCCAGGTACGGTCGGTCGAGACGACGCGTCATCTGCCCATTCTGGCGGTGGTCGATTCCTCCGAGCGCCCCCGACTGGTCAAGGCGTTGGAACTGGGCGTCAACGACATCCTGTCCCGGCCCGTCGATCCCGAGGAACTGGCCGCCCGCGCCCGGACGCAGATCCGGCGCAAACGCTATACCGACTTCCTGCGCGAGAGCCTGGACTACAGCCTCGAGATGGCGGTCACCGACGCCCTGACCGGACTGCATAACCGTCGCTACATGGCCGGGCAGCTGCAGGCCTTCGTCCAGCGCGCCAACCATGGCGGCGATCCGGTCGCGGTGCTGGTGCTGGACATCGACCACTTCAAGGCGGTCAACGACGGCTTCGGCCACGACGCCGGCGACGAGGTGCTGAGCGAGTTCGCCGTGCGTCTGGCGACCAATGTCCGCGCCGTGGACCTGCCGTGCCGTCTGGGCGGCGAGGAGTTCGTGGTGGTGATGCCCGACACCCGTCTGGAAGACGCGCACCGCATCGCCGACCGGATCCGCCGCGACATCGGCTCGGCCCCGTTCCGCGTCATGGGCGGGCAGGAGCATCTGACGATCACCGTCTCGGTCGGCGTCGCCGCCTCCCTGCCGTCCGACACGCCCGAGGCCCTGCTGAAGCGGGCGGACGAGGGCGTCTATGAAGCCAAGGCGGCGGGCCGCAATCAGGTAATCGCCAGAGCGGCCTGACCTCTCCTCCCCATCGCTGCGCGACAGGGAAGACAAATTGAAAACGCCCGGCTGGAGGACCAGCCGGGCGTTTCGATATCAGCGTGTCGGCAGATCTTACTTGATCTTGCCTTCCTTGAATTCGACGTGCTTGCGGACGACGGGGTCGTACTTGTTGACGACCATTTTTTCCGTCTTCGTACGGGCGTTCTTCTTGGTGACGTAGAAGAAGCCGGTGTCGGCGGTCGAGTTCAGGCGGATCTTGATTGAAGCTGGCTTGGCCATCGGAATTACCTTTG
>Ga0247812_10001409_pt1 | contig 13635 bp, 5 predicted proteins | sample UWRJL149409B1_FD_178011 | JGI IMG/M metagenome (GOLD analysis project Ga0247812, IMG submission 178011) | Plant litter microbial communities from Arlington Agricultural Research Station in Wisconsin, United States - UWRJ-L149-409B-1 | ecosystem: Environmental > Terrestrial > Plant litter >...
TTTATTAGAATAAAGGAAACGACAACAAAAAATTCACTAATTTATTGATTGATAGTTTTTTTTTTTTTAAATGGCGTCAATTGTCTTCAATTGACGCCATTTGGCTGTGGTGACCTCTACGGGACAAATTTCTATAAATTTTATGGAAGATTTGAGGAGATTGGCTTACTGGAAGTAGAGGCTGTCTTTCATTGGCTTTATGAATTTGGTTTGGATGTACTGTTGGGGATTGATAGAAAAAAGTCTTTGATTTCTAAAAATGCTTAAATGAATTTAAGCATTTACATTATTTTACATCAGATATAGCATTTGCTAATTTGTGTACATGAAATAAAAGTTTAATTTTACTTTTTAAACCATACACCTTTCTTGCTTGTCATTTTAAAATAATCCTTCCTAATTATTTAGACAACGCGATTAAAGAATGCATTTTAAGTGCTTATTTTTTATTTACATAACTCAAAATTTCATGTATCAATTTGCAAAATATATTTTGATGCTACTTTTGGCATCCTTAAGTTTAGTATCCTGTAAACAAAAACAGGGCGATAAAATAAAAGTAGGATTTTCTCAGGCTATGGCTACCGATGATTGGCGCAAACAAATGAACAGCTCGATAAAAATTGAAGCTTCATTGAGACCTGAAGTTGATTTGACCATTAAAGACGCGAATAACAATATCGAGAAACAAATTGAAGATATTGAAAGATTCATCTCTAATAAGGTAGATATTATTATTGTATCTCCAATTCAGTCTAAACCATTAACGGCAGTTGTCGAAAAATCAATAAAAGCCGGAATCCCGGTTCTTGTTGTAGACCGGAAAATTGAAGGCGAAAATTATACCGCATATCTTGGAGCGGATAATATTGAAATTGGCAGAATTGCTGCCCGATATATTATTTCGCACAGCAAAGGTTCCGGTAAAATTATTGAAATTACCGGAGCAAGTGGCTCATCTCCTGCGTATGAGCGCAAACTTGGATTTGACCAAATCATTAATGAAAATAAGCGTTTCCAAATTGAAAATAATATTCAGGGTGATTGGGAAGGGGAATCTGTTAAAACACCTTTGAAAGCGATTCTGTTACAAAATCCAAATATTGAATTCATTTTTGCCCACAACGACCGCATGGCTTTAAGTGCGTGGGAAACTGCTAAAACTGTTGGATTAGAAAAGAAAATTAAATTTATCGGAGTTGATGGACTCAATACTGTCAATGGTGGAATAGAATTGGTGAAAAGCGGTGTTTTAGATGGAACCATTTTGTATCCGACAGGAGGAAACGAAGCGTTGAAACTGGCTCTTAAAATGTATAATAAGGAGCCGATTTCTAAAAATAATATTCTGAATACTATAGTTATAGACAAAAATAATGCTGAAATTATCGAAAATCAAATGGATAAGGTCGACCAGCAGCAAGCGGTCATTGAGTCACAGCAAGGGGCGATAAGTGTACAGGAAAGAGAATATGCTTCGCAGAACAATCTGGTAAGACTGCTAAGTTTTTTCCTGGTGATTATTTTAAGTTTGACGATTTACAGTATTTATTCGACTATTTCTATTTCAAGAAAGAAAAAGCAACTCGAAAGAATTAATCAGACCGTAATTGATCAGAATAATGAAATTCAGGAAATGGCAAAAATTGCAGAAAGAAGCAACGAAGCGAAACTGAATTTCTTTACCGGACTTTCGCATGAATTTAAAACGCCTATAACTTTGATTATGAGTTATGTGGAGTCCTTAATTGAAAATGAAAAAATTAAAGGAACCTCGCTTATTGACGAAGTGAAATTGATTCATAAAAATTCGAATCGATTACTCAGGTTAATAAATCAATTGTTGGATTTTAGAAAGATTGAAGAACAAAAATTCACTTTGAGAGCTTCTAATACTAAGATTTATGATTTTACTAATGAAGTAATGACCAATTTCAAGGGCGAAGCTGCCCGTAGAAATATCGATTTTCAGCTTACTTGCAAAAACAAAAATCTGGAATTGTTTATAGATCGGGGATTGATGGATAAGGTGTATTTCAATTTGCTTTCCAATGCTTTTAAATTTACACCGGATAATGGGAAAATCACGATTGCAATTATCGAAAATCAGGACAATACGGTAAAAATTAGTTTTAAAGATTCGGGAATCGGCATACCTGAAAATGAATTATCTAACGTTTTTAATCCGTTTTTCAGAGCATCAAACAATAATAAAAACAGTTCAGGAATTGGGCTGCATCTTTCCAAAGAATTTGTGCTGCTGCACCGTGGAACGATCGAATTAAAATCAAAACAGGGAAGTGAATTTGTAATTACATTATTAAAAGGAAGTAGTCATTTACAGCCTTCTGAAATGATTAATAAAGCCGAAAATCTAAGTATAACTCCTAATTTAATTACGGATAATTTAGATATAGAAACCGATTTAAAGGATGCAAATGTAATTGCTGAATCAGAGAAACATACTCTTTTAATTATAGAAGATAATGTCGATTTGGTTACCTTTTTAAAAGCAAAATTAGCAAACGAATATGTAGTCCATACTTCAGACGGAAGCGATGCTATTGAAAAAGCAATGGAAATTGTTCCGGATATTATTATCTGTGATATTAATTTGGTAGACAAAGACGGTTACGAAATTAGTAAAGAATTGAAAAAGGATTTAAGATCCTCTCATATTCCAATTATTATTTTAACGGCACAAAGTAACAAAGAATCTGTTTTAAAAGGATTGCAGAGCGGTGTTGACCAATATCTTACAAAACCCTTCAGTCTTTCAATTTTAAAACAGTCTATTTCAGGTTTGCTTTTCAACAGAGAAAAACTTCGATATTATTATACTAATAATATTTATCGTGTTGAGCCTGAATCTAAATTTGGCAATCAGGAACAGTCTTTTATTACTAAAATGAATGATATTATTAAGAAGAATGTCGATAATCCTAAATTCTCCGTAGAAGATTTAGCAGATAGACTTGGCGTTTCAAGAGTTCAGCTATATCGCAAGGTAAAAGCTATTATCGGAATTAATATCAGCGATCACATTAATAATGTAAAATTAGAGAAAGCAGCAGAGCTTTTAAAATCCAATAACATGAATATTTCTGAAATTGCGTACTCACTTGGATTCTCTTCTCCAAACTATTTTTCTACAGCTTTTAAGAATAAATTTGGAATTTCACCAAAGGAATACAAATCCTCCAATTAATATTGGTTTAAAACTGATACAATTCGTGTATCAATTTTAAACTTAATGTAACAAAATCAAAACTACACGGTTTTCGTAAATAAATTTTAAATCACGTAAAGCCCTGTGAATAAAGTATTTATGGTTTATGTGTCAAACTAGCAATAATTATAGAATTAAATTGTAACATCATTAAAAATAAGTTGTTTTTTTTGCGGATATCTTAGCGACAAGTTTTTAATACATCTACAATGAATAAGATATTGATTTGGTCTGTTACTGCTGCACTGGCAGGTTTTCTATTCGGTTTTGATACCGTAGTTATTTCTGGAGCTGATAAACAATTACAGCTTCTTTGGCATTCTTCTGATGCTTTTCATGGATCTGTTGTTATGGCAATGGCACTTTGGGGAACAGTTGTAGGTGCTATTTTCGGCGGAATTCCAACTAATAAGATTGGTCGTAAAAAAACACTATTCTGGATCGGGATTTTATATTTCATTTCAGCTGTAGGAGCTGCTTTTGCAAATGATCCATTTGTATTTGCTGCTTTCCGATTTATTGGAGGTTTAGGAGTTGGTGCTTCTACTATTGCTGCTCCGGCCTATGTTTCTGAAATTGCTCCTGCTGACAAACGCGGACGATTAGTAGCCTTGTACCAGTTTAATATTGTACTGGGAATCTTAATTGCCTTTATATCGAATTATTTCTTAAAAGATATTGGCGAGAATGCCTGGCGTTGGATGGTTGGAGTTCAGGCAATCCCATCTTTTATTTATATTCTTTTTATACTTACAATTCCGGAAAGTCCAAGATGGTTATTGTCTAAAAACCGTGATGAAGAAGCGCGTAAAGTGCTTTTCAAAATTGATCCGACTGCAAATCTTGAAGATATAATGGATGATTCAAGAAAAAACGGTGTTACGAAACACGAAAATATCTTCATGAAAAAATACCGTTTTCCGTTGATACTGGCTTTTCTTATTGCATTTTTCAATCAGTTTTCGGGAATCAATGCCTTTTTATATTACGCGCCAAGAATTTTTGAAGAAGCAGGTTTAGGACAAAATACCGCTTTGTTAAGTAGTATCGGAATCGGAATTACGAATCTTATCTTTACTTTAATCGGAGTAGCATTAATTGACAAATTAGGAAGAAAGTTATTAATGTACATTGGTTCTATTGGATATATTATTTCTTTAGGATTGGTCTCTGCTGCATTTTATTTCAATTGGGGAGGATTATCAGTTCCTATTTTCCTTTTCTTATTTATCGCTTCTCACGCCATTGGCCAGGGAGCTGTTATCTGGGTTTTTATCTCAGAAATTTTCCCAAATCACATTCGTGCCTCGGGTCAGGCTTTTGGAAGTTCAGTACACTGGGTTTTGGCCGCGATTATTCCATCTTTAATTCCGATGCTTTTTTCAGAAATAGGTCCTGAAGTCGTATTCTTAATTTTTACATTAATGATGGTGCTGCAGTTACTGTTTGTAATTTTTATAATGCCGGAAACCAAAGGAATATCATTAGAAGTTTTAAGTGAAAATCTAACTAAAAAAAATATCAAAAACCATGAAATCAATGAAACATCTACCGCTGGCATTTTATAGTGCACTAGTACTATCGATAGGAGGCTGTAAACCATTTTCGGCAGTTGCACAAAATACTGCTGTTTCAGTTTCAACTTCTTCGGAAGAACAAATGTACCGACCTAATTTTCATTTTACACCAAAAAAAGGCTGGATGAATGATCCTAACGGAATGTTTTATGCCAACGGACTTTATCATTTGTCTTATCAACATTATCCTGACGGAAATAAATGGGGTCCAATGCACTGGGGACATGCAGTAAGTAAAGATTTAATTAAATGGGAAGAACAGCCAATTGCGCTTTATCCGGACAACGATAAATATATTTTTTCAGGGAGCGCAGTTGTAGATACAGACAACACTTCAGGTTTAGGTAACGGTAAAACGGCTCCAATTGTAGCGATTTATACGCTGCACGATATGACAAAAGAAAAAGAAAACAAAATTGATGTTGAGCAACAGGATATTGCGTATTCCAACGATAACGGTTTTACATGGCAGAAATTTGAGGAAGGAAATCCTGTCATAAAAAATCCTGGTATTCGTGATTTTCGTGACCCGAAAATGACTTGGAATGAAACTCACAAACAATGGATATTGGTTTTGGCAGCGCAGGACAGAGCTCAGTTTTACAAATCAAAAGATCTTAAAAACTGGGAATATTTATCTGATTTCGGAAAAAATATCGGAGCTCACGGAGGCGTTTGGGAATGTCCGGATTTCTTTGAAATAAAAGTAAAAGGCACCAATGAAACCAAATGGGTGTTAATTCAGAGTTTAAATCCGGGTGGAGCAAATGGAGGTTCTGGCACGCAGTATTTTATTGGGGATTTTGATGGAAAGACTTTTAAATTAGATTCCAATTTTGCCAAAAGAGTAGAAAATGAAAAGGCCGTTTGGATTGATTACGGAAAAGATAATTATGCCGGCGTAACCTGGAATAATGTTCCAAGTGCTGACGGGCGAAGATTATTTATAGGCTGGATGTCCAATTGGGATTACGCGCAAGATGTACCTACAAGTACATGGAGAAGTGCTACTACAATTGCTCGAGAAATTCAGTTAATCAAAAAAGGAAATAAGTATAGCCTTGTTAGTAATCCTATAAAAGAAATCAATAAATATGTTTCTAAAACAATCAAAGGGAAAAACCTTAAAGGAAAAGGAATGCTTTCAATTTTAGAACCAGGGAAAATTGATTTAACCCAGGCCATTGTCAATTTTAATTTAAAAAACTTAAAACAGGATACTTATTCGATTATGCTTTCAAACGCTGCCGGAGAATCCTTGACTTTCGGATTAAATAATTCAGACCATTATTTATTTCTGGATCGTTCGAAGGCAGGAAAAAACGATTTCTCAGACAAATTCGCTTCCACAATTACAAAAGCGGCTTTAGAGGGAAGTCAAAAAGTAGGTGTTTTTAAAATCATTTTGGACAAAACCTCTATCGAACTATTTTACAACAATGGCGAAAAAGTCATTACCGAAATCTTTTTCACAAATCAGCCATTTACAGCACTTTCAGTGTCCTCAAAAGAAGGAGTTGAATTAAGCAACCTCGTAATTAACCAATTAAAAATAAACTAACTAAAAACCACTAACCTCATGAAAAACAAAATTTTTTATTTTCTATTTTTCTTCTTTCCAATGCTGATTATGACAGCACAGGAAAGCGGAATTAAAGGAACGGTCATATCGTCCGATGACGGAATGCCGCTACCGGGAGCAACTATAATTATTTCAGGTACAAATACCAGTACCGTTACCGATTTTGATGGAAATTTTTCTTTCGGAAATATTAATTCAGATGCTGTAATTGTTGTTTCTTTTATCGGATACGCACCACAATCTATTTCAGTAAAAGGACAAAAAACACTTAATGTAATTTTAAAAGTAGACAACAATCAACTAAATGAAGTTGTTGTTACCGGATATTCAAAACAAAAGAAAACAGATATTACGGGAGCGGTTGCTGTTGTAAACATGAAGGAAGTCATGAAACAACCGGAACCAAACCCAATTAAAGCGCTACAAGGAAGATTAGCGGGGGTGAAAGTTACTTCTGATGGATCGCCGAGTGGAGGAAATACAAAAGTTGTAATTCGTGGTGTAGGAACTTTAAACAACACTGATCCTCTTTATGTAATTGACGGAATGCCGACTAAATCAGGAATGCATGAATTAAACCCGAATGATATTGAAACTATTCAGGTTTTAAAAGATGCTTCTTCGGCAAGTATTTATGGTTCTCGCGCTTCAAACGGAGTAATTATCATCACTACCAAAAAGGGGAAAGAAGGCAAAATGAGAATCAATTTCAGCACGTATACTTCTATTTCTGATTATTCCAGAAAACTTGAAGTGCTGAATGCAAATCAATTTGGTCAGGCTTTATGGCAGGCGAATATCAACGATGGACTTAATCCTAACAACAATAACCTGCGTTACCAATTTGACTGGTCGGTGAACAGTAATAAACCACAGTTAAATAAAGTTTTGGTTCCTGAATATTTAGATGCAGATCAAACTCTGAAAGCATCCAATACAGATTGGTACGATGCAATTTCACAAACGGGAATTGCTGAATCTTATGATTTATCCGTTTCAAATGCATCAGAGAGAGGGAACTATGTTTTTTCTTTGGGATATTATGGAAGTGAAGGTGTTGTGAAAACAACCGACTTTGAAAGAATCTCTGCCAGAATGAATGGCTCTTATAAATATTTTGATGGTAAATTGGTGATTGGTGAAAATTTCAGTTTCAATCGTACCAATGAAGTTACTGATCCGGGAGTTTTAGATCCGGCTTTACGTGCATTGCCAATTATTCCGGTACGTACTGTTGACGGAAAAGGCTGGGGAGGACCTGTTGGCGGAATGAATGACAGACAAAATCCGGTTCGCCTTTTAGAATATAACAAAGACAATAACTATGATTATTTACGTCTTTTTGGAAATATGTATGCTGATTTAGAGATTATCAAAAATCTTCATATCAAGAGTAGTTTTGGTATTGATTACGGGTCTTATAAAAAGCGCACTTTGCAAAGAAGTTACCAATCTGGTTATTTGCAAAATGATCAGACATCAGTTACAATTGATCAATCGGTGAGCGATAAATGGACATGGACCAATACTGCTATTTATAGTTTGAATTTCGGAAAAAGCAATTTGAATTTAATGGCAGGAACCGAGATGTATAAAGATATTTTTGACACGACAACTTTACGTAAAAATGACTTTTTGATTGAAACACCAGATTATATGTATCCTGATGCAGGAACAGGAGAATCGTTTACAAGCGGAACTTCAACGGTATATTCTTTGCTTTCTTATTTTGGAAAAGCGGACTACGAGTTTGATAACCGTTATTTGGTTTCCGCTACAATTCGTCGTGATGGCTCGTCTCGTTTTGGTAAAAACAATCAATTCGGAACTTTCCCGGCAGTTTCTGCAGGATGGAGAATCAGCAATGAAAATTTTATCAAAAATAATGCACCTGTATTTTCAGATTTAAAATTACGTGCTGGTTGGGGACAAACCGGAAATCAGGAAATCAGTAATACAGCTGTTTACAGTTTGTATTTGGCGAGTTACGCAGGAGGAAGTCCAACTTGGGCAACCTCTTTCGGAACAGCTTATGACATTGCAGGAAACGGAAACGGACTTCTTCCTTCTGGTTTTATTGCAACACAATCTGGAAATGATGATTTAAAGTGGGAGACGACTACACAAACCAACATTGGTTTAGATTTCGGATTGTTCAAACAAAAATTAAGCGGTTCTGTTGATTACTATATCAAGAAAACCGAAGACATTCTGGTTTTGCCGCCTTATTTAGGAGTAATTGGCGAAGGTGGAAATCGTTGGGTAAATGGAGCATCAATGGAAAACGAAGGATGGGAAGTTACCTTAGGATATCACGATGAAACGTCATTTGGATTGAAATATGATATCTCCGGGAATATTTCTGCAAACAAAAATAAGATCACACAACTGCCTGATGAAGTTAGAAATAATTATGGAGGAGACGGGTTAAATGATAATATTTTAGGCCGACCAATTAACTCTATGTATGGTTATGTTACAGACGGACTGTTTAAAAGTCAGAACGAAGTTGATAACTCGGCGCTTCAGGAAGGAAAAGGCCTCGGAAGAATTCGTTACAAAGATTTAAACGGAGACGGGACTATAACAGACAAAGATCGTACCTGGATAGGAAATCCAAATCCGGGATTAACATATGGATTTAATTTAGGGTTAGGATATAAAAACTGGGATTTCACCACTTTCTGGGAAGGAGCAAGTGATGTTGATGTTATTAATAATACAAAATTTCAAACTGATTTCTGGAGCGTTGACGACGTAGGTTCCAATAAAGGAACACGTTTGCTAAATGCCTGGTCTTTGGATAATCCAAACTCTACTATTCCGGCCTTAACAACGGTGGATAGGAATGCAGAATCAAGATTCTCCACTTATTACGTAGAAAATGGAAATTATCTCAAACTGCGTGTTTTGCAATTTGGATACAGTCTGCCAAAGGATTTATTGAAAAAAATGAATTTTGAGAGCTTTAGATTTTACATCAGCGGACAAAATTTATTGATCATTGACGCTAAGAACTTCACAGGTGTTGATCCTGAAAATGCAGGATTTGGATATCCGCAGCCAACAACATTTACGGCTGGTCTTAATTTTACGCTATAATAAAAGATTAAATCAAAAAACATGAAAAAAATACTATATATAACAGGGTTTTTAGTGCTGGGAATATTTGCTTCCTGCTCAGATTTTCTGGAAAATGATCCTCGTGGTGTGTTATCTGAAGAAGATATTGTAACGCCTCAGTCGGTAGAAGGATTTATGAATGCAGCTTATGCGCAGTTAGGAAATGATCATTACGATTCGCCATATAGTTTATGGCCATTTGGAAATGTACGTTCTGATGATGCTTACAAAGGAGGAAGCGGTACGAATGATATTCAGGATTTTCACTTTTTTGAAGTTTCAAATAATATCAGACCGGATTTTGGCGAATTGGATAATTTCTGGTACATAAGTTATGTTGGGGTTTCCAGAGCAAATAAAGCTTTGAAAGCATTAGAACAAATTTCTGAAGCCGATTATCCACTAAAGAAAACACGTATGGCGGAGATGCGTTTTTTAAGAGGACATTTTTATTTTATGCTGAAAATTATGTTCCGAAATGTTCCTTATATCACAGAAGATATTCCGGTTGAAGATTATAAAACGATTTCAAACAAAGCACTGTCAAACGAAGAACTTTGGAATAAAATTGCTGAAGATTTTCAGACTGCCGCTGACGGTTTGCCGGAAACGCAGCCACAAGTAGGGCGTGCTACTAAAAAAGCAGCTTATGCTTATCTGGCAAAAACCCGTTTGTATCAGGCATATACACAAGATGAAACTTATAAAGTTACAGGAACCAATGCACAGCATTTACAGGAAGTAATTGCGGCAACAGACAACGTAATAGGGAAAGCTACTTTAGAACCTGATTTTGCAAATAACTTTTTACCGGGAACTTATGAAAACGGAGCAGAATCGATTTTCTCAATTCAGTTTTCAGACAATGATGGAACTTTATACGGAAGATTAAATTTTTCAGATGTGCTTTCAACTCCTCAAGGATTAGGATGCTGTGATTTTCATAAACCAAGTCAAAATTTAGTAAATGCATTTAAAACAGGCGCAAATGGTTTGCCTGAATTTGACACCTATAACAATCAGGATTTTGATTATAAAAATATCGATGCGAATACAGTTGATCCAAGATTGTATCATACCGTTGCTATGCCTGGTTTACCTTACAAGTATGATCCTGAATTTCTATATGTTGAAGCATGGGTAAGATCTCCTGGCACGTATGGATATTTTGCTTCCTTAAAAGAAAACGTAGCGCCAAGCTGTAGCTGTGTCGTGAACATTGATCCATTTTACGGGAATTCGAAAAACAGAATCCAGATTCGTTATGCTGATGTCATTTTAATGCGTGCCGAAGCTTTGATTGAATTAGGAAGACAAGCAGAAGCTTTACCATTAATCAATCAAATTAGAGAAAGAGCTGCTCAAAGTACTGGAAGACTTCCGTATGCGAAAAACTTTAAAATCAATACTTATGTTGACGGAGTTAATTGCAACTGGACACAGGATTTTGCACGTAAAGCTATGCGTTTCGAACGTCGTTTAGAATTGGCTATGGAAGGAAGCCGTTTCTTTGATTTGGTTCGTTGGGGAGTGACAGATCAGGTATTGAATGATTTTTATGCAGGCGAAAAAACAAAACGTACTTATTATCAGGATGCCTTTTTTGATGAAGGTAAAGAAGAGTATTGCCCAATTCCTTTGAAACAAATTAATTTCAGTCAGGGATTGTACAAACAAAATCCAGGTTATTAATCTATTAAAGATCATTAGTATGAAAAAACATATAAATAAATATTGGACCAAAGTGTCTGTGATATTGTCATTACTTTTTATGATTACTGCCTGCGAAAACAGTTTTGAGAGTGGCGGTTTTGAGGTCAATTCACCTTCTAACGTTACTTCTTTTAAAATAAATGGAGTGGCAGGGGTACTTGATCAGAAAACAGGAAATATTAATGTTACTATGCCTTACGGATCTGACATTACAGCCGTAAAACCTGAGATGATTCTAGAGGACGGAGCAACATCAAATCTTGATGTAACATCGCCAATCAACTTCACAAATCCGGTAAAGTTCAGAGTAGTAAATGGTAATTTGTTTAAAGACTATACCGTAACGACGGTAGTTTTAAGTCCAATTAAAAGTTTTACTATTAATGGAGTTCCAGCAACTGTAAATGATATTAACAAAACCATTAGTATGACCCTGCCCGAAGGCACTAATTTAACGGCTTTAAAACCGGTTATCGAATTGACAGAAGGAGTTTCAATTTCACCTGCATCCGGAGCTACGATTGATTTTACAAATGCTGTAACTTTCGTAATAACTTCTAAAGGAAAAAGTGTGAACTATACCGCTAATGTCGGTGTACCGGTAACTGGATTAGTAGTTGCCTTTTTAGGAACCGCTGCAACCAGAGCTGAAATTACAAATATGGATGAGCTTACAGCTGTTAATTGGTTCTTTTCAACTTTTAGCGGAGCGAAATACATTTCATTTACCAGTGTTGAAAACGGTGCAGATTTAAACGATGTTGATGTAATCTGGTGGCATTTTGATTCTGCTGCCAATTTACCGGCTATTGCCTACAAACCTGCTGTCACTACAGCTTTAAAGAATTTCAGAGCTAACGGTGGGAATTTACTTCTGACGTCTTTTGCCTCTCAATATGTAGATGCTTTAGGAATTGTTCCTTCAGGAAAAGGACCAAATAATGTTTTTGGAGATTTTCCACCAAACGGATTTGTAGATGTAAACTCTTGGGGAATGTCGTTTAAAGGGCATGAAAATCATCCAGTCTTTGAAGGTTTAACCACTTATGAAGCAGGGAAAGCAAATCTGCTACAAGGCGGAACTTTCAGATTAAACCATACCGCATGGTGGTTTGTACCGGAATGGGGAGGTTATGGTAATGGTGAAGGCTGGAGAAACCAAACAGGTGGAACCAATTTAGCCAGCGAAGCTTGGGATGATAATCTTGACGGAAGAGTAACCATTGCAGAATTTCCAAACAGCGCAACCAATAAAAATGTGGTAGTGATTTCGATGGGAGCTTACGATTGGTATAACGAAACCAACAGCAGCGGTGTGCCAAGTCAGGCCAATGGATTTATCAATAACATCAAGCTCTTGACACAAAACAGTATCAATTATTTGGCTAAAAAATAATTATCTTGAAATCAACAAAAATGAAATATAGAAATATAATAACAATCGCTTCCATTTTCTTTTCGCTTGTTTCCTGTAGTCAGGACGACACGTATGTTGGAGGTTCTATTTCAGGAGGAAATTCTGAGATAACAAGCATTTTTCCTGTTCCGCCCTCGCAGTGGATGGGGGCAAATGATCCTTATTACAGTGCAGGATACACAGGAGATATTATGCCTTTTTTCGATAGCGGAAAATTCCATATTTATTTTCTTCATGATGCTCAGAACAAACCTGCAGGAAAAGGTTTTCATGATATCCATGAATATTTAAGTACCGATTTGGCTCATTTTACCTACGAAGGACAAATGATTCCATACGGAAAAACTGCAGATCCTGATTTTGCCATAGGCACAGGATCTGTTATAAAAGCGGGTAATCTTTATTACTTTTATTACACCGGACACAATGAAACACCGGCTTTTGTGCAATCAAATGCCAGAGAAAGTGTAATGTGCGCCACAAGTTCTGATTTAAAAAACTGGACAAAAGTCTCTTCATTTAAAATCACCGCACCGGCAGGGTACTATAATTATGATTTCAGAGACCCACATGTATTTTATAACGAGGAACTAAAAAAGTATTCAATGCTGGTAAGTACACAAACTGAACCAGGAAGAAAAGCTGTTTTGCTGCATTTTACAAGTGCTGATCCGGCTTCGGGAAAATGGGATGTTCAAACGCCAATTTACACCACAACTCCACAAGATAATTATTTAATGATGGAATGTGCAGATATCTTTAAAATGGGGAATTATTGGTATTTGATTTTCTCTGAAAACTGGAGTGCTGATAAAGGAACGCATTACAGAATGGCAAATTCTATTAACGGTCCGTGGATTAAACCGCAAAATGATAAGGTTGATGGTGAGTACTTTTATGCCGGTAAAACTGCTTCTGACGGAAACAAAAGATATGTATTTGGTTGGAATGCGAGAAAAACACCTGAAAATGATCTTGGAAATAAAGATTGGGC
>Ga0247812_10001411_pt1 | contig 13631 bp, 9 predicted proteins | sample UWRJL149409B1_FD_178011 | JGI IMG/M metagenome (GOLD analysis project Ga0247812, IMG submission 178011) | Plant litter microbial communities from Arlington Agricultural Research Station in Wisconsin, United States - UWRJ-L149-409B-1 | ecosystem: Environmental > Terrestrial > Plant litter >...
CGCCTTTCGTCCTTACCACTACATTAATGCCATTGCTGAAAAATACAGCCAAGTCTTTTCCAGGAGTACGAGTTGTCTCTGTGAGTACACACAAAAAAAGAAAAGATAAATTCATAATGAGCTTAGGAATTAATAAGTCTTAGGTATCGTCAAGAGTGCATTCACTCCTGCCACCCAACTTCAAATTCGATTTTAACGCAGAGCTAGAAAGCACAGAGCTTGGGCCTCCCAGTCTGACTAGATACGGTATGCAATCTGCTTCCAGCTTAAATTGGATGCTCTTACTCATACATTTTGTAATAGCCATGTCCAAATTGGCAAATCTGCTCTTTGCAAAACAACTTCAGAAGGTCTTTGACGCCGAAGGAGTCCAAGCCATTAGCATTTCTCTAAACCCAGGTGATGTGAGAACTAGTAAGTAGAATGGAAGCCGGGCCCTTTTGAGAACTTTCTGACAATCTTACTTAGCTGGTTCCAAAGCTTGGATCGGTGTGGAAAACCAACACCTGCTCGATGATGTATTCTCGCCACTTGAGGGTGCATTAACATCTCTCTTTGCTGCTACAAGCCCAAAGATCTGGATATCAAAAGAACGCTATGGTGGAGCATACCTGGTTCCTTTTGGTAAAATCGAGGCACCAGACGCAAATGGTCAAAGCTCCGAACTTGCAGAGGAGCTGTGGAAAGCCAGCGAACAAGTGTCGAGATCCGTCCTTGGGCAGTAGCTGTACGCAATGACATGGTGTGGATAAAATCGGAAGTGCGGAAATAACGGAAGAAGAGGAAATGTGACATATGTAGTTTGAATCCTAGTAGGCTGCGCTGACTTTGAAACTCTTTATTCATTTGTCAATTCACATCTTGAACTTGTGACACCATAACGCTAGCCTCTCCAATGTTGAGTAATGGCCATACTCTGGTTACATTCAGAGCACATTCGGAGTCTTCCGCTTGAAACACCCAGAAAGCGCACCACAGCAACAAGAGTAATCAAGCAAGGTACTTATCTTGCTCACTACCTTGAATTATCGTTACCTAGAGTTGAGTCAGTCGTATTGCACTGGATACAATTAGCTGTTACCTCCCGAGCCCCCATAGTTCTCTAGTGTGGCGGAAAGCGAGGCGTATTCGTAAGTCGAAAGGCTGAGCTGCCAAGAATCTTGTCCTTAGGCACAACTTCCGGTATCGATTAGATACAGAAACGTTGTTGACCCTCGCCCTAGAACGGATCACTGTCACTTGCTCTCTTGATGGGATCTGGTGTTTGAATTATTCCTCTATATTTCCTTTCTGCGAATCTCCCCAAGTAATAAAGGCTTCAGGGAACCAAATTTGAACTCGGCGCATTGAAACCAGCCCAAGGGGGCCCGCACATCGAAATGGTAGGATACTGAACACTTACTTACATACCTTTTTGCAACTAGCTAACATGTTATTCTTCTCAGGGTATCACTACTCGCCGTAATAAGGGGGATAAGGGAGCGGGCAATGCACAAGCTGGCAAAAGTGGAAACAGCAAACCGAATATTAAGAAAGCCACGTTCGACACAACGAAGAAGAAGGAAGTTGGAGTTTCCGATCTCACCTTGATCAGCAAAGTCTCAAACGAAGCCATCAATGAGAATTTAAAGAAGCGGTTTGAGAATGGAGAAATATACGTGAGCGCACCGCACTTCCATACTTGGACATAGCGTTTGGATGGAAGGGCTGACTATTGTGCAAAGACATACATCGGACATGTGCTGGTCTCTGTTAATCCCTTCAGAGACTGTATGTATTCCCAGTCTCGTTTTTATATGTTTTACTGACCTGTCATAGTGGGAATATACACGGATACGGTACTGGATAGCTATAAAGGCAAAAACAGGTTAGAGGTTGGCTAGATCCCATCATGTTTGAGTAATTGCGTACTGATATACTCCAGATGCCCCCTCATGTGTTTGCTATCGCCGAATCTGCATATTACAATATGAAAGCATACAAGGACAATCAATGCGTGATTATATCGGGGGAATCAGGTGCTGGGAAGACTGAGGCTGCGAAACGTATCATGCAGTATATTGCGAACGTCTCAGGTGGTAGCAATAACTCGATTCAGGAAGTCAAAGATATGGTGCTTGCCACAAATCCTTTGCTAGAGTCCTTCGGAAATGCGAAAACACTCAGAAACAACAATTCGTCTCGATTTGGAAAATATCTACAATTGCAGTTCAATGCTCAAGGAGAGCCAGTGGGTGCTGATATTACTAATTATCTGCTGGAAAAAACAAGAGTTGTGAGCCAAATTAAGGACGAGCGCAACTTCCATATTTTCTACCAGTTCACGAAAGGTGCTTCGAACGAGTATCGGCAGAATTACGGTGTGCAAAAGCCTGAGACATATTCTTATACGAGCAAATCAAAATGCTTTGACGTGGATGGTATAGACGACCTGGCCGAATACAAAGATACTCTGAATGCCATGAAGATCATTGGACTTTCCCAAGCCGAGCAGGACGAGATCTTTCGGATGTTGGCCGCTGTTTTGTGGGCAGGAAATATAAACTTTGTTGAGGACAAGGACGGTTACGCCGCAATTCAGGATCAATCTGTGGTGGACTTTTTGGCATATCTCCTAGAAGTTGAGCCAGCCCAAGTCATCCAGGCAATAACAATTCGAATTCTTACTCCTCGGCATGGAGAAGTCATTGAATCTCCAGCAAATCCCTCACAAGCTATTGCCACTCGAGATGCTTTGGCCAAGGCCATATACAACAATCTCTTTGACTGGATTGTAGAGCGGGTTAACGTATCGTTAAAGGCCCGTGGCATAACTGCAAATTCTATTGGTATTCTAGATATCTACGGCTTTGAGATTTTCGAGAAGAACAGTTTTGAGCAACTTTGTATTAACTATGTTAACGAGAAGTTGCAACAAATCTTCATTCAGTTGACGCTGAAAACAGAGCAAGAAGAGTATGCCAGGGAGCAGATTCAGTGGACACCGATCAAATATTTTGACAACAAAATTGTTTGTGATTTAATAGAGCAAGTAAGGCCTGTGGGCATCTTTTCTGCACTGAAAGATGCCACCAAAACTGCGCATGCTGATCCAGCAGCTTGCGATCGTACCTTTATGCAAACCATAAGTTCTATGTCTAATGCTCACTTAACGCCACGGCAGGGCAATTTCATCATCAAGCACTATGCTGGCGATGTGAGTTATACCGTTGATGGAATCACGGACAAAAATAAGGATCAACTTTTGAAAGGCCTGCTTAACCTCTTCGGACAAAGCTCTAATGGATTTGTCCATGCTCTATTTCCACACGAAGTTGATCAAGACAATCGAAAAGCACCCCCGTCCGCTGGAGATAAGATCAAGGCCTCTGCAAATGATCTAGTCTCGACCCTGATGAAAGCCGAGCCATCCTACATTCGAACAATCAAGCCCAATGAAAACAAATCCGCAACTGAGTACAATGTCCCTAATGTCATGCATCAAATTAAGTATCTTGGTCTACAAGAAAACGTCAGGATTCGGAGAGCCGGTTTTGCTTATCGTCAAACCTTTGATAAATTTGTCGAGCGGTTCTACCTTCTTTCCCCACAAACTTCATATGCTGGTGACTACACATGGACCGGGGATGCAAAGTCAGGTGCAAGGCAGATTATGAAAGATACGAGCATTCCCGCTGAAGAATTCCAGATGGGTGTGACGAAAGCATTCATTAAAGCTCCAGAAACGTTATTTGCATTGGAACATATGCGAGATCGATATTGGCATAATATGGCAATTCGGATCCAGCGTGTTTGGCGTGCGTTCTTGCGTATCCGAATTGAGGCTGCGACTAGAATACAGAGAGTCTGGAGGAAAAAGAGGATTGGCGCAGAGTTTCTTGTATTGCGGGAACGTGGCCACAAAGTTCTCCAAGGCCGGAAGGAGAGACGAAGGTTTAGTCTCTTGGGCTCACGACGCTTTATGGGCGATTATTTGGGTGTGAATGCTGCCAGCGGGCCAGGAGCTCGACTACGAGGAGCCATCAATCTCCCTGCTAATGATACAGTGGTTTTCTCATGTCTTGGAGAGCTACTGGAAGGTAAATTTGGTCGCTCGAGTAAAGCCAGCCCACGAACTATAGTTATGACAAGGAGCAAGATCTACATTGTTTCTCAGAGTCTTGTCAACAAACAAGTTCATGTTGCCGTCGAACGAACAATAGGACTTGGATCTATCAAATTCGTAGGTACATCAACATGTCGGGATGACTGGTTTTCTCTAGGCATTGGTTCCCCTCAAGAGGCGGATCCGCTGTTGAACTGTGTCCTCAAAACCGAACTCTTCACACATATGCAGATCAATATGCCAGGAGGTGGCTTTAATCTAAAGATTTCAGACTCGATAGAATACGCCAAGAAGCCTGGGAAGATGGCAATTATCAAAGTTTTGAAAGACTCTACTTTGAGAGATGATTATTATAAAAGTGGAGCAATTCATACAAGTCAGGGTGAACCACCAAATTCGGTATCAAGGCCATTGCCGAAAGGGAAGCCTGTTGCTGCAAAGCCTTTCACCAAAGGCCGTCTCATTAAACCTGGTGGACCAGGGGGCCGCCCATCCAAATTATCCAACACATCCAGAAATACAAAGCCAGTCTCCAACTCATACGCACCTGTCGCCTCACAACAGCACAGTGTACCTCAACCAGTTGCCGTATCAAGTCATACAAGAAACCCATCCGTCGGTCGATCTGTCCCGCCACCCCCTCCACCAGCTCCGCCAGTGGCAGTAGCCCCAAGGGAGCCTCAGTATCGTGTTCTGTATGATTTTGCAGGCCAGAGTGCAAACGAGGTCACCTTAGTGAAAGATGAGCTCATCACCATAGTCAAGAAGGAAAATAATGGTATGCTTCTCCCGTTATGATCAAATAATCATTGCTAACATTTTGAAGGCTGGTGGCTTGCCAAAAACTCATCTGGCAGTGAGGGGTGGGCTCCTTCCGCTTACCTCAAAGAAGAAGCGCCCCCTCCACCTCCACCAGTAAGTATTTCTGAAATCACTTCCCCTAAACTTGACTGATCCCTCTGGCTTTAGGTTGTTCGGCCAACGCCACCACCTCCTCCACCTGCTGCAACAAAGACAAATGGGTCCGCAGTACGCGGAAAACCGACTCCACCAGCTCCTCCAGCTAAGAGACCGGCGGCAGGTCGCAAGCCTGCACCGCCTCCAGCTCCACGTGACTCTGGGAAAAGCATGGGTATGGCGACAAATGGTGCGAGTGGTAGCGGAACGGATAGCGGACGCAACACCCCTACCCCAAGCATAGCAGGTGGATTGGCCGAAGCTCTAAGAGCGAGACAAAGTGCTATGCAAAAGGGAAAAGACGACGATGATGACTGGTAGATTTTCAACAAAAGCAAGGGTGAAGCTTTTGACTCAAGTTAGATAAGGATCCTTTCATGATACCATGCTGGTGATGCTATATATGAATGAATAACCCTTTCGAGAATGAGGGGCGTTTCATGCCCCTGCTGTTTTCCTCTCGGAATGGTGAGATGAGAGTAGTCCATAGAATTTACCAAATCACGAAATACTTTTCACACATTTCACAGCTTCATAATATCACAGCTTCATAATATTACCATTAACAAGACAACGCTCTGTTAGCAGTGCACTGGTAAATCCAAGAATCACAGAAGCAAAGTGTAAAAATTGAAACAGACTTGTCATCACAGCCTCGCTTCCAGTGTCCTACCTGTGGGGGTTTCCTTCAATTTCCGCTTATATTGAGGACGACCAACCAGATAATAACGTTGAAGATTAGCATCTGAAGTTCTAATTGCTGAACATCTTAAATTTTATGAGAATTTCAGTTTCTGATAATAGTACACTTGCCTTCCAGATCTGGTGGTCTAATAGTCTTACAAGGCATTTCCAAAACTTCAGATAACTTCAAAACTGGAGATAAAGTAGAAATATCATGACTGTCAATAACTAATATGGCTCGTTTATTATAGCGTGCACTAATAACTGCAGAACTGGGCACAAATACCTATCATTTTCAATTGGTAAAGTCTCGTGACCTCGCTACCCCTTTTCAAGACTTTCCGCTCCGCTCCGCGATCCACAATCAACTTGATCGTACGATTTCATAAAAATTGCATGCTCTTCACTCAACTTTGCTAATTTAGCCATCAGAATATAAGAATTACCCAACATGCCGCCAAAGAAATCAGGAACCGAAGACGTCAAGTCCAATGTCGTAGCATTTGGCCGAGTGAGGAAGAACCTCAAAATGGGATGTGTGGGCTTGCCCAATGTAGGAAAGTCAAGTCTGTTCAATCTACTAACGGACCAAAATGCGGCGGCAGAAAACTACCCTTTCTGTACGATTGAGCCCAATGAAGCTCGTTGTGCTGTGCCCGATGCAAGATATGTGAATAACCTTCTCCCACAAATTCATCTCCTAAGCCTGTTGCTGACAATTAGCCAGGACTTTCTTTGCGATTTATGGAAGCCTCCGTACGTAAACTTTACATTCTACGCATGAATCAATGTTTTTGTGTGAAAAACCGTTTGATACAATCAAATATATTTGAAGTACAAACAAGATGAGAATATAAATGCCGATACAGTCTCAATTTTACGCCCATCTATTGTGTCAAACATCGTTGAACATTCCGGAATATGCAAATCAAATGTTCGCTTAGTTCAGACAAGATTTCTGAGGCATTTTGTTCCATGAATTATAGTTCGCTCATTGAAGTTATGTTATGTTTATAACGTTTGAATTTGATTGTCGTATACAGTTCGATACAATGGATGGGCTCAAGTTTGAGACTGAACGATAGCCTAGCCATCTACTAAGAAAAACCCCTTGAATATATCATATGTAAGGCGATGATCAAATAGCTCCAATATTGACAAACTTTTCAGGTCCATGTACCCAGCTTATCTTCAGGTCACCGACATTGCTGGCCTGATCAAAGGGGCATCCCAAGGAGAGGGCCTCGGGAATGCATTCCTTTCCCATATTCAGGCCGTTGATGGCATGTTCCATATTGTTCGAGCGTTTGATAATGATGAGGTTCTTCACGTGGATGATTCAATTGACCCTGTCAGAGATTTGAGCAAGTTCCAGAGACACTCCTCTTAAAGTACAGTTCTAATCTTTGTATATATTAGATACAATTCAGAGTGAGCTTTGCAAGAAAGATCTAGGTGAGTAGAATGTTAGCTTGACCGTGTATTGATATTGACTATCATGTTAGATATTTTGTCAAAGACAATCATTGCCGAAGAGGCAGTTGTCCGGAAGGCTGGAGGAAAGTTTAAGATGAACCCGCTCTTCCCAAGTACGGTGGCGAAGATTCAAAAGGTGAGATCTCCAAAGTCTTGAAAGGTTGGGAGTTCAAGTCTCTAATTCAATGTGCAATAGCTTCTCGAAGTAGATATGCCTGTTCGTGACGGAACTTGGACAACAGCTGAGATAGAACTCATCAACGAGAAAGTAAGAAAACCGCTTTCCCTGTGCTCCAGCATAGAAGTCTAACGATACAGATGCAACTGATCACCACTAAACCAACAATATATCTCGTAAATCTTACCATGAAAGACTATCTCCGTCAAAAGAGCAAATATCTCCCTCTTATTGCAAAGTGGGTGACTGAGCATGGCGGCCTTCCTAGAGATATCATTCCATTCTCCATCGAGTTTGAGGAGAAAGTCCACAAGCTCCGTGAGAACCCCACTGAGCTTGCCGAGTTTTTGAAGGAGAGCAAAGTCAAGAGTCGTCTGGAGAAGATCATTACAGAAGGTTTTACGAAGCTAGGGTTGAACTATTACTTCACTGCTGGTGAAAAAGAAATTCGCTGCTGGACTATCCAGAAGGGATGCCTTGCTCCTGGAGCCGGTAAATGATCTTACTCCTATTTTTTTATGTTCAAGCTAATCGAGAGCAGCGGGTGTAATTCATGGTGATTTTGAGAAAGGGTTCATCAAAGCGGAAGTTGTTGCGTATCAAGATTTCCATGACCTCTGTGAAGGTGGCAAGGTAATTTCCTAAATTGCCTTATATTCATTTGCAAGCTAATTGAAATTCTTCGTTGTAGTCAATGGGACCGATTAAGGCTGCCGGGAAGTACCGACAGGAAGGAAAGACTTATGTGGTACAGGATGGAGATATTATTCATTTCCAGTTCAGTAAGTAGTACCAAGCTGTGATCATGATTTTCACTACTAATACAGCTGCAGATGTTGCTCCAAAAAAGTAGTTCTTCACGATTAGACAAATAGAACTCTTTCGGTCTCCTTCTCCTATTTAGATGAATCGATTGAAAAGCTGTAGTCGATAAATTGCGACTGCTCTTACTTGAATTTGTATTTCTACCGAGCAGCATTCGGTTATTATGCAATTCTAGTTGATAAGGAAACAGAAAGAGCATGCATTGAAGAGTCAGCTTTTCAACTATGACAAGACTTATATACATGAATCTACAAAGACTTACAATATCCGAGGCCTTATGTCTAATTTGGATCACTGACTCGTAGATCAGATCTTAATTGATATCTGGTTAGTGAATTGACAGTGTAGCGTGCCGAGAATAGCAGACTTTCTCTAAGGCTCACATAGCTGAATCAGGGCTGAGAATGGAGCACAGGGCTCATTAATATACTTAAATGCATGTTGAGGGCAGGCACAATTATACCGCAAGATCTTGCTACTAACTATATTATTGTCTCAAAATAGAAAGTGAAACCAGATTCAGCTTCCAAATCAACAGTGCAGAATCGCAACCTGAAATAGTTGGCGGGGAACGCGCGATTTATGATATGCATGATAAGTCTCACTTGGTTTGAGGCCATGAAAGGGCATAAGATCAAAACTTTACAGTAAAACAGCTGGCGCTTGGGAAAACAGATTTCGATTGCTAGGAATGTCCGGCCCGTATCTGTGCTCTGACGAGATGCTCTAACGTCACAGCTCTTCAGAAGGCTAAATATTATCAATCTCCGGCTACAAGCTATCATTGTAGCTGTCTCACTCCCCGAACAAATAGTCACTCGAAAGTGGGTAGGAGGAGCGTAGTAGAGCCGTTCATACTAGGGAGAGTTGTCTGCAGATTCCTAGGTGTAACACATTTCTTCACTTTATGCACACAGATATAGTTCGATTTGGAAGTTGGTCGATTGTCTTCACGTGTGTGAGTGCTATCTGAGCAATTTGCCAGAGCAGCCTTTATATTTCCACGCGCACCACATTCAATTTCCGCCTTCCGTCCCAGACCATAAACGCAAATCTAAGTCCAGTTAGTTTGTCCACCTACTCCATACAATCAAGATATAGCGTACCAGAACCCTTCCACATGCATTTATCGCTGGATGCTTCCGCTCCAAACGTTCTTCAACAGACCGTCGCGCTGTGCCAATCGGTTCAAGGAATCGTCGCTCTCGCCCATTGCTCGTACGAAGCCGCAAAGTGCGTAGACTTGGCTCTCACCAGTGTATCGGCCGTTCTCGTCAACCTTTCCTACGGAAATCTGAACAGATGCATGGTCCTTGGCCTTGATGATGCGGTTGGTCGCGCTGCACTTTCGTGGGACGTAACTGGAATATAATCAGCTTCTGCTAAATTTGACACTGCCAATCTGCGTGGCTCTCAGGTTGAGGGCAACGCACAGATCTACGAGTTCTCCCTTATCGTTTTCCATTTTGGCGGTCGTTTGACGGTGGATTTGAGAAGTTGGTTGATTGAGGTGGCTTTTTGGGTTCGAACATAAAATTCCGGCGGTCGCTGAGTGCGCTCGCCAAGGTATTCCTAGCCACTCTCGGCTACAAGATGTGGTGGCTCGCTCGGCTAAGTGGGGCATAAAAATTCACGTGATACCGTGAGGTTTGGCGTCGGTTGTTCCCTGGGTAGCCGACAACATGGATGACAACAAACGGAAGGGATAGAATAATTGAACAGCCTTCAACTGCAATGTGACCAGCCGAAGCCATACAGCGCCTTCCCTCGATACTTAGGCGCCCCAGGAGCTGTAGACTTTGGCGAAATATGCCCTCTGCAGAGCCCTGTCGAGATGTATATCTCATACCATCCTCTTCGCCACCAGGACCACTACCACGACCACAAATCATGAATTTTAGCATGTCTTCATCGCCACTTCAATCATCATCAGAGGATTCTATCAAGAGGAACCCAGCTCCCCTGCGCGGAGGGAGTAAAGCAGCATCAATTCCTACGTATGCGACAGCTTCCTTCACCACCGCTTCGAGCCTCCTAAAGAGCAATAATGCGCTCGGCCTCGATGTGCTAGTCTCACTTAGGGCTGAGAGTAAAGAAAAAGATGGAACGGATAATTTAACAGACAAAAAGGCACGCAAGCCAAGCGCGAAAAAGGTGGACAGTGTTAATGAGGATGCGCTAGAGATGCCAGAAGTACGTGGGATGACGAAGGTGGGTCCTATCGTTAAGGAAAAGGCAGTACGAAAATCTAGAGCCAAGAAGAAGGTTGATTCAGAGGCTGTGGAAGCTGTAGAAGTGAAAAAGAACGCGGTGAGGAAGCCCAGAGCAAACAAAGACGCAGTGGATTCCCCGGATGGTCGAGAGCCAAAGCAGAAGGCAGTAAGAAAGCCGAGAGCGAAGAAAATTGCCGAAGTACCGCAAGCGAAACTAAATATTGCACAAGTTGGGAAAGCTGGCATCAAGAAAGATAAGCAAGCTGCAGCTGTTAGTAAATACTTCCTTACAAATGAATCCTTGGATCTTTCAGGGGAGAACTTTTGTTTGGAGGAAGCGGTTCCTCGGCGTTCTGCATGGACGCCTCCACCCAATTTTTCAGAAGCTGTCGAAACGACACCATCCGCCATTGAATCAATTGACTTGTCTGGGAACTCCACGGATTCCATAGAGTGCACCAAGAAATTTCCAGATCTTTTAGGTAGTTTTGGATACTGCAATAACAGTATACAAACTGTTGAGAAAAGGTTTCTAGATGACCTGGGTCCGAGAAAACGGAAGTTGATCGAGGTGGTCAGGACTAATATCTCTGCCAAGACTATCAAGAAGAAGGCTCGAACACTTACAAATTTGGCGACTTCTGCTTATTCCGAAGAAACACCCGCCGAGCCAGCACCATTGCTACAATATTTTTCTCGGAAAACAACAGATCGAGGTATTAAAGATGACTTTAAACTCCCAGGCAAACCCCATTTGCTCACGAAGAGGCCAAAAAGGGGGACCGCTGAAGCCCCAATACTTCTTTCACCAGAATCTGCTCTCAAACAAGTTACCAACCAGGATTTTGTATTTGGGACTTCAAGTCAGTTGGCGAGGGAGCGGTCTCCGACATTATTACGAGATCTTCACGCAGCAATGCAAGCTTCCAACGAACCAGACGATGACGCATTCACCGGCTTGCTGTCGGTGCCTATCAATTCTTTTGACGTGCCGAATGCCAATTTGTCTACGAAACGTAACCTCTGGTCTGCGGCATCCAGAGATGAGATTGAACACAGGGAAGAACGGCCACAAGTGGCTGCGATGGATCCAAATGTCGCTTCACCCAAACCCGTCAATGTTTTAGAGTCGCCGGCTAAGAAGCCCTCTAAATCTGCAAAGAAACCAGAGATACAGATGCCGAATTTTGAAGCTTACACCAATGCTCAGTTAATGAAACAGGTTGCATCATATCGTTTCAAGCCTGTCAAAAAAAGGGAACAAATGATCCTACTGTTGGAGAAATGTTGGGAGAGCAAGCAGAGGTTAGCTCTAAGTGCCTTGGGAACGAATGGCATAATAGGATCTTCTCCGAAAAAGTTTGCCGGGTCAGCAGAAGAAAAACCATCTTCGAACCAAGCTACAACAATCTCACCAAAACGACCGAGAGGGAGACCTCGAAAGGATAGCACCCCAGTCTCGCCTGCTAAAATAAAACCTGCTACGGTTAAATGCGATGAGAAGGACACCATCGGTATTCTAGACTTCGATGACGATATACCTCTGTCTCAGATCCGTACGCCTAAAATATCGCAAAGGAAACCCAAGCACAGTATAGAGGAAATTTCTGATCCAGACACAGATTTAACTCCTTCTCGGCGTTTCAAAACTCCAATTCAACCGCCAATAATATCTTTGCCTCTACAACTCTCATCGCCCCCTTTAGCCGAGAGTAGTCAGCTACTTTTTGATTCGATTACCAAAGCTGTCGTAGATCAGCACATAGCCAAAGACTCTAGGTATCCTAATTGGCATGAGAAGATTCTATTATACGACCCTATTGTTCTCGAAGACTTTACCGTTTGGCTGAATACTGGTGGTTTGGAAAAAGCAGGCTGGGACGGAGAAGTGGAGCCAAAGGAAGTGAAGAAGTGGTGTGAGAGTAAGAGCATATGCTGCTTGTGGCGGGAGAGTTTAAGAAACGGTACGAGAAACCGGTATTAATGTTGTCAATGTTTTATGTCTTACACCTGAACACCACAAAATCTTCAAGTTCTCATTAGCAGGTAGAAGAGCAGGGTCTAGCGTGAAACCTGACACACGAGCCTTGAACTGCATCCCTTGTATTACCACTTCTGGTATACCAAATCACGTTAAGTTACATGCCATTACTGGTTTATCACTAGTACAAATCTTTCGCCTATAATTTCTAGAGACTGGCTGTCAACTTGAGATCTTATTTTTGAATTATTAGTTCTTTATTCTGTCACGTAAATTGATATAAAATACTGAACTTGTACTCTAAATTATTATTTTTAGTATATTCAAACACGGGACAATAAAGTTAGTCTCTTCCTCATGCTTCCTTCCTTCCTATACCTTCCTTATATCTCTCCAAACACCGATCTCGAGCTTCCTTATGCTCTACGATTCGCTTAGGATATCCCGTCTTCGTAATATCCTTCACATTTCCCCTAGCATAGGGTTCATGTATCGCCTTAGCTTCGACATTCTTTAGCTCTGGTACCCACTTCTTAATGTAGTTACCCTCACTATCGAACTTTTCACTCTGTAGTAACGGATTGAATATTCTGAAGTAGGGCTGAGGATCGACACCCGTGCTGGCAGACCACCCCCATCCTCCATTGTTAGATGCCATATCTCCGTCAACTAAGTGCTCCATGAAGTAGCGCTCGCCCATCCGCCAGTCAATCAGCAGATGCTTTGCAAGGAATGATGCAGTGATCATACGGCAACGATTGTGCATCCAGCCACAGTGGTTTAGCTGTCTCATTGCTGCGTCGACTATTGGATAGCCGGTTCTGCCTTCACACCAGGCTTTGAAGTTTTCCTGGTCGTACTCCCACTCGATATTCGCATATTCGACCTTGAAAGGCTTGTTCATGCACACGTAGGGCCAATGAGCCATGACGTGTTTATAAAAGTCTCTCCATGCAATTTCACTAATCCATGTTTGAATGCCCTGAATACCACCATCCAGCTTCTTGGTGCTATTATGGTCCCTCGCTGTTCGAACGGCACTTCGTGCACTGATAGTACCGCTTGCAAAGTGTACACTTAGAGATGATGTACCGACGTCTCCAGGAATGTTTCGATTAATATCGTATTTCTCAATACGCTCATTTGCGAATTTAACCAAACGCTCATGAGCCTCGTCCTCCCCCGCAGGCCACATTGAACGAAACCTCACCT
>Ga0247812_10001412_pt1 | contig 13629 bp, 14 predicted proteins | sample UWRJL149409B1_FD_178011 | JGI IMG/M metagenome (GOLD analysis project Ga0247812, IMG submission 178011) | Plant litter microbial communities from Arlington Agricultural Research Station in Wisconsin, United States - UWRJ-L149-409B-1 | ecosystem: Environmental > Terrestrial > Plant litter >...
TTGTTATACCAGCTCACAACGAACAAGATCTTATTGGCCTGACTTTGCAATCTTTGGTTTCGCAAACTGTTTTGCCTTCAAAAATTGTGGTTGTAAACGACAATTCTACAGATAAAACAGAAGAAGTAGTTTTGGGTTTTGCTAAAGACAATCCGTATATTTCTGTTGTAAACAAAACTTCAGATGCAATTCATATGCCGGGAAGTAAAGTGATTCAGGCTTTTCAGAAAGGTTATGAAACACTTGATTCTGATTATGATATTATTGTAAAAATAGACGGCGATTTAATTTTTCCTCCAAATTATTTTGAAACGATCATTCGTCACTTTCAATCTGATCCAAAAATTGGAATGGTGGGTGGATTTTGTTACATCGAAAAAAATGGCGAATGGATCTTAGAAAACCTAACCGATAAAGATCATATTCGTGGCGCACTGAAAGCATATCGCGCAGCAACTTACCAGCAAATTGGAGGATTAAAACCTGCAATGGGTTGGGATACGGTAGACGAATTGCTTTGTAAATACTATGATTGGAAAATAGTTACCGATGAATCTTTGCACGTAAAGCACCTTAAACCAACGGGCGCAAATTACAACAAAACAGCACGTTACAAACAAGGCGAGGCTTTTTATACTTTAGGATACGGTTTTTGGATTACCGCAATTGCATCGGCAAAACTGGCAATGATGAAGAAAAAACCATTTTTATTTTTAGACTATATAAAAGGATTTTGGAAAGCAAAAAAAGCCAAAACACCATTATTAGTTACACCTGAACAAGCTAAATTTATAAGAAATTATCGTTTTCAAAAAATGAAACAGAAGCTTTTTTAGTTTTTAAAACTTAAAAAACTGTAAACTGAAACTGTAAACTGTAAACTAATCCTTAATTTAGCCAATATTTCAAAAATTATGATGCTAATTCGTTATATATCTCAACTAGGAAGATATTTTTTAATGCTGAAAGAAATTTTTAACAAACAGACAAAATGGTCTGTGATGAAAAAATTGATTTTTAAAGAAATCGACGATTTAATAATCGACTCTCTTGGTATTGTTTGCTTTATTTCTTTTTTTATAGGAGGAGTTGTTGCCATTCAAACTGCTTTAAATTTAACTAATCCTTTAATTCCAAAATATTTAATTGGTTTTGCTACACGTCAATCTGTGATATTAGAGTTTGCCCCTACTTTTATTTCGGTAATTATGGCCGGAAAAATGGGATCATACATCACTTCAAGTATTGGTACAATGCGTGTTACAGAACAAATTGATGCCTTAGAGGTTATGGGTGTTAATTCGCTAAACTATCTTGTTTTTCCTAAAATAGTAGCTTTATTAATGTATCCTTTTGTAATTGGAATTAGTATGTTCTTAGGAATTTTTGGCGGATGGCTGGCTTGTGCATATGGAGGATTTTCAACGAGTGAAGATTTTATTCAGGGCGCTCAAATGGATTTTAATCCCTTTCACATTACATATGCTTTCATTAAAACTTTAATTTTCGCAATGTTATTGGCTACAATTCCATCTTTTCACGGATATTACATGAAAGGTGGTGCACTAGAAGTTGGTAAGGCAAGTACAGTTTCATTTGTATGGACATCTGTTTGTATCATTCTTTTTAATTATATATTAACTCAATTATTATTAGGATAATGATCGAAGTAAAAAACATAGAAAAATCATTTGGTGACAGTAAAGTTTTAAAAGGCGTTTCGACCGTTTTTGAAACTGGAAAAACCAACTTGATCATAGGACAAAGTGGATCGGGAAAAACAGTTTTATTAAAAACCTTATTAGGAATTCACACTCCAGATTCAGGAACAATTGAATTTGACGGACGTATTTATTCTGAATTAAACCCCGACGAAAAACGAGAATTAAGAACCGAAATTGGAATGGTTTTTCAGGGAAGTGCTTTATTTGATTCGATGACTGTTGAAGAAAATGTTGCTTTTCCATTAAGAATGTTTACTCATGACAACAAGGCAAAAATTCAAGAGCGTGTTGACTTTGTTTTAGAAAGAGTAAACTTAGTTGATGCACATAAAAAATTGCCATCAGAAATCTCCGGAGGAATGCAAAAGCGTGTTGCGATAGCCCGTGCGATTGTAAACAATCCGAAGTATTTGTTTTGTGATGAACCGAACTCTGGTTTAGATCCTAACACCTCTACTCTGATTGATAATCTGATTAAAGAAATTACAGAAGAATATAATATTACTACCGTAATTAATACACACGATATGAACTCTGTGATGGAAATTGGAGAAAATATTGTTTTCCTGAAAAAAGGAGTAAAAGCCTGGCAGGGAACTAAAGAAGAGATCTTTAGAACAGAAAACAAAGATATTGTGAAGTTTGTTTACTCTTCGAACCTGTTTAAAAAAGTGAGAGAAGCCTATCTTAAAGGTTAAAACTTTTTTAAATTCCAAAATATAAATTCCAAATTCCAATTCTGGAATAACTCAATAAAAAATCCAAATTCCAACTGCTTATAGTTTTGGAATTTGGATTTTTTTATTTGGAATTTATATTTTGGAATTTATATTTTGGAATTTAAACTTAATTCGAATTTATCAACTCTACCTCCGCATTTGGATTAAACAAATACGTTCTTCCCGAGCTTATTTCAATACATTCAAAACGCTTGGTTCGAACGGCTAACTTCTTGAATATTTTGCCATTTTTAATTCTGAATACACTTCCGTATGGAATTTCGAAAACATAGTTTTTATCGTTTTGCGCATCGTATTGCTTTAAAGCCAGAGATAAAGTAGTATCGGTATCACTGCTTGCAGATGGATTCTTAAAATGCCTCGCTAGTAAAGGCAATAACTGCCCCGGGAAAATCTCCGGACGAATAAACGGAATCATCATACGCTGAAAAGTATGCTTCCACTCATTTCCGTGTGGTTTTATTTGTCGACCAAACCTTTCAAATGCCACCAAATGCGAAATCTCATGAATTAACGTAATCAAAAAACGATATTTATTTAAACTGGCATTTACCGTGATTTCATGTTTACCGCTTGGCCCTCTCCTATAATCTCCGTGACGCGTCTGGCGTTCATTTACGATTTTAAGATGCACCTGATTGGCAACAATCAAATCAAAGACAGGCTTTACAGCATGTTCCGGGATATATCTGGCTAATGTTTCGATCACAATAATTATGAGTTATGAAGTATGAGTTATGAGTTTTGAATTAGGTTTTTCTTTGATGTAATGATTATACTTTTAATGATTTTTAGCACTTCACTACATTGATTTTGCATCGATTCAAACTCTATTCCAGAAACATAGTTTGTTGCATTTAAAATTTCTAACCAATACATAGATTCATTACATTCTTTTTGAGAAATTGATAACTTATGAATAAAATCTGCCTTGCTTTGTGCGTTGACCGCTTCACGAACATTTGCACCAACTGAAGTAATAGAACGTAAAAATTGTTTACTCATTACAAATTCTTTCTTTTCCGAAACTAACCATTTATAAAAATCAACTCCTCTAATGGCTAATTCAAAACTCTTAGTTTTCACAATACTTTCACTCATAAATCATAATTTATAATTCATAACTAACTATGGATTCGTAGACGAGACCTCTAACACTTTCCCGTTAAAATATTTATTTCCATTTAATGTAAAATCATAAATATAAGTTGCCATTCCTTCGGCAGAAATTGGCGCCTGATAACCCGGAAAAGCTTCATTTAGCATTTCTGTCTGAACTGAACCCAGAGCCAGAACATTAAATGAAATTCCTTGTTCTTTATATTCCTCAGCTAATAATTCTGTTAAGGTAATTACCGCGCCTTTACTTGAACTGTAAGCGGCTAATCCTGCAAATTTAAGACTTCCCCTTACGCCGCCAATTGAGCTAATCGTAACAACGTGACTTCCTTTTTGAAGATAAGGCAAACAAATTCTGGTAAGATTTGCAACGGCAAAAACATTCACTTTATAAATACTTTCAAAATCAGCCTGAGTGGTTTCTGCAAAAGGCTTCAATAATAAAGCACCTGCATTATGCACTACGGCATCGACTTTTTTCCAGGTCGAAGAAAGAAAACTATCTACTTCCATCAACGCACTTTCTTCGGACAAATCGATTGAAAGGCAAGTGATGTTTTGATGTTCTAAAAGTGTTTGAGGTATTTTTCTGGAAATGGCCAAAACCTGATTTCCGGCATTAGCAAATTGTAATGCTAATTCGTAACCAATTCCTCTACTGGTTCCGGTAACAATAATATTTTTCATAAGGCAAAAATAAGCAAATCAGATAAAAAGACCGATTATTTATTCATTGTAATTTCTTCTGTTGACGTAGTCGCAATTTTTGTAACGGCTGGCAAAAATTCCTGAATAAAAGAAGTCATGTGCGAAATGTCCATTACTTTAAATTCATCCGAAACATGGTGATAAAAATCAAAGTTCTCAAAATCAAAAGTACTTATCGATTGACACGGTTTCTTAAACGCTTCATAAAACGAATAATTATCAGATCTGTAAAACAATTGATATTCTGCTTCTTTTGGTAAAAAACCAATGGTCTTTTTCCCTGTATATTCATTTATCTTTTCGGCCATGTTCGATTTATCAAAACCGGTAATGTATGCCAGATAATCGCGTTTCATGGGCACGCCAATCATTTCAATATTGAGCTGTGCATATAAATTGAAGTTTTGCTTTTGAAGTTTCTGCACTAAACTTTTAGAACCTAATAATCCTTTTTCTTCCCCCGCAAAAAACACAAAAAGAATACTTCGTTTATTTGATTTTGTTTCGCTAAAATATTTTGCCATTTGTGCAACAGCCGTAACTCCCGAAGCGTCATCATTAGCACCATTATTAATCACATCATCCTGCTGCTTTTTCTCCAAACCAATATGGTCATAATGCGCACTTAAAACTATAAATTCTTTTTTTAGAACAGGATCTGTTCCTTCCAAAATTCCAACAATGTTATAAGCAGGAGATTTAAAATTAGTAAGCGTATCACGATAAGACGAAAAATAAGGCTTTACATTATTCTTTTTAAAAAAATCTTCTAAAAATACTGCTGCTTTTTCGATTCCCTTTGTGCCAGTTTCACGGCCTTCTAATTCATCTGATGAAAGATATTTCAGAAAGTCGGATACTTCGGTTTGATTTACTTTATAATTAATTTCAAATGGTTTCGAAACTGATTTTGACGCTTTTTCGCTTACAGCAGTGGGATTCGACTTGCAGGCTAACAAAACAAACAGAAGAAGAAAGTATATTTTTTTCATAAAATAAAAACTGAATGAATAGCTAAGTTATTGGTTTAAAAGTATAATATTCTGAAAAGTAAAAAAATTATCTATAAAAAAACCCTTTCGATGCTAAAAAAGCTGAAAGGGTATTTTTTATATAAAAAGGAATTTTGATTTATCCTGCAATTACAGATCTTGAAATTACAATTTTCTGGATTTCAGAAGTTCCTTCGTAGATCTGAGTAATTTTTGCATCGCGCATAAAACGCTCTACATGGTATTCTTTTACATAACCATTTCCTCCGTGAATCTGAACCGCTTCAACCGCAGTATCCATCGCTACTTGCGAAGCAAATAATTTTGCCATTGCTCCACTTACATCATAGTTTTTATGCTGGTCTTTGTCCCAAGCTGCTTTCATACATAAATGACGCGCTGCTTCTATATTCACCGCCATATCGGCCAATTTAAAAGCAATTGCCTGATGGTTACAAATTTCAGTTCCAAAAGCTTTACGTTCTCTCGAATATTTTAAAGCCAACTCATAAGCTCCGGAAGCGATTCCTAAAGCCTGAGACGCAATTCCGATACGTCCGCCTGCAAGGGTCTTCATCGCAAATTTGAATCCGAAACCATCTTCTCCTATTCTGTTTTCTTTAGGAACTTTTACATCACTAAACATTAAAGAGTGTGTATCAGAACCACGAATTCCCATTTTTTGTTCTTTTGGTCCGATAGAAAAACCCGGCATATCTTTGGTCATGATCAAAGCATTAATTCCTTTGTGTTTTAATTCAGGATGCGTTTGAGCAATTACCAAATAAACTGATGCTGTATTTCCGTTTGTAATCCAGTTTTTCGTTCCGTTTACAATATAATGATCTCCCATATCTACCGCAGTCGTTTTTTGCGAAGTGGCATCACTTCCCGCTTCCGGCTCACTTAAGCAAAATGCTCCGTGAATTTCTCCAGATGCTAAACCCGGTAAATATTTTTGTTTTTGTTCTTCGGTTCCGTATTCCTGCAACCCCCAACAAACTAATGAATTGTTTACAGACATCACTACAGAAGCTGATGCATCGACTTTAGAAATTTCCTCCATTGCAATTACATATGAAATCGCATCCAGACCGCTGCCTCCGTATTTAGGATCAACCATCATTCCCATGAAACCTAGTTGTCCCATTTTTTTTACTTGCTCAGTCGGAAAAATTTGTTTTTCGTCACGTTCAATAACGCCTGGTAACAATTCGTTTTGAGCAAAATCTCTGGCAGCTTGCTGAATCATTAAATGTTCTTCGGTCAGATTGAAATCCATAGTTCTATTGTTTTATTATTTCCCCTAAACCAAATCTTTAATTATTTCGTTTAGCTGATGGTTATTTTTGTTTTTTGAATTGTTTTATTTCCTTAAAAAGGGCTCTCAAAGATAATTTTTAAATGTGGAATTAACAATGCGCGCATATAAAATTAATAGATACGCAACAATTACGATATCGTTTTCGTTATAATTATGAATTTTAGCAATACAGAGGAAAAGTTTGCAATGATTTCTGCAAATTTTAAGAATATAATTAGAGCTAAAAACAGGTAACGGATGAATCTTTACTTAATTTACAAGAGCAAAAAGTTTAAACAAATCATAAAACGCGTAAAACTACGTAAAACAAGTCTTACTAATTTGATTATTAATCAAATACGACAAAAAACTTAAACCCTTCAAGAAAAAAAACTAATAAATAAACGACCTATAATTGATAAATTAGCATTATTTTTGCCTAAAAATTATAAAATTGACAGAACATGAAAAAGATTTTACTTTTACTTACACTTCTTTTAAGCATACCATTTTCTACAGTTTCTGCCCAAACTCAATTAGAAGTAAACGGCGTTACAGTTCCAAGAAAAATTGAATTTCAAAACAAAACTTTACAACTTAACGGAGCGGGAGGAAGATCTAAAATGTGGCTCGAAGTTTATGTTCAGGCATTGTATTTATCGCAATTAAGCCAAGACCCTCAATTTATTATTGACAGCGATACTGAGATGGCCATTCGAATTGAAATTACATCATCTATGGTTTCTTCAAACAAATTGACGAAAGCAATGAATACTGGTTTCGAAAAATCTGCAGGAAGTAATCTTGAAGAATTGCGACCAAGAATAGAGGATTTTAAAAAACTATTAAGCGATGTGATTAAAGAAAAAGATGTCTTTGTTTTAGGTTACAATCCGCTTGATCAAACTATCAATGTTTATAAAAATGAAGTTTTGAAAGGAAAGGTTCCCGGATTTGATTTCAAAAAAGCATTATTCGGAATCTGGCTTTCTAATAAACCAGTAGACGAAACGCTGAAAAAACATTTATTAGGAATATAATAATTCTACTAAAATTCACAGAATACTAAAGCCGAAAACGCATTGTTTTCGGCTTTCTTTTTTTTGTTTGTTAAAATTGTAACAGAATACATTATTCGCATTATTCTATTTTATACTTTTACGCAAACTAAACATATCTCAACAAAATGAAAGATTTATTACAGCAATTTGAAAATAAAGAGCCTGAAATTGTTTTTAACTGGAAAGATTCTGAAACTGAAGCTGAAGGTTGGACTGTTATTAATTCACTTCGCGGAGGAGCCGCTGGTGGAGGAACAAGAATGAGAAAAGGCTTGGATATGAATGAAGTTTTATCATTGGCAAAAACGATGGAAGTGAAATTTTCGGTGTCTGGTCCTGCTATTGGAGGTGCTAAATCCGGAATTAATTTTGACCCGAATGATCCTCGTAAAAAAGGTGTTTTGCAACGTTGGTACAAAGCTGTTTCTCCTTTATTAAAAAGTTATTACGGAACCGGTGGAGATTTGAATGTGGATGAAATTCACGAAGTAATACCTATGACAGAAGAATGTGGTGTATGGCACCCACAAGAAGGTGTTTTTAATGGCCATTTTAAACCAACTGAAGCTGATAAAATTAATAGAATTGGCCAATTACGCCAAGGTGTAATTAAGGTAATCGAAAACCCTAAATTCTCTCCGGATGTAACCAGAAAATATACAGTAGCAGATATGATTACTGGTTTTGGTGTGGCAGAAGCAGTTCGTCATTTTTATGCCACTTACGGAGGTGATATAAAAGGTAAAAAAGCAATCGTTCAGGGCTTTGGAAACGTAGGTTCTGCTGCTGCTTTTTATCTTGCAGAAATGGGCGCAAAAGTGATCGGAATTATCGATCGTGACGGAGGATTGATTAAAGAAGAGGGTTTTTCTTTTGATGAAATTAAAACTTTATTCCTTAATAAAGATGGAAACAAATTAGTTGCCGACAATATGATTCCGTTTGAAGAAATCAATTCTAAAATCTGGACCATTGGTGCTGAAATTTTCACTCCTTGCGCTGCTTCAAGATTGGTACAACAAACTCAAATCGATAGTTTAATCGCAAATGGATTAGAAGTGATTTCTTGTGGTGCGAATGTTCCTTTTGCCGACAAGGAAATTTTCTTTGGTTCTATTATGGAAGAAGTAGATCATAAAGTAAGCTTGATTCCGGATTTTATTTCGAACTGCGGAATGGCAAGAGTTTTTGCTTATTTTATGGAGAAGAAAGTGCAAATGACAGATGAGGCTATTTTTAATGATACGTCTGAAATTATAAAAAATGCGATTGTAAAAGCTCATGCTTTGAATCCATCAAAAACAAATATTAGTGCAACTGCTTTTGAAATTGCATTGAAACAATTAGTATAATTTTTTTTATACTTTCATTCTAAACGAGTCAAATAATCTTTGGCTCGTTTTTTTTTTGAGATCTAACCGCAAAGTTCGCAAGGATTTTACGCAAGGAACGCTAATTTATTTCTCGCATTCTATGATAAAATGCGAGATTAAAACAAACAGCTTTGCGAACTTCGCGTAAAATCCTTGCGAACTTCGCGGTTAAATTCTCTCGCATATTCTAAACAATTTTTAGTACTTTTAAACGTTTTTATTATATACTATTACAAAACTCAGAATCAAAATGACTTTTACGGATTCTTCAGATAAAAAGAAATCTCTACTAATATCTACAGCTATTTATGCTGTTTTGTTGTTGCTTTTATTTTTCATTCGTTTTTGGCCTCCTTATAATCCGGAGAACAATGCTGCGCTTGCTTCAGGCGGCGGTGGTGGTGGCGTGACGGTTAATTTTGGCGATAGTGATTTAGGATCCGGAGCGAATTATAAGAGTGAAGTTTTAAACGTAAAAAACAACGTAAAACAAGCTCCTGCAAAAGCTACTCCGGACGAAGCAATCATAACACAGGAAAACACAAAAGATGATGCTAATGACGTAATAATTCCAACAAAAGAAAAGCCTAAAAAAGCTACTCCAGTAAAACCGGAAGCTAAACCTGTTCCGGAAAAACCAAAAGTTTCGAACTCTACCAATGATGCTTTGTCCAGTATTTTAAAAGGATCAAACAAAGGTGGCGATGGTGATGATAAAGTAGCAGGAAATAAAGGAAAAGCTAACGGAAGTTTAGGCTCTAACGGATATTATGGCGCCGGAGGTTCCGGTGGCGGAACTGGCGGTGGAAACGGTACCGGAAATGGAGTTGGTACAGGAAGCGGTTATGGAGCCGGAAGCGGCGGAGGTTCTGGCGGTGGATCAGGATACTCTTTAGGTACCAGAAAAGCTTTATCGAAACCAGCACCAAAATATACTTGCAATGAAGAAGGAAGAGTTGTTGTTGAAATCACGGTAGATCAAAACGGAAAAACAATTAGTGCAACTCCAGGAATAAAAGGCACTACAAATACAGCAAGATGTTTACTTGATCAGGCTAAAATTGCCGCTATGAACACGAAATGGGAAGCTGATAATAATGCAGCAGCCAAACAGGTTGGTAAGATTATTTATAATTTTAGTTTGGATTAAGAAACACGAATTACACTGATTTTTACTAATTCAATAAAAATAAAAAAGGCTTTCTGAAATATTTCAGAAAGCCTTTTTTAATACCATTATTTTCTAAAAAACTGTAAATGTTTTAATCTAATCTTAGCTCCCTCCAAATCATAACTACTTTTAGGCAATTGTTCAACTAATTCATATTCACCAAATCTTAATTGCCTCACATTTGGTCCATTATCAATCAAATTAAACTCTCTACAAGATCTGCACCGTACTATTAAAAAATCAGAATCTAAAATCGTATTTCCTCTTGCTAAAATAAAAGTTTCTAAGTTCGAATTACACTTAGTACAATTTTGAGACAATATTTCCAAAATTTTCTCTTTTACTTTAAAAAAACTTGAAATTCTAAAAATATAAGCAAGAAAACTTCCATAAAGCCAAATGTTTAATTCATTTTTAAAATCAATCTCAATTTCTTTTGAAATCGCATAAAAGATATCACAAATAAATTCTCTTTCTTCCGTATCAAATTTAAAACGCTCGAAACTCTTTAAGCCTTTATTCAATTCTTTGTTCAATATTTTAAGAGAAGAATCACTTTTTACCAAAATAATTAAAGAACTTAAACATGAATTAAACCTAGATTCCATGTACTCACATAAATCAGAATCTGAAGGAATTAATCCTCTGTTATCCCATTCTGAATCCGCAAACTTTTTTTTCTCTAATAAGAATTGAAGCCTATCTAATTTTGAATTACTCATTTTTAAATCTACTTCGGACTTGTAGCAATTACAAACTTTAAATTGTTCTTCACTCCTATTTGCAATACGTCGACTAAATCCTGTACTTGCAGATTGAACGGAATTCGAACGACAACGGTTTGTTCTTTGTCTGCTCCTATTTTTGACATTAGACTGGTTTCGAGATTTTCGAAATCTACGGGTTCTTTGTCGATGTAGAATTTTTTATCTTCGGTAACTGATAAACTGATCAGCTGTTTGTTTGTTTTTTCATTTGATTTCGCTTTGGGCAAAGTCATTTTGATAATATTAGGGTTTGCAAGTGTTGAGATAATAAGAAAAAACAACAGCAGGAAAAACATAATATCACTTAATGATGAAGTCGCCACTTCGGCATGAAATCTTCTTTTTCTCTTAATAGACATACCTTATGCTCTTTGAATTATATTGACAAATTCTAATATTTGTTTTTGGATTTTTAAAGCAAAATCATCAATTTTTCCGTTTAATAAATGGTAAGCGCTATAGGCAATAATACCTACAATTAATCCAGAACCGGAACTGATCATTTTTTCGTATAAACCTCCGGAAATGTTTCCGATACTAATATTTTCTGTTACAGAGATGCTGTAGAAGATTTTGATTACTCCTGAAATTGTTCCGATAAATCCTAATGTTGGTGCGATACCGGCGATAAGTCCTAAGTGACCTAAACGTCGTTCCATTTCGCCAATCTCGATATCGGCAGCACGGTCCATGTTTGATTCGATTTCGGCAATTGGTCTTCCGATTACGAGAACTCCTTCTTTTAATATATTTCCTGCAGCGGTATTGCTTCTTTCTACAATTGTTCTGGCCAACTCAATATTACCGGCATTTAGTTTGTCTCCCACATCCTGCATTAATCTTGCATCAATTTTAGAAGCTTTGCTGATATAGAGATAACGCTCTATAATAACGTAAAAGGTGTAGAATAATAGTAAGGCGATCGGGATTAGGAAAAAACCTCCTTTTAAGATAAATCCTAAAACTGAGATTTCGGTATTTGGTGCAATTTTTTCGATAACTACGTTTGATGCGGCGTTTGCAATGGTGTCTGTTTGTAATTGAATAAAACTAAACATATATTAATTCTGGTTTTTAATAATTAATTCTAAAAAATATTTGAAATTTGCAATAAAGATAATTTTCGCTGTAATATAAAACTAAAAAAAACGAAAATTATTTCAATCGACAACTATTTTATCCAAAATACATGAACTATCAGGAAACTACGAATTGGATGTTTAATCAACTCCCGATGTATCAACTTCAGGGCGCTTCGGCATATAAAGAAGATTTGACGAATATTAAACTATTGGTCGATCATCTTGATAACCCACAAAACAGGTTAAAATGCATTCATGTTGCAGGAACAAATGGTAAGGGATCGACCTCGCACATGCTGGCTTCGGTTTTACAGGAAGCGGGATATAAAGTGGGTTTGTATACTTCGCCGCACTTAAAAGATTTCAGGGAGAGAATTAAAATAAATGGTAAAGAAATATCCGAAGATTTTGTTTGTGAATTTGTAGCGAAACACAAAGACTTTTTTGAAGCGAATGATATGAGTTTTTTCGAAATGTCTGTAGGTTTGGCTTTTGATTATTTTGCCTCAGAAAAAGTAGATATCGCTATTATCGAGGTTGGTCTTGGAGGAAGATTGGACGCTACGAATATTATCACGCCTTTGGTTTCGGTTATTACAAACATCGATTTAGATCATACTCAATTTTTAGGAAATACTCCAGCAGCAATTGCTGGTGAAAAGGCAGGAATTATTAAACCAAATGTTCCTGTTGTTATCGGCGAATATACGAATGAAACTCAGCCTGTATTTTTAGCTAAAGCCGAAGAAAACAAAGCACCGATTTATTTTGCTTCTGATTTAATTTCGCAAGTTTTTCCTTCGGATTTAATTGGGGATTATCAATTTCACAATAAAAAAACCGTTCAGCAAACTATTGCAGTTTTAAACTCTCAAAATGAATTTAAGGTTTCTGATGAAAATTTAAAATCTGGTTTATCGAAAGTGGTAAAAAATACGGGCTTACAAGGAAGATGGCAGCAATTGGGAGAAAACCCTAAAATTATTTGCGACACGGCACATAACAAACACGGACTGACTGTTGTGATGAATCAGATCCAGAACGAAACTTTTGACAAGCTTCATATTGTTCTTGGTGTTGTAAATGATAAAGATTTAGATGCTATTTTACCTCTTTTTCCTAAAAATGCGCAATATTATTTCTGTCGACCTGATTCGTCGAGAGGTTTAGCTACTGAAATATTAAAAGAATCGGCTAAAAAATATGATTTAATTGGTGCAAAATATGATTCTGTTGCCGAAGCTTTCGATTCAGCAAGGCAAAATGCGGCGCAAAATGATTTTATCTATGTTGGCGGAAGCACTTTTGTTGTTGCCGAATTGCCATTAAACTAACGGAATTTTAAATTGAAAGAAAAAGACTAAAAAAAGTTCTTTTATAATAAATTCAATTACAACTAGATAGAAAAAACTTTAAAAAAACTTTAAATTTTTAGCGGGTTTTGTTTGCAGAACTGAAAAAGTGCCTTATATTTGCACTCGCAATCACAAACGATAGCAACCTAGTAAAATAGGGCGATTAGCTCAGCTGGTTCAGAGCACCTCGTTTACACCGAGGGGGTCGGGGGTTCGAACCCCTCATCGCCCACA
>Ga0247812_10001413_pt1 | contig 13624 bp, 10 predicted proteins | sample UWRJL149409B1_FD_178011 | JGI IMG/M metagenome (GOLD analysis project Ga0247812, IMG submission 178011) | Plant litter microbial communities from Arlington Agricultural Research Station in Wisconsin, United States - UWRJ-L149-409B-1 | ecosystem: Environmental > Terrestrial > Plant litter >...
TGCGGCCTTCTACTCGATCCAAAGCTGGATGCCGAGCATCGTAGGCTCGTTCGGTCAGGAGCCGTCCGTGATCATCGCGGCAACCGTGTTGACAAGCGTCGGCGGCATCGTGTCCGCGACCGCCATCGGCCCTTCCATGGACCGGTTCAACCCGTTCCTGATCCTCGGGTCGGTCTACATCCTCGGATCTGTGTTCATCGTGATCCTTGGCCTCTCGCTGGACGGCGAGGCGTGGGTTCTGCTGTGCGCTGCGTTCGTGGCGGGGACATGCGTCACGGGCGGGCAGATGAGTATCGTCGCGGTCGCATCGCTGGTCTATCCGGTCCGGTTGCGTTCGACCGGAGTCGGCTGGGCACTGGGTATCGGTCGCTTGGGGGGGATCATCGGCCCGATCCTTGTCGGGGCGGCTCTCGGCAGCGGCGTAGCGCCTGCGACAGTTTTCGTGGCGGTCTCGCTTCTGCTCGTCGCAGCAGGTGCGAGCATGTTCATGCTCACCGGTCGAGCACGATCGACGCCGGCGGCTCTCTAGGCCTGGTTTGACGCTCGAATGCTGGGCCACACGACAGCGACAACCCGAGTGGCTATGTCTTCCCTTCCGGCGAAACCTTCGAGGAGGTAGGCGGCGGTATAGCTTCCGTAACAGAGAGTGGCGACCGCGTGGGTGTCCACATCGAGACGCACTTCACCGCGGTCTTTGAGCGCCTCGATGACCTGGTACATGAGCGCCACCCGGGGCTGGAGCGCGTGTTTTCGCACAACGTCGAGTAATTCCGGAGTTCGATACGCCTCGCCGATAAAGTTTCCCATCAGCACGATTGCATCGGGGTTGAAGTACGTCTGGTCGAGCCGTCGAACGGCTTCGGTCAGTGCGTCGATGGCCGAAAGGCCCTCCCAGGGCTCTACCGGGTAACTGTCTCGCTGGGCGCGAAAACCGAAGTCCAGTGCATCCACGACAAGCTCCAGCTTCCCTGGCCACCGGCGATACAGTGTCGGGCGGGTCACACCAGCGTCCTTTGCGATATCGCCCATCGTCATCTTGGAGTAGCCATCGCTCACTAGACGGCGTCGGGTAGCCAGGATGATCGCGGTGTCCACGGCGGGATCCCTGGGCCGACCCCCACGCGCTGCGGAATCATCAATAGATTGTCTGCGTGGTTTGTCGGGTATGGGGGAATCAACCATGACGCTGAACCTATCTTTGTTACAAACTCGAGACTCAAATCGGTGAGAAGCCGCAACCATCAAGCTCTGGTTACGTTACAGTACGTTACTGTATTCTATCATTGATCCGGCGAACTCCGATTTCATCATCCCGCCCGCCTCAAGTTTGGCTCGTGCACAGTTCGTTCGTGTCGAGAGACTGGATGATCTCGACGCAGGTGCGGGTCAGCGCGACGCGGGTGCGGGTGCCCACATTGTTAGAGCATACGAAGCGTGATCACGCTTGCAGGCCTTCTCAGTGCGAACGTGCACAGCTTTCACTAGCGATCTCACTTAGCCCCCTAGCGAGCTTCTCCCTCAACGCTCGCGAGTTGAGCTTCTACCGAACCGAATGCAATATTTTGCCATCGCGCGCTCGAGTTTGAGCGTTTACACAATGCGTGGGCCCCAGAAACGCCATGGAAACTTCCTGTGAGCAAACTGAGCGTCGACCCTATGCCGATCGTTCAAAGGATTGTGAATGTCCGCTCACTCCACGTCGTTCAGGAAGCTCGCTCGAGTCACCGCCGCGACAGCCCTCTGCGCCAGCTTCGCCCTGACCAGCTCCATCGCACTCGCTCCGGCAATCCATGCCGCACCGGTGACCGCGCCCAACGTCGTCGACCTCGGCATCGCAGAAGCGCTGACCATGCTCGAAGCCGGGCAGACCACCTCGGTCGCGCTCACCCAGGAATACCTCGCCCGCATCGCCGCGTACGACGACCCCTACGCCGACCAGCCCGGCCTAGCCGCGGTCATCCTTGCGAATCCAGACGCGCTTGCGACCGCCGCAGTACTCGACGCAGAGAGAGCGGCCGGCACCCTGCGAGGCGCACTGCACGGTATCCCGATCGTGGTCAAGGACAATTACGCGACCTTCGACATGCCCACCACCGCAGGAAGCGCCTCTCTGCATACCTATCAGACCAAGGTCGACTCCACTGCCGTCGCGCGACTGCGCGCTGCCGGCGCCATCATCATCGCGAAGACCAACATGGCCGAGTTCGCGTGGCACGGCACCTTCACGCTCAGCTCGGAGCGCGGCCGGACCAACAACGCCTATAACCAGGCCAACAGTGCCAGCGGATCCAGCGGAGGCACCGGCGCCGCGGTCGCTGCAAGCTACGCAGCCGGCGGCCTGGGAACGGATTCGTGCGGATCGATCGTCGGGCCGTCGGCTCACGAGAGCCTCGTCGGTTATCGGCCGACGATGGGCCTGACCAGCGTGGCCGGCATCGTCCCGCTTTCTATCCGCCAGGACGTCTCCGGCCCGATGACGCAGACAGTCAGAGACGCGGCGATCCTCATGGAGGTGCTCGCGGGATACGACCCCGCGGACCCGCTCACCACGATCGCGAACGATCAGGATACCGACAGTTACGAGGAGGGACTCAGCGACCGTGCTCTCGTGGGCAAGCGGATCGGATACTTCCACTGGGAGTTCGAGGAGGATCCCGCAATGCCGGGACTTGCTGAGACGACAACGCTGATCGACCAGGCAGTGCTCGACCTCCAGGCCCAGGGAGCCACGATTGTCGACGTGCCCTTCACGCGCGACTTCGTGACAAACACGCTCAAGAGCGGTGGCTGGATCGACATGCGGCCGAGCATCGACAACTTCCTGGCCACCACAGACGCCACCTGGCCCGTGGGTCTCGCCGAGCTCACCGAACCGACGGATGCGTTGACTTTCTCCGACGTGATCGCCGACGGCAAGTCTTCCCTCACTCAAGGCGATATCGACTACTTCATGAGTAACGCCGACATCCCCAATGCGGACTACGACGCGGCCGTCATCGCTCAGGACGCGGGCAAGGTCGCGATGGACCAGTTCTTCGAGGACTACGACCTGGACGCTCTCGCAATGCCGACGAGCGCCACGTCGGCCACCCCCGACTGGGCGGGAACCACCTTCTGCGACGTCGGGGCCAACACCGGCATCCCGACAGTCTCGCTGCCCGCCGGATTCACCAGCACAGGCGCTCCCGTCGGACTCGAGCTCGCGGCTCCTCGCAGCGAGGACGCATCGCTTCTGGCGATGTCCTACGACTACGAGCAGGCCACCCTGCACCGCGTCGCCCCGACCAGCACCCCGGAGCTCGCGCGGGCAGTGCCCATCAGCGTCATCGACCCGGCAGCCGGGTCGACGCCGCCACGCACGCTCGCCGCGACCGGATCCAACGACCCGACCAACGCGATCCTGCTCGCCGGCGGCCTCTTCGCAGCCGGCCTGTCGGCCCTCGTACTCCGTATCACGCGTCGTAGGCGTCCCAGTTCGATGTAGCAGCGAAGCGGGGACTCCGGAGACGAACCGTCACCAGAGTCCCACCCCCGGGCCGCAACACCAGAACGGTCTCTAAGCACCGATACGCCATCGTGCGCTCGAAATCGCTGTTCGAGCGCGTTCATTAACAGCCGATGAGACGCCTCGCACCCCATGGCATGGACGACAGCAGACAGTGCTGAACTCAGGGCACCTCTGCGGGCGTCAGCCGAAGAAGATGTTGAGTTCGCGTATGAGCTCTTCGGGATTCTCTTCTGCGAGGTAGTGTCCGGCGCCGGGGAACTCGACGAAGCGCGCATTCGTCGCTTTGCCGGCTAGGAGGGCGGGCACGAATGGGAAGTAGATGCCGCCGAGGCCTAGAACGGGCATTGTCAGGTCCGGGTATCCGGCGGCGTCGGCGATGTCCTGTGCGAAGGTCCGGTACCAGTTGTTGCCTGCCCACGCAGCCTTCGGTTGTTCGTAGGCGGCGGCGTAGATGGACCGGCTCGCGTCGTCGATCGCGTCCGGGTTGCTCGCTTGGTGGTCGATCAACCAGTCGACCACCAAGCGGAATCGGTCCGCCAGTAATGTTTCTGGCAGGCCTTCGACCTGGTTGAAGGCGAACCACCACGGGCTGGCCTGCCCCGGTTGCGGGAGCAGGGGCATCGTGTTGAAAAGCTCTCCCGGGTGGCCTACCTCCCACAGCGCTAGTTTGCGGGTCGCTGCCGGGTGGTTAGCCGCGAAGCTGTAGGCCACCATTGAGCCGATGTCCTCGCCGGCGATGAGGGCGTCGTCGTAGCCGAGAGACATGATCAGCTCGTAGATGTCGTCGGCCATGGTCTTCTTGTCGTACCCGGATTCCGGTTTGTCGGACTCTCCCATTCCTCGGAGGTCGACGGCGATGACCGTGTACCGTTCGGCAAGCGCCGGCATGATTTTGTGGAACTGCCACCAGGTCCGCGGCCATCCGGGCAGCAGCACCAATGGAATGCCCGACCCGCCGCGCACGTAGTGCATCCTGATGCCGTTGACATGCGCGTAGTGGTGGGTGAATCCTTCGATGGGCATGGTGTCTCTTTCCGTTGTGGGACGCGACTACTGCACGGCCGCAAGTCGACGGTAGGGAAAACGGCCAATGGTGAACATCCGTGGGTCTTCGGAATTTTGGTTCGGGCCGCGAGCGTGGAACTATCCGGGAGGGTGGCCCTCATAGACGCGGCAATGTCACGTCCCTTTCGAAGGGCGACAGGGAGAGGACGCGATGTTCCGCAGGCCCGTTCTCCATCCGCTGATTGTCATGCAGTGGATAGTGCGGACCAGCTCGCGCCTGAAATGGTTGACCGGTCAGCGAGACGGTCGGCGACGTTACCCACGGGGATCCCGTCGACTCGCAACCACCAACGTTATGTAGACGAACCAGTTACTATTGGCCAATGACCGAAGCAAGAGTACCGTCGCCCCGAGCCGTCGAGCCTGTCCTGGGCGGTGCGAGCGAAACCGTTCCCGCGCAGGTCGTGCGTGGCGGCGCGGCGACGCGGGAACGCATCGTGGATGCGGCAGCGGATCTGTTCTACGCGCATGGTCTGCGTGCTGTGAGCGCTGACAAGATCATCGAGAAGGCGGGAATCACGAAGGTGACTTTCTACCGGCACTTCCGCTCGAAGGACGATCTGATTGTCGCCTACCTCGAGCGTCGAGCGGCGTGGGAGCGGGAGGTGATCCTCGCCGCGAAGGACGCCGCTCATGGTGACGTCGACGAGGCGATCCGGCTGGTGTCTCAGGGGATCGGGCAGGAGGCGTGCTCGGCTGGCTTCCGCGGGTGTCCGTTCATCAACGCTGCGGCCGAATACTCGGACGCAGACCATCCGGTGCGGAAGGTGGTCGATGGTCACCGTTCCTGGTTCCTATCTATGCTGAACAACCTCACCGCCTCGATCGGCATCCATGATCCGGCAGTGGCCAATGAGTTGATGATGCTGCGCGATGGAGCGATGGTGACCGGATATCTTGGCGATTCGCAGAAGGTTGGCGCCGCGCTGCAGTCTGCCAGCCGCGCCGTGCTGGGCCTGACCCGGTGATCATCGGGGTGGAGTAGCGGCCCGCCAGACGTGGACGCGATGCTCGATCAGCCCCTCGCTCCTCCCCCGTTCCCCGCGGCACCTTGTAGACAGTTCCGATTGAGGCGGGGCTGCGTCACGTGTGCCGAACGTCAGGCGCGGCCCCGATGGGGGACGACGGGCCGTGACCGTCCGTGTTTCTTGAGTGAGTGAGTGCCGTCGGCTTTATTGTCTGCTCCTGTACCGATGATTGCCGATGCGGCGGCGTAGAGGATTGCGGCGAGTGCTGCTCCCCAGAGGGCGCCGGCGATGGTGTCCGAGAGCCAGTGCGCGCTGAGGTAGGTGCGCGACCAGGCCATCAGGACGATGTATCCGACGGCGAGCACCGCTATCCAGGGTTTCCGGTAGACGAGGGCCGCGAAGACGCAGAGGGTTGCAACGTTGGTGACGTGTCCCGAGGGGAATGATCCGACATCGCTGATGGTGAGCATGTCGTCGGGTCGGGCGCGGTCGAGGATCGGCTTGAGGGTTTGCACGAGCGCGAGCGACACCAGTCCGGCGACGAGAAAGCCGGGGACGGCATTCACCCGTCGCGTCAGGACGAGTACTCCGATGATGGTCGCAGGGACGACGCCGAAGCCCAGTCCCCCAGCGCCCCACTCGTCGAGGACGTGGGCGAGTCTCGTGAGGGGTTCGTTGCGGGTCGCGACGATCATGGAGCGCCACCAGAGGTCGATCGTCGGTGGGGTCGTGCTGGTGGAGAGGAGCAGGCCCACTGCCGGGACGGCCAGAACGATGGGGATTGAGATTCCGAGGAGTAATCGGACGTTGGCCAGTGGAGTCATACCTCGAACTCTGGGTCACGTCCCCCCTGGGGGCATCAGGGTATGCACCGAAGTGTCGTTCAGGGTGGCATCACTCCCCCGATCGGGCAGGACGTTGGTGCGGTCTGCGCGTGTGCGTCCGTGTTTCCCCGGATGCCGCATCGAGGGTATCGCCGTAGCGTCGGGCATGGATGGTTTCACCCATTTCCGAGAGACGAGGACCCAATGCCCGATCCGATGCATCCCACCCCTGGACCGCACCGTCCGCGACCTGGTCGCACGACGCGACTCCACGGCCTCATCATGGTCGGAGCGGACGACACCCAGATTACGTCCCGTCGGGATGGGAGTGCCGAATCGGCGCCATCATCGTCACCTTTCCGTTCGGAGGGAGTGCGCTCGCCATCCCCCCGGTAGGTGTCGCAGGCGGTTGCCGCCGGTCGGGCTTCTGAGATTGACCGGGCGGTGGGCGAGGCCCGCTCAGTCGCCGGCGATGAGCTTGGACCGGCTGGAGGATCCAGTCTTTCGGAGGGTGGCCGAGATGTGCGATTCCACCGTCCGGACGCTGACGAAGAGCGTGGCCGCGATCTCCCGGTTGCTGAGACCTTCGCGGACCAGCGCGGCGACCCGGCTCTCCGCTGCGGTGAGTTGTGTCGGCGACACCATCTTCCTTTTCTTCGTGGAGGCGGCGTCGAGGTGGGTGCGCAGTCCGTCGTTATCTGCTTCATCGAAGAGCTGTTCGGCGGCGCGGAAGTCGTCCCGAGCCTGGGTCACCTGCCGCAGTCGCCTTCGGACGCGTGCCCGCTGCAGGAGTGCCAATAGTTCGTCGCCCGGCCTGTGGTGTCGGGCTGCAAGATCTACGGCCAGGGTGGACTCGGCCAGCGCAGCCGGGAGATCGCCGGTGGAGGCCATCTGGAGAGATGTCACCCGGTGCAGGCTGATCTGCGAGATCGGTCGTTCTCTGGTCGCGAGGAATGCACGGATGCGATCGAGGCGGATGCCGGCTTCGGACGTCTCGCCGGTCTGCAGCAGCGCTTCGGCTAGGGGAAGGTCGACGCGGAAGCGGCTGCCTGGTTCGATCAATCCGCGGTCGTCCGCCGTCTGCGCGGCGATCCGCAGGTGTCGCACCGCGTCGTGCCAGTCGCGACGGCCGACAGCGGACAGTCCGAGGAGCCCATCCAGCTCCAGTTCCGTGTCGGTGGTCCATTCGCGCCATGAGGCGACCATCCGGTGGAGGTCGGCGTGACGGCCGTCGGCGATGAGCAGCATCCCGGCCATGGGCTGGAGGTCTGTGGAGAGGTCCGCTGAGGTGATGTCGACGCCGGAGCGGAGCGCGAGCAGCCGTGCCGCGCCGTTGTCGTCACCGACGGTTTCGACGAGCGCGGCCTGTGCGAGGAAGACGCGCTCGATCCCTTCCTTGCCTTCGGTCCGCGCCCAGGTGGCAAGCTCGGCGAGGGAGTTCCGGGAGAGCTCGATGTCGTCGGCGAGGTAGGCGAGCAGGCCTGCTGTGGCGAGGCCGGTGTCGTCGAGACCGACCACGTGATGTTCCGTCTGCCGCTGGTCCATGTCGGCGAGGGTCGCGTGGTCGAGGCCGTCTCCTGCGTCGAGTCGGGATCGGACCAGTCCGCGCAGTGCGCGGTGTGTCGCGTTGGGGGCGTCGCTGTCGGACAGCTGGGCCAACGTTGCGGCAGAGAGGTGCGCGCGTTGCGAGACGGGGAGGGTGGCGACGGACAGGGAGTTGGCGGCGAGTATCGCTCGCCGCACGTCGTCGGGTGCCGGGGTGGTCGCGAGGAAGGCGTGGGCATCCGCCGGGTTAGCGCTGGTGGTCAGTGCAACCCAGGTGTCGTATTCGGGAATGTCGAGGCGCTCGGCGGTGACTCGGCGCAGTGCGAGGCGGCAGGTATTGAGGTCTCCGGCAGAGAAGAGGTGCTGGGCTTGGGTGAGCAGTCGTCTCTGGAATGCGTCGCTCGTGGGGTCGGTTCGTTCGACGGCTTGGGCGTCGAAGTGGGCAGAGCGGAGGCGCGCGCCGCGCTGGCGCATGACGACGGCGGCCGCGGTGAGTGCTGCGGCGATCGTCTCGTCGGGTCCGGGCGGATGGGATTGTTGGAGGTGTTGTGCACGGATCACCGGATCGGTGACGGCTTGGGCGATGAACGAGTGCAGCTCGCGTCGTCGGGATTGGCCGAGGCGTGCTGTGGCGGCGGATGCGTGGAGGGGGTGTCGGGTGGTGGCGGTGCCGGTTGTCACGTGGATGAAGCCGGCATCCTCTGCCTCGTCGATGGCGGCTTCCGGGGTCGCCGAGAATCTCAGGACTTCGCCGAGGAGGGCGAGGGTGGGCCGGCCGAGGAGGGCGACGATCGCCACTACGTCGGCGGCGGGGCGGCTGAGCTGCTGGAGCCGGTGCGCGACGGCGACGGCGAGGGGCGGTGGTGCATCGAGGGTTCCGACCCGTAGCGCTCCGAGCTCGCCGATTGCACCGCGGCGGATGAGTTCGAGCGCCCACATGGGGTTGCCGCCGGTGTGTTCTCGGAGGGCGATGACCTGTGACCGAGTAGGCGGGGATGGCCAGGCCGGCGGGGCGAGACGTTCGAGCTCGGCGACGGTGAGCCCGTCGAGTTCATGTACCTGAGAGGGAGTGAAAGTCAGGCCAGAGGTGTGAGCGGAATGGTTCCCGTACTCACGGGTTGTCGCGACAAGACGGACGGGGCTCTCGCGCAGTCGTCGGAGAGCGCGTTCGATGACGGCGATCGATTCTGGGTCGGACCAGTGCAGGTCGTCGATCAACAGCACGACCGGTGAACGCAGGGAGAGCTCGCGCAGGATTCTTTCGAACGAGACGGCGGTCGCAAGTGCGGGCATGTCGGTGGCGGTCGAGCGTCGGCCGAGCGCGATCTCGAGAATGGTGCGGTGTTCGCCAGCGATGCCATCGAGCACGGTGAGGTCGAGGTCGCCCAGTAGGTCCCAGAGCATGCTGTAGGAGGTGTGTCTCTCAGCGAAGGACGGGCTCGAGCGCAGGACGAGGGCGCCTGATAGCGCTAAGCGGGTGGCGGCGGTGGCGATGAGTGTGGACTTGCCGATTCCAGGCTCGCCGACGAGGAGGAGGCGATGGTTGTCGGAGGCCGGAAGTGCTGTTATGAGCGCGGTTGCCGCTGTCCGATCCAGTGCGACGCCGCCGGTGTCCATCTTCGTCATGAGTGTGCTTTCGTCGGTCGCGCGGTCGGATCTGGCTGTTCGGGGGCAGGGAGCGTGCGGCTCGCGGCCGCACGCTCCCGTGCTTCTGCGGGTGTTACGCGGTGAAGGACGCGGCCTCGTCGATCACGCGAGCGACGGTTGCGGGCTCCGCGGCCATCGAGAGGTGTCCCGAGCCGATGACGGTCAGACGTGCGGCGGCACGCTCGGCCATCCACGTCTGGGTCTCGAACGGGATGCTGTGGTCCTCGGTGCCGGCGACGTACCAGGACGGCAGCGACTTCCACGCCTGGTCGGCGCGAGCCGGCTCGGAGAGCGCCTGGTAGGTGATCGGACGCTGCTTGGCGAAGAAGGTGGCGGCCAGTTCCTCCGGGAGGCCGTTGACGAATCCGCCAGCGAAGGCGCCGGGCTGGAGGTAGAGGTCGACGTTGTGGTCGCCGGGGAAGGGGGCCATGTCGAACAGGGCTCCGGGGTCGACCGGTCCGGCGTGTCCGGCGAGGTCGAGGATGGTCTCGCCCTCTTCGGGGACGAAGGCGTTGAGGTAGACGAGTGCCTTCACGTCGGGGTGTCCGGTTGCGGCTCCGCCGATGACGGCTCCGCCGTAGGAGTGTCCGACGAGAACGACTGGGCCGGTGGTGCGGGTCTTCAGGAAGGCGGCGAGGTAATCGGTGTCGTCATTCAGCGAACGGAGGGGGTTTGCGAAGTGGGTGACGGTGTATCCCTCGGCGGCGAGCAGTGCGTCGACTGCGGCGAAGGGGCTGGAGTCGCTCCAGGCGCCGTGGACGATGACGATGGTGGGCTGGATGATGGTCATGATGGAGTCCTTTTCTGAGAGTGGTGAAGTGGTGGGTGGGGAGAGGGGTTACTTGGCTGCTGCGGCGTCTTCGATGATCCGGGTCACGGTGCCGGGCTCGGCGACCATGGCCAGGTGGCCTGCTTTGACCTCGGTGAGGGTGGAGCCGGCGCGCTCGGCCATGAAACGCTGGGTGGAGATGTCGATGCTGTGGTCCTCGGTGCCGGCGATGTACCAGGACGGGAGGGTCTTCCAGGCGGGGTTCGCACCGGCGGGCTCGCTGAGTGCCTGGTAGGTGATCGGGCGCTGGCTGGCGAAGTAGGTGGTGGTCTGGGCGTCGGTGAGGCCGTTGGAGAAGCCGCCGGCGAAGGCGTCCTTTTTCAGGTACAGGTCCACGTTGTGCTCGCCCGGGAACTCGGCCATGTCGAACAGGGCCTCCGCGTCGACGGGGCCGGCCTTGCTGGAGAGCTCCAGGATGGTCTCGCCCTCCTCGGGGACGAAGCCGTTCACATAGACCAGGGAGGTCACATCGGGATCGGACAGTGCCGCGCCGCTGATGAGCGCACCACCGTAGGAGTGCCCGACCAGGACGACGGGGCCCTCGGTGCGGGTCTCGAGGAAGGAGGCCAGGTAGCTGGTGTCGGTGGTGAGCGAGCGCAGCGGGTTGGCGAAGTTGACCACCGCGTATCCATCGGCACGCAGCTTGTCGCTGACGGCGTCGAAGGGGCTGGCATCGCTCCACGCACCGTGCACCATCACGATGGTCGGCTTGGACGGATCGACCGACACCGGGCTGGACGCACCCGCGGCGGCCACGCCCGGCGTCGGAGCGCACCCGGCGAGAGCGACCAGCGCCACCGCGGACGCCGCGACGACACCACCGATACGTCCACGCTTGGACGAGAGAAGAGACGAGAAGACATTCATGACAGGGCTGCTTTCGATGAGGTTGGTGCGGGATGTGGTCCAGGCGGACCGTGGGGATGCGAACAGTGAACTTAGTAGACGAACTAGTAACCCTACGTGAGCACCACTATGGGGCACCGCGCTCGAAAACACAAGTCGGCGCCCCGACTCGGCGTCATGCGGTGAATCTCGGCTCCGTCGGAAGCGATGATGCGCGGCGTTGTTCGTTCTTTAGTGGTCGAGCAAAGAGCACTTGCTACTTGCGACTTCGGCTCGACCTGCCTAGTTCAAGGAATGCACCTGACGGTCACTCAACCCCGTTACGTTGGCGCGGCGGAACGAAGAATGCATGCGGAACTTTCGCGGGTTTTGTGAGTCCGGGGATTGGCTCGCGAATCAGATGAGGGCGTCGCGGATCGCGGCAGATCTCGCGTTGGATGCGCTCTCCGCGCGGTCCGGAATAAGCGCTCGCGCCACCAGTGGTTTGAGCGCGGAGTGGGCATATCGCCCCAGAAGCGCCTGGTCGTCGTGTTCGCTGAGGCGCTCGGGCTGGGCCGTGCGGGCGCGACGGTCCTTTGCGCGCGGCCCACCCGAGGTCACTTCTCCGCTGCGGCTCGGCACAGGATCGCTGGCTCAAGTGGACGGCGAGCAAGAGATATCCGGGATTCTGGATTCACGGATTCGGAGGGCCTGGCGGACCCGCGTTGTCGGTCTCGGTGCCGGCGCGAATTGGCACGAGGACATGTGCGCTCGAAGCGCGGACTACCCGAATTCCGATAGGGCTCGTCTACCGGTGCGCCACTCGGGGTATGTCTAGCGAAGGGCTACACACGCGGGCCGGAGCTTCGCCCCTCACTCCTTCCACCCGACGCCGGCCAGGTCTGCGATGGCGTCCCAGGTTGATCCGGCGAGCGCCGTATCGTCCAGCAGCGCGATCCTGCGGATGACCCCACCTGGCTTTTCGAGTCGTGGTTGCCCTATCGACGACCACAACCGGGGACCCCATATTTGGCCGCCCTCAGCTGCGGGGTCGAGAACTGCCCGGACGATCGGCCATGCCCCCCGGTCTTTGCCCTGCCCGACTGCGACGAATGGCGCCGCTTTCATTCGCTGGAGGGGCGTCGGTTCGATCACGCCGACACGGCGGGGGCTGAGTCCTTCGTGTGCGCCACCGGGGTGTGCGAGAACGCTTGCCACTCCGCTGCCGCTGCTGCGGAGCCGTCGATCCAGCTCGAGAGCGATAAGCATCTGCGCAGCTTTCGACCGCGCATAGGTGGGGAAGCCCTGGTAAGTGCGGGCGGTGCTGTTCAGGTTCGCCACGTCGAGGGTGCGGAGTCGGGCCAGCCACGGTGCAGTGCTCGCGAGAGTGACCACGCGACTGCCCGCCGTGCGTTCCAGTGCTGCCATTGCCCTCACGGTGAGAGCGAAGTTCCCCACGGCGTTCACACCGAAGACGGTCTCATTGCCGTCGACTGTTTCGGTGCGGGTAGTGGAGAGAAGAGCTGCCGCATTGAGCACGAGCGCGTCGACACGGGGCAGATCGGACAGCGCGGAGGCTGTTCCCGCTACGGACGACAGACTCGACAGGTCGAGGTGGAGGTAGGAGACGCGTGCGCCCGGGACCCGAGCGCGGATCGCAGTCATGGCGTGCTGCGCCTTGGCCTGGCTGCGGGATGCCATCACAACGGTTGCGCCGGTGCTGGCGAGCTGCTCGCTGATGAAATAGCCGATTCCGGCATGCCCACCGGTCACCACGAAGGTCTTTCCTGCCGCTTCGGGCAGTTCTCGTGGGTTCCAGCGAGCAGCCGAGGTGCTCGTGATGTTCTGGTTGTGCGTAGTCATGTTCTAGACCGCTCTCGGAAGGCTGACCCGGACGCCTGAGCTGGCGGATGTCTCGACGGCGTCGATCACACGGAACGTGCGAAGCGCTTGAGCGAAGTCGGGGGCGTTGTGTGAGCCGTCGCGCAGGTCGGCGGCGAAGGTGTCGTACATCCGGGCGACGCTGTAGGCGGTGGTGTTCTCCAGCAACTCGAGACCGGGGGTCTGGCTTGTGTAGGACTCCGGGATGGGGAGCGCGGCGAGGCGGTCGTCGCCCTGTGAGGCGGAGATTGTCGGTGCGAACATTCCTGGGTGGCCTCCTGCTGCGCGTAGCTGCAGTGTGCCTTCGCTGCCGTTGATCTCCCACATGAACTTCTCGCCGCCCTGGTGTCCTTCTCGGAAGTGAAGGCTGACAGTGGTTCCGGATTCGAGTCGGCCGATCACAGCGACCTGGTCAGGGGTCGTCTTGATGATCGGGACGCCGGATTCGAGAATGACCATGTCGGGGCGGCGGGTGTCGAGCACCGCTGAGAGCTCGGTGAAATCGCCGAGTACATGGTTGATCACGTCGATG
>Ga0247812_10001415_pt1 | contig 13613 bp, 11 predicted proteins | sample UWRJL149409B1_FD_178011 | JGI IMG/M metagenome (GOLD analysis project Ga0247812, IMG submission 178011) | Plant litter microbial communities from Arlington Agricultural Research Station in Wisconsin, United States - UWRJ-L149-409B-1 | ecosystem: Environmental > Terrestrial > Plant litter >...
TATGTTTGATGCCGATCATTTTTCGTTCGTTGCCTTCGTTCGCGGAAGGATCGACCATGAATGTTGCTGAGTTTGGTGTAATTGGCGTCATTGGTATTTCAGGCTGCTCTAGGCACTGATGCAGTGACTTTTGTCGTTGGTGAACTTTGTATCCCGTATAGCTTTCTTCAGCACTATCCACCAAATCAGAATCAGAGTCAGAATCAGAATCAGAACCAAGAATGCCGAAGACCGGTCCATCCTCCTCAATGGCATTCTCTACCGTCGTGCTACTCATTTCCACCACAGACGCCATGATAGAAAACGGGTGATTCTCCCATAATCTCCAACCTAGAGTAGGGAAGTACAGATACGCCATTCCCATGCCCTTCACGCCCTCAACATTGATAACAAAATATTCGTCATCTACCTCTAATACCTGGGCTGTACGCAGCCTATTCGCCGCTATCTTAAACCCTCGCGCAAGCCTCTCTGATGCCCACACCACTACTCCCAAAATGATCCAGTTTTCATACCCCCAGTCGTGGTTGAACTTATAGTATATGTGATAATAGGAAGCAATTACAGTACCAAGAGCTAAGGTAACATGTACATCAATAAACAGCTCATACCACTTTCTGCGCACGAAGAGTATCGACATTGGGAGGATGAGACAGAATGCCGTAGTGCCAACTATTCCCACGTTCCAGTAATATTGGGTGAATTTATGCGACAGGACTGGTATGTGGACGATAAAGTAGATGATTGAGTGTAACGTTGCTTGTGCTACACATATATATGCTACCCAGCGGTGAAGCTGGATGAATGTCATGTATGGCCAGCCCGTAAGTCGAATGAGTGGGTTATTGCGGCTGCTGTAGACGAAAATGACTGGAAGATTTGCAAATGCCAGGATACCAACACGATTAGCCAGAGTGTCGACAATCATGTTAACGTTAGACTTCCAGTAGACGTTCGGCATGGAGCCACGATAGCCGACAGATGACAACACGATGTTGAGGAGCACAATGAAGAGAACAAGAAGTGCTCGGCCACGAGTAGGTGGTAGTGTTTCATTTAGCACAGGAATGGGATTTCGTTTGCGCAGAATAGGAGGGTACACTAGGTGCGCAAGCATAAGTCTCTCTGCCTTGGTAGATATACAAGAGATCAAGAATGCAACAGACGCGAGAACGAGTGGGGCGAGCATCATGGAAGTGAGCAATGCGAGTGCATATGTCGAATGCTGCCCCTCGTTCAGCACAAAGTCTCTGATTGATGTTTCGGCCGTCACCAAATCTTCTCTGGCCAGTTCGCCCGGTACCTCCAATGCCTCGCCCGCAGCCAAAATATGTTTTGGACGCTCACCATACATTTTCAATGCCTCCGTAAATGCATACTCTGGTTTGTGGCCCCCACCAACCATATGCTCCTCCCAGTACTTCTCGATCACCCAATTCTCTGCTCCATCTTCCGTTCCACAGCGCTGTTGCAGGCACCAGGCCATTGATTGTAGGAAGCCATCGTCAGATGCGAAGCATTCGGACAGCGTGTCGAATCCGAGACCACTACCGCCGTGCCACCGATCTGCGAGGGGGGGCACGGAGCAGTTGAGACGATATTTGGACAATAGGTAATGGCAAGCAAACCCACAGACGGGACTGAACATGTTGATGCCATAGCCGATGAAGCCGCGAGGTCTCTGCAGGCTGGTTGCATGCGCAGGCGGGAGGTGTTGGAGGGAAGATAATACATAGATCAGCAAGTAGAGCAGTGGAACTCTAGGTGCCATGGTCACTGTAGACCCGGTCGTGTACTATAGGCATAGGAGGGCTCTTCTCGACTCCTCGGATGGGAAGAAAAGAAAGATAAAACATTTCCCGCAGATATCCATGAAGCTATTTACTGATCGGACAGGTATAGTAAAGTTAAATAACTGTAAAACAATGTGGCATATTATAAAAAAGGAGTCCACAAAAAGGGGATCGCGCTAAGCCTGAATGACGTGGCCATGGACATAATTATAATTAGCTCAAAGTTGCTCACGCCTAAACTCTCCCCCTAGGTTTACTGTCATGTTGCACAAGCCTCATACGCATTGACCGTGATATTCAGGTAAGAAAGCTTCCGCGCTGACAATGGCACAATAAGAACTACTTACTGATGCTTGAACAGAGAATTAGATGCGTCTCAGATCGTGAGACTACCCCCTCTACATGCATGCTCTAGTAGTCGCGTAGTTGGCTGTAGTTACGCTCGGAATGTAACTGTCGAAATGAGCCTCTGACCGCGCAACGAAGAAAGTAGCGATGTAGGGATTTCCGCTCACAAAACCCATTGATGAAATCAGGATGAAATTTGATGGTTTTTCAACAATTTGGGAATTCTCGCTAGGCATGGAGTTATAGTAACCCTCCACCGAGGGTGTGCATACCCAAAGCCGGTAAAGCATATACTATCATACAAGTATTAACGGTTTCTTAATTTCAAAGTATTTAGAAAGCGTATCAGATATATATTTCACGATTTGAAGACCTGGAAAATAATAGCAATTATAGCTCTTATTAAAATCTTACAACTTCCCGATTTCTATATCCATATCTATTGCCATAAGAGTAGTAGCTAAAGTTATTGTACTAGTTGTCGTGGCTAGCATGGCCCCCATATCCATATTTGATGTTCCTATATCCGTCTTTAAATAATACCTTGACGACTTTTGTTACAATTTTCGGGATGTTGGAGTTTGCAAAGATTATGCAGCTTGCGAAAAATCGGTAAAGCCAAAAGCCTAGGGGAGTAACAATGTCGGAGAAAGAAATATATAACAACATTCTTGCAACGCGATGATTTTGTTACGCAAGTCAGGAGATTCGCTTATCTCGGCCAGGGAGAATCTGCAGTGCAAGGAATAGGCCCTAAAACTGTGTTTGGAAATTTTGATTAGGTGCGCGCTTTTGAGCAAGATTTGATCACCTACTTGCCTTACTAGGTGTACGTTTCGTTCAATAGAAACTCGGACTAACACGCGGAAGCTTGACCGTATTTAGCATAGTTGGCCAAGAGAAAGTGAGCAAATCTCCACTTTAGCAGGCGGGTGCCACGCTAGTAGGAGCAGGAGTATAATTGGGGGCGCACCTTAGAGATGGTTCGATTTATCACTTGCGTAGTACGTATTACCAATAACAACTTGACTTATTATTCGGAGCAATAATAATAGTGAAGGTCGCGAGTTGTATTAATCATAAGACAGCGGCGGGCTCGCTTCGCTTTGCCATTCCGCCGGGGGCTGTCGGCCAAGAAATAGGGATTATATAAGTCGGCCATTGGTAAGGGATTATACTGTCAAGTTATTGGTCAATCTGGGATGACTTGCCCTTGGCCAAAGATTCCCTTTCCACTTATCAGTACTTAGCGGTGTAAAGTACATGCGTACGACTATACCAAAGCCTACCGCATACCGACCATCATGCACCTCTAAAAAACGGGGATGGGTATTGGAAAGAATAATACTTGTCATTTAAATGAATGGACTAAGATTACAAAATCGATCAAGCAACTAATTCCCCAAAAGTTTTGGGAGAAGCTTACAAAGCCGAATCAAACATGCTACAAAACCCTAGGACTCACCTCTCAAATACTTAGAATCACCAAGAATATGTATCGACCTCCAGCTCAAATATCACTTTTTCCTTCTTACCAATTGCCACCACAGCAGTTCTAACATCATCACAAAGACCACTAGGGCCACAAATTACAACGCCAATCTTCGACCATCCGGCTTGCGCCTCCTGAGAAATTAAAGTAGTGATGTCGAATCTCTGTCCAATTCTAACATCTTTCTCACCAAGACTACTTAGGGCATCATCGAAAGCTTGGACAAGACTGTCAGCCGCATTCTTGACGCTCCAAAAAAGCTTGACCTTTGGACGAGTTAGTTCAGGGATCCAGGGAAGTAAGCCTGTTATACCGATGCCCCCACCAATAAGAAGGACGCGATCGCATTGTAGAATTGGGTTCGGGAAGTTGTTTGCGTAGGGTCCATCAAGAAGAGTAAGCAACGTTTTTTGAGCTATTAAGTGCTTGGTTATTCCCGTCGATTTCCTGATAAATAATGTGACACCAGTAGTGATACCGCTAGATAGAAAACCCGTCGTTTCTATTATAGACTGGCTGTGCTTCTCTATATTATTGGGCTTAGAACTACTAGCTTGATCGCCGACCCGATGATTGGGATTCTTGCTAAAGGGAAATACTAGATTGGTTGCCAGGACCGAAAAGGGATGATTTTCCCAAGGTCGTAGTTTAGAGAGTGTAGGGAAATGTACGTAAGCATGTTGACTAGGACGAGGAGTCCATCGGATACCCGCGATATCGACCCGAACAAAGCCATTTCCAATCTCGGTAATCTTGGCTCTGCGGATACCATTCTTTAGGATGCGTAGGACACGAAGTATACGATCAAAGAACCATACTGCACATATTGCGTATAGCCACATGACATAACCCCACTCATCGGGGAACCGTAGCCTGACGTGGTACCACGACCCTGCGATTACGAAGGCTGCTAGAATAATGTGAACAATCAAGAAGACTTCGTATGATACACGTCGAAAGTAGAGGACGCTTGCTAGTAGCATGATGCAGACCAAAACTGTAGCAACTACGCCCCACTGCCAGTATGGCTCTCCTGATTGTGTAGCGTAAATACCGGATTCTTTGTAACATACCACTGCGAGGAGAGAGTGGAGGACGACATGGACTGCAAATATTCGGGCAATCCAACGATGCAAAAGTATGAAAGTAGAATGCGACCAATTAGTAACCCATAACAGGACATTGTTCCTACTCGAAAAAAGGAGTACGAGTGGTGCCAGCGCGAGTGCGAAAACACCAGTACGGTAGAAGACTAGACCCATGATTTCGGTCTTCTGAGTTGGAAACCAGGCATGTGGGGATGGTGCTGTAGACTTGTAGTTGACCGCTGACAGCACAATATTGAGGATGACCATTAAGGAAATGTACAGACTCTGACCGAGGGTGGGAGCATTTCCTAAGAGAAATGGGAGCGGACGCATGTGGTAGTTCCCAATGATGCTAGGATACACAAGGAACGGCTTTAGTCTTCCCAGAATACCGGTCATGTATGGAAGGTAGCCCAAACATGTAAGGAATATGGGTGTTGCAAAGCCTACAACAAGCAAAACAATTCTATATATTCAACATGTAAGCGTTGCGCCATCTGCTGATATAACATGTAGTAAAAACATACCCATAAACTGATTCGTATTTTGATTCTCCTGTGAGAAAGTACATGGTACGATATTGAGTGTCCCAAGTGGCCTGCTCAGCAAGAACAGTAATGTTAAGAGTATCATCCATATTCAAGGTTGCGGTCGGTGGATTGGAAACCATGTGAAGCGCAGTGGTGTAATCCCACTTTGGGAGCACAGTATGATCCATCGTGCTTTGTTCCTCCCAGTACTTCTGCAACAACCAAGTTGAGACATTGTATGGAGCACACTTGATGTTCATACACCAGGCTAAAGAGGTCAGGTAGGCGGTGTCGTTTGCTCGACATTCCGCAGATGTCATTCCAGCATTACCATGCGAATGGCCAACCATCACGTCTGTCACAGTAGAGCATTGTAGCATAAATGATGACAAGGAATTACCACAGGCAAAAGCACAAACGGGATCGTACGGCTCGTTCGTGATTCCGACAAGAGCAACAACGTGGCTCGGTACGAGACATGCCAGAGCAAATTGAAGGAGGTGCAACATTTTCATGTTGCCGCCGATGTGAATGTTTCAAGACTGACAAATAGTCAAGTCGCGTATGCTCAAACCAACGACGAGAAGTAGAGAGTAAAGGTGAGAATATAAGCTCGATGCACAGCAGAGATGTGAGCGTTTAGAGGTCCGGATATGGATGTTGGGTGATTTATGCGTATACTTGACGAGGAGAGGGAGAGAAGAAAAATGAGAAAGACAAAGGGCCCAAGGGCTTTGTAGGATCCTGGTCTCATTGTACTGGTACTTTATATTGTTGGTGGTAGGGGAGGCTTAGGAGCCCAGCATTATTGTCCACTAAGCACAACCGTTTTGGTATGCACATCAGCTCAGTTGCATCTCGTTTAAACAGATTGTGGCGTACGAGACCTCCCTGAGTTAATATGACAGATGACCAAGGCGCGCAAGTTTACCAGAGTTAAGCGACGCTATATGCTGCGGCTAGAGCTGGACAAGGACTAGTGTGGTCTTGGAACCGCCCCAAGATATCAGTATAAGCGGCGACACCAGATGATTGTAGCTGTAACGAACCCCGAAAAGCTATTATCATGAGAATTTGTCGGACTATAAGTTGAGAATCGTGGATATTTCTATTGAATGAACCAATTGTCTAACCAATTGAGATTTAGTGTTCAAGTTCTCCTATTTCATTTCACTTTCTTGAAGTCGTACTGGCCGTATACTCTCATGTTGTCCGTCTTCTTCTTTTCCTTAAAATGATCTGCTGAAATCTCCGAGCTATGTCGGGTTGAATGCGATTGTTACTCTGTAACCTTTATAAATCGATGATATAAAGATTGAGTTTGGATCTATCGGCCCAAATAGAGGTAGCTATAAGAGTGCGACTACTATATTGAATTGCTTTTGACGATGCCCAGAAAATAGGCATAGGCCCAGGTATGCGCTATTCTTTAAACACTAACACCTTGCATAGTAGCTCATCAAATACTCATCTTGGGTAGTTGGTCTTCTCCAGCATCAAAGTGACAACCATTAAACCTTAAATATGTCTTCCTTTATCTACATCTGATTTCTTATTAGTTCATTAGTCAAAGGTGGGTATATATAAGTTCAATTTGACAGAAGCCATGTGATTATAATACATAGAAACATTCACCATGCTGACTGGCTAGCGTCTTTAAGGATTACAAAGTAAGCTCTTAAGCTTTGAAGTTACCTATTAACAGCAAGACTTTTTTTCCAGTCATATATCGATCAAATCATATTATTTACAATATCTATGTGTAAATAGCTAAGATGGTCTAGGGAAGATGGTTGTATTTGATGATTCTATCTCGTAGTATTATTCAGTGATATGATTGAAGCACAATATAGATAATATATAAAATTAGCATGATGAGAAGAAAACGCCTTGCTTCCTAGCAAGTGCGACCCAGGCAACGATTTCAGATTCATGAGGACTCGTCAATTCTTTCAGAAGCTGCTCCTCCAGAACCAGATCAAACTTCTGTTTCTCCACCTCGCTCCAGTCCTTGGTGATCATCAAAATCACTTGGTCTTTCATGGAATCGAGAAAGTTACGTAACATGTTTTTAGGCAAGCTGGATTCCACTATTATGACGTCGATATTCTCCTGCTTGAACCCTCCAGCTTGAACGACACTTTTGAGTTTCTGCTCTGTACTCCATTCGTCCTTCAATGGACCTTTCCACACGGTAGCCTCGGGCTTCACCTCCTTTTGTGCAGCTTGAAAGATCCGCACCCATCCAACTTTCTTGATAGATGATATCACAGTGACACCACCAGGTTTCAAGGTTCGGTAGATCTCTGCTGCTCCTCTCACTGGGTCAGGTAGAAGAAAGATACCTATATTCATGAATGAGTGTGTGAAGAAGTTATCAGAGTAGCAAAGCTCCTGGGCATCCATCACATCACTTTTAACACTTGGCTAATTTTTCTTTCGTAAAATTTAGATCATAGCTGGTGAAATATTGGTGGCATAGATATGAGGAGGTGAGTCTGATGCGACACTTTGCTTGAGAATCTCCCCTGTGATGATTCCAGGACCAGATGCGTTATCAAGCACAATGGATGTTTGCGAGATGGGTGGTACCAGGGTGATGAGGTCGCGTGCAAAGTTTGTAGTCCGATTGGTACTACCAGATTCATAGGTTGCAGCTACTTTATCAAAGTGCTCAGCACCGAAGTGGGCTTCCATTTCCCAGGCCTTTGAGAGGAAGTACGTTAGATGGTGGTTTATTTCACATGTAGGTAGTGATGAGAAGATGGAGACATATCTTTGTAGTGCAATAGAAGAAGGCTTTACATGGCTGTCTAGGGACTAGGAGCAATACATGACAACTTGTCCAAGCAAATTTGAGGCATTAGTTTTTACTTATACCCAATCAGAAATAACCGAATTTCCATGCTACCTTCAGAATCTGAAGACAAAGAGATCAAGAGTAAATACGAGCTTCTACCAAAGAAGTACACAGGAACCATTTTCATACCTGGGATCAGATTATAGTATGAAGCATATTTCTAGATAAACCGTAATTACCATTCAGTGACAGATCTAACCTTGCACTTACTATGCCTCCACTCCATACGTATAGACTCGAATCTCAACTAAGTATCTGCCCTTAACAACTGGGACGGTTCCTGCTGACGGCTGGTCCTCCACACTTGATCCTTCACTACAAGTATATACCGTGACCTGATGGTTGACTGCACCGAATCATGACCTTTGCTTTGTGGTTGAGAGACTGGCGATATCAAGACATCTTCTATCCTGCTTGAGAAGATTTGTGAATGGGCTGAAGGATTTTGTGATGTAGAAGAGACCTGAGTCCCAAAACCAGGACTGGACTGCTGTTTTCCTTCATGTTGTGCTGAATCGTCTTGCACAAGTGGTGGTTGTATCGCAAGATCTGAATGAGATGTTTCTTTTAGGAGTCGTGGCAGTGCTTGTTCAAGTGAAATTTGAGATGAGAGACTCTGTGATAGCACATTCAAGTTCTGATCTGGCATTTGAGCAGCAAAATTCGGGAGAAATTTACTCTGTGAAAGGACCTGGTTCAAGCAGACAGGATTGGGTACGCTTCCAGGCGTCAGGCATGAGGCTAGAGGCAACACACGCTTTTTCTTGTTCACTCTGCTAACTTTTGACTTGTATCGGACAATAGTTTGAGGTTTTGTTTGTGTTTTTGATGCAGGTGGTGTTATCGCAATAGGCTTTGGATCTGATTCTCGTCCAACCTGCACAGAAAACGGGGACGGTCGGACTTGACGCGTTATTAAACGCAGAACGTGGAGGCTTAAGGAGCAAAATTACCATCTCGTATCAGCAGGTCTGCATCGTGTTTATCAGACTGAAAGATCTTCGGATTGTGCTCACAACTTCTGATGGGTCGTCCTGGCCTGCGAACCTCGAATAAAAACCGATCACTATGATTGCAGGATGTTGCGCGATGACCCCGAATACATGGCTCACTACTGGGAAGTTAGTGGTAAAGGATAACATAAATTTGTTTGGACGAATCTTGCATGATGAACGTGACTAGTAGGGGAGGAACAACCACGAATATTTGCAGCCATCAATCTGTGGCATCTCAGGATGAAATCCAATGGTGTAATAAGCGTCTATAACCCCAATTTCGTGCTGTATCCAGAATATTCGGATTCTAAAACGGTAGAAGGTTTGGCTCTGCCAGTAAGTGAATTGAAGCGAATTGAGAATTCAGCCGATGAGCGGATTCTGTATTTTCTTTCAACAATATGTTTTCTTCAAAGTGATTCGTGCCAAACTTTGGAGAACAAGCTCACTTGCATTGAGGCAGCTGCGCACATTTGAGGGAATAGTCAGTATGACCTGGCTACGTGATTGTTACAGGGGATCAAAGGTTCGGTTACTATGCGGCGTTGATGAGCAGTTTTGAGCAAGTTACGCGAAAGAGAGCTGTCGCTCAATCTTGGCTACATATATACGCTGTGCTGTGCTGTTAGTATTTTCGTGTACTAATCAATGTGGATTCGCCGGCTTGGCTTCGCACTATCGCCTGATCTTCTCAGACCTAGGTTAGTGTTTTATCAAAGTACTTTAATTTCTTTTTGCTTGGTAACCACAAACTATTCCCTTGGTGCCATATTTCACAGGCCCAGCATACGTCCTCTTCTTTAACGCCTTATTATTGGTATAAACCCTAAACAATAAGCTTTAGCCTCATTTTATTGATAACCAAAACCAGGCACGTATTTGCATATTCTTGTAAAGAAAGAAATCATGGAAAACATAACCCACCCTGTAAATTCGTAATGAGATTTTCAGACCTTCGAATGATTAAATCCAGTTAGGTATTATTCCACGCTTGTGTTAGTGGATTGTTGTTTGTTAGAGAAATCTCTATCTTCATCTTCCGCGGCCGTCGTGCTACAAGCGTGCATTTGAGCGCATATATATCAAACCCTCCTTCGCACGTAGCATCCAATTAAAAAAGCCCTTTCCTAATATGTTAAGATGTTAATCAAGAACACATCAAGTTGAAGTTTATTAAAGCAGGGTCTTTTGTCGTAAATTTGCAGCAACGATGAATGCAGAACACGTTGAACACGTACCTGTACGGACATGAATCACTTTCCTAAATACTTCTTTACGCGCAACTGCGACTTGATCATTCGAACTAGAGTCTCAATCTCCCGCCGAGCATTTATATATCTCAAGTCACTGATAAGGAAATGAGTATATGCTGGAAAAAAGCACTGTAAAGTTCCTCCCAAATATCGGATCCGGGCTCTTGGTGATCAATTTGGTGCTTTACTAACGTACTATTTAATACAGTCTCAAATAGATCATTCTAGCATACTCAATCATGCCAGCCAATACAAGAGGTACTGAATATCCCCTGCAGCTTTTAGAACTCAGGAAAACCATTGGTTGGTAAATCTACCGCTCAATTCGAAAATCTCTGTCAGGATTGCTAATATCTCTACAGGCAATTGAGAACAGAGTACCAGTTTCTACCGACAGGGCATCAGTTTCAGTCCAAGAAATCACAGACAATTATGACCAAGAGAGTTTCAAACACCAAGTAGACGAGCAAGGAAGCTTGAAGGCTCACATCTTCTTCGTAGTTTGATCATAGGACTATAGGCGTTTTGAATAAAATCAGCCAGAAGAATGATTCCCAATATTGTGCTCTATTTCTCTGCTAAAACCTCGCATTTGCGATCTATATATCAAAACTTTCGATAAAGTAAGTAGCTTCGTGATAAAATGCATTAAGATGATTATAAATAAAAAAGACATATCGCAGATCAGTTTAGACACATCCTTATTCAAGATTCTGCCGCTTCTGATTCCTTTGCAATTTTATGAAATCTACTTCTTACCGCCACGAGGTGTTCACTGAGGGCCAACAAAACAGGCTATTCTCAAATGATAAACTTCTCCATATGACTAAACATTGAGTAGGAGATTCAATACTATCACCATCACCGGAATTTCCTCATCCACGGCCCAATATTTCTGACGGCCATTGTTTAATGTCACTAGTACCGCAAGTACAAGTTCCCATATCAAGGTGTGAGACTGAAAGTGAAGCAACAACACATCCTCACCTGGTCCGTCTAACGACCGTCCCATCATATATTAGCGAACTGGGCAAGCAATACCCGCAAAAGATCCCACGATATCCCAGAGATGATTCGGACCTGAGATGGCTGCGAAACTGGCTACACTCATTGCGATTACACAAATATACGTCGAAGTTGCAGGGACTAACCCCTTGTCAATTGCTGCAGTTGGAAGATAAGGATGATGCTTTGATACGAAGGAGAATTGATTCGACCGGGGTAAGAAGGAAATTAATTATCGTATGTCAGGCATTCATCTCTTGAAACCACAAATGGTTGACTCGTCTGTTACAGGCATTTGGAGAGGCGAAGAAGCAGCTTGCTGCCGAGACAAGCAAAGAAGGACCGATTTAGTAGATTCGATGATTGTTTCTTGTCGTTATTTTCTTTTGCGGATAAATCATATTCTTGAGGCACAGGACGTTTGCTTTCACTCTGTTTTTGGCCGGCATAAACCCCCGCCACATAGGATGGGCTGAAATCTGTTATGAATTTAGTTTTTTACTATACGCAACTGAATTATATGAAAACATTTTCCAGTGCAGTCAAAGTTGTTGAAAGAGTACATATATATTTATTTGCGAGGAGACGTCGATGTGAGAGATTGAATAGAACAGAGGTACTTTGCTCCAAATAAGCCATTCAAATCCCGTGTTTTTATAAACAGCAAGTGCATACTTGTAAATAAAAAGGTTCAATAAATCTCTATTTATGAGAATAAAACACGATATCGGTAAAGTTAAAAATCCTCACATTCTAAATTCTAACGCTCCTACCTGTATTATGTATAATAATATGCATTTCTGAGCATGATTATTGAGACGTGCCCGCAAATCTCCTACACGTTCTATCAAATACTTCACTGGCCTTCCCAATAATGTGTGCACCACTAATCTCTTCAATTACAACAGTCCAAAAAGAAGCGCAGCTCCAAGAACAGCCGTAAGGGTAGCGATAAGGGATTCATAGATCGGGACCACCCCTCCAACTCGGTTCACAGCGCCACTAGTATTGTTCACATTTCCACTTGAAGCACTACCTGTGCTAGTGCCACTTGTGGGGTTGGCTTCTGTGTCAATCTCAAAGAAGGTGCCGCCGATAGAAGGACCAAGGCCGGCAAGGGCACGAAAGGCTGTAAGCTATGAAGTCCATTAGCTTCTTGCAAGTCAACTTTCAAGGAATCAAGGGAGTATACATTGAAACCAGTTCTGGCACTAGTATTGAACCCGAGACTGGCAAATGACTTGGTATTCAGAGCCTTTGGTTGTGTGTACAAGAGGTATACGTAACGGTGGGAGCCTGTGCCAGCCGATGGAGCTGGAGCCGCATATTCGTTTGTCGCTACTGAGGAGTTGGAAAAGAGGGATGCAGTAGCGAGGACTGATGAGTTTTGAGAAGAGACAGTTAAGTTGCCTGCAAGGTAGTGGCGGACATTGCGGGATGTAGGGTTGGAACGGGAGGGAACATCAGGACCGATCTATGCTGATATTAGTGTCTATGCAGATTGACCAGACGATATAGCATACCATATATACAATGAAGCGAGTGCTATCGGTGACATTGGTAACGTTCATGATGTTCTCAACAGACATCTCGAAAGGTGCCTTGGCTTCGGCGGTGGTGAGCGTCGCACCTGGATGCAACAGTGCTGCATCACCATCCGCAGATTGGTAGCTAACATAGAAAGCAACAGATGGGTTAAATGCTGCCAGGACTTCAGGCACAATAGCAGCAGATGCAAATCCAGACTTGAACTCTGCAACAGCTAGACTTTCTGCCTCATCTCCATGTGCAAGTGTCAGAGAAACCAAAGTGAGGACTGTCGCAACAGTCGCGGTGAACTGCATGGTGATATATTCTGAGAACAGTGCTTACGTGTTGGATACAAGCCGAGGAGAACGTGTGTATAGGACAATAGAAATATATCAAATTAACGACCGGCGTAGAGAACAGTCAAAGACAGCAGACGAAGAGGAAATGGAAATGAAATTGCTAACCTCAAAATCTGAACAGACTTGATATTGAAGTTATATGTACTCTACTGGGAAAGCCAAGGCCGGACGGGGCCGTGCACTTGAGTGGGCGAAGTCAAATGGACGCTTTGACATTATGGTCGTCCTGAGAGAATTGTTTCGAACCATGGATAGATTACAGGGTTTCGGTGTCGGGCGCTGAAACGCTCTATTTTCAACCGAGCCGAGATAAGACGAGACGAAATAAGAGCAGTATTGAGCAGATATCTGCCCATGGCG
>Ga0247812_10001416_pt1 | contig 13612 bp, 11 predicted proteins | sample UWRJL149409B1_FD_178011 | JGI IMG/M metagenome (GOLD analysis project Ga0247812, IMG submission 178011) | Plant litter microbial communities from Arlington Agricultural Research Station in Wisconsin, United States - UWRJ-L149-409B-1 | ecosystem: Environmental > Terrestrial > Plant litter >...
ATCTTCTTCGCGCTGTACTGGGTGCTGGTGGAATCGGTGGAACTGCGTCAGGCCCCCTGGCTGGGCTGGATCCAGGACCTGACCGCGCGTGACCCGTACTTCATCCTGCCGGTGATCAACGTGGCGGTGATGTGGGCGACGCAGAAGCTGACGCCGGCACCGGGCATGGACCCGATGCAGCAGAAGATGATGCAGATGATGCCGATCGTGTTCGGCGTCATGATGGCCTTCATGCCGTCCGGCCTGGTGCTGTACTGGGTGGTCAACGGTGGCCTGGGTCTGCTGCAGCAGTGGTGGATGACCAAGCGCCATGGCGGCGACCCGGTCCCCGCCGTCGCGACCAAGAAGTAAGCCACACAGGAACCCGCCGAAAGGCGGGTTTCCTGCTTCTGGCTCCCCGTGAAGCAACGCCGCACAATGCACGCCATGGATACCACTGCAACCGACACCATCGTTGCCATCGCCACCGCTGCCGGTGCCGGTGGCGTGGGCATGCTGCGCCTTTCCGGGCCGCGCTCGGCGACCATCGCCCACCTGCTCGGTGCGCCGGTGCTGCGGCCGCGCCATGCGCACTACGCGCGCCTGCGCGATGCGCACAACGACGTGATCGACGATGGCATCGTGCTGTGGTTCCCGGCACCGAACAGCTTCACCGGCGAAGAAGTGGTGGAACTGCAGGGGCATGGCAGCCCCGTGGTGCTGCAGCAGCTGGTTGCACGGTGCATCGCACTCGGTGCGCGCCAGGCGCGGCCGGGCGAGTTCAGCGAACGCGCGTTCTTGAACGGCAAGCTGGACCTGGCCCAGGCCGAAGCCATCGCCGACCTGATCGCGGCCGGCGACCAGCGCGCCGCACGCGCCGCGCGCCGTTCGTTGGACGGCGTGTTTTCTCGCCGCGTGGATGAGGTGGCCGAACAGCTGGTGAGGCTGCGCATCCATGTGGAAGCGGCCATTGATTTCGCCGATGAACCGCTGGATACGCTGGGCGGTGAGCAGGTGCGCCGCGGCCTGCTGCAGGCACGTGAAACGCTGTCGCTGCTGCGCCGCGATGCCGAACGTGGGCGCCGCCTGCGCGACGGTCTGCATGCGGTGCTGATCGGCCCGCCGAATGCTGGCAAAAGCTCGCTGCTCAATGCGCTGGCCGGTAGTGAGCGGGCGATCGTCACCGACATTGCCGGCACCACCCGCGACACCTTGCGTGAGACGATCCGCCTGGACGGGCTGGAGCTCACGTTGGTCGATACGGCTGGCCTGCGTGAGGGCGGCGATGCGATCGAGCGTGAAGGCATGCGACGCGCACGCGCCGAAATCGAACGCACCGATCTTGCGTTGATCGTGCTGGATGCGCGCGATCCCGTCGCGGGCGAAGCGGCCATCGGCGCATCGTTGCAGGGCGTGCCGCACAAGGTCTACATCCATAACAAGTCCGATCTGTTGCCGCCGGGTTCTGGCAGCAACGACGCGGACCGCGTCTTCGTTTCAGCGGCCACCGGTGCCGGCCTGGACGACCTGCACGCGCGACTGCGTTCGATCGCCAGCGCCGGTGCCGGCGAACAGGTGGATGGCGAGTTCTCCGCGCGTACCCGCCATGTCGATGCCATCGAGCGCGCGCAGGAACATGCACTGCAGGCCGACGGCGAGCTGGCGCACGAGCATCTGGAACTGGCCGCGGAAGAACTGCGTCTGGCGCACGACGCCCTGGGCGAGATCACCGGCGCGATGAGCGCGGACGATCTGCTGGGCCGCATCTTCTCCAGCTTCTGCATCGGCAAGTAGGCCGTCTGGAAGAGCCGCTTGGTAGAGCCGACTTCAGTCGGCTGCCTTCCAATGGCACCACGACATCCGACGATAAACGGACGACAGGAATTCGTCCGCAGTCTTCAGTAAGAACGATGATCAGTTGAAGATAAACGCATGGTCTGCTCTTTCCTCGCATCACACGCTGGTGTGACCGCCGGAAGCCTGCCCATGACCCCATATCCCGTTTCCCTCATTGCCCCGCCAGAGGGCTATGCCGATTGGCTGGACGAGCTGAAACACCGCATCACCTCTGCCCAGCAACGCGCCGCGCTGGCCGTCAACCGTGAGCTCGTCCTGCTCTACTGGGAGATGGGACGGGACATCCTCGTCCGCCAGTCCGGGCAGGGGTGGGGGAGCAAGGTCATCGATCGCCTGGCCCATGATCTCAGGCTGGCCTTCCCCCACGCCAAAGGCTTCTCGCCGCGAAACCTCAAGTACATGCGTGCCTTTGCCGAGGCATGGCCGGACCCTGCATTTGTGCAACAGGTAGTTGCACAATTGCCTTGGGGCCATCAACTCATGTTGCTGGACAAGCTGTCGACGTCTTCGGAACGTATCTGGTACGCGAACCAGGCCATACAGCACAACTGGTCGCGGAGCGTGCTGGCGCTGAACATAGAGGGAAAACTGCTCGAGCGCACCGGCAACGCCGTCACCAACTTCGAGCTGCGCCTTCCCAAGGCACATTCAGACCTCGCCCGCGAAACACTCAAGGACCCCTACCGATTCGACTTTCTCGCGGTAGGGCGCGAGGCCAGTGAGCGCGAGTTGGAAGACGGCCTGGTCCGGCACGCCACTGATTTTCTCCTGGAGCTGGGTGCCGGTTTCGCCTTCGTAGGCAGGCAGGTGCTCATCGAAGTGGCGGGGGAAGAGTTCTTCATCGATCTACTGTTCTACCACCTGCACCTTCGCTGTTATGTCGTCGTAGAGCTGAAGGCGGGCAAGTTCAAACCCGAGCATCTGGGGCAATTGGGCTTCTATCTGACGGCCGTGAACCAGCAGAAGAAGCGGGCCGATGACAATCCGACCCTCGGATTGCTGTTGTGCAAGGAGCGCAATAAAGTCGTGGCGGAGTACGCCCTGAGTGAGAACGTGCAACCGATGGGTGTTGCCGAATACAAGGTGCTGGGACCGCTGCCCGAACCGCTGCAGACAAGCCTGCCCAGCATCGAACAGCTCGAGAAAGAGCTTGCAGACGGCCCGACCCTGGCCGGGTGACCGAGCTACCTCCCCCTGTCATATTGCCGACGCATACTCGCCGCATTCATCATCCAAGGGGATCGTTCGTGAAATCGTGGGGTTGTGCGTTGCTGCTCTCGCTGGCCGTGGCACCATCGGTGGCCATGAGCGCCGAAACTTCTTCAGCTGCACCGGGCAAGGCATCGGTCTATGCCCACCGCGGGGCCAGTGCCTTGCTGCCCGAGCACACGTTGGCCGCGTATGCGCAGGCCATCAGCGATGGCGCCGACTACATAGAGCCCGACCTGGTCATGACCAAGGACGGTGTGCTGGTGGCGCGCCACGAGAACGAGATCGGCGGTACGACCGACGTCGCGTCGCGCAAGGAGTTCGCTGACCGCCGCACCCGCAAGACGATCGATGGCCAGCAGGTGGATGGCTGGTTCAGCGAGGACTTCACCCTGGCCGAGCTGAAGACGCTGTACGTGCGCGAACGCCTGCCGGCGCTGCGCAGCACCGCGTTCGATGGTCAGTTCCGCATCGCCACCTTCGATGAGATCCTGGCTTTCCTGGTGCAGCAGGCCGGGCGCGCGAACAAGGGCATCGGCCTGGTGCCGGAAATCAAGCACCCCAGCTACTTCCAGTCCATCGGCTTGCCCATGGAAGACACCGTGCTGGCTGCGCTGCAGGCCAACCCCTACACCAAGGTAGGGCCGGTCACGCTGCAGTCGTTCGAGACCGCCAACCTGCGCTATCTGCGCGGGAAAATCGGACGTGGCAGCAACATCCGTCTGCTGCAGTTGACCTGGAAAGGCGACGCGCAGCCAGCGGACATCGCCAAGGCCGGTGGCACGCTGACCTATGCGCAGATGCTGACCCCGGCCGGTCTCAAAGAGATCGCCACCTACGCCGACGGCATCGGTCCGGAACTGCGCTCGATCATTCCGTTGGATGCCAAGGGGGCATTGGGCACGCCCACCCCGTTGGTGCGCGATGCGCACGCGGCGGGGCTGATGGTGATTCCCTATACCTTCCGACCAGAGAATCAGTTCATTGCCGCGAACCTACGCAGCGGTGAGCTCAATGCCCGCAACAACGAGGGCTCCGTCGCGGAGATGCGGGCCTATCTGGCCACCGGCATCGATGCGTTCTTCACCGATGACCCGGCACTGGGCCGCAAGGCCGTCGACGGCCCCTGACACCGCGCGGTAGCGCCGAGCCACGCTCGGCGGAATCCATCAGAACGCGTGCAAAGCTCCCGCCGGGGAAGGCTCGGCGTTACCCCCCAGGGGCAGGATCAGTCCTGGCGGGCGTCGTCCTGGCCCGGGCGGCGGAACGGCAGCACCACGTAGTCTTTCCCCTCGCGCGGCTGCCACAGCACCGGCACTTGGCGCGGTGAGGGCGGCTCCAGCTCGTCATCGGGCAGTGCTTCGATGGACTCTTCTTCGTCTTCCCAGCTGTAGCGTGGCCGTGCGGCCATCGGGTCGCTGTGGCGGAACAGCAGCGCGGCGATGATGCCGGCGAACGCACCGCCCATGTGCGACTGCCACGACACCCCCGGCGTGTGCGGCAGCACCGTCATCAACATGCCGCCGTAGAACAGCATGCCGATCAGGCCGGTGGCGATGGCGGCACGATCACGACGCAGCAGGCCCAGGCTGGCCAGCAGGAACATCAGGCCATGGGTGACGCCACTTGCGCCCAAGTGGCGACTTCCGGGATCACCCAGCAACCAGGCACCGATGCCCGAGCCGATCCACAGCAGCGGCAGCGCGCGCAGTGTCGCCTTCGGGTACACGCTGCCGGCCAGCGTGCCGAGGATCAGCAGCGCCACACTGTTGGCGGCCACGTGTTCCACAGAGCCGTGCAGCAGCGGCGCACCCAGCAAACCCAGCAGACCGGCGATGTCCAGCGGCGCGACGGCCCAAGGTCGCCAATCGAAATAGCTCTGCAGGGCGAAGATCGCCACCAGCAGCACGACCGTTCCCAGGCTCAGGTTGAAAGCGCGCAGGATGCGCAGGCGGTCAGGAGGCGGGGCCGGGTTCTTGCCGGCTGGTACGGGTGCGTTGGCGTTCATATCCAAGCAATGGCGGTGGCCGGGGCGAAACCAACCCCGGCAGGGTGGGAAAGTAAAACGGGCCGGCGGGACAATCCCCGCCGACCCGTCAGAACAGCGCGCGTTGCCGGCCCCGCAGGACCGGCGACGCGGGGGATCACACCTTGTCGTGCTTGGGCGGGATCTTCAGGCTCAGCACCACGGTGATGGCGATGATCAGCGCGACCACGCCCAGCGAGATCGGGGTCGGGATCTTGAACAGGTCGATGATCATCATCTTGATGCCGATGAAGCCCAACACCAGCGCCAAGCCGTACGGCAGCAGGTGGAAACGATCGGCCATGCCGGCCAGCAGGAAGAACATCGCGCGCAGGCCCAGCACCGCGAACACGTTCGAGGTGAGCACGATGAACGGGTCGGTGGTGATGGCGAAGATTGCCGGGATGCTGTCCACCGCGAAGATGACGTCGGTGACCGCGATCAGGATCAACACCGCGAACAGCGGGGTGTACCAGCGCTTGCCGTCGCGCATCACGCTCATCGCGTTACCGGCATAGTCCGGCAGCAGGCGCAGGTGCTTGCGCATCCAGCGCAGGGCAGGATTGCTTTCCAGGTCGGGCTCCTGGCCCGCAGAGAACCACATCTTCCAACCCGTGAACAGCAGGAAGGCGCCGAACACGTAGAGCAGCCAATGGAACTGGGTGATCAGCACGCTACCGGCGAAGATCATGATCGTTCGCAGCACGATCGCGCCCAGGATGCCGATGATCAGCACCTTCTGCCGCTGCTCTTCGGGCACCGCGAAGTAGCCCATGATCATCAGGAAGACGAAGATGTTGTCGACCGCCAGCGCCTTTTCGACCAGGTAACCGGTCAGGAACTCGAGGCCGACCTTGTTGGCCACCACTTGGCCCGCGGTCTCATTGAGGTAGTACCAAAGGCCGCCGTTGAAGGCGAGCGCGAGCAGCACCCAGCCGATCGACCACCACAGGGCTTCCTTGAAGGTGACCTTGTGCGGGCCGCCGTGACGCATCAATACGAGGTCGACGAGCAGCGCGATGATCACCACCGCGCCGAAGCCGAGCCATAACCACAAATTGCCGATCGTCTGCATGGGTTTGTCCGTTAAGAAAAGGAAACATCTCAAGCCGGACGGCGAGGGTCTGCAACGGAGGATCGGGAGGGGATCCAGGGACAGAGCTTCGCCAGTACGGCGAAGGTCTCGCTCGCAGCCCCGCTGTACTGGGACTGCCGTTGCACCGGAGCCTGCGGGCTCGAATTGACGGCGACAACGTTGGGAGCTACTCCCCTTCTGCGGCCGATTCTGCGGGCATAACGGCGCTGCGTCAATCAACCGCAGGTGAAGGCCCCTGGGCCCGCGTCCGGTAGTGACGGCCGCTGGCCGTCAAGCGGTAGACATTGACGGCCAGCGGCCGTCACCAATTGACGGCCAGCGGCCGTCACTACCCGACTGCGGCCGCCCCTGCCGCAGCGATTACAATGGACCGATGAATACCTCTGCCCCCTCTGTCCGTCTCAAGAATGCCTGGCGCTCCAGCCACCCGTGGATCTTCCAGAAACTGGTCGAAAAGCCGGCCGTCCGGCCCAAGCCCGGGACCATCGTCGATGTCTTCGGCGTGGAGGGTGACTTCATCGGGCGCGGCTTCTACAACGGCCATTCGCGCATTGCGGTGCGCATCCTGGAAACAGACGAACGCGTGCCGGTCGATGCGGGCTGGTTCTCGCGCAAGATCGCACAGGCCGTGGAACTGCGCCGCGATGTGCTGAAGCTGGATGCGGTCAGCGATGCCTGGCGCGTGGTGCACAGCGAAGGCGACGGCCTGTCCGGCCTGGTGGTCGACCGTTATGGCGATCTGGTGGTGGTGGAGTTCTTCGCCGCCGGCATGTTCCGCCACCGCGAGTGGATCTACGAGGCGCTGAGCGAACAGTTCCCGGGCTGCCGCTTCCACAGCTTCGCCGACGAGCACGTACAGAAGCAGGAAAGCTTCGACTTCCACGGCAACACCACCACCGAAGCCTCGGTGATCACCGAGTACGGCGTGAAGTTCCGCGCCGATCCGGCCGGCGCGCACAAGACCGGCTTCTTCGCCGACCAGCGCGACAACCGCGAGTGGCTGAGCCAGCAGGTTGAAGGCAAGACCGTGCTCGACCTGTGCTGCAACACCGGTGGCTTTGCGGTGTACGCCGCCGCGCGCGGTGCCAGTGACGTGGTGGGCATCGACATCGACGAGGACGTGATCCAGATCGCCAAGGGCAACGCCAAGCTCAACAATGTGCGGCCGAAGTTCGTGCAGTCCGACATCTTCCCGTGGCTGCGTGATGCCGCCAACCGCGGCGAGCAGTTCGACGTGGTGATCCTGGACCCGGCGAAGATGACCCGCGACCGCGACCAGGTGATCAGCGCACTCAAGAAGTACCTGGACATGAACAAGCTGGCGCTGGGGGTGGTGAAGCCCGGTGGCCTGTTCGCCACGTTCTCGTGCACCGGGCTGGTGGCGGAAGATCAGTTCCTGGACATGCTGCGCCGCGCGGCGTTCTACTCCGGCCGCACGATCCAGATCCTGAAGGTGTCCGGCGCCGGCCCGGACCACCCGTTCATGGCGCACGTGCAGGAATCGCGCTACCTGAAGGCCGTGTTCTGCCGGGTGCTGTAACCGCGGGCCCAAGCAGCTGGTAGCGCCGAGCCATGCTCGGCGGACGGTATCCGGGCGCACGGGAATGTGCAGCCGACTGAAGTCGGCTCTACCGGTGTCGTCGCGCGCAGGCTACTGTCGGGTCTTTCCGTTCCCGGTGAGACCCGCATGATCCTGCGTCGCCTGCCCCTGCTGCTCGCCCTGGCGCTCAGCGTGCCGCTGTCCGCCCAGGCCATCGACTTCAGCACGGCGGAGCTGCAGCGCGCGAAAGCCCTGCAGCAGCGCCTGCTCACGCTCGACAGCCATCTGGATACGCCGGCCAACTTCGCCCGCGATGGCTTCGACATCGACAACCGCCACGATCACAATGCGCTGTCGCAGGTGGATTACCCGCGCATGGTCGACGGTGCGCTGGATGGTGGGTTCTGGGCGATCTACACCGGTCAGGGCGACCGCACCGCCGCAGCCCATCTGCGCGATCGCGATGCGGGCCTGCAGCGCCTGCTGGAGATCCGCACCATGGTGGCGGCCAACGCCGACCGTTTCGAACTGGCCCTCACCCCGGCCGACGCACGGCGGATCAAGGCCGATGGCAAGCGCGTGGTGTTCATCAGCATGGAGAACGCCAGCCCACTGGTGGCCGATCCCTCACTGCTGCGCTTCTACCACCAGGCCGGACTGCGCATGCTCAGCACCGTGCACTTCGCCAACAACGAATTCGCCGACTCGGCCACCAATCCGCAGGGCCCGGAGTGGAACGGACTGAGCGCGGCGGGCAAGGCATTGGTGCTGGATGCAGTGAAGCAGGGCATCGTGATCGATCAGTCACACGCCTCCGACGCGGTATTCGACCAGCTGATCGCAATGATGCCGGTACCGTTCGTGCTGTCGCACAGTGCGTCGAAAGCGATCCATGACCACCCGCGCAACCTGGACGACACACGCCTGCGGCAGCTGGCCAAAGCGGGCGGAGTGATTCAGGTGAATGCCTACGGCGGGTATCTGGTGGACCCCGGCAAGAGCCCGCAGCGCAAGGCCGCTGAAGACGCACTCAGCAAGCGCCTCGGCGGTTGGGAAGCGATGAGCATCGCGCAGGGCGCTGAACTGCAGCGCGGCGAAGACGCCCTGGATGCGAAGTACCCGGTGCACCACGCCACCCTGGACGACTTCTTCGCCCACATGGGCCACCTCCTGGAGGTCGTCGGGCCTGAGCACGTGGGCATCGGCCTGGACTGGGACGGTGGCGGTGGATTGACGGACCTGCGCGATGTCAGCGACCTGCCGAAGATCACCGCCTGGTTGCTGCGCCGTGGCTATGACGAAACGCAGATTGCCGGCATCTGGAGCGGCAACCTGCTGCGGGTGATGCAGCAGGCGCAGGACCACGCCGAACGCTGACGGACCAGACGGGAGTGACGGCTGCTGGCCGTCACTCCGATTGACGGCCAGCGGCCGTCACTACCTGCGTAGCGCGGCCGTCCCTGCTTACCTGCCCAGCAGCGCGTGCCGTCGGCTGTACAGGAAGTACACCGCCAAGCCGATCACGTTCCAGATCAGGAAGTACAGCTGGGTGCTCTGGGGCAGGCTGAAGAACAGATAGACGCAACCCAGTGCGGCGGCCGGACCGACCACGTAAGCCAGCGGCGTGCGGAACTTGCGCTCGCGGTTGGGTTCACGGCGGCGCAGCACCACCAGGCAGATGCCTACCGCGGTGAAGGCGGCCAGCGTGCCGGCGTTGGCCAGCGCGGCGATTTCATCCAGCCGCGCCACACCGGCCAGCGCCGATACCAGCAGCGCACTGAACAGCGTGGTCGCCACCGGCGTGCCAGTGCGCTTGCTCACGTTGGACAGGCTGCGCGGCAGCATGCCGTCGCGGCCCATGACGAAGAACACCCGGCTCTGGCCGAACATGAAAGCCAGCAGCACGGTGGGCAGCGCGATGATGGCTACCACGCCGATGAGCAGCGCGGCCGTCGGGTGGCCCAGCTGACGCATGATCAGGGCCAGCGGTTCGGCACTGTTGCCAAACACCGCGTAGCTCATGGCACCGATGGCAGCCAGCGCCACCAGCATATAGATGATGGTGCAGCCGACCATCGAGCCGATGATGCCGATCGACAGGTCACGTCCCGGGTTCTTGGTTTCTTCGGCCGCCGTGGCGATCGCATCGAAGCCATAGAACGCGAAGAAGATGATCGCGGCAGCTGCCATCACGCCACGCTCCAGCCCGTCCGGGCCCAGCGACTTGGCGAAACCGTACGGCATGAACGGCTGCAGGTTGGCCGTGTCGAAGGCGGGCAAGGCAACCGCGACGAATACCGCCAGCGCGATGATCTTCAAGACCACCAGCACGGCGTTGAGCGTGGCGCTTTCCTTGGTGCCCAGCATCAGGCCACCGGCCACGACCCAGGTGATCAGCACGGCGGGCAGGTTGAACACGCCGCCTTCCACATGCGGACCGGCCGACAACGCCAGCGGCAGGCGGATGTCGATGCCCATCTGGGTATGCACCCATTCCAGGAAGCCGACGAAGTAGCCGGACCAGCCGACCGCCACCGTACTCACCACCAGCGAGTACTCCAGGATCAGGCTCCAGCCCACCACCCAGGCGAAGATCTCCCCCAATGCGGCATAGCTGTAGGTGTAGGCGCTGCCCGAAGCCGGCATCATCGTGGCCAGCTCGGCGTACGCCAGCGCAGCACAGGCACAGACGGCCCCGGCGATGGCGAAGGAGATCAACACGGCCGGGCCGGCCAGATTGGCACCCACGCCGATCAGCGTGTAGATGCCGGTGCCCACGATGGCCCCGATACCCAACGCGATCAGATGGGGCCAACTCAATGTACGGACCAACTGCCTTCCGGCTTCGTGGACGGTGACGGTATCCAGGGATTTACGCCGGAGCAAAGACATGCAGGCCTCGTGGTGACTGGGAACGACAAGAGCCCGAGTGTGAACGAACGCGGCGCAGCATTACCACTGCCAAGCGCTCACCTGCAGCGCGATAGAGGTTGTCCGCGACACGTGTTGCCGGAATCGGCACATCTATCAATCAGCCGTTCAACCCCAGGCGAACGCCAAAGCCGATCAGGAACACACCGGCCACGCGACGAAGGACATCGCTGACGCGGGGATGCTGGATCAACCGGCGCCGCGCCAGGTTGCCGGCGCCGATCAGCAGGGAGCAGTAGGCGATGCTGACCACGAAGATGATGCCGGCGAGCGCGGCGAAGGTTGCCAGGCCCTGATGCTGGCCCGGGTCGATGAACAACGGCAGGAAGGCCATGTAGAACAGGATCGCCTTCGGATTGAGCAGGCTGACCAGGATGGCCTGGCGGAAGTAGTGGCCGGGTGCCAGACGGATCGTTCCGGGGGGACTGGTGCCATCGCCCTTGGGCGTCCGCAGCAGGCTGATGCCCACCCAGACCAGATACGCCGCGCCGAGATACTGCACGGCATGGAAGACGGTGGGATTGGCTTTCAGCAGGGCCGCCACACCGGCCAGCGCCATCCACATCAGGATCTGGTCGCCCACCAGCAACCCGGCCAGTGCCGTATAGCCACCGCGCACACCCCCCCGACCGGTGGCGGTGAGCAGGGTGAAGGTGCCTGGACCTGGCAACGCCAGGAACACCAGCACGGCGACCAGGAAGGTCCACAGGTCCTGGATGCCCATCCACGGCATGGCGGCTTACTCATTCAACGCAGGGGGCTGCCATTGTAGTGGCGCGGCGCAGATCCAGCCCGGTTGCGGCGATGTGGCCGGGCGCTCGCGATCTGGTAGCGCCGAGCCACGCCCGGCGAGCGCAGCGGCAGCGCCGGGACGGCCAACGGTCATTACCCAGCAACGCAAAGCGCTGACGGTCAGCGGCCCTCACTACCGGGCAATGGGCAACCCGTCCAGCAACGGCGCCAGCTGCTCGCCCAGGAATCCATGCAGCTGCCGCACCGCGGGCGAAAACTGCTTGCGATGTGGGCACACCAGGTTCAACGGCAGCGGCTCGCCACTGCCGCCCAGCAGCACCTGCAGCCGCCCGGCGCGTACGTCGTCGCCCACATCGAGCCATGATTTGTAGGCGATACCCTCGCCGGCCACCGCCCACCGTCGCACCACATCGGCGTCATCGCACAGCAGTGCGCCGCGCACCACCACCACGCTACGCCGTCCCTCGTGTTCAAAGTTCCAGCGATCGTGGGTGCGCCCGCCGAGCTGGTACAGCAGGCAGGCATGGTCCTTCAGTGCGTCCATGCTCTGCGGCGCGCCCTGCGCCCGCACATAGCCGGGAGAGGCCACCAGCACGCGACGGTTGCCCGGCAGCAGCGACAGGGCGACGTAGCTGGCGTCGTCGAACCGGCCCAGGCGAAAGGCAATGTCGACCGGATCGCGGAACACATCCGTTACCTGGTCGGACAACTGCAGATGCAACTGCAGGCGGGGATGTGCGCGACGGAAGGCGGTCAGCCACGGCAGCAGCACGTTGCGGCCAAGATCCGAGGGCGCGGCCACCTGCAGCGTGCCGGCCAGTTCGGCATCCTCGCCCTGCACCCGGGCCTGGCCCTCGCGCAACGCCGCCAGCACCTCCTGTGCATACGGCAGGTAGACCGCGCCCTCGGCGGTCAGCCGAAGGCTGCGGGTGGTACGGACGAACAGGCGCAGGTCGAGTTCGCGCTCGAGCCGGGCGATCGCCGCCGCTACCTGCCCCGGCAGCAGATCCGCCTCGCGCGCTGCCGTGCTGAAGCTGCCGAGCGCCGCAGTGCGGGCGAACAACTGCAGGTCATCGAGGCGGATCATTTTCACCACGAGAGAGAAAGTGATGTTGGATTCTGCGCCTTTCCAGCGGCCCCCGCAGCGTCCATGCTGGCGTGAATCCCCCTTTGCTGCGGAGTTCCCCATGCGCGCTGTTGCCTATACCCGTGCCGGCCTGTCCATCGATGATCCGAAGGCCCTGGTTGATCTGGAGATGGACGTCCCCACCCCGGGTCCACGGGACCTGCGGGTCGCGGTGACCGCCGTGGCGGTGAACCCCGTCGACGCCAAGGTGCGCCGCAGCGCCGCCACTGACACCCCACGCGTGCTTGGATTCGATGCGGTCGGCGTGGTGGACGCCGTGGGCAGTGAGGTCACCCTGTTCCAGCCGGGCGACGCGGTGTACTACGCCGGCGCCATCGACCGGGCGGGCAGCAATGCCGAATACCAGCTGGTCGACGAGCGCATTGTCGGCCGCAAGCCAACCAGCCTGGACGACGCCAGCGCCGCGGCACTGCCGTTGACCGCGATCACCGCGTGGGAGCTGCTGTTTGATCGCCTGCGCATCGCCGAAGGCGGTGGCAAAGGCCAGACCCTGCTGGTGATCGGCGCTGCCGGAGGCGTCGGCTCGATCCTGGTGCAGCTGGCCCGCCAGCTGACCCAGCTGACCGTGGTAGGCACCGCGTCGCGACCGGAAACCCAGGACTGGGTGTACGCGCTGGGCGCCCATCACGTGATCGACCACAGCCTGCCGTTGACCGAAGGGCTGTCGCGGCTGGGGATCCAGCAGGTGGAGCACGTGGCCAGCCTGACCCACACCGACCAGCACTACGCGCAGATCATCGAGGTGCTGGCGCCGCAGGGCCAGCTGGGTCTGATCGACGATCCCGGCCAGCTGGACGTCATGGCGCTCAAGCGCAAGTGTGCCTCGCTGCACTGGGAGTTCATGTTCGCCCGCCCGCTGCACCAGACCGCCGACATGCAGCAGCAACACGTCCTGTTGAACCGCGTGGCCGGCCTGATCGATGCCGGCGTCCTGCGCACCACCCTGGGCGAGAATCTCGGCCGCATCAACGCAGCCAACCTGCGCCGCGCCCACGCTCTGATCGAAAGCCAGAAAGCCAAGGGCAAGATCGTCCTCGAAGGCTGGTAAGCCCGCTTCTCTCTTCCTTCTTTTTT
>Ga0247812_10001417_pt1 | contig 13612 bp, 15 predicted proteins | sample UWRJL149409B1_FD_178011 | JGI IMG/M metagenome (GOLD analysis project Ga0247812, IMG submission 178011) | Plant litter microbial communities from Arlington Agricultural Research Station in Wisconsin, United States - UWRJ-L149-409B-1 | ecosystem: Environmental > Terrestrial > Plant litter >...
GGACAGTGTGTATGTCTCGGTGTGTAACTTGGAGTCTGTGGAGTTTGGAACGGCCTGGCATGATGCTGAGCCAATCTTTCAGTTGCAGCTTTAGATGCCGGGGTGCCTATAGAATGTCAGTCACGAATTTGTGATACATAGCATATTTATCAGACCATTGCTTGTTCTTAACGATACTGCATATCTTGAAGTCAGAGATGATGGCCCAGATGTAGACGCAGGGGTAGCGAGCTGTTGTTGCTGACTCAAAAGAGCTGGTCTAGCTGACTTTGAGGCAGAAGAAAGCTTTCCCATCGAATCCAACCTCGGATTTCCCCCAAACTCGAGGCTCGAACCCTTCTGTATACTCGTATAGGGAAGGGTTGGGCGTAGGAATTTCTGACATTCACTGCCAGGTTTTGCAGTTGCACGGCTTGATTCTGGACTAGTCGGCCTTCTGAAATCTTCCTCCTCTACCGTATTCTCCGAAATACCCTCCGGAATAGCTCGTGCCGTAGTTGTCAGGTCCGCAGAATTTGGTGCACGAACGCCCACGGGCGGAGTAACTGTGTGAGATAGCAACCAGGAGATATGACTGGCAAGATTATGTCTAGTCATGAGTCCTTGGTAACATGAGCATTCTGGATACACCCATTTATATGGCACAAGCGCTCTTGTGGTAATACAAGGGTTAATTCTCAACAATTGAAGTGTTGTTGACTTTGGCGACGCTGGTTTCGTGCACTCCGTGAACCGCGTCGCGAGTGCCCGCTTTCACGTGACTATTAGATTCATATGCCAAGCTATTTACCAGTTCAACTAAGCTGTGTCACATATCACCAAAAGATGCTTTTCAGTTAAAGCCTACAAAGTTAAGTTTCATTTTTTATAAGTTTGCATTGAGCTTTGTGATATATATGATCAGCAAAGGGATTAACTTTGGGGGTGAGTTGGTTAGGATCAGTTGATGGGCTGGAAAAGATCAAAAATATATTCGAGGTAATAGACACAACTTATACGCTTGTTGAATAGTATGATTGCGTTTAAAGCAATGTTTTCATAGCAATGGATTTTTAGAGCTTTTGTACTCAGTTTTAGACCTAAAGTCTTATTGCGGTACAACTCAAATGTACCTCGGCTATATGCAAAAGTCTGGCTTTATGTGGATAGGTACCTAGGTACTGTCTCTGTCCAGAATTCAATTTCCAATGAATAATTTTGGTTTGCATCAAAATATCGCTTTTCAGGCAATGGGGCCAAGGAAAAGACTCCAGTGGGAGGAGAGGATGAAAAGTCCAGGTTGTGAGTGTAGCAGGCTAGAAAGGATGCGGAGAAGCACAACTTGGGAGAGTGCGAATTATCAAAAGAAACACCTTCGTCCTTTAAGCCTCCTAGTGCAACTTCAACTTAGCTAAAGCAAAACGGGTCCTCGAGAAGCCAAAGCCTCTGGGTGCAAGTTATTCTATCATGCAATTGGAATTATGGCCCCAAACACCTGGTTTGGACTTGCCAAATTCGGGTATCATAATCACTTTTGACTCATTTGAGAGCTGCCGTCCTAGTCTTGTAATCTCTAGGACTCTCATAGTCTGCCAATTTACCAGCCCACATTCCCTTTTTCTTCGATTTCGCGATCTCCTCGGCCTTTCTATATTTCTCCTCAAAATCCCCAAACTCCGCCCCCATCTTCGCTTCATAGATTGTAGCCATTCCAGCTTTCAACATCTCCATTCCAACATCTTTCCTGAAAAAGAAACGTCGTACCCATACTGTGGCCACTACTCGCTCATACTGGTCACGTTTGTAAATATAAGCCCTGACTCGGCGATTCATAACGTAGTTTTTGAGCCATTCGAGTGCTTCGGCAGAATATGGCTGTGCAGGCTTGCCAAAATGGGCACCCTCTGGCGCGTCGATTCCAGCCAGGCGCACGTGTATCTTTGAACTTGTTAACCATAGCACACAAATAGGGACCAATGGCATACAGTATTCCCCTTCAGTGCCTTCTTTTCCTCAGGAATTTTCCTTAACCATCCCCAACCAGTCAACCTACCACCTGGCATGTGAAAAAGATGGAAATTATCCGCATCTCCTACCCGGGTCACCGTCCCAAACAGACTTCTCTTCCTAAAGAACCCTGGCCGTATGTATGTCGCTTCAGGTATACGCCTAAGGTACAAGCGGTGGAGGCGGACAGATAGCAGAGCTGTGGTTGTAAGGAGGACAACTGGTATCACATTTCTGGGGTCTGTATAGTGCGACCAGTCCGTGGCATTGAGGGTATCCTGCCAGGACACCGGATACCTTTTCTCATTGCCATCCTTGTCAGTATCCGAAGACCAAAATGGCCATCGCATTGTGTTGACGTTCTGTGGTGGTGGGGAGTTTGGAGGTTGAAGTGCTGGCTCGCTTGAACTTTCGAAAGGAACAAGGGTGCAGGCGGTAGCCGAGAAGGAATAGGGGCACAAAATAAACAAAGAATCTCGTTGTTTTGCATCGTTATCTTTGTCTAACACGTTGTGGAAATATACAGTCACATCATTAGGTTCTTTTCCCCATCTTTTAGTAATATCTAATTTCAATTCAATAATCTGCCGCAGAGTATGTAGATACCTGGAAAGTTTTGTTTCGCTGACCTTAAGTATCCAAAGAAGATGTTTGAGAGAAGTGAAATGGGAAGCAATCTTATAGCCTGTAGATATTTTTGATAGAGAAATATTGAGTTTACTCTAGAGATTATGAGCTTATTTAGTATATGCAGAGTTTGTGTTCACCATACATTTTGAATTTGTGGTTCCAAAAAGATGTAGTTAACGATGTCATAACAGGCTTATCTAGAGACATTATAAAAGTGACAACTTTTCAACTTCAATACACATATCTAAAATGATTAGCAGGTAGCCCCAATTGCTGACGAGTTTTGGTTTTCAACCCACCTCCGGCGTGGAACTGTTTGAGACATTGTTGGTACACAAACAAATCTATGCTCACTTTTGCTTTCTACATATACTATACGAAGTTTGTTCATCCTATGCTTGCTAATGCACAAAGGTTAAGATTAATATACAGATCCGATAGCCACAAATATTCATAGACAGTAGCTTACAACTTACACCTAACTGTTACCTGTTCAGAATCACACTATGAACATACATATGTGGTTTGGTGTACTAAGTTAAGTTAGCATACTAAAGTTACCTATTATCCAGGCTTAATGGATTCGCAGGTGTAGCTTATTTTCTTATGGGGATATGACTATATTTACCAGCTGTTGAGGAAATCTCGAATATGAAAAAGTCATTACGCATTGGTACTAGGATGATCTGTAAGCATCCCAAATCAAAAAATTCATAACTTGCTTAACGAAGGATCATGCCAACGTTCATTCATCTACCAACACATCATGTCTATCATGCAGGTCAAACAGTCGCTCGTTCCTGGTGCACATGTCTTTCCTCAGAATCGAGACAATACTTTCGCGGTGGAATTTGCGAAAATATCTATTGCCACATCTCTATGAAGTTTAACAAGAGAAAGTTTAGACAATTCACAGATCTTTCATCTTGCCGATCCTCGAAAGGCGTTGTCAATATGGATATACATTAACACCTTCACTCGAGAATCTATTTCACAAGAAGGATCTGACTGTAGATTGAGCTTTCTTCAACTATGTTTCGGCATTTATCTTCTGCTATTCACATGGTAGAAAGTTAAACTCTCAGGGTATAGTTTGAAAGGAAAGATATGGGAAGTAGGAAGTAGGAGCTAGAACAATGGCGGATATTATTTTCTATGGAAGTCTTGGTTGAATTGTAGCGCCAGTGACGGACCACAAGACTCCGGTTTTGTAGAAGATCCGATTGAAGGCCGTCAAATAGCAAACCGCTCGCTTCTGAATTTGCTGTACATTAAAGAACTCGAAAGTGCTTAAATGTTGATACTTCTATCATCTAGCATGTTATGATTTCTCTGGATGGCTACGTTTGAGAAGATATGTCTAACGACGAAGTAACATTATTCTATTGGGGAAATAGATTAATGCACAAAGTGATAGCTTGGACAATAACCTCCACGATTCGCGCCTGAGGAATGAGGATACAGTTAGTTTTACATATTTTCTGCCTCAGGATATTGACGACGTGCGACAAAAATCATCAAGATCCCCCACCTTTATGCGCCATGACAACTTCATGAATCCGTAGCCAATTGCCAACTTCATAATTCACGATCCCGCAGCGGGAATATAAGCCACTAATGCTTTGCTAGCTCCCTCCATGCAATACTGTATGGCCTCTATCTTCTTCCCCTCCGGAGCCAATTTTGCTAGTTGTCTGAGATCGCTGGTTCGTGGTAAGAATAGAGCAGAATCCATCCCTTCGCAAGCATCATGTATCTGCTTTAATGAGTAGGGGGCCATGGTGGTCAAATTGAAGATCTCATCGGATGTGTAACCCGGTCCTCCCCATGGTGGTGATGCAAAAATGACGGCTTTGAGTTGATCAATTGACGAGCTATTGGCTTTCAGGTATGAGAAACAATCATCATTGACCCAAGTGATTTTATGGGCAACGCCATAAATGGCTGCATTGTGTTGTCCGCAGGCTATTGTAGAGAGATCCTTTTCGATCGCTATGACTTGGGACCATCGGTTTGAGAGTGCGAATGCAATAGCGTTTCCACCAACACCAGCAAATATGTCAATGACGACTGTTTTAGACGAAGATACCAGAGATTCTAGATCCGCGGCTACTCGACTGCCAGGAGTTAGTTATGTATTTTTTTCATATTGGATGCGTAGTATACTTTGCTACGGGTTCCGGAGTAACCCCAAACCATGCATCATCAGTCATGTAGATTCCATCTCCTTCATCGTAGCGTGACCAAATACTATTGCGCTGGTACCAGTACCTATGTGGTGTTGTTAATACTGATCATAATTTTGGAGGTACTTACTCACTTTTGGATATCCCAATCAACTTGACCTACTTTCGTATAATGATGACAATCATCCGTGAGTGGAAACTGTGTAAAGTTTTGGCCGTCCTGCTTGGCTTTGGTTTCATGCTCCACCTCCAGCTTTTTCTCCTCATAAATTCTCTGTCTTTCATCCCATAGCTTCGTGCCTTCAGCTTTAGCCTTCAGCAAATCCTGATGGAGTTCTGGAGAGCATATTTCGCAGGTATAGGTTGCGGGAACCTCGTCATCGAATACACTTAAGCCCATGCAGACATTGTGTTGCCACATTCCACAAAGATCACACTTAATCCAGACCTCATCCTTTCCTTCGATTTCTGTAGTCTGTCCACAAACGCAGCGTATGGGCCACTCCTCTTTCTGCGCCTTTCGTTGCTTGTTCTTCTTCCCCATCGTAACTTTTGCTTGATGGATTTTCCCCACACCCCTAACTTGAGCTGCTTGATCAAGAGCGTCTCCCCTTGGTCAATAAAACTTGCTTTCTTTCGCCTCTATAAACCAACAAAGTCTTGACTTGTATGGTTTGCCTGGTAAAGTATTCTAGGCTCTCTAATTGTGATGCTTTCTATCCCTTAGCGACTGACCTTGCTCTATCTTCAAGGAAGGCGTTACAAGCGAGATCTTGATATCCGATTCATCATAGAATATAAAACGATATTCGTGATTTGCTCCTTGAACTACCGGGGCGTTTTTAAAAACTAAAGAAAATCCTCTTTTTGGGATCAAGATTTGTGAAGTTTTAACTGGACCAAATATCATTCAAGAAGCAGCAAACTGAAAGAACTGTTGACGGAAAACTATTATGTCTTTCAGGATTTCATTTGCTAGGCAAGGAATTTTCTAATCCAAATGGAGTGACGGTAAGGTACCTACCTACTCGAGGAGAATATTGTTCGACACGTCAACACGTGATAGCCTTACGAGGCTGAGGTGCGCTAAAGCTCAAGAGGGACAGCTGTACAGGTATCATCAGCGAGCAGTGCCTCGAAAGTATACATTTCATAAATCACAAAATCATTTCTCATATCTATCAGAGTTTAGGATAATGTTCAACGCACTTAACAGATTTATATCTCGGCTTGATTCGGACACGCCAGCCCAGCAATCGAATCATGGTGCTTTTGGCTTCCAAGTACTGGCGAACAAAAGCTTAGAATTAGGCATTGAGCCATGGTTTGACTTCATAGTAGGAATCAATGGACGAATGATTGTATTCCCTCTCATCTTAGCTCGAATGATCTGAGCTTACTCTCTCAGGATGATTCTGATCCTGCTTTGTTTGCACAAGAAGTTCGCAACTGTGCTGGGAGCACGGTAACACTTGGTCTCTGGAGCGCAAAGGTACGAATGAGCTATTAGGGCATATTCATTGTCTAATTTCATTACAGGGACAACGAACAAGAACACTACATATCCCAGTACCACCAACCAATCCAGCGCTTGGGGTAACCCTTCAGTGGGCATCCCTTTCTACAGCATCAAACATCTGGCACGTTCTTGATGTTCCAGCCGCATCACCCGCTGATCTCGCTGGCCTACTCCCATACAGTGACTATATACTAGGCACCCCCGAAGGAATACTACACGGAGAAAGTGGATTGGGGGAGCTGGTCGAAGATCATATTGGACGACCACTACGACTTTATGTGTATAATAACGAATACGACGTGACTAGAGAAATCACCATCCATCCAAGTAGAGATTGGGGTGGACAAGGAGCCTTGGGATGCGAGTTAGGGTATGGGGCTTTACATCGTCTACCAGCTCCTTTGAGCGAACCACTTGCTGGTCCGGGGGAGACTCTTTTCGAGACGGAGAATGCTAGGTTTTCTAATGAGGAGAATAGAACATCCTCAGGAGGGGACGCCTCGCAATTCCTAGTTCCTTCAGCCTCTTCGGAACCTACGAATTTCTTGGTACCAGCGGAGCTAACAAGCGCTACTCCTCCAACAACAACTCCGAGGAAGAAGGAAAAGAAACATGGGCATTCTCCGAATAAGGCATTCATGGATGACTATTTCCAAGAAGGGGAAAAGAAGAGTCGAGAATTGGATCACGCACCAAATGCAAAGAGCACTCCACCGCCTCCGCCGCCTAAAGCAGGAGCCCCGCCTAAAGGTCCTAGTCCTGCTTTAGGACTTCCCAAAGCCAGTCCGCTACCCAGTAGAACCCCAAGTCCTGTTCCAACTCCAAGTGGGAATGCAGAAGCAGATGATAGTGGTGTAGACTAGTGTTTTGGAATTGAATCTAGCTCTACCTCCAATCGATGTACACCATAAATACTCCTTGCTCCCTTGGATCGACTTTTGTGATATTCATACACCTCCCGAGCTTTTATGTCCCGTACACTGCCTAGGCCATTGTCCTAATTAATGAAGTTGACGCAGAAGAAGTGCAAGATCAAGCTGCTCAATACGTAATCCGCAAATGCCCTATTTCTTACTATTAGCATAAACATTATAGGGAAAAAAGGGCTTCGCTAACCTCTCAGGAGAAACTGAACTGAACTCTGCCTTATTCTCCACATTGGTCTGTATCCTCAATGAAGCCGTAAGAACAAACTGTCCAACGGTAGCACCGAAGCCGCTCAAAAACGCATTGAAAGGCTAAAACAAACCCTATTAGTTTCCTTTCTACCGAACATAAATTCTTCATCATAATCATAAGGACTGGGAAACATACAAAGTTGCCAACAAGCACACAATAGACAAACTGCAATACACCAACCAGAACCAGAAAAGCCATGAACGTATCAATTAGCTTCGTCCGTTGAGGCGTGGTATCCAGATAGCTCTGCCATATTCCTAAAGCTATATCCTGGGGAGACTTATTGGCATTTTTGGCCTTTGCGTCGTAGGAGGGTTTGTTTGGAACTGGCGTTGATGAAATGGTGGAGGTTGTAGATGACGGGGTGATATCGCGGGCGTTGCGCTTTGAGACCATTTTTACGGTTCAGGTATTGGGAGACTGAGGTGCCGGTATACAGAGATTAGAATTGAAGTTGCGTGACTTGTGGTGTTCTGATAGAAGCTTGAGTGGTGTTATTTCTGTTGCTGTTCCGGGCTTTGAGGACAGGTATTCGGCAAGGCTGCGTACCTACCTAAATTGACAAGGGTACGGTAAGTAAAGATTTGGAGCCAAACGCAAGTAAACTCAAGCCGTGTTTCTTGGATGAAACGTGTTGAATACGATATATCCGTTTAAAGAATTCTTGATTAACAAATCTTATTTAATGATCTAATATATCAAGTAGTTTTCAAATAATCAAACTAGGTTCCAGGATCGCAATTGGAGGCTGCCAAGCTTCGGATTTACGGTGTTACTACTGTAGTCTTACGTTGTTGTCCGTTGAAGAGGGGAAATTCGTTTGGCAATACATAAACGCATCACCTCATCCCTCAAACGTGAAGTTTTGAATTTCTCGACTTTCCCACAATACTGTGAAAGAAATAGAAAAACGCTTTCCGTTCAAACTACAGAAAGAGGTTGCCAATATGGTAAGCTCTCTATCGACGTGAAGCTTGGACATATCAGCTCACATTTATATCACAGACAAACAATGAACTTCCAGCCTACATTCTCGGGGCATTGACCGCGGGTGGGGGAACGATGGGCTACGTTAGAACAGGATCGGTTCCTTCTATTGCTGCAGGCCTTACAGTCGGCATATTGGTAAGGATAGACCCAGAGCCTCCCATTGTGTAGTACTAGAGCTAACTATCAGAAAGTACCTTGTTGGAGGCTACCGCATTCAAAACCGGTTGTCCTATGGAACTGAGCTTGCTCTTCTAGCTTCCATCATCTTAGCGGGCTCGAGCATTCCCAGAGCTATTAGAAGCCAAAAGCCCCTTCCCACCGGGCTCAGTGTTTTGGCAACTTATGGCTTGTATACATTTGGAAGGGCATGGCAGGCAAAGAAGTAGAGTGATAATAATATGACAGCCCGGCTTTTGAATAGGTGTCGCAAGAACATCCGGCGCTGAGTATTGAGAAAAATCGGCTGTTTCGTTCGCTTTGTCATATCGTGTAGTTTGCTGTCAAACATCATACCACAAGTTCAGACCCAAAAACAATGAGAACCATGTTACCAAGTGAATGCTCTAACCTGGCTATGAAGTGGCGTCGATTGTTTGTAATATCGTACAGCTTCCTTCGAACCTCCCATTGAATGATTTCCATAAACGCCCCCAACCCAATCGAGTTTCCCCAGACTCCATCCAAAGCTATCGATGCATCTTTCCAATTGTGCAGCACCCTCTCGTTTTCTCGAAAATGGTGTCACGAGTTGGCATCAATGTCCGCCCAATGTTTCTTAGTCTGCTCATTCTTAAGTTTCGCTGCCTCTCGATTCAATCTGGTACGCTCAAGTCTCTGCACCCTTAAACATTTGTTGACGTTGGTTTTCGCGTCATTGCACATGCCAACAGCTTTCCACATGAATCCCCTGGCATGACATTCGTCTAGAAGTGTCATAACTTCTTCACACGCTGTGAAAAGTTAGCTATGAGTTCGAAGGAAATCGAATTTAGCCTCTGTTATTTAAATATGGCTTACCTCGATTGTCTTTTGTATGCAAATGCGGATGCATTTTGACTGCGCTATGGGATATGGGATTTGATCCGAGAGTTGTTGATAGATGTTTTGTGAGGAGGTGGTGTGGTTGGTGGGTCATCTTATTTTCCCCAGGTTGGCAGCCTCGCCACGAGCCTTCTTGAGCTACAAAACATTTGTGAACACAACCTCTGCGACATTTCCTTCTGAACAAAATGGCACAGCAAATCACTCAACGGAAGCAGCAAGGTAATTCAGCTCTTCTTATCATGACGCACTGCAGATAGCTAATAACTTATTTCAGAGCTGCAGAACCAGTATTCAAATTACAAGAATACTCTTCAACAAATTGCCAAAAAGATTGGTGACGTCGAACAAGAGGCCGAAGAACATAAGTTCGTTCCCGTCTACCTCCATCCTTGATAGTAGCTTGCAATCCAAGATTTTAGCTACTACAAGGCCCAACTCACCGCTGGAATCGCTTGCTCACCGCTCTAATTCCACAGACTCGTTCTCGAAACACTGAATCCTCTACCGGCCGAAAGGAAGTGCTTCCGGATGATCAATGGTGTCCTGGTCGAGCGAACAGTCAAGGATGTGATCCCGGCCCTTAAGACAAATTCCGATGGTTTAAAGATGGTGTTGGAGGACTTGGTTAAGCAATACAACAATAAGCAAACCGAGATGGAGAAGTGGAAAGTACGTTTTAAGCGTGGTATTAAAAATGGGTAAGCTGTGTACTGATTTTTGCTGTTTTAGAAGAAGAACAATATCCAGGTTGTCCAGCAATAACCATTATTACGTCAGAAGCACATACGTGAAGGAGTATGGGGTCTAGGAAGGTTACTTGGGAGTTTGGGCGTTTGGCTTACACATACTCATGGCTGTTGAATTGCATGATTGATCATGTGGGAACTTAGGAAATATACCTTGGTTTCCGGGGAAGAAAGACGTTACATCCGTCGAAGCAAACAAACTGTTCATGCCCAAACTCTGGAATACACGCCCACTCACTCACTCATTGTGTCAAAACCTGTGATACGTTCCAAAACTGGACATTGTTGGCTTGTAGTCGGAACTATTGACCGAAAACTCTATAAGCACTCTCCCGAATAGTTCAGGACCAGTTTGCACCAGCTTGTATCCAACGATTGCTTCTGGTTTGGTCTGATGGTTTGATATTTCTTCTACGCAACTGTCAGTTTCTGAATGATATTACACAGAAGATAAAGACTTGAGCTTGAGCTTCCTTTCCGCGCGTCTCAGTGCCCAACCGAAAGCCTTGTATGTCTTGATGCCCTATCATAAAGGGCTGTCTGGAACGTGAGGCTAGGGAACGTGTGCGGGAAGCGCGCGGTGTTGCCAATTTGTCAGATTGAAAAGTCATGCAATGCAAGATGCAGGTTGTGGGGGTAAGGCTACGGTAGGGCTGGGGAGCTGTGAAGGATCAAGGTAGTTGTAGGCAGCCTTAAGTACTGGACTGTACTTTGATGACACAAATACGATGTCGATTTTCAGAAGTTGCCGCAAAACTCTTAAGACTAGGGGCATGGAAAGGTAACGGCTGCTCGAATATCATCTAAGAATATTTCATCTTGCAAAGCATCTGACGGTGGAAATCTGACTGAGAAGCCCTGGCAATAATGTACCTCTGTATGAATTTTATGTCCTGCACGAGCCCCAGGAACTTTGATGGAACAGCCTGTGACTTTACCCATCTGTAGCATCTTGTAGTCACGGAACGATTACGTACCGTTATCTATATGTAAACGCAGAAAGTCCCGATTCATACACTTGCTGGCTATCTATCACAGCGAACTCCGTATAGACTAGACCATGATCATGATACGAGGAAGTGTGCCTGAAGGTTGGATCTCACGGTATCCCCGTGCGAGAAGAAGAAGAAGCAAACATACTGTCCCATGCGGCGGAGGGACTGTCGCAATGCAAGCAGGCTTTATTAATATATCCCAATAAATGCTAGCGCTCACTCTCTTCAAGCCCAGTACGGTACGGCGACTTGGTCAATTCATTGGCGGCTAATGTGGTTCTCCTCCTCTCCTCCACCTCAAACCCCTTCCTTCCCCTTCCTTCCCCTCATCATTGGGAGAACCAACGTTGAGTTTCTTCCCAAGGCAACCAGTCAGAAGACACATCCATCTTCATTAATTCCCGCGAGCGCATTGTAAAATTCAATAGGCTGCACGCAATAAATCAAACCCACGAGGTCGTTCTCTCCCCTCGTCGTTGCAGGTAGTGCCAAGAAAGGTCCGCCTCACCGTTCATTCGTGCCAGCTTCCTCGGGAGCGATCAGAGGTAAACAATCGCATTCCCGTCGTCACGCCAAAGACCTCTATACAACACTACCAGTTCTCAACCCCACGCCAACATTTGCAGCTAATGCACAATACATCCTGCGACCCATCTCAGACCCTCGGAACCCAAGACGCATCATTACGCAGAACGCACGTCTAGAAGCCCCCCCTCGCGAAGTAATTGTCCAGTTAGCCTTATCTTCGTTAAGCTTGACCGCGAGCTCCAGCACTTTAGAGTGGATTTTACAAAAAGCCCCCCAGCACAACCACGCCGAGTCGAGCCCCGGAGTATCGGTGAGCTGCAGCTGTAGACCAACTTCTTGCCGAATAGACCCAAATCTGGATAGGGCCGCTGGAAATAGAAGGCTTTTTGCTTCGAGGATCTACGTTGCTTTGCATAGACAAGCCTCAAACTCGCTTTCGTAGGACAACTGGCATCGCCAGCGCACCAAGGAATTTCAAGAAGCCACTTCCCGATATCTGCAGGCAGCCTGAATACATCAAAATGAGCGACTCTCCTTCAGAAAATAAGGAGACGGAGGTTGAACAAGGCCCACAATCGCCGGATCCTGAAGCACCAATGGAAGGAAACATAGGCTTTGAGTTCGAGGTACGTCTATATTCCGACTCTAGAGGACTCAACGTAACACTAACTCATCTTCAGGTGAAGGAACAAGATAGATGGCTCCCAATAGCAAATGGTTAGTCCTCCCTTCCGATATATTCCTCTTGATTTGCGCGCAATATACCCCTTTTTGCGTGTCGAAGCTCTTTGACTGGCATCGCTTCTTCTATTACACGCGCATGTTACATTTTGGGGCAAGTCATCAAGCTCCCTCGGAGCGCAAACACTTGAACACTAGATGTGCCACTGGTCACAAGTCCTATCATGTCCCACGCATCTTTGTCTCCTCCACCAGAGACCACTTGCTCTTCTAAGTCTGGGAAACATGATGATTCGTCGGACGCTAACATTCGTAACTTTGCGCCAGTTGCTCGCATCATGAAGACTGCACTTCCTGAGAATGCCAAAATTGCGAAGGAAGCCAAAGAATGCATGCAAGAGTGTGTGAGCGAGTTCATCTCATTCATCACGAGTGAAGGTTCGTTTGACGCAAATATCCTAGACACTCCCGTTTGTTGTGCTAATAAACCTATCACAGCTTCGGAAAAATGTCACCAAGAAAAGCGCAAGACTGTCAACGGAGAGGACATTTTATTCGCTATGACTTCATTAGGTTTTGAAAACTACGCCGAGGCACTGAAGATCTATTTATCAAAATACCGCGAAGTACGTACCAAACCCTCTGCTCTCTAGCTCGGTTATGCTAACTATTCATTTTTAGACCCAATCAGCCAGGGGAGAGAATCGACCTGGAAGCCAAGGTTTCGGATCAACCGCCGCCGGCTCAGGAAACGCAGCCTCAGCAACATTCCCCGGTGCTGATGGTGCTAACAACATTCTTGGTGGGCAACAACAGCAAGAGGGGACTGAGCATGACAATGGAGCTTATGGCAGTCTCTATGGCGCCCCAGGTGGCCACAATGGTGCAGCTGGTGGAGACAACTACTAAACGTCACCACAAAATTGGTTCTTCATTGTATAATGCTGGGCTAGAATCAGACACAAGGAGTATGATGTATAAGGTGTTAGGCACGTTCTATGAGTGTATTGATTATAGGGTCTGGATGGGTTTGGGGAAAGGAAGGCAGTCTGAGATACCAAATGGTGGTGTACATGTGGGTAAGGACCAAAAGTATCTGGAACTTTGCGTCTGTTTTTTCTTTAGAAT
>Ga0247812_10001418_pt1 | contig 13606 bp, 9 predicted proteins | sample UWRJL149409B1_FD_178011 | JGI IMG/M metagenome (GOLD analysis project Ga0247812, IMG submission 178011) | Plant litter microbial communities from Arlington Agricultural Research Station in Wisconsin, United States - UWRJ-L149-409B-1 | ecosystem: Environmental > Terrestrial > Plant litter >...
CTTCTTCCTTTCTTTTGTCGCAAAATCACTCTATGTCGGGTTCTCGAATCAACTGACAGGCGCAATAACACAGTGTGGGAGCCTACGATCGAAATCGCTGCCGAAGCATTAGGGGCGAACGCCATTGTATTCCAGGATAAATCTGTCTATCGAGAACTTTTCAACCTTCACAGCACTACCGAGAAGCTTTCGAATCCAACAACACGAAAATCCATTGTCACTTTCATTAAAGCGTTAAACCAAGCGGAGCATGTTTTCAACACAGATTTTGGGAGTGTCCAGAGTCGTGTTGCAACTGCAGTAAAAGTGGATCCCGCGATCTTGAAAGCAGTCTACCCAGTACATCTCTTCAATGGAACTCTAGCAGCTGATACGTTGGACGTGATCATTGAAGAAGACCAGTGGGTTGCAAAACTGGAAAACCGAGCCACGATTTCTAAAGCAGATTTGGCTAAACTTGTGGATCGAAGTGTGTTGGAGGAAGCCCTGCAGGGGTAAATGAATGTGCTAAAGCAAATTCATCGCAGTCAAATAGTGTATTAGGGCATACTGTATCTTTCAATGGAAGTTTTGGAACAATTTGTCTCAACAGAGCTATTGAAACACTCCTCGTCCATAATACAAACTACAGTTTCTATCAAAGACGGTTTGACAAGTTGGGAACTTTTTGTTTCTTCACAAGATTCCACACACGACGTTAATATTTGCTACTGTAAAGTCATAAAATCCCACCAGACCCGTAGCTTTGAATCACCAATTCATGATATATAATTGACCCGCGTCTCACTAGTCCTACTGTGGTTGGGTTCCTTTCGTTGGAGCGGAATCTTCCTACTATCTTTCAATTTAGCCACTCGATATATCTTAATATTCTTCTTGTCAATAATCCGCCCTAGAATTATGTTGCCACTAATAGCCTAGACAAATTTATTTTTTGATATCAACTATAGTGTGTTTGAACTAGTTGAGTTGATAAACCAACATAAACAATTATATTACAGCCACTGTTCTCCTGGAAGAAAGGCTTTTCAGTGAGATTATTTTCAAAGTCTAATCCTGTCGTCTTTCATATGCATTCATCGCCCGTAGCTAATTTCTGGGATGCTGCAAGAGAGTAATAAGCTCCATCAGTATCCACCAATAAATGGCTACATGCTCCTTGTTACATAACTTGGCCATTCTGCATAACTATGATATTATCGACTTTTATTGTTGTTGACAGCCGATGAGCAATCGTAATAATCGTTCGATCTTTGGAAACCTTTCCAAAGCAGCTTGAACAATGCTCTCACTACGGACGTCTATCGCACTAGTAGCCTCATCGAAAATTAATATGTTGGGTTGTTTAAAAAAACGTCTTGCGATCGCGAGTCTTTGGCGTTGGCCTCCGCTGAATTTTGCGCCAGCCTCTCCAACTCTAGTGTTGTATCCCTTTGATATTATCAGTTCAACACCCTAATAACGAAGGGCAGATGGTCTATCTTACCCCAGGAAGTTGATTAATAAACTCGTCTACGAATGCTTCTTTGCAAGCTCGTTTGACCAGCTCTTTCTTCCTCTCTTCTGTATCATGTTCCCATTCTGTTCCTACCAGCCCATACTCGACATTCTTGGTGATTGTGTCGTTAAATGAGAATGATTCCTGTTTAACCAGCCCTATTTGTGACCTTCACCATCTTAAATCGATCTCATGTAAGTTTAAGTCTTCTATTTTGGAGGATCCATTACGGAAATATAGGGTCTTTAATAAATTAGCATGTATACATTGGGCATTAAAGCAACTATACTTGCGAGAGCATTATCAGTCAACTTCCCATCATGTTCATACCATCGCTCGAACAAGTCAACGATTGTGCTTTTTCCGGACCCAGATGCTCCGACTATCGCAGTCGTTTTCCCAGCAGGAAATCGAATGCTTAGATTATTGAGAACTTTAACATCATGTCTCATTGGATATGCAAAGTTTACATTCTTGAGAATGATATTTTCCTTAGAAGAGATGTCGGGTGCTTGAGACCATGCGTTGTAGGACGTGGAGCATCAATTATGGTGAAAAGAATTCCCGCTGCGCCTGCACCTTGCACTGCAGCAGTTACAGGGGATGATATAGCACCAATTGACATTAAAATTGACATTATTGACATAAGAATGCTATTTCATATCAGTAGTATGTTACATTGGAAACCTTGAATGAGAATACATACACAATTACTGTTGTGACTCTTGAGATCTTTAGCTCCTGGTACAACCTAACAGCGTACCAGAATGAAAGCGAAAGTACTACTCATCCTGTCAGGAAAAGATCTTCCTACCGAGTCGGGTAATTTATCCATGAATAGCGAAAAACCCTACCGCGGATTTATTAAACTCGTCTATTGCAGTAGGGAAGGTAATAGTTACCAGGAGATTGTTGGATCGCAACCAAAGATGACATTGATAACCCACGCCGCCTCGATTCCTCGACCCAACTCACATATCTCTTTAATACTTTAATTCTCTGCTCTACATGCAGCAATTATTCTCATAGTCTCAAAACTTTAGCTGCAAGAGATGATAGCATTGTCGGCATGTTCGACTCTCTTGCATATTTTTACTGAATATGGAATCCTATCTGTTCCCGAGTCAATGGTCTTCAACAATGAGTAAGAGGATGACACACACATTCTTGTTTATAGTCGACGTGAATATCTCTACTGTTTCCACGGAATTTGGAACGTATAATGCGCCAAAAGCTCCAACAAGCTCACCTAAGAAGATTAAACAACGCAAACTAATAGTTCAAGGTTGATTCTCACATACCAAAAACGACATTTATGAGCGGCAATGTAACTAGTGAGAATTGGAGCAAAGCTTGCAGCACAAAGCAGGAGACGATCATTTCTGGTCGAATACGAGAATATCCTCTAATACAATATCAATATCAGAAGGTCATCAAGTAATAAGTGATTATGATATCTTACAAAGAATTGTACAATAGTAATTTTGCACTCCGCAAAACTACCTCCTCCACCATCTAGTAATTCAGGTATCGTATCCTCACTGGTAAAATTCTCCTCTTGATCTGTATCTGCTAAAAGTTGTGCATCTGCTGAGTCAGACCATGGACTTGGGGACTTTGGCGTTGCTGGAGAACTTGGTCCCTCGCTGCGAGCATATCGCTAAAAATATCTTTCTTTTTGGAGTTGATGTCTCTGGTATGAGAGCAATGATGGTGACTTTTTTCTAAGTTAATTACTTCGTCTGGTTCTGGATTTGCTAATAATGGCACGCTGTCTTGGTGCGAATCTGTGGAGGTCGTTCTTACTAAAGCCGATGCCATGATCTCTGCCCTTTCAATCAAAATTGAGCTCGAAGCATAAATCAGGCAAGACAGGATATATTATACCCAACTCAGATGGGAATCATTCACTCGTCCATCTGAAACCCCTACCGAGTGCTGTTATCATCAAATCAGATTCATACGCGAGAACAATCTGATCCAAGTCTGGAGTCATCGGTGGCCAGCCCGCAAAAGATAAAGCACATTTAAACATGGAAGGTATCCCAAGAATCCCGGCCCTCTTCTGATCATGTAATAGAAGAGTCGCGGCCACTGTTGCGCCTTCAGAATACACAATAATGCCATCAAAGGGGCCCTCTGTCTCCATAACCTTATAAAGATGATCCAATGCCAACTTTGCGCTATCATTAGGATATATACACACCCGTCATCAGACGTGGACGCATCAGTGTCGCAATTAGATGACCCAGGACTTGTGACAAAACCACCTCTCGTTAATAGCCTCATCTCGTCCTCTGCTGTTGCTCCCTTCGGGAAATTTCGGATGCGATCCAGCAGGTCGCCACCACCATTCTCGACTTCATCCGGTTTGATAAAAAGATAGTGTGGTCCAACTCCAAAGAATCATTCAAACCCTTGTGGGGGGGAAAAGCCTCGACGTTTCCATGGACGGAATAAATATCGGCAGTATTGTCCGAACTGAGTTCGTTTACCAAGGGTGCTTTTCAGACATTAGTATTACAACATTATTTCATAACATCGTTGTAAGTATACCAAGATGACCAGCAAATTTCTTACTTCATGTCAGCCTTGCACCTAACTTAGCGTTTCGCAAACAATCTCACATCTGCACTCCCATGAGCCCCACACAATGCTAGAAATCGCATGGCAGCGTCTCGATATTCTTGGAGAAGATTTTGGGTTGTTATGGGAGATGTATGGATTGTACTGCGCTGAGTGTGCCTCAAGAGGATAAAGATGAAGAGGAAGCGGAGGTGGAATAACTCAGGTCCAAATTCATACCAGACGATATGAGAGATCGCAGCATCCACCAGTGGACCAAAACTGACCTTTGAGCTTTCCAAGACCTGAGGTGTCTAAGTAGGAGACGCGCATCTGACTTTGACTACGGCAACCTTAAACTTGATTGAAACGGGAGCTCTAAACAACGAAGTAGAGCTGGGCAGATTTGGGCAACCTAACTTAGTCAGTTGTGTTACCAGCATTGTTTTAGATGGCCCGAGATTATAGAATTGTGGGGAGAGGCGATATGCGTCCACGGGAACGGCTGGGGCTGCGCTTAGATCCCTTCCGGTCGATCTCAAAATCTCCAATTCAGATTCCGTTTACTTATCCGGTCCTGGTTGAGCAAATCGCTTCCTCAGTGGGAATACTGTAGACTATAGAAACGCCACAACCGAGCTAGCTGTTGTTCGGCTTCAGTGCACGTTTTGAGCTGAAACAAAGGTTGGAGGTATTACTCAGGATGGCAAGATACCTGGAATTACGATGCCAAATGGTGATGCACAAGGTAAATCGCCCATTGCCATTTTGCCGATTTTCTCTTGCTAATGTCCATGGTTACAATCACTCCTGAAGTCCGTTTACAAAAATGCTGGAATCAACCCACAAGAAACGGGGTGTTGCTGCTGACGATGCCAAGACATCTGATAAAAATGGCCAACCAGTGGCAATATCTTTTAATACAGCACTAAAGGTGGCGAAGACCCTAGAAGAGGCACAAACTGTCGTTTTTAACGGGTTGTTGAACAAATTACCAACAGTGCTCATGTTGGAGATCGAAGACATGGATATTACACGCTCATTATCAAGCTATAATATTGACTCGCTGAATGCCATTGAGGTTCGGAACTATATTACAAGGGAGTTCGAGGCAAATTTGCCAGTACTAGAGCTGTTATCTAGCGGTTCGATTGAGACATTAGCTAAAGCGATTTGTGTCAAAAGCAAAGCAGTCTCATTTTAGAGTAGCACTTATAGGATATACAAATACAATCAATCACACTGACATTAAATTCTCTCTATACCGAAAAAAGAGGTGCAAGTGTTATTCTAGGACTTGATGTAAGCGTGAATGCAACTATCTGGCTTATATCGAGTAAATTTAGAAAGCTTGGAATTGTGATAAGTGAAATAGTAATAGATTATCTATACAATTATTTATTTTCTTAGTCTAATCTATATCTCTATTTTTGTCTATCTTTCCAAACGTCATGTTAAATGACGAATTGATTACGTTTAGTGTCATCGTAGTGACATGTTGAATGACCGAAATAGCTATATCTCTATCCTTCTATCCTTCTATCCTTCAAAACGCCATGTTGTTGTACCCATTTCAGCCAGCCGCTTTAAACCTCTATCCTGCTGAGCTACACACTCATCCATGCTGATTCCTAGAAGATCTAGAACCTCTGCTAGAAGCTTCGCACCGATGGCGTAGATAGGCATGGAGATACATGGCTTCGCATCTGGGTGTATATGAAAGGGCATATCAGAGCAAAAATGCATTGCCTCATTGAAGCGAATACGGAGGTCAATGTTTACATCATTGCCTTCGCCATGTTTTTGAAGCAACTCATGGATAATAGATTGCATGCGAGAGTTGAGCTCCGCATATATTTCCGTGAGCTGAGGAGTAAGAAATTGATAATCAATAATTGCCGTGTTGCCTTGCACGGCATATGTAGACTCATGGCGACCTTCGTGAAGTAGATCATAACAGCTGTTATAGCTGTGCGCAAGTTTGCCCAGGTCATAGTAGATATCACAAGCGGGATATCCGCGCGGATCTACCAGCCAGAAGCGCTCCTGCTCGGTATCACACAAAATATTCTCCAAGTGCAGATCTGCGTGGATAAAGGGGGAGACACCTCCTGGATCAAGTCGTTGCGATACCATTTCATCTTGTTCTAACCGCCAGAGCATAGCAGGTACGTTAGGTATCCGCTTGCCGTTAATTTCCAGCCATGGGGCAGCAACCAATGGCCCGAAATTGGGGTCTAATTCAGTGGAAATGGCGATACGGCGCCACACTCGATGGTAGTGATAGTCATGGAGATAATTTAGTGGTGTTGGTTGTCTGTACTTGAGGAAGGCCTGGCAGTATTCGACCTCAAGGACCTTTTTCAAGATGTGGGCAGCCTCAGCAGGAGAAATCTGTAGATTCAGCAAGAGGTCGCGAAGGTTGGGATATTCTTCGTATTGGGTTCCCATGGAGACAGAACCATCACGCTGTGAAGCGAAGAGCAGTGTTGGGTAATGATTTCGCAGCTCATCGTCAGGTAGAGATTGGTACATACGTATCTCGTCAAGCAGCTTCTTAGCACCACGACCAGTAGCCGTCTTCCCATAGTATTGGCGGACTCCAGATTTGGAGAATGAGCCGCCGATACGTGTTGAGCTGGTGGAAGAGAATTGCTGAAATGTCGCAGACACAATTTTCTTATCCTGCCGTTCTAACACCCGAACGGCAGCAATAAGATCGAGATCCCCCCTGCCGCGTAACAGATTCCGAAAAGTGCGGAGGGGCACACGAGCTGCCACTAGCTCTTGCTGCAACGGGCCGTCCCAGACTATAAAAGCCCTAGGCAAGCGAACCGTATTTAACGTCAGTCGTCGGATCGCCATGCTAGACATATCATAGACCCCGTTGATTATGAGTACCTCCCCATCCGAGTCATGGTGGATATCAGCTTGTCCCATTGAGCTCAGGTTCTTGGTCTGTTGGTTCCATTCGATGATCTGAGTTAGTCCATATGCCTGGAGGAGGCCTCTTAGGGCACCGTTTGGGGCCTGGGAACGGCCAGTGTAGAGAATAGTGAGCATAGAGGGAAAAGTCCTGAGGAATGAAAGTAATTAGAAAGAAGAACGTTGAAGTGAACAGTCTGATTTTAGTCAACATTGCGGCCACTCTTCAAATATATATGCTCTTACAGATATTGTAGCCAGAGGCAATAGTTCGGTAAGAGCCACACACCAACCACCATAACCATCTTGATTTCTGCCTTACACAAGGCCTGTGGCGTCTATGCACCCAAATAGAAGGTTCAGATATAGCAAAAAGCACGTTTATAAGTATACAGTTGTCTTTATATTTAGTCATAGCTACATGCCTTTGTCTTGATTATAAATGTTAAAGTTGCTATCTTCATTAAAAAAAAACCTAAGTTTTAATATAGTTCTGCGTATGGAAAACCCCCATGCCAGTCTTTTCGACCGTAGCAGGTCACGTTGACTCCCACTACATTTAGTAAATATAATATAGGAATATAGCGGAGTGGGCTGCGACTTACACGAACGCGTGTTTGGCAAACCTATCGAGTTAGGAAAGTATAGCAAGGTAAGAAAGTAAGACCATACGATTGATCATGTGAACCATCTTCACTTAACCGAGTCTGACTAGGCTCGGCTAGGTTACATAACATTAGTGGGACTGCCTCGCTAAACAGTCGGTAATCTAACCAGATGTAGCTAGTCATTTTATGATGACAAGATATTACTCTTTACCTACACCAAAGAAGATAAGCACAAAGAGCTTATTGATAATCACAACCACTTGAATATAGCTTTCTATTACAAGCAATGCATAGCCTACTCTCATTCCGACGGCCGAGTTTGTCTGTAAGAATCTTGTATTGAGGTGGCCACTGCGCCCAGCGTCGTTCACCATTCCGTTGAGGCCGGAAAGGAGGCTTTCCTCCATATACGAATGGCTCGGAAGAGGCCCCAAAGTGCGTAGATCTATATTTCGTTGCGATAATCTTAGAAGATGAGCTGACAAGTCCTGCTGTAGTCTGGTATTATCATTTTGATACGCTTCGCTCCCTGGTGGCGGTGAAGTTAGTAAGATATCCTGCTAACGTCATGAAATCATTAGTGAGACCTGCCGGTGCCGAAAGGTCAAATGTAAGTCACAAGCCCCTATCTTACTCCGTCCAAGATGTATTGCTTATTTCTGTTCTCAAAGGCGACGGAGCAGTACCAGTATGCTCAAGCTGTCTCAAGCTTCAACTACCATGCCAGAGGTCGACAACGGATTTTCGTTTCGTGATCCATACGAACCAGCCCAGCGCTTGGGAGCTGAACTGTAATCGATATATCCTTGCTATAGACGACAAGCTGATATCTTACAGGTAGACCCACGTCAGAAAAAAGGCATGTCAATTATGAAAACAGTCATGCTGATGTAGATAAACGGTCCACGGATGCAGCAGCACTGGCATCCTCAGCCCCTCGAGTTGCTCTGTTAAACTCTGACATAGCCTATATTTTTAAACATTATATCGATAACCTGGCTCCCTGGTATGATTTGAATGACGCGCGCAGTGTCTTCGGCACGGTTGTGCCTGCAAGCGCGCTTGACGTTCCAGTCTTGTTTCAGGCTATGATTGCGTTTTCATGCATTCATTGGTTCAAGACGACCGGTAAACTGGGCGAGATTGCGTTTTCATTCCATGCTGCATGCGTTGAAGCTCTACTGGAGGCGCTGACGAACATTACCGAGTCACCCGGAGAATACCTAGCTGCAGCGTGCTTGCTTCGTTCGTATGAGATTCTAAATGGTAAGCCAATATATAAAGTTACGAATGTGTCGGAATGAAAGCGAATTAATCTAACCGATGGTGGGTGGGATTATAGAGAGTATGCTCAACCCCCAGTGTCACCTTCTCGGCGCTTACTCGTTCTCTACCGCCATGAACCTCGACCTATCAAGGTGGGGCCTCCCGCAAGCTGGGTTCTGGAACTACCTCAGAGAAGAGATAACGGTTGGTCTCGCGTGCAGGCGACCAGTACGAATTGGCAGTTACTTCCCACAGTTCCGAGTCATGGTCAACAATCCTGAAGTTGGTGATGACATGCGAGCAAACCTTATCACTTATACCCTGGCATGCGTGATGAATCTCTATTTCGCAACCAAGATTCCACATGGTGAAACTCAGTCATCAGAGTGGACCAGCGAACGGTTTACCGAGTGGAACAACCTCTATGAAGATCTTGCACTTTGGAGAAAGAATCTCCCCTCCACATTTGAACCATATTCCCAGGCCTCTTCTCCAGATATGGGGTTTCCCGCTCATTGGATGCTCAGGCCATGGCATGGTAAGATAAAGCCAGTTATCTATCCTTGCCTCTTGTAGCAAATAATTATCTAATGCATTATCTAGTGTGTGCCTTGCAGTATGCATCGATAACCGAAATGCTTCTAACTTTGTGTTCGCCTCCTTTAAGATCATCCTCAGATAATATAGCTCTTAGATGCGATCAGGTGCAAGAACTTGCACTCCAAGTCTGCGGTCTTGCATTGACAAATGATTCTGTCACAGCTCGAGTAAATTCCTTTGGTCCTCTATCCTTTTGTAAGTGTTTAGGTAACTTCATCGTGACACGACATCATTCTGTACGGGTCTAATATATTATTTTGCCTATAGGCGGTCGTTATCTAACCCTAAAACATCAACAAGAAGCATTAGTAGCTATGCTTCTCGATTTCCACAAGCCAACGGGGTGGCCCGTGAACAATCTTATCGATGAACTGAAGAAATGTTGGGAAAGCAATGGCCATGATTGAATAACATCATTACCACAATCAAGGAGACGTGGTTTGACCTCTTTGGATTTGATCTTTTATACCTGTCATATATATGTATATTTCTTTTGGAACTTTCGAGCCATGCTACTTATTTCAGTTTTCTTGTTATTCTTAATATTGTTCTATTCCAAAAAACAAATCAGACGTTAAATTGACTTTTTAACCGCTCCACTGTTCATCTTGATGGTAACGATACTATTTCTGTATATACTCTTCATCCGCATTATATAGTTCCATCTTCATCATCAACCCCTCTCCATTGCTTGCTACCAATTATCTCATCTACTTGAAGTTTCCCCTGGTCCATTTCTTCTTTCCGTAGACTTCCATCCCGATGATTATTAAGTCTGAATAGAGATCATTCGGTGTTCCGCTATTGGTCGTGCCTGTCAAGATACAACGTATCAATCTCCTCTAGCGTGCGCCCCTGGGATTCAATAAGAAAGAAATGAACCATGAGTGCCATCAGGAAGCAACAACTGGCGAAGACATATCCATACAGGTAGTCAATCTTAGCGGTAATCATAGGTGTAAAAAAGGCAAGTAAGAAGTTCCAGATCCAATAGATTCCTGTGGCTACGGACATGCAAGTAGCCCTACAATGGGTAGGGCAGAGAACAGCTGCATCTCCCCAAGACATGGGACCCCAGGTGCTCGCAAAAGCGGCGATAAAAAGTGTTCCAAATGCAATCAAGGCTCGCCCTGAATTGGGTGTCTCATATGGGCGGTCCCGGCTGAGGCTGAAGTGGCCAACAGAGGCGAAGACTGCAAAGCAAACACACATCCACAAAGCCCCAATTATTAGACACCGCCGGTGGCTAAGTCTTTGCCCAAAATATAGGCCGGGTAGAGTGCAGGCAAAATTGACAGCACCGAGGATAACCTGAGTAATATAGCTGTTTGAAAGTCCCGTTGCCATAAATATTGTTGTACCATAGTAGAAAAAGAAATTAGCACCACTAAGCTGCTGGAAGGTTAGAACACCTGTAGCGAGGATGGTCCGGCTGCGAACATCACGGCTTCGAAAAACTAGCCACCATGGCTTTTCTTGGATAGCTCGTTCAACCCCTAACTTTTCAGCCATCAGCTGCAGCTCTCGATTCAATGAGGGATCTTCATCTGCCACACCAAGCAAACGTGCCATGACAGCCCTCGCCCTCTCCGGCTTCCCTTTGCCATAAATGTACTTGGGACTTTCGGGCAAGAAAGGGAGCCCAACTAGTAGCATTAGAACCCACAAAAAATCGACCGCCATTGGTATCCTCCAGGCTGCAGCCGATTGTAAATGCTCCGTGCCAGCGTTGATTAGTGAGGCTACGAGAATACCAAAAGTCACTGCTAGCTGAAATGCACTATAGTTTCGGATAGTTAAAATATGAAAGGGTTAATGGAGAGATTATATGACCTACGAAACAACTAGACCTCGCGTGTGGGTTGGAGATGTCTCGCTGGTAGCCAGCGGTACCAAAACTGACAATGCTCCAATTCCTAAGCCACCCGTCCATCGCCCAATGACAAGTTGATACCAGTGGTGGCTGGTGATCTGGACGGCTGCTCCAACGGCGTATATCCCACAGGCTAAAGCAATTGGCAACTTCCTCCCAATTCGATCTGCTATCGGAGCAGCTGCAAGTGCTCCGAAGAGGTTCCCAATGCTCAACTAGAACATTGATTAGCAACTAGGAGCCTTTTATTAGAGGGGGGTTTCTTACCATGCCTACGATTAATCCTGACCTGGTTGTGGGGAAGTTGTAAGTATTGGTCCTGGGATTGAAAACACCGAATGACCGCTTGAAACTGTCCATTTGAAGAAACCCCGAAATTTGTCCTGATCATGATAAATAATAATCTTGTATATGAAGAGAGTACATTACCTGTATCATATCCATATACCAAGCCACCAATGGCATACGTGCATCCCATAAGCACCACTCGTTTGGTAGGATTCGCCATATTGGAGTATAGCAAATCTTTCTACGTTCTAAAAAGACATATGGGTTGTAAGTCAGTGGTGGTACATTCAAATCCCTTTATATATCATATTCTTTAACTAATTAAGTTCGTCTTGTAGCTAGCATTGGTTGGGGAGATTTGGGGAGTAATGATTCCCAGAAAGGCTAGATTGCCGACAGATTTACTTGTGCCCGGTAATTCCGCCAATCATATACTATTATGCAGAACGTGATTGAATGAAATACCCAATAATTCAGATAGGTAATACTTCCCCTAGAGTCTCGGCCGACAATTTTTTTTATCAGAGTTCATTTCTGTCTTCGAAACTGAGCCGTCGCTGTTTTACCCTGAGCTGAGCCCAGAGCCCCTGAGTGAGCACACTAATAAGTCAGCTGGATTTTGAACAGGGAGCCTGTTTTTGGAGCCTTACAAGTCGGTTATAGTTTCCATTATATGAGTAGAATTCTTGGTGGCAGTGGTTGATGAATTAGCTGGTACAGTACATGGTATACATCGCAACACAATACTAGCAAATTTTCTTTATATAGAGAGTGTAGAGTCCTCCGCACCCTCTACCAACAGAATAGTAATGATCTCGTACACAGTCAATTATGCAGACAGTACCTTGTAGCCATGAGTATCTCGAGATAGGGTTATTTGAAAGGCTGCCTGTCCCCAACTAAAATTTCGCTCCAAGCGCTGTGTGTACGTGTATCGGTTCACTTTGGACTTACACCCGGTTGTCTGCCCACATTGCACTGGAATCCATAAAAGGAAGTGCCCGCCTAGAAAAATCTCACCCCCATCAACATATAACAGTATGCACTGATAAAGATACCTGAGAAACGCCCGCAAGACCAATATGGTGTAGGCAACCGTCAAAGCGCCTTCCTGCTGCCTGTCTTTTCCTTGGCCATATGCTGGCGATCTCGTCTGCTACCTTCCTAATAAGACACATTGCGACACTGTGGATCCGAATCATCTATATTTGAATTGCGTTCCTGGAGTCGAGTGGAGGTCTACAAGACAAAGAAGATACAGCAAGGGGTCAGGCCATCGACATGAGCTCGAACTTTTACCCTGAGCCCGAAAGTTTTGATAGTCTACGGTTCGCAAAACTCCGCGAGTCCGTAGCCGATCCTGCTTTGGAAGGTAGGGCGCAATTTGTCGCGGTATGTAGATTCAAGTTTGGATAACTTTCCCTTCAATTGAGCTACTAGAACAAAGGCTCTTAGGGGCACTCACTCACAAGGAAGTTTGGTTTGGAGAATGTTACACCGCGTCCAGAAGTGAAAAGATGTGACTAACGTACATTGTTCACAGGCTAATCCGCAAATTATGGCGTTTGAATATGGTCGGCATGGTTAACCTGGTTACGTTAGAATTCACGTGCAGAGAAGAGTTCTTATGGGTTGTCAGACTTCGTATGTTCGACTGAGCATTCTCTCTTACAATTCCACTGAGAAAGACAGGGTAGTTATTCTTTCTATTTCTCATTGTCGGTCAATTTTGCCATTCAGTGCCACAGATGTATTAAAACCCGCGAAGGAATCATTATTACTTCTGACAATTCCACTTTAACTCGTGAGTAACATAACTAATTGATCTCTTACCCCAAAAGAGGTCATATGAGAAGACTTTTGCAGCATCGGGATCAGTGGCTTTGAATGCGCGGTAGTTCATTTTAAGTCAAGCAATGTGCTATCAGTAGGAGAATCAAGAGAAATAACGACTCTTTAGTAGCTTGTCTAAGATGGTTCACA
>Ga0247812_10001419_pt1 | contig 13601 bp, 31 predicted proteins | sample UWRJL149409B1_FD_178011 | JGI IMG/M metagenome (GOLD analysis project Ga0247812, IMG submission 178011) | Plant litter microbial communities from Arlington Agricultural Research Station in Wisconsin, United States - UWRJ-L149-409B-1 | ecosystem: Environmental > Terrestrial > Plant litter >...
TCAAGGAAATCCTATGCGCTTTTAAATTTAAGGGCTTGTGGTTAGTATTCACTTCTTATTTGATTTAAACGTTCAACTACTGAGGGATAACTAGGATGAAGTTTAGGAGTTCTCCCACTCATTTTTAATTTCCATTCATTTCTTGGCTCGGAATACATTATCTCAAACAATGTCCAATCTTTGTATTCATAAGCATCTCCCATTTCATCATAATCTTTGATGAACCAGTCTCTCTTATACACTTCCTTTACTTGCCATTTTGGGCAAAATAATCTAAATAATTTCTTCATAATTGATTATCTTAGGTTTTTATCTAAAAACTCTTTCATTATTTTCACAGCTTTATTAAGGTTTCGAGGATTATCATAAATACCTGCAAAATTTTCTAAAGCATCTTGATTTTTTAAGGTTACTAGTTGATTTGAGAAAAACCCAACTCTAAAAAATCGAGAATCGCTTTCACATAAATTTAAAGAGTCTTCTGTGGTTGATAAAGGTAATGCGAGTGAAAATTCTTTAAGAACCTTAATCAGCACATAAGGGCGTTTCTTTGTAGTTGTGAAGCATTCTTTGACTATTACGTCCCCTTTGCGAAGCTTTACTGGACGTTTAGTTTCAATAGAAGTTATTGAATTAATTAAGTGCTTAACCATAGCACCTGAATGTGCTTCATTTTTGACAGTTGCTAGAACTTGTTCTTTACTTGGCATAATGTTTATTTTTTAAATATTAATAGTCAAAGATAATCAAAAATCGCGGAATAAAAAACTAAAAAGTGTTAAAATTAAAAATCCCCAAACAATTACGAATGGGGATGAATTTCATTATACTTCGTCAAAAGTTCCTTAGTCTTTAAATCAGGAAACTGTCTTCTTAAAATACCAATGTCATAAAAATACTTCTCTTTCTCTATTAGAATAGCTTTTCTATTTAATCTGTCTGCACATACTCCTACTCCATTTACTCCTCTGCAAGGATCTAAAATTGTATCGCCTTCATCAGTATAAGTTTTTATGAAATACTCTATTAAAGCTTCAGGTGTCTGTGTAGGGTGTAAAGCCAATCTTTGCTTATCTGTCGGGAAAGTTAAAATGTCTCTTGGGTATCGCTCTGTACTGTCATAAGTTGTGTCTCCATGTGTTCCATATACTTCTGTCTTTACACTGTTTCTCTTATGTTTGACTGTACTTACCTTTCTTGTGTGCCCAAAAGTCTTCTGAGGATTATATAAAGGCTGTTTCTTATACCACACCATTAAGTTTTCATGTGACTTCATAGGCATCTTCTTAGAATTCAAATGACCCGTGGCAGAAGTCTTTTCCCAAATCCACTCATATTTTAAATGCTTCATTTGAGACTGCCCTAAAATAATATTAAAAGGTACCTGAGCCTTTGTTATAACAACTCCATTTGGAATTAGTATTCTCCAGGCCTCCCTCCAAAATAACTCTAAATCTACTGGTAAGTCCCATCCGCATTGAGTCGTGTTAAAAGGAAAATCAGCAAAGATCATTCTGACAGAGTTACTTTCTAATGTCGGCATTATATTTTCTAACTCGCCTAAAAATTCATTTTCGTATACTTTCATACCAATCTTGTTGTGCTTTAATGTCTCTTTCTAATTCCTGTCTTTTTTCTTTACGACAATCCCACCAAGTCAATATAAAACTTGGCAGTTAGATAACAGCAAAGGAACCTATCATGTAAAGGCTTGCTTTTAATAGTTGAATAAATATTTCCATTATTTCCTTAGTAGTTTCACAATATACTCTCCTAAATTCTTAACAGCATTACCTTTATACATCAGGTCTACATACTCTATCATAAATGTAGCGAAATCCTCTTCTAAATTGAAATCATAATCCACAATAAGGCACTTCTCAAATTTGTCAGCTATAACTTTGCTTCCTTTAAGTTTAGCTTGCTTTACTTCACAATCTAGATTAAAGTTGTAGTATTTCTTTATTTCCGCCGAGAAATGAGAATCATAAGAATTACCCCTTAAATCAACAGCTGTATTAGGTTCTGAAATTACTTCAGGTTTAGTCTCTACTTTTACATCGCTAGAATACGTCCAAACTGAATCAGAAATACTTCTTATGACTTTCCCTCCAATTTTACAGTCTTCTCGCTTCTCTATTGAGTTTATAATCCAATCATAAGACCTTACTTCTCCAAACTCTTCAAAGACTTCAATAGCTATGTTGTGAATCAAATCTGAAGCTGTTCCGTAAGTTGCTTGGTTTAAGAACTCCTTATCTTGCAAACTAAAATCAGCTGTTATAATGCTTCTTAGAAATTCTTCATTTTTAGTGTATTTAATTGCACTTATAATTTCCGACTCTACATTGTAGATATTTGATAATATTCTGCGCTCATCAATCTGTCCTAATTTGACATTATAGGCAAATCTGCTAGGAACTGTTTCATCTGAGTATACTAAAATATTCTGCTTATAAATTCTCAAAAAGTTCTCAGGATTATCTAAAACTTCTACCTTATCTGAGACTTTAAAAAGAGGCTGTTTCTCATTGATATATAGATGACGGTTTTGCCAAACTTCGAAAAAAGGATTGTCCTCATCAAATTCTAAGGTCATAACCGTACCTTCAAATTCAAAATCATCAAATTTATCTTCTGTTACGTAGCCTTTTTCGTCCAAACAATTGCTCCATAACTCTCTCAAAATCATCCAAGGTTCCCAATTAAACCCTAAAGCTTTTGCAAATCCTGTTTTAATGACGTCTTCTTGCTCACAAGAAGGCTCTCGCATATCATATTGGTTCATAGGGAATCCTCCAAAATACTGAGTACGTATGTCTAAAGCTATTAGCTCTTTTTCTTTTCCTGTTGTAGGACTTACCTCAGTGTAAGTTTTGAAAGTTATTGTATCTAAACACTTTTCTTCCCAATTTTCATGCTGTATACTCTCCCCTGGAACTTGTATAGTGAGATTGACATTCTGCCTTAAACATAAGGCAATGGCGTATTTCAACCCTGAATCAAATGTCCCAAGTGTAGATTCATCCCCTCTCTTAACACTATCCCCCATACTTGTAATATCAAGAAGGGAGATTTGTGTAGGAGTTATAAATTTAACAGTCATTATTGTGATACGCTTAAGTAAGCACTTTCAAACTCTGAATACAAATCCAGAGCCTCTTTTAATTCTTTTACTTTTGCATAGGTTACTTCAACAACTGATTTGTCAAGAGGTACATTACTTGACAACCTTTCTTCCAAAGCTTCCTCAGCCTCTTCTAATTTGTCTTCAATGTCTCGTTTAGCTTTTTTCAAGGATTTCAAATCTTTTGCTAATGTAGCTGTTACAACTGTTGCTACGTTTTTGTCTTCTGTAAGACTTGCTTCTAATAACTGTTTTCTGTTGTTCATTTTTCTTTGAGATGCCTCCGCTTTTAAATTAATTTTTGTAAAGGTATTGATTTTTATTTGATTGTAATTTATTTTAACAAACTTTTATAGGTTCTCCAAGTAATCAAAAAACTCTTTGTATTCTTCTTTATAACAAATCTCTTTGAAGTGTTGGAACTCGCTTTTGTACTTCTGATACATACTGCTGTTTGTTAGTTTAGAGTATAATGTATTGGCTGAAATATCCGCAAGTTTTACAAATACTGCTAAACTATTTTCTGAGAGTTCTTGATAATACTTTTCTGATTTTCTTTCTTTGCGGGATTTTCCTTTCTCATCACTGCAACAATAAACAATATCAGCAATTGTTTCTCCAGCTAGATAATTTCCAAATATTTCAGTAGTTTTATCCTTAATATCATTGTATGTTAATCTGAAGTCCTCAATCGCTTCGTGCATCGATAATCCAGCTCTTATAATATCTTTGTAGGAAACTGTAGTAGAAAATTGATTTTTCTCATTAAATACATTTCCTTCCCTCACAAGATTAATAAACTTTTCTCCTTGTGCCTCCACACATTTTAAGTGAAAGCTGTAAGGCAAACCATCACCATACTTTTGATTACAGTAGTTATCTGCTCTATCGTAAATATAATTTCTTAAATCTAATATATCTTTTCTCATTTTATTTATGTCTTAAAGTTCTTTCATAATCTTCAAATCTAATTTTGACTATTTTAGACCTGTCTTTATTTCTTAGTATTAATCCCTCCGCCTTATTCAAGGCTGTTGGTGTTAAGGCTACATTTGTTTTAGGTATAGATTTGTTCAACTGTTCTAAAACTGTGTTATGTTCAAAACTGTCTAAATTAAATTCTACTAAAGGTACATATTCAAAATTAGGAAAGTAATTTAACATTTCATCCCTAGCTAGGAATTTTTGACCATAAATAATTCCATTTTCGGTTTCGTGTTCGCGCCATCTTGAAATAGTGGATAAATCTTCTTCTAAAATAGTTAAATCATCGTATATAGCTATATCAAACACTCTAAAGCCATTTAATTCTTTACCGTATTGTTTAGAATTTGCTGAAGTCTTTCCCCCATAAAATTCTCCATAAATAACAATTAATTTATTTGTTTTTGGAATTTGGATATTAAGATTCTTAAGACCGCTTACTATTTCCTGAGCATTGTCAAAATATAAATCATCCGAGTGATGTAGAATAAACTCTCTTGCACCGATTAAGTATTCATTTCCATAACATATAATTCTTGAGTTTGTACCGTCTATTTTTTCAGTGGCATACATCTGCTCCCCCTCTATTGGAGTTGTTAATTCTTCCAATAACTTACCTTTTTCTCCTAATTTGTGGAGAGTTAAAATTGAAGGGTACTTAGTAAGGGTGTTAATCTTATCTTTACCATACTCATTGATTAATTCTTTTAACATATTTACTCGTTTTTAATATTACTCTGCAAATATATAGAAATAAAAAACCGCCTACAAGAGACGGTCTCAATTTTAACTATTATTTAATATTTTATGTGCCGTTGATTGCATTGATTCAGGATCTAATTGAAAGGCGGAAAGCATTTGAGATAAGCCTACTTTATCAGGGATGTTTAAAGTTGACAAAGTTTTAGATAGTTGACTATACTCATAAGTGATGTTAACCAAAGTATTTTCATCTAGCCCGAAAGCTTTGTTATAATTCTTCTCTGCCAAAGGTTCCAAATTTTTAATTAAAACTTTTAAAGCCGATTTCAAAGACTGTTTATTAAATTCTGTCCTTTGCAGGCTCTCTAAAGACTCAAGAAGTATTTGTGATTGGATTGTCAAGTCCAGGAGTTGCATTCTATTGTTCATTCATTTTTGATTCGACTATAACAAAGCCTGTTTCTAAATACTCTTTTATTGTTTGGCTTACCATAGTCCTGTCTAAATTCAAGAATTCTGCCACTTTATTAGCTGTTCTTAATTTCCAATAGAATTCTATGACTGCAAGTTTTCTTCTGTGATTCTTTTTATTTTTTTGCCGCGATTCATAATTGACAAGTTCCCACACTTGCTCATCAGTATAGACATTAAACATACCCTTCTTATAAGCTTTAAATTTCAGTTTGTAGGCTCTTTGAGTGAGAATATATATAGGTATGCCAAATTCTAAAGATATCTCTTTATACGTGCGCATTCTATTTCTTTTTCCTTCCTGATTTGGTTTGTTTGTCAAGTAAATTTTCGTCACAATACAAAAAATAATACTTTTTAACTCTGTATTCCTCGTCCACAAAAGAATGCTTGTCTAGTTCTAATCTTCTGAAAGAGCATGGCGGTCTCTGTTCGGTGGCGCATAGTATATGGACTTGATTGAATCCGCATACAATTCCTTCATAAGATTCATGCTTGACTTTAAATCCTTTATATTTCTTGTACACTAGGTACATTCCGTTTGTTTTATCTGGTTCTGTCATTTTTATTTATTATAGATTAGTAGACTCAACTGCTCAATGTCGTTACAGTACTTTTTACCTTCCTCTTTTTCGTAATACTCTCTCCCGCCATTATCACTATAATTATCTATTAGTGTATCTATAAAGCTATGGTTGTAGTCTGAACCATTTGGATAAGATGTTAAGAATTCTTGCACTTTTTCTTTATCTGTAATTATTTTGAAATCCCCTTCTTCTATTCCGCCATATACTTCCGAATGCTTGCCCCAAATCTCTCCGAAGTAGACCTCTTTGTCTAAGAGTAATTTTTTAACTTTAGTTGCCACTTTCTTAGGTAGGCTTAAATGTTCGTAAACTTCTCCACCTCTGCCACTCCATTCAATTTTTAAAATTACAGTATCTTCTTTTTTAATTTTAAGTTCGTTGCAATTTTTAATAATGTCTTCAAGATTGTAGAATAATCCTTCTACTTCAATTCCGTTTTCTAAATATTTCATTTTTATTTATAAATTATTTCAACAATATCTTCGTCTGTTTCTAATCTTGATTGGGGGTTTCTCATTACATACCCGTCATTAGTTCTTGTACCATTTCCCAAATTTGAATCTTCATAAGCAATCAAATGGTCATAATAATCAGTTTCACGATTTAATTTACATATGTATTTTAAGCGTTTGCCGTGTTTTGAGATTAGTATATCTCCTTTTTTGCATGTTGATAAGTCTACTGCCATTTTATCTAATTTTAATTAGTCCATTTCCTTTATAGGGAAAGTCGTTATACTCCGAATTCTCTAAATCTGTCTGCGGGTCAAGCTTGTAAAAACCGATTCTAGCCATATAGTTATTAGAGGATTTGTCATTGATTAAATCAACTTGTTCCTTAGTGTAATTACACTCCCAAATTGAGCATACTTCTTCAAACTCATCGCCTTCGAAAAGTTTTTGGATTTTTTCAAATTGTTCATCTGTTAACTCTACAATGTATGAAAAGGTTTCTCCCTCCCAATCATTTCTTTCTTCAATTTCGTACTGTTTCATTTTATTTAATTTCAGTTACTATTTCAAATCTTAAGCCGTCTCTTGAGAATTCTTTTCTCCTTTTTATATGAAATAGATTCATCATTGTTTCACAAAAGTACGAATTTTTAAATTCTGCTACTTTTTCTCCATCTAGGTTATATACTTCAACTTTACACTTTCCATTGTAAGAGCCTTCGGATATTTTTCTTCCTCTGTAGGTAGAGGTGTATGGACTGTTTCTGTATCTTAAAAAATCTCTGACACCTTGTCTTCCAATTTTATTTAACGATGCAATATTTCCATTTTCAAGCTGTTGTATTTCACCTGCTGTTTTGTTTGAAAATACAGTCTTTGATATATTGTTTTCTACTGCAAACTCTGAAATATGTTCGTAACTCTTGATGTATTTTCCTTTTGAATCATATAAATACACTTTTACTTTTTCTCTTCCTGCCATCCTATTGGTATTGTTTAATTTCGTTTATTAATTCATCTCTTGTTAGTATTATTTTTCTATTGCTCGGATACCATAATTTTGGCATCAAGGAGTTTATTTTATCAAAATCAATATTAGCATTTAAGATTTTGGCAACGTCTTCTTTTTCATCGCCATCTTCGCTCAATCTTTCGTCATCAATGCATTCGGCAATATAATCCCCATCCAATTGTATAATAAATTCTAAATCACATTCATAAGCCTCCACTGTAAAATCTACAGGTTGCTTTATTAAAAATTCGTATTCAAAATGTTCAGCTATATCTTGAATCTCATCAAAAAATCTATCGTCAATTGCGTACATATTATTTTTATTTATAGATTGGTTTAAAAAATTCGGGTAAATTAAGACACTGCTCCTTTGTGTAGGCTATCTCATAATCATCTGTTGACCTTATCAAATCATCTTCATCAAGGTCACAGTATTCAAATAACTCAAACAAAGGAATTTCCTTCATTATTGTAAATCCTTTAATTTGCTTATCAGGATAATATGGGTAGGGGTAATAATTTTCTAAAGTCTTTCCCCACCATACATTATCTTCAATAGTGACATCGTACTCTTGTACTTTCATTTCATCCATAGTTAGATTGATAGTTTCAAGATCAAACTGTTCCTCAGTGATTACCTCACCTTTCTTAGTATATACTTTTGTCTTCTCTTCCCAAGGTAATATCTCATAAAGCTGTACTTCTCCCTTATCGTTTAAGATAAATCTACCAGTTGTACCATTAAGTTTTAAAGGTTTATCAGAATTTATCTCAAAGTATTCTTTTCCTCCCCATCGGATATGTCCTAAGCCGTTGGTGTACTTTGAGTATTTTTCTTGTAATTCTTTTAAGTTTTTCATTTTACAAAGTTATATAAATTTTTTCAATTAACCAAACGATTCTTCACTGACTTTATTAATCATGTACAAAAACAGCATAAACAACAGTCCTAAATGTATTCTCCAAGCTACAAAACCACACAAATATCCATCATAATAGTAATGTCTCCAAAAGTCTAAACTGAACTTATCAAATTCGCCTAATATAGAAAGGAAGATTAATAAAATAGTTAACATCACAGGAAAAACTAAAGTCATTAACCACAATCTAATACTGTAGCCTATAGCAATTATAATATTTTCTAGATATTTAACTCTTATAATTAATTCAATTATCGGTTCAAACTGTCTTTTTAATGTTTTAGTTAAGTGTTTTATCATTATTTTGCGGGGAAAAGTTTGCAATCAAAAAGGGAAAATAAATCCCTCATCTGTTCAAAGGTTAATAGTTGTGGAAACTCAAAAAGTCTGTCAAATTCTTGAAGTTGTGCTTGATTATCGTGAAGCCTCAGCCAAAAACAGTCTCCATCATATTCTAGCTTAAATATTTCTGGATTACTTTTAATTAGAATAAGTTTTCCTATGAAGGTGTTTTTGTTAAAGCGATTGGCTAGAGTATGCCACTGTTCTTTACTGAAGCTCATATTTTACCTCTAAATCTCAAATAAAGCCACAGTCTTAATAGAAATCTCAATAAATAAAATCCGCCGAAAAGAAATAATACAGAAAAACCAACAGTTTCTAACCAATTCCAAGTCCATGTAATCTCCATAATTAATTTTCTATTACTGTGTTACCACCTAATTCTAATCTTTTTACTACTTCTCGTGCTTGAATAAATCCCGAACTATCCCATCTCATAAAAGTTTCCCATTTACCATTAACATACTTAAAAATTCTAGATTCCCAATATGAATTCCAACCATTTTCTATATATTTTTGGATATAATATTTATAAGTGTCTGAACCTATTATAGGCTTTAAAGTACTTGGCTTGGGAGAAAAGTTATTGGCAATTCTTTCTGTCTCTTTTAAGGCTTCTTCTTTATCCATTATGGCAGACAGAATAAAAAACAGTTCTTCTTTGTGTGCTAAAGTACTCATATCAATTCTAATGCTTTTTGTAACCCTTCCTCCAAGGCTTCTTCGTAAGAATCAAACCACTTATTTTCCTTATTTACTGTTAGTCGTACAAAACCTTTGTCAGGATGATGAACTTCACATTCCCAAGCTACAAAATCTGTTGTTGGATTGACTATAATTGGTGTTGAAAGTTCTCGAAGCCATCGTTGTAAAAGACTTTGTGTTGGTGCTGAGATTTCAAGAGGGTCTTCCTCTATATTTTCATGTTCTCCGCCACTTAGTCTATGCCCAAACCCAGATTCATGCACTCCAAATTTGGCATGTCTAAGCTCATTAAATTCAAGTTCAACTCCGTAAATTCTGTAATATTTACTACATTTCCAATCAAAGCCTTTTTCTTTAGCTAATTTTGCTGTCTCGAAACTTATTTCTTCTTTCATCTTAAAGTGTCCCCTATTTTATATTGAATATCTGTGTAGAGTTTTATCTCTCCATTAAGCTCTACTCTGTATTTTTGTGGACATTTACAGTCACTTATAGATGTTACTACAAGATGGTCTATAGCAAAATCTACACAAGAACTACAGGAAATCGCGCAAAAAGGAATTAAAAACAGTTTTTTCATAATTCTTTATTACTTTCACATTGTTTTTTATAACATATAGGAGTATCCTCTTCTCTTACTATTCCCATATAGCTTCCCCCATACCCACATTTTGGGCAATAATATAATGAATCTCCTCGACTATCTCTACCTTTGTATTCCATTTTAGGGTGTTTCATAAAATATTCCAAGATTTATCTAAGTTTAAAATGCCAGCAACTTCAACAGTATCGTCCGATAATTGCAAATTTCCTTTATTGGTATTAGACCTAAATTTTTGCATTTCTTTTAAAGCCAACTCTTGTACCTCTTCTTCTGATTCTGCTTTTACTTGAGCTGTAATCACGGCTCTATAGCCAATTGTAACATCATAATTTGTTTTCAAAATTATAGTTTTTTAGGTTTAAAATTTTCTATTATTTCTTTATGGCACTCTGCAAAGAACTTATACTGTGGAGACTCTTTAGAAAAGGAGACAAAAGCTTGACCTGTCTTTTTGTCAACTAATATGATTCTATTGCAATTTGTATTTTTTAATACCTTGATTTCCATTATCACTTATTTTCAAAAATTATTACTGCTACATACTCAAGCCATTGATTGGCTACCATACCATCCTCATAAAAATCTTTACCTTGGTGTAAATCTACTTTCACATCCTTGACTTTTAATCCAGATTCTTCTCGAATAATTCCCATTATATTAGCCTCTAAGGCTTCTAAACTCGTGTCTTTTAATATCTTAATCATAATTTTGATTTTAGAGTGTCACCTATTTTAAGATTTAAAGCGTCGAATGAAGGGACAGCTACTTCTATGATAGTATCTTTGTTCTTTAGAATTAAAGTTACTTTAGACGGACTCCATGCAATTGGAGCTTCAATAAGCACATACCCTTTATCTTGATATTTTTCTATTGGCTTTGGTTCTTTAAATGAGCACGACATTAAAAACGCGCAAAAAAGAACTAAAAATAAAAACAGTTTTTTCATAATTCATTAATTAAATTAAACGTATTAGCGACAAAATTACAGTGAGTTTCTAACAAATGGTCTTCAAGAGTAGCTTATTCTAATAAAAATAAAGCTTGTTTGAGAGCTTCTAATAATTCAGAATCTTTTAATCCTTCTTTATCCTGCTAAATAATCATTTTGTGTTATTTCTCCAAATGTAAAATCTATAAATGTATCGGGATGTCTATCATCAAAATATAATCCCCAAGCTTGTTTTGCATATTCTAATGCTTTTTGTTCTTTCCTCATAGTTTATTCATTATTAATTTAAACTCTTCTTCTGTTGGTTTTCTTTCTAACCCGCAATCAGAGCATACCATTTTTGTAAATTCGCGCGGAAAACAAGTTTGAGCTTCATAATTATGCTCAGAACCATTCAAACAGTCTGCTTTATATCCCATATAATGAAAGATAATGCTAGTAGTGAATACAAAACTTTTTTCACAGTTCTCACACTCCATTTCATGCAATTCGTCTTCCGTATAGCCAAAACCGTCATCGTGATTTATATCTTGGTAATGTCCACAATAAGGGCAGTCTATATCTTTGCTCATTTTTTAATTAATTTGAAGATTCATTAAAACCTATGTCGTGCCCGCCACAGCCTGAACATGTCCATTTAAAATCTGAATTATGAAATTCAGTAGATCCGCAATTATAACATATATTTTTACTCATAGTTTATTTAATAAGTTGTTCCATCAATATAACTACCTAAAACTATTTGTTCTACAATACCTAGACTCTCGTCATAAGCAAAATCAATTACAATTTTGTCCTCTCTGTGATATCCTCTTCCGAAGTCTTCTAGAGCTATTGCACAATTGTACTTTTTAAGTATTTCCGATAATTCTTTAAGCAAATTCTTTTGTCTATCTTCCATTTTATTTAATTTCGGCGGAAAAAGAGTAAAAATACGAAGTTTCTAGTCTAAATCCTGATTTCTTCTACAAAGATAAGTAAATACTTTTTCTTATAAATTTTATTTAACAAAAGATTAAGTGATATTTTTCCTGTACATATTTTTCTAAACCCACTCATAGCTATCTTATGTGAATAAAGTTTGTATATTTCACTTATGTTTGAATTAGGTTTATAGATACTACGTATGTGCCTAACATCTTCTTCTGTCCAAATTTTATTCATTTTTTTCAGCTTAAAAACAAGAAAACTTCTTTCAAGATCGCTGCGAACAATCTTGAAAGAAGTTTCTCAAATTAAATACGTTTCAACTCAGATAAATATTCGCAGTAAATATCTGAAAAACAAAAGTACAAAACTATAATTGATTTACAAAATGTGTAAATTTAAAATCAATCAATCCAATCAAAGAACTTATAGCTTAACTCCCGTTCTCTGTAATTTTCATTAAATGTCTGTAAAACAAACCCTGATTTTCCCTTTTTGAAATTTGTGACAACCCACTCGCTACTTGGGCTAAAGGCAGGGTAATTCATATAATCAAAATCATCGGATGTGGTGTAGTCAAAAAGCATTTGATGGGAATCTCCCTTTGATAACTCAAAATAACTGTATTTTGTATATAAGCTGTTTTGCTTTATGTACTGGTCTATCTTCTCTTTTGCTACTGGGTCTAGAAATACCTTGAGTCCAAAGCGGTTATGTTTTTTATCTTTTCCGTGCGAAATCAGGAAACAGTGCTTACCTATACCGTAGTGGTTAATAAATTTTTCAAAATTATTACACTCCACTAATCCTTTGTACCTATTTTCTAGAATACTTTTTATAGCAGAATTCAGTATATAACCAAACTCGCCACTATGGTTGTCATTGCAGATATTGTTACAGATAATTTTTGAAAATTGACCACTTTGCACCACTGAATCAATGATAGATAATGTAAATTCTATTGCTAAGTCAAAGGCTTGGGAGTTAGTCATATTTTGTGGTAGAGGATGCCCTCCTCTTGTAGTTTGAGCATTCCAGCCGTCTAAGGTATCTCCAAGATTGTCAATGTAAAGGATATTGGATGCTTTTTCAACAGCTTTTTGAATTATGTAATTAGAAAAAACATTTCCTCTCTTCATAAGCTCTTCCCTATCCCACTTTCCTCCGTATAAAGAGTTACCCCCTTCATTTATTTCCATTCCTATGTGTTGATCTGTATATATGGCTCTAGTAATTAAATCACCTTTACTTGTAGGCTCAAATTTGAAAAGTACAGGCTGAATGTATTTTTGAATAATACTATCCAAATCTCCTACCAGGTCTTTTACAACCGCTTCCTCTTGTGTAAAGAAGGCAATATTATATGAAATATTTGACTGATTGTGAGTTATTAATTTTGAACTCTTTACAGACCCTTTATCTAACCCATACTTATCACAGTACTCTTCTATAGTAAGGAATTTTTGAAGTTCTGCATCCCATGCTGACGGCATATTAAAGTCTTCTGAAGTTTTGTATTGGATACTTTCGGTTGTGGTATCATTGTCTAAATCTTTATCCACTGTTTCTCCTTTAAGTTTATTACTTACAGTCCTTCTCAAACTGTCCGAATACTCTATGCCTTGTTCTTCAGCATATCGCCTAGCCGTTTTTGTAATGTTATCTTCCTCTTGGAAAAGTTCTTTGATTCTGTTTATGTTCATTTATTTTGTTTTAGCTGTTTTTTGCGCCGATTTTAAGTTGTTTAACATATAATTAACTCAATCTGTAATTTGAAAGAAATTCACTCAATATCTCATCGATCTCTTTTTCTTCACCA
>Ga0247812_10001420_pt1 | contig 13601 bp, 13 predicted proteins | sample UWRJL149409B1_FD_178011 | JGI IMG/M metagenome (GOLD analysis project Ga0247812, IMG submission 178011) | Plant litter microbial communities from Arlington Agricultural Research Station in Wisconsin, United States - UWRJ-L149-409B-1 | ecosystem: Environmental > Terrestrial > Plant litter >...
TGAATGCGATATTGCAGAGAGATGCTGCATTGGGTGCGTTCGTAAGCCCTTGAATAGTCCAATATATTTTGAACAGCAGTGACAGTCGAAGCTCTCAACATCAATTATTGATTCTTACCTCGTTCTCGGGCTCTAGAAAAACCTGATTCATCAGGTGTGTCATCATATCTCGCCATCTCCTTGCAGGAGGGAGGTTGTCCTGCCAGAATCCTAGCAAGTCCACCACACTCCAGATAGTTTCAAACCAGCCATTGGGCATGAGATCTTTCAGGTTACCCTTGAAATGTGCAGCTAATAATACAAAGGCACTTCTTGTACACGATCGAATCATGAAATATGTCCCATGATGTTGATGTTTAAATCCAGGTTTGTTCACCTCCAAGCGTTTCATAGCGGCACGTAGCCCTTTTCGTACGTAATCATCATTCGTGAAATGACGAAACGGGTTTGTTATCGTGTTCTTGACAAAAGGCCAATAGATGAATTCGTAACAGTTGCTCAGATGTCCTCTTAGAATGAAGCTCAAGACGCCATCGCCAGATCCATCTAGCTCGTTTGGAGACGGCAAAGATTGAACCCTATAATTTGGAAAAAAGAATTAGGGGGAAAATAGATCTGCCAACATTTCAAGTTCAAACGCACCAGTCATTCGCTTCCTGTTCGAATTCAACCGCGCTTTCATGCGCACGTCCCATGTCTTGCGGATTGTCCATGGAATGTTCCTCTGCTACGAAAGCCAGAATTCGATTGGCAAGTCTGCGTAGTGCTATCTCAGCCAGATAGAAGAACCATGAACGATCGGAGCCTGCGATAGTATGCCTAGGTGGATCCGGGAATTTATCGGGGTACCACAAGTCTAGAATACGGAATCCTGGAGGGTTAAGCTCCAAATGCATTTCACTTTAATTAATTAGAGGCCCTCTAAGACAACATATAACTTGAAATCATAGGGGATCAACTCACATCTCCGATTTTAAGCAAGTCCAGTAGGTGCATGCTTCTGCTACCCAAGGCTCGTCTTGCCTCAACTCCGAACCGAAATCCTGGTGTCTCGGTACAACCTGGGTCAACCAGTTGAAGCCTTGACAGCTGGCTTTCGCCTGAAGAAACATGGACCAGGCTGCTTCAGGCTGCAATGTAGTTGCCAGATATACACCGCAGTAAAAAAAGCATTGCGCTTCAAGTAATCCACGCTTGCCGAGGCAGGCTGTTAAACGATTTTGAGCCGCAGAGAAGTAATATTGCGCTTGAGCTTTAGCCCTCATCGTATTCTCCTTTGTGGAGGATTCGTCATCACTGATCCCTGGAGCTGCAAAATCAGTTGAGAGTGTTCCAAGTGCACATATGAGGAGCTAGTTATAGTCAGATCCAACCAAACTGCACATAAAAGGGAGTTGATCGCACCACAAGACAAGATTTCGCATCCCTTGTGACGCCATTAAGAACCATCTGATTTATATATCGTTTCACGTCATCTAGAGCAAGGATAGGGTTTTTGGGATGAACTCTGTCCCAGAAGTTATCCAACAATCGATAGCAAGTGATGGAATCAAAATCCTCTAACCCCAGGATTGCGCCATGATAGACTGTTTCTATTTCAGGTCCCAGTTCAGGGAAGGATATATTTCCAATAATGTTGTGCAGTGGGTGCCATGCCAACACGGCTTCAATGCGAATGTTCACTGAAGTGGTCGCCACACAACCGAGTTGCTGATTAGTGAGGATGTTCTGGTGTTGCTGGGACTCTGAGCTCCCAGGTGTGGTTCCCAGGGTCTGGGGAGAATTGCTGTTGGACAAGATCAAGGATTCGAGCCGGTCAAATCTGTCAAGAATAGCAAGACTTGCCGGATCAAATCTAGGAAGATTTAGTCGCAGGCAAGGAATAAACCAGCCCTTGGTGTAAAAAAAGAACAAAAGCAAAAGACTTACGATGAGAGATCATCCGGCGCCCATACACATTGGGTGCCCACCTTTTCACAGAAGGAGCATGATGGCTTCTTGTTATCACACTTAGTACGTCGAGCTCGACACACCTGACAAGCTTTGTTCGCCCGTTTCCGAGGATACGCCGCAGTTCCTCGTGGAGCCGGACGTTTTGAGATGGAGACGGAGATGCTGCTATCAACATTTCCTTGTGGTGGATTTGACAGAGGGGGTGGACTGGTGGTTAGCTGCCCAGCTGCAACCCCCGGAAGACATTCGGACATGATTGAAGAACAAGGGCCTTTTCTTCTTCTTCCTTGAATCGCCCGATTCAGGGTGAAACCTGGTGAGGAAGCTGATTGGGATGGGGGTGGGATGTGATTGGGAATGGGAATGGGATGGGGAACATTGCGCGGAGTGTCGTCTTTAAATGCTTTCTTAAGCAGGCTAGATCGCGGAATGTCGCTCGAGGCGCAAACCGTCACCAACTAGCATCACCACCCCCTGAAACCCTTCTTGAATAATGGGTGACTAGACCCCCAGACCCCACACCCCACATCCCACATCTCAAACCCCAGACTCCGAATCCCATCCCCATCCCATTCCACAGCTGAAAGTGGTAAAATCTCCTCGTTAGTTCGTTCAATATGCTGGAAGAGACAAATGAGTATATAAGAGTCCACTGGTCCCCCTCAGCTCAGGGGGAGGGAGCATAGGAGCAGTCAACAACAACAACAACAGTCTCTCTACTATCCTTTTCAGGAATCATAGCCACATCGCATCGCAAAAGACACATCTATCTATCTATCAATCCAACATGTCACAGAAAAACACAATGGCAGAAAAATAAATAGAGGACATAACCACCAGCCATCACCACGAGGACTCTCCTCTTGACAAGTCTGTACTCACGACAGATGAACCTCGGAGTCTTCGAGAAGCTATCAAAGGCAATGGAAGTGTCCTCTGGTGGACATTTTTCTTCGCCTTGAGCGCCGTTGGCTGGTAGGACCACTTCACCTTCCATTCTATGAGAAAAGCAATGCTAAAGTACCTCCCAGGGGTTTTGACGCCCAGGTCAACGGGGCCATGATATCAGTCCCCTCTTTCAGACGAGATTTTGGGTTAGTACCCCTTGTGCACTCGCCATCTATTGCAACGAGCTATATCTGACAATCTTATTATACAGTTACGTTTTCGAGGGTCAATTTGTTATTCCTGCAAATTGGCTCAGCGCCTTCAATCTCATTTCCTCTGTAGGCCAGTTCTTCGGTGGGTTTTTCTTTGGTTGGCTTGCGGACAAGATCGGTCGTCGTGGTGGTCTAGCTGTTGGAGTGTTAATCTGCACTGGGGGGATTATTGGGCAGTTGCTGTCGACCGCAAGGGTTGCTTTTCTCATCAGCAAATTGCTGCTGGGACTCGGGTTAGGTGCTTACCTTACAATTGGTCCTTTGTACTGCTCCGAGGTATGTTATTCCCGTCACATCTTGTTCTCTATCACCTCACCAACATCATTTTGCAGGCATCGCCAGTTGCCCTTCGGGGTATCACTACCGCTGGAATCAATCTTGGTATAGTGATCGGACAATTGTTATCCAACGCTGCGGTCAAAGCCTTCGGCGAGCGTAACGATAGGTGGGCCTACCGTGCGCCGTTTGCCCTTCAACTTCTTTTCGTCGGTAAGTTACTCTTGGCAGGTGATAAAATATCCGCTTAACGTTGACGATAGCCATCCTCCTATGTGGCCTCCCCTTCGCTCCAGAATCGCCATGGTATCTCGTCCGCAAAAGCAAATTTGAGGAAGCAGCCAAGCACTATGCACAACTGTACCCTAATGAACCCGATGTCGAGAGCAAGATACAATTCCTCCGCCAAACGGTAGAGGCTGAGCAAGTCCAAGATGAAGGTTCATGGCTGGACTGTTTTCGTGGCACGAACCTTTTACGAACAGGTATCTCTGTTGGGGTTTTTGCATGCCAACACCTTGTCGGTATAATCTTTGTTCTTGGTTTCAGCAGCTACTTCTTCCAACTGGCAGGAGTTAGTGTTGCCGACTCTTTTAACTTAGGTGTAGGAGTCACAGCATGCGGTGTTGTAGGAAACTTTTGTTCGTGGTTCGTTGTTGAGCGGTACGGTCGAAGACCTGTCTTCTTGTTAGGCATGGTAGTCTTGACGACTCTTCTTCTGCTTATTGGAATCATGGACGTGATTCCTACCAACGGCGCGCAATGGGCTCAGTCATCTTTCACCGTCATTTACGCCTTCATATACTTCATGACCATTGGAGCCATGGCATTCGTGCTTCTTGGTGAGGTTTCCTCGCCCAGCCTACGGGCTAAGACGATGGGTCTCGCGGCAGTAACCCAGTCTGTCTTCGGTATCGCCATGAACGTCGCAATCCCATACATGGTAAATCCTGATGCTGCGAATCTGAAAGGCAAAGTGGGGTTTGTCTTTGGGGGTTTAGGAGCTATTGCGACTGTAGGAAGCTTTTTCTATGTGCCTGAACTAAAGGGTAAGACCTTTGCGGAGATTGATGCTTTGTTTGCTGCTAAGGTCTCTCCTCGCAAAATGGGCGATGTCTCAGAGCAGGATATAACTGTATAGTAGAGATTACTAAGTTTCAGTTTATCTGTCAAAAGATATGATAGTAGTGAGTTTAAATATAAAACCTTTTATATTTTATAGACCTACGAAACAGTAGACTTTTAAACATTACAATTTAATAGAAGAATAAATGACTCCATCTGTAGCTGTTCTTTAAAATCGTGCACACCAAGCAGCACTCTGCCCTCGATGCATTTCTCTAGCTCGGCATTAGATATCCCGATACTATGCTCACAACGAATGCCTTGGCGTATTTCCACTTTGCTCGCCGATGAAAGCTCAAAAAGGAAGTTAGCCAGAAGGAACATGGTGCACCTTAAAAATGTTACCTTTCCTCGCTCTTGGTTTCTGCGATGTCTACACCTGTCACATTTCTTGTGCAGTATACGCTCTCTCTGAGGTTGCCCTAGAGACAAGCAATCGGATAACTAGACGAGGAGACCAAGAGGATCCGCGACCGTTCATCCGAAACTCTAGCGGCAGTTATCAAAACTCATTATTGGAAGCCAAGGATTTCTCTCCTCAAAGCTTCTTCCTTCCAAGTAAGGCACGGAGTGTGTATGGTAGGTAATCTCAAGAAAGGTGGAGTTATATCTTCTAATCGCTAGCTTCAGTTGGCTCACTATACATTTATCCATGATCGATACGGCCGCTAACTTAGGTGCCTTAGTTTCTGAGAGCAGCTAATATGAGTGTGCAACATCCCGACTTTATAAGTTGAGCATAACAAAAAACATGCGGAGGTGAGAGGAGGTAGAGGGCGGTATAGCTTATCATATGACGCGGCGGAGTCTCACGTAAACATAGATATTCAGTCTCGCTAGTGACAACTTGAATTTAACGCCTAGGAAGGTACCCCGCGCCACAAAATAAATTTGAGACGTGGATCATAGGGAAATGTGGTGAACTGGCGGAACCTTACCCACAATTTCCTTCATTTCCTCATACAAAATAATTCCATAGTAATGCCGTGTGGCTTTTCTAGGTAAATACAATAATATTTATCAGCAGTCTTAATAAAACATCACTTAGACAATCTTAAATATATAGCTATATGATAGGTAGCAGTGCGGTAAAAGATACCGAATAGAACCTGTAGGTCGTACCGGAGTTAAGTTGTCTTGCATTGGTCGAATTACTCCGAGTTCCGGATGGCGGTGTTTCACAGCTGCTGCTTTGTAAGAAAAACCCTAGCAGCGGTTGTTTTCAATTCCGAGAAACTTTTTGGCAGATTAAATCTATACTGTAAACTATATAAGATAAACCTAGACCTGCGAACTTGGACAGTCTTACTTGACTCCTTGCGATTTTTCGTGCTCTCTTCCGCGACTATTCTTATCACATACTCACACACCTTGAGACTTTATAGCGGTACACCAAACTATCACATACAAAACAAACCGAGCGGTGCGACCTTAGCTAACAACATGCGTTTTCGAAAGCCTTTCCCAACACCAACGTCAACGCTGCCATTCTGGCGAACAGAACGTTCTGACATCGACGAAATCCGTACTAGTGAAGAACTACCCACTGAATGCGACGTTCTGATAATTGGATCGGGTCTCTCTGGCGCTTCAGTAGCATATCAGTTACTCGTTGATAGAAATGAGTCAAGTCTTCCATTGTCTGTGACTATGCTTGAAGCTCGCCAAGTATGTTCTGGGGCAACAGGCCGGAATGGTGGTCATTGCAAGCTTGGGTGGCAGAATGTTCCCAAATGGTGTAAGATGTTCGGGAACGAAGATTGTGAAGCCTTAACAGATTTCTTTCTGGCGCAAATCCCAGCATTGAAAGCAGTGATCGAGGAGGAAAGAATTGAGTGTGACTTTGCCTTGCGAAGGTCTTTTGATATCTTCTACGATGAAAAAGTCGCCCATGAAGTCAGAATATCTCTCGGTCAATATAGCAGCATGTCATATTCTAAGCAGATTGACATTGTTACCGATTCATACCTCGAACAGGTATGATCAACATTTTCCTAGCCTTTAATGCCACCTTTACTTAATGCTTATGAACACCCAAAAGCACCACTCTAATAATCACGGCAGATTACTCGAGTAAAAGGCGCAAAAGGTGCCATAAGTGTGCCAGCATGCTCATTTTGGCCATATAAGCTCGTTTGCGGCCTCCTTAAGGTTGCACTTTCCAAGGGGCTTAACCTGCAGACAAACACATACGTAAAGTCAGTCTCATCACAGCCTCTAAGAGATGGTTTCTCTGAAGTCGAAACTTCCCGTGGAATCATTAAAGCACGAAAGATCTTGTTCGCAACCAATGGATACACGAGTGCCATTTCGCCAATATATGAAAATATTATCGTTCCTTACAAGGGGATCTGTTCCCAGACAGTGGTGAAGGACCAGGATGTAGTTCCAAATTTGTCAAATACATACAACCTTCACAATACCTCGGGAAATGCTGAATATATGAATCCAAGACCAGATGGAAGCATCATTCTTGGAGGAGGGAAAGACACTTTCAAACATGATTATGATTTGTATTGGAACAATCATGATGACAGCACCCTCATTGAACCTGCTGAACACTACTTTGACAACTACATCTCAGATAGATTCGTGGATTATAACTGTCGTGATACGTCTGTTGACACTATTTGGAGTGGGAGTAAGTGCTGTCCTAAGCTATTTTAATTATCAATACCTGCTGACAATCAATGTTTGTATTAGTAATGGGACAGACATTTGACGAAATGCCACATGTAGGGACGATACCAGGAAAGCAGAATCAATTCATCATGGCAGGTTTCAATGGAGGAGGGATGGCGCTAATATTTCTGATTGGAAAGGCCATGGCAATTATGATCCAAGAGAATATTCCATTTGAAGAGACGGGTCTTCCCAGACAATTCAAAACCACTACAGAAAGACTGAAAAGCGCACGAAGAGATGCTTCAAATGTTTAATGTTATGTATTAAATCTAAGATCCTTTAATATCTTACTGGACAGCTTGCTTGCTATTAATGCTCTAGAGGTTTAAAGCAAGCTTTGATATTTGATCCAACAGTAGTTTGTTTTACGGAATGCCACAATCTTATGCGATTGTGCTTCAGGCTTGAGGTAACTAGTTGTGACAGTTTGCAAGGCTTTAGCCACCCAAACGCAGCTTTACTATTATTCGGTTGGTAAACTATAAGGACTAGGAATTGGAGTAGCTTACCACTAGGCTACACGGGGGGAAAAGGGTAGAAAGTTTCCCACACAGCTAGTTCCAAGTTAATAAACTAAAGCGGCTTTAGAAGCTCAATAAAGATCTTGCTAAGTATCGCGGTTGAATTTCAAATAATGTTAATCGTTATATTCGGCCATCTAGCTTCAGAGTCTCGTCTAGTATCTACCCTCACTACGCTGAATTGTTTTACAAGCTAGTCTTGTCTTGAGAGACTAGTCCTAGAGGCTGGGTAGGTTGATTATCAATTTCTATAATAAATTTTACTTGTGCAAGATTAATCCCTTGTAGTCCTGCATATAGTGTCGAACATATCACAGACCGGTTAAGGGAGTAATAGTTCGCATAACAATCCAGCACTCAAGAACTAACACTGCCGGTATGATATTCAGATAGGAAAAATTGTTAGATACGAGTGTATGGGTACCGAGGTCTAATTCACGTTGGATATGGGGCGAATGGTTCGTACATGGAAACGACTATCAAAATAATCATGAAGTCTAGATTTTGTCTAGGATTTGAAGATATGAACCATTTCACGAGAGTTAATAGCTAGTAAGAAGCCTTTGGATATTGTTTTCTTGGTTGTAAATTGGCATGAAGTTCTCCCGTTATTCATCCCGACTGACAGCAATAACAACACCTCTTTTACTTTCGACCGTCATAGTAACGGACTCAACATACTCAAAAACCTCGTCCTTGTTTACGAGCAACTTGAAATCCTGTGCGAACCTTACCAGCAGATACGCTAACTGGAGCAAAACCATATTCTGAGCCGGACACATTCGAACTCCTCCTAGAAATGGTTCATATTGCCACTTAGCTTCCCAGAGTGGTCGATGGGGATCCAACCAGCGACCAGGTCTGAATTTATCGGCATCAGGTCCCCATATATTGGGGTCGCGTTGCACGGTATACACATCCATCTCCACGAAGATTCCTTTTGGGACGAAGATCGGAGATTGGCCATCTGATCCACCTCCATTTGGTAGAACAGTGTCTTGCAATGCTGTCTTACCTAAGCGTGAGGCAGCGGGATGCAGTCGAAGGGACTCGTTGATGATTGCTTTCGTAACTTTTAAGGACCGCAGATATTCGAAGGTCAAAGCCTGGCCTGGCTTAATAGCTTCTACTTCTGCTTTGAGGCTTGCCCACTCCAGAGGGTGTCGTGCAAGTTCGAAAATTGCATCTGCGAATCCAATGGCTGCGGTGTCCCTGGCGGGGAAGAAAACATTCAGGATTTGCATCCGAAGATCATAGGGGTCTTGCGTTTGCTTTGCCATTTCCTCAAGGAGAACATATCTCTTTGGACTGTCGGTCTCTTTCTCTGGGCTCCGATTCTTTTCGAGGGCTCGTTCTACGCGGACGTCTACAAATGCATGGACTTTTGCGTATGCTTTCTTCCACCAAGGATCCAAGTAGAGTAGCCATCGAAAAGGACCTACTATCAGGATCAATGCAAGGCCCAGCAGAGAGCGGTCGAATGCATGCATGAACTCTTCCGTCTCGAGTGGTGTTTCTGAGTTCATGCACTCGGTCGATTCACCGAAAAGGAATTCCGTCGACGTGTCCAGAAACTAGACAAACAGCTTTTAGTTCAAGTTCTGTTGTATAATACTTCTGAGTGTACGAACTAGCTTCTTAGATAAGGCGAGCATGTCAAACGCTTCTCCATTCTTAGGTATCAAATCCAAGAATCTGGCGACATGGCGTTCAAAATTCTCGAGATCAGCTATTTCAGCCCTAGCAAAGGTCGGTCTGACAAGAGCCCTCGAGTACTTCCAAAATTCACCATCCTCAGTGAATATTCCACGGCCAAGAAAAGGAAGACCAATGCCTCCTCTCATAGGAGCGATGCCAAAATCGTTGAACTTCGACGTACAGATGGCCTGGATATTCTCCGGCGACGATGTTTGCAACTGTGTCTCGAATGACTTCATCAAAAACGTCGGTCCATATCTTTTGTGCAATGCTCGATATGCTTCTGATAGATGACCTGCAAAATCAGCCTTTCGGACTGAGATGAAGGTGTCAAGACCGAAGATCGGATCCCAGCTCGATACCCGAGAGACGGATTTGCAGCCATAGCGGCGTTCGGCTTTCCTGATACGTAGTTTCTGGCTCAAAAAGGTGAATAGAAGGGAAGTGCCATATATTGCGGCTAGAGAGATTACGAGCTGAGTGATCGAGATTGACATGATCTCGTTTTGCCTTTGGGGGGTGTAGTATAGTCCACAGCCGTTCCTTGGCTACGACTCTAATTCTGATACCACTGATGTTGGTGTAGGTGGTGAAATAAATCTGGGGAGGTTGGTTGTTGGTGTGTTTTGGATTCGGGCAACTTTTCGGAATTGATTCGGAATTTACGACAACGTACTGTGTTGGGTTTTACTAAACACGCTGCGCCCCCCATGCAGCACATCCATATCCTTGGAGCAGGAGCACCGGCTAAATCCAACCGGATGCCGGATTCACATATACAGGAGATACAGTATATTGGTAATACGGCTTGGAATTGTAAATATGCACATATTGATTTTAGTGACCGGGCTGACAAATCTGAGTATCAGTTTGGGTATTCCAGTAGGTAGGTGGCACAATCCAACCACTGGATTTTCGTATCCTCATCACTGCTGATAATGACGAGCAAAATCTCTAGGAAGAAGGTGTGCGAGTGCTGGGGTTATATCCAGTTGACGGCTATGTGCACGGTTTTTCTCTGGTCGCTCGTCTTAGTTTTTATATGCCATTAAGAGACCACTTCTTCCTCATCTTTGTCTCTTCTCACCTGAAATCTTCCATTAATCTCACTTCTAAACATAATCGTCATTTAATCATCAAGGTTACAACATTGATTTGAAACTTAGTAATGGCAGTCGATTCCTCATCGGAGTGCGAGCCATTTCTGGGGAAGGACACCACAAATGCACGCACAGAGTATGAACGAAAGAATTCGACTTATCGCTCTTCTTCCACAAATAAATTGATGATCAAAGCTCTAGTTCTAATCACCATAGCTTCCAGCTTTGGCAACTTTCTCTGGGCTATCCGAACACTGCGGGACAACGATCTGTCATGTAGGTGTCCCACCTCGCCGTCGTCACATGAGAAGAGTCTATATGCAGGTCTTGATTACGACATACCTATACCATTCCGTGATGGTTTGATTTTCTCTCTCAAGAACCGCTCATTGTCAGACGCAGCATGGGAGAACTGGGTGGTTGATCCCGGCATCGTGGCTTTACCACACGACTAGATCAAAGTGGATGTTGCCACGGGCACAGAAATGGCCCTGGGATGAAGACCAAGGTATTTATTTATTAAACGGCTTTCACAACCTCCACTGTTTGGTAAGTTGAACAACGAAAAGTATTAATCCTTCTCAACACCCGCTAATCCCATACTAGCGACTCACCCGAGCCTCCTTGGTTTCCGGTGCTTCTGGCAGTCAAGATCCTGCTGCCTCACACTATTATGCAGGAGCACTTGAACATAACCTTCATTGCATTGATTCTTTGTGCCAATATGTAATGTGTTATGCTGATGACACGCCTCGTAGTCTGGCTACTCTAAAAAGGAGACATCTAGGGTCATGCAGACACGCATGTGTTGATCTTTGGACAAGTTAGAGGCCTGGGCAAAGGTCATACGGCTTGTTACAGAGACGTGGACAGAGATGTCCAAGGATTTCCTATGATTGAGAAACTTAAAGTTTTGTCCTCTGGGGTATGGTTTTGATGCAACTGGAAGCCCTATGCTGCCTTGGGATACGGGAAGTGGTATTTTCAGGTCAGGTGAAGAATAGATAAGTAGGAAGGGAAGTTAAAGAATGAGATAGTTTGGAGATAAAAGAGCGAGTGAACAATGTTGAAGGATAATTGAATGAGAAAATCTGTTGCCAAAGAGAGCCTTTCGAACTACTGTATGTGACAAAAGAAATGAATCTAGTCTCAAGTGAAGTGGCTTTAACTCGACTTGGGTAGTCTTTAGCTCAGGTTGACTATCTTCCTTGAATATTTTCAAACTGCGTGAAGTTTGGTGGCATTAAGTTTTGCACTTGTTTTGGTGTAGAGCTGTTTAAATACGTGAAACTGCATGGTAAACAAGCGCCGTTGTTAGATAAATTCCTCTGTAAATCGTACCCAACCCTACAGCTATTTCCCTTGAGAAGTTGTAGTGTCACGAAAGTCAGATTTTTAAATGGGGTGAGTGGACGACTATTGAGGAAATGAGATTTTTGGAATTTTTTAAGCACAACTAAAAATGAGTAAATGAATGTTGACCTGTCGATCAAACTTGTAGTTCGTGGCAGGGAGACTGCAATCTTTGTGGGACACAGTGTATTCAAGCTAACTGTATAGCTGCTCGTGCGCTGTCCGAGTTTTAGAGTAGAATGTATAGCTAATTGAAGTGATGGGGTTTAACTTTAATTCTAACCTCTAACATCTAGATGTTTAGGGATTTAAAAGAAAAAAAAGACTATAGAGTTAGTAAAGGGTTAATGATAAGAAAGAGTGAATAGGGAAGAAGGAATAAATTGATTGATAGATAGAAGACGAACACAGGAACGTTGTCGAGACTAGTAATTTGCTGCTTAGATATTGCACATCATTTATTTGACAGAAGCAATTGGCGTTGGAGACTCTTTTGCCTTGATACACATAGTCGATAGCCCTATTAATGTCGTGTGACCCTTTAATAACTTGTTATTGTGCTTGACCTAGTGAAAAGAACGTTGACAGAACTATGAATTTCATTGCTTATAACCCTTCCATGCTAGTCTCTCGTGCTTGAAGACTCGCAATTAACATAAAATAGTAAGTGAGAGTTTCATACGCCTATTCGACATTTGCGGCGATTACTTTCGAGCGAGAGTGTAAGCTCGGTCCGGTTCTGCCAGTCGATCTTCTTGGACCGGCAGGACCGGGCAAAATCCAATGTACACCACACTTGGAACAGACAACGACCAGAGTGCTGGCAGAGACTGTATAAATTGCCTCCTCTGACCGGATAAAAGTGAGCAGAATTTTGAAATAGCGTTCACCTTTCCATTGATTGAGCTAACAGCAGATTAAATAGCTATTGCAAGATTTGCTCTTCCCAGCTCACTGCGCTATATTCTGCACAATAGACAAAATCTGCGACCCAAGTTTGTCTAATCTCGCCCCGCATTGCCATCATCCTGAGGCAAAAGGGTGATACAAAATCGAATAATACCCTGAAGCAGGGGCCTAAGGATTAGTAAATGTAATTTGTTTCCACTAAGGTGTGCATATTTAGTTGGTCAGGTTTACGCAACACTGAAGTGATGAGGAGAGTGCTTCACTCGGGCTGTATCAAATACAGCTGCGATAACTACTGCGCTCTCTTTGAGATAAAGAAATTGTTCTTTTAAAACTCATTTTTATATAATCGGAAAATATTCCATGTCATCAAATACAACTCTAACTGGCCTGGACAGTCACCGATGCCCCAGTCAGACCACTTGAGGCAGCACTGATAGTGAGGTTGCCAACAGCGCCGACGTTGCTGCGGATAATTGCAAGTGCAAGACCGCTGAAAGCCTTGCGCGTCAAGCTGGAGAACACAGTGAAGTCGGCGGGATCTCCGTTGTCGGTTGTAGAGATCAGTCCTGGGCCAGTAATGGAGAAACTGATCGAGTTGCTAGCCCTTGGAACGGTATCGCCCTTTGCGTCGACGACGGTGGCTGTAATGAAGGATAGATCAAGCCCATCACCCTTAATGTTGGAGCGATCGGCCGAGAGAACGAGTTTGGTAGCATTGCCAACAGTCCTCTTGGTATCAGTTGCCCATTCCTGGCCGTTCTTATAGGTAATAACCTTGAGATCGCCGGGCTGGTACACGACGCTGTCCCATCGGAAGC
>Ga0247812_10001422_pt1 | contig 13594 bp, 14 predicted proteins | sample UWRJL149409B1_FD_178011 | JGI IMG/M metagenome (GOLD analysis project Ga0247812, IMG submission 178011) | Plant litter microbial communities from Arlington Agricultural Research Station in Wisconsin, United States - UWRJ-L149-409B-1 | ecosystem: Environmental > Terrestrial > Plant litter >...
CTTTCCTTTCGAAACTTGCCTAGCGACTTTAGAGTAGATACCCTCACCACCAACTAACATTTCCCCCTCGATAGATTTCGATCCGTCTGCAAAGATAGCTCGGACACCAGATGATGTCAATTCGTAACTGACAACAGGGTGAGACCATTGAACGAAAGGTTCGCATCCTTCCATGAACAGTTTCCGCATGTCACCCCTTGAGATCCCAACAATCTTTCCATCGCGAGATGATAGGGTTTCCATCAATGCTTTCACCTTTTTCTTTTCCGCTATCTCTTCACGAGATTCCTCCTTAGCCCCCTCGACGATAACCTCCCCCGTGGAAGCATCAATTGAAGCGAACCCACCACCCCCAGTCTTGCCACATGTGTCCCAAAACTTTTTGAATCCTTCTGGTCCAAGGACGGTCTCAATTGCATCTAGTCCGTCGGCTGAAAGCCGGAGCCGGTATCCCTGTGCTCGGAAGGAGAAGGAGCTGTCACGCTCGAAGATTATGAAGGGTATCTTTGAGCGGAGAAGGGATTGGCCTAGTAGTAAGGAACATAGACCAGCGCCTGCGATAAGGATCGGTTTCTGAGTGCTTGTTGCCATGATTGTGGGACAAATGTGAAATCCCGGGTATAGAATGAGCAGGGACTATGAAGTTATACTTGTTTGAAAGATGCCTAGTTGTCTTATGAAACGTGCGTATTCTGCCTTTGGTACTGATACACCGAATTCCTGTCGTGTATTTAAACCAAGATGACAAATCCAGTACCCAACCCGCTCGGGAGATGATGAAGCAAGTCTGTACGGCAGTACACAAAATGATGTGTAATCCCGAAGGTTAAGTGATTCAACGCTAGAATAGCAGATTTGGCGGAGAGCGGCTTTTGTTTTTGGCGCATATGATTTGTACACCAAAGTGTATCAGAATAAGAATTCATAATCATAACAAATTCATTTGTCATTCCCACCTTTTGTCATTCATAATATCTAGAAAGGAAGGAATTATGTCACGTGGAGTTGCTGACAGATTGGACTAGTCACATGACTAGACCTTTAAGCTCTCCTCGCTGTACCACAACTAAATGCTTTGTGTTCTAACTTAACCCAGCCTGAAGCAAAATGTTAACATTATAAAATATTACCCAACTATAGTTGACAGCGTTTATAATTGACGGTATGTACAATGAAAGCAGGCGGTAGCGCATATTCTCCCAGTGGCTCCTACGTGCCTGACGAAGTCATTCTATTCGCGCCGCTGATTTACAACTTTCCATTTACAAATGGATTGCATCGTCCATATCCAGTCTGACAATTAGCACCGAAGCAGTAATCAGCTGTGGTGCCGCTTTAAAAAAAAAATTAGTCAAAGTGTAAACCAAAAACTCACCCAAAGCTCAGAACTTACCAGAAACCGCTTGTCGAGCAGCATTGCCCATCAAGTGGTCCACCAGCACAAGTATAATTCCCATTCGTAGCTCCACACTCTCCGGTCAGCGATGGAACGCTTCCCTTTAAACAAGTCCCAAAAGCTGACTTGCAACCTTGAGCACAATAAGCTACTGTCGATCCACAGAAGCCGCTTGAGGAGCAACAAGTTCCAAAAGTGCTGCCAGTGCAAGTATATCCATTTGTACCGCCACAGGTACCATCGGAGGATATTCCAGCTCGAGTAATGAGGATTGGTGTAGTATCAACTGTCGGAAGGCTTTGGGTCAAGCAGGACCAAAGCCCAAGGATTGTAGTGACTGCGAACAACATGTTGGGAATAATGAATTTGAGTTGTAAGTGTGTAAGAACCAAAAGAGGTGGCAGTTTTTGCTTTGTCTATCGATGTGTTGAAGATGGGAATCTAAATTGAAGCCGAGGAAGTCTCGGTGTTTATATACATAATAGTTGAGACAAACCGCGGAAAAGATATCCCTGATTCAAATTTCACATTTCATTATCATCAGAGTGAACTTTGCTAGCGCCTTATTTCCAAAGATCTTACAGTTACAACCATGACTGCAGGGTAAGATAGGTCCAGATCTCATAAGTCATTTCGTCTTCAAAAAGTCCTGGTGCTACCCTCGCGGGTTGAAAGTATGTCGGCTTATATCAAGGCTTATCCAACCAATCTTCATTCGGAAAACTTTAGTGATCCACATTACAGCCTTTACTCTAGTTCTTGAACTTCAAAGTGACCATGCAGCCTTCTTCCATGTGTTGGAACGTCAGCATTGTTTACCAGCTCGTATGAGGAATATTGGATGTACGCGGGAACTTTGTGAGCGCACATGTGCGGTTATGTAACAATTACATACTAAATTATTTGAGTTGCCAAATCTAATCTGAAGCATCGTAATCCTCAAAGTCGAAATTTTCCATTTGGTCGCTTACATTTGGTCAGCTTTGAATTTTCATTGGCTCATTCGTCTAGCTTATTGACCACTACTTGTTAATAACAAGCCAAGCATGTTTAAAATGACCCTCACTATCCACCTTTGCATGTGTGAGCCAGCTTGTGGGGCTCTCGAGTGATAATTATATAACTCATAATCATCTTACAAAAGAATAATAATATCGAGCCGAATTGAGACCTGTGTTGCATATTATGGTCTATTTTGTGTAAAGAGCTTAGATTACCAATCAATAATGTCATCATAGCACCTTCTTTCTCACAAGCCACTCGTGAGGTTGACCTCAAATGCAGACAGAATCATACATGCTTGATACTCCCAGCTATGACAATACATTAGTTTCCAGCACTAACCATAATTGACAAGGTGAACCGATATGATAAAGTGATCTTAAAAATCTTATAGATATTTGAGTGTGATATTATACCCCAAGAAATAGAGAAAGAAACAATCATCTTCACCTCCAGCTTTTCCTGCCCCTGAATATCTCTCGCTTATTTGGTTCCCCTGAACATGTGAGCTAAGTCTTAGTGTGTTAATATTTAAGATTCGTAAAATGGTGACCTTCACAAAGTTCAATCTTAATTGAACAACTCTTCTGGCAATTTTTACCAGGGAAAGGAGTGTCACGCCTGATACATCCATTCAAAATGCAATCGACACGACGAAAATTATAGAAACAGTTTTGGCTTAACTCAAGAAGTGTTAGAGAAGAAGAAAAATTAACATCTAGCTTATACAGGTAACTGTCCAGTATGAACTCAAACTCCAGTAAGCAGGTATATGGTATCATAGTTTCGACTCTACAGGCTTTGATTCCTCTCCAACCCTAGCCAATATCCAATCCGCAACGTCCTTAGTATAAATAACCCTCGTCTCAGGCGTGTCGGCGTGAAGTTGGTGAAACCATCCTTCGTAGGTTTTAAACTCTTTATCTTCAACATCCACTTGCTGATCAAACCACTTTTTACTGGCATTGTAACAAGTTCCCTGATCTGCCGTGCCATGTCCCAGCCATATACTCTTAACACCTTTATTTAGTTTAGTTTTGCCAGTGTTAATAGCCATAGTTCTGTCAAGCATCCCAGATGCACCTTCTAGCGTCGCTGTGCCGTGAAGCAATTCGTCCGTGTATAGTGATTTGACCACCTCTGGGTCTCGAGTCAATTTTTCAGGTAGAAGAGGATTTAACATCTGTTTATGTGGCAATAACTTTCCAACTAGCCTCCCAAGGTATATCTTCAACGCCGCAGGCTTCGAATCTGGTGTGAAATCGACAAATGGGCTCTCCAGCATCCACCCTCTGATCTGGGATGTAAGATCTGCATATAACGGATCCGAGGCCAGCATTATAATTTCACCCCCGCCCATGCTATGGCCAAGCAGGAATACGGGAACGGAAGATGGCAATTGGGATTTGATCACTGATGCAATATCTGAGAGGACCAGAGACGTTGGGCCAGTCTTTCCTTTGTCCGCCGGCACCTTGACGGATCTTCCCCAACCACGTTGGTCGAAAGCGTGGGTTTCGATACCGCGGGATGCGAGGGTTGAAAAGGTTTCATAGTAGCAGTTTATATGGTCATTGAAGCCGTGAACAAAAATCAATTTCGCTTTCAAAGGTCCTTCGGGCTAGGAATGTCAGCTTGATGCCGAAAGAGAGCTAGTTGCGACCTGCCTTCCATGTTTTGGTGTAAAGGGAAACATCTCCTATCTGATAGGTTCCTTCGACTTCAGTGGACATTTTGAGATAGTGAGTATCTGCGGAACCTCGAATAGTCAGGAATTATATCGAAGTTACATAGAAATGGGGAGCGGCTTGACAATGGCTAGTTGAGGAGGCCGCAGACAACGAAGCTATTGCGGCCTGAGGCAAAGATACACTCGCTCGTGCATGTGAATTCTCCACATGAGCTTTACCTTTCGCGAAAATTTATTCAATGCCATCCTCACTCAAGCAACTCAAACCACCTACTGCACGCCAATTGCTTCATTGCAATAACATTCCATCTTCAAGATGTAGAAATATCCGGCAGTTGTCTTCGGCGACAACAATCAAAGGTAGGCATCCGTTTTCCAATTTGTTGATTTCCCCAGTTAATTGTTTCAGAAAATGACATCGTTCTCCTCAGTTATACCGGAAAGAATAGAGATACCACTCCTCTTCTTACGAAACCCTTGTCGTCTAGTACGACGATAAGCATCCATAAAGGCAAGATCAAGGGATCTGATATAATTGGGAAACGAGTACGGGATACAGTAGAATCTTTGGATAGACGGCTCAAGCTTCGTATCAATCGACCTACGCTCGCACAATACTCAGATTTGTCTCCGCGGATAGTAACCCCGGTGAGTCTACCTGTTGAAGCACTTTCTTACTTGTTCAAACCTGCAAAGTGATGAGAGAATCAAAAGATTATCATAGACCTGTTCTTATGTTATTTATAACGATGAGGATTATCTTGGAGACCTTCTGAATTGCATATATCCACATACTAGTTTAAATTACTTGTGTACTGGACTCTACTGACAATATGTGGTTAGATATATTCCCAGGATGCTAGTCTCATAGTCTCTCTCCTCGATCTAAATCCAATCAAACCATCACTATTGCAGACAGCGAGGTCTCGTCTTTCGGGGAAGGCTTTGGCAGAAGTTGAAAAACAACTGCCAGGAGAACCGGAAACGGATGACAAACTGGAGATATTTGAAGCTGGAACGGGGCATGGAGCGTTGACTCTGTTTCTCGCTCGCGCAATACATGCAGCAAATCCTCCCGCCCCACCGATACCTCCTCTACGCCGCCGTTCTTGGAGGGCGGAAACAGCCGTAGCTGAAAGTGATGCTACTCAGGAAAGGGAAGCAGAATCTGTGTCACCAGCTGTTGAAAAGATCGAAGTCACGAAGGACGTTGTACTCACTGAGGACAAGCCGGATGGCGCTGTGGGCAAGACTTGGGAGGCATTTTTAAGCATACTAAAAGGAACCTCACAAACTAAAGGGCCAGAGAAGCAAGAAGGAAACGAGGAGAATCCGCGTTGGACCATGGGTCGTGAAGCACAAGGGATCAGGGAGCCAGAACCGGCCGAGGAAATCTTACGTCTACAACAGGAAGAAGCGTACGAGCGATATCTTCCTCACCGACGAGCTATTATCCAGACCCTGGATATTTCACCTGATCACTCTAACCACGCCCGCAACTCAATACGAAACTTCAAAGGGGGGATCTATTTTCCCTCCATCGATTTCCACATCGGTACCATTCCTGAGTATCTGTCAGGGCGCCTTGCTGCTTCCAAAGGTTCTCCATTTTTCTCGCATGCTATTTTGGATCTACCCCGTACACATCATTATCTTGATATCGTGAGCCAGAGCTTACGGCCGGACGGTGTGTTGATTACATGGAATCCAAGCTTGACGCAAATCATACAATGCGTGCATGAGGTGCGGAAACAGCGTCTTCCATTATTTCTGGAAAGCGTTTTGGAAGTAGGACGGGGAGCTGGAGTTGGAGGACGGGAATGGGATGTTAGAGCCGTCCTCCCTAGAGATGTTGAGAAGAAGAGAAAGGAGGCCGAAGTGAAAGCACAAGCACATGAGTCCACTGACGGGGAAAGTGATGGGGAGGGCTCGGTGGAGGCACCATCTGATGAGGGGTGGGAAATGATCTGTCGGCCAAGGGTTGGAGTGAGAGTGGAAGGAGGAGGGTTTATTGGGGTTTGGAAACGAATGGATGTATAAAATGATAGCTACTCTTGTACTATTACTTGTACTGTTACTTGTACTATTACCTGCACTACTTCTTACACAATAATAAACACCATGTATCAAAAGTCACCCAACGTCGCTGGCTTCTCGAATTATCTACTCCTTTTGAGGCAGCGTTTCTTCCCTTCCTCCCTTCCTCCCTTCTTCTCTTCTTCTCGCTCCCCTCTTGCCAACGCCCTCTAACGCCTTCAGAAAGCTACAGTCCAGAACACGTGAAACAGACACACCAGCGTCTCTCCTCTCCTCTCCTCTCTCTCCTCCGTACATCTTCTTCCAAGTGTCTCTCGATTCCATTGCTGCCCAACGCATAGCCACCCAAGTGTCATTGCCCCATCGCCCCATCAGACCAGACCAGTCCATCTCCTTAGCACATACGAGGTATCATTAGCACGAAAAGAACAATCAGTTTCCTCCTGAGGGCTTGTTCACTTTTTCTGCTTTGCAAGAGAAAAGACCCCAGCCACCCGACCCCCTGGTTCGCCTTCTTGGGAAAGACAGGAGAGTGGTTAGAGTGGTGGAAACTACCTGGTTTTCGTGCAGAAGTGTTCGCCTTACTTTGAGAACACGCCCTATGAGAGGAAAGTTCTATGGGATGGGACAGATATCTATCGTATTTAAATCAACTAATAAGATGGATAGGTTGATTGATTCGTCGTTTATTTCTTTTACCCAGATATGTGTGAACAATATGTAGATACCTATGTATGTATGGGGTGTACAGTACATGGCATATACCCACCCAACCGTCACTACACGTCAACTGTAACTGTTTAGATCCATATGGAACTTTGGATGGTTGGATGGATGGATGCTAGTTAATTCATCATTGGGAACTAGAACTGGGAATTTAGAACAGAGCAAAAAGCTTGGACTAAGTAGGTGAGTTGAGTTGAGTGAGCTGGCAGAGGTCTAGACCCCCTTTCCCCCTTCTCCCAGCTTCCTGGGTAAAACCCTCCTTGAAGGTTGGTTTATGATGGTCGGATTCATAAATATCAATAGATATACGTTACACTTTCGTTATACGTGCAGTACTGCATATCTAATCTAATATATTCCACCAAACCTAAACGCGTTCTATTGTCATCTACTTCTTTCCCTTCCTTCCCTTTGCCTGCATAGATTTCCCACTTCTTCCTAGGTGCGCCATCTGACAAAGCCATAACCATAACCATAACCACATGCTCTTTTGCTCTTTTGCTCTTTCTTTTCTCTTTTCTCTTTTCGTATTTCGTAACCAACCAACCCAAAACAAACACCACGGGATTTCAGCCTCAAATACCCTGGATCTTCCCTTTCCATTAATACAGGTGCTGTGCCCTTTTCCCACCTCGTCTTGTCTCGTCTTCCGTCACAACCTTCCAAAACCAAAACCAAAGAGAAAGGAAAGGAAAGGCTGCACTGCACTGCACTGCACTGCAAAAGCCACACCAACCCCGCACCATGCCCTGCCCTGCCCTGCCCCTCGCTTGAAGGATACATGTATATATGTATGGGTGGAAGGATGTATGATGATGGGTGATGTGTGAGACGAGATGTGAAATGACATGCAGGGAAAAATGTCCGCTCCCTCTCTTACCTCTAAGCGCCGAGCGTGGACCACTTATATCTATCTAGCTGTAGACAGACGCTTTCCTTTTACTCTGTATTTTATATTTATATACAGCTACAGTTAGGGTTAGGTTAATACTGAGACTGAGATTTAAGGCCCCCAACTAGTATTTATAAAAGGAGATGGATGTGACAATATTTAGAACACTACGGGATAGCATCACCTTTTTAGTTAGTTACGTGCGTGGATTGAGTGAGACAATCATTCTTTTGGGATTAGTTGATTATTTTAAATTGATAAATATGGAAGATCTTCTGGGGGTGATGGAAAGAGTCCAAGATCTCCCCCATTCCCCCCCTTCTCATTATTTTATATCGAGAATTGTGATCTCCCTCTCTCCGAGCGTTAGCTACAGATATAGGAGCAATGGAGTAATAGTTGCAGGATTGAAAACTGCAACCAACCATTCAGAAGGCGTAAATAGAAGTTTGCGATATCTGAAAGGGGAGGAAGGAAAATGGAAAAGAGACGAAGGAACACACTATGGATGATGAAAAGGAAGAGCCTCGTGACCTCGATGCATTACTGCAACGCATCCCCCCTTTCATCCCCCCTTTTAGTTTTACTTTACATCTGAGGTACATATTGTACATACATGTACATGGTGTTTTGTGTTTTCTTGACTGCTTTTTGACCCGTAACCGCATTGCATTGTGTTAACTTAATAATGGGAAACGTGGGCCGCCCTGGTTCCTGAGAATCTAGAAGCACCCCTTTTTGAACATCGGGACAACCATGCTTACGAAAAGTACTACTTTGCAAATACTGTAAGTCATCATGTATGACTTGATTTCCCTGGGCAGAGACACGGAGCACGGGAGCATGTCCGTATGGTGGGAAGTCGTTGGGAGGCAAGGCAAGTACAGTATAGGACCGGAGGAGTGGGAGTGGAAGTGGGGGACGAGAGTCGATGTAATAGGTAGAGCGAGGGATGAGGTATTTTATATAATCAACCTGAGGCAAAGCGAAAGGATGGGACTTTGACAACGTATTGTTACATGATAGGTGAGAGTCAGTCAAAGTGCAAGAATGAATGGTACTTGACCAGGTACTGTATCTAGCCCATGGTAGTTTTGTATGTAAGTGTCCCGCATCCAAGTAATACTACTTACTGTAGATACAATATAACCGAGACAACCTATCGAATCGGCAACCGCTTCTCAAAACTCAATGCGGCCGGTGGATCGTGAGTATCCATACAGTGTATGTGTGTGTACGAAAGTCAGCCATTATGGTGGTGCATACAGGAGTATGATGGTTAGATATAGTAAGGAAATAAGTCCGTCAAGTTAGTCAAGTAATAATAAGTCAAGTAATAATCAGTCAAGTACTAAGTCAAGTAAGTCCTTGGTACAAGCTAAACCTGCAGATCAAATCAAAAAGCGTCACAGCCGCGCCTGGCGGATTTTGACAGGCCGTCCCATGTGCGCTTTCGCAACGATCGATATCACAACTCGTGGCATAGCTCGCATGGGCTCACGGCGTCGGACGACTAGCATTCAGCTAATAGTGCTAGTGTCTGGTGTCGTTATTTATGATCTGCCGTACCGACATCTGCCTCTATGCCCTATTCGGCTGCGGACTGGCGGTGTTTGGCGTCCAGCGAGCTGAAGCATTCGTGTGACGAGGCAGATTCACTGATGGGGTTTCGTAGTTGTTCGGGGTGCTTACGAAAGGAAAAGACTACGATGCTGTACAGTATAAGTACGGATCGCGTATAGTGGTTCTGTAGCTATGGTATAGTCGGTTCCCACTGTGGAGTGGTGGGGTGGCTTTGTTGATGACAGCTGGATCCTGGATACTGGACTATATCGATCTGGTACGGGGTAGTATCTAGTCATGGAAGGATGACTTATTGGATTTTCATTTCACCTCAGGTGATTCCCATCCAGTGTTTGATAGGTTTTTCTTCATAGGTCGTGGAATGCAAAAGTCTTTTGGTTATCGACGAATAGATGCTCATCATCATCATCAGCATCTCATCGATTGACTTGGAATCAATCGCTCTCTCCCAAAGAAAGACCACCGCAAATGGCGGAATACCCTCACCAAGTCTGACTTTGCCTGACTTGACTGGTTAAGACATGATGCCCACCACACCGCTGAAACCGCAGCGCCGATTCGCCAGGAACGGGGATAGGGAAAAAAGGCTTGTGTATCGAGCTGATTGGATCCTCTGAGCCATTGGCCTGCAGCAGCGCTGGTGCAGCTGGTGCAGCATGATATGATGGAGGTGGTCTGGATAGTCCTCCAGGGTTGAGTGGTCTCTTCCCGCCGACCGTTCGAGGGGTGCAGAAAGGCCGAGAGATAGATGTGCTGCTCTCTCCCCTCCTCCATCACCAGCCGCTCTCAGGGACGGAGTTGTTCCACCGGACGGGAGAAGAGGGTGTGCGTGCTGACAGCTGGTGTAACTTTTCCCTCCTGTACCTGTACCTGTCAAAGTGATAAGGCTGTTGCGTGCCGGTAAGGCTTCGTGATATATCACACTCGTCACGGCGGTAAAAGCTGGTGGGGATTATTGGTCTTGCGTCCATATAGATACTGTATGATATCAATGGAGCCGGATGCTGGGTTGGGTGGATAGGTAGATATAGCATTTCAGGCATCCAATCCATCCCATCCATCCCAGGCTACTATTGCAGTTTGTCTCGCAACTGCGTGCTTGCGTACCAGAATCGAAAAGAGACGTCTGCATGAGACCAAGCTGCACCTGCGGTAGATGATCCACCACGGTCTCTCGTGGGCTCTTTCTTGGGGCGCCGACAATACCAATAACCGTAACAGAAAGGAGGTCGAGTGCAACACGTCCGGTGGCCTTGTCTATAGCTATACATTATTGGCAGCAGCAGCAGTATATATCCGCCGTATGGGAATACGACAGGATTGATTCCAGGCCAGTGTTGTTGCGGCCGTGGGCCGGGACGGGGGCCTTTGTTTACATTTGACTGGATTGCGGTATACAACGTTGAGGAGAGGAGAGGAGAAGGTAGGTAGTTGAATTAGTTACTGGTATTGTTATTGTTTATTCGTTGATCTGTTCTGCTCTGTCCATCTGTACGGAGTTGCGGTACTCCCCATCTCTCACTCCCACTCCCACTCCCACTTCATTGCCCTCGATCCCGAACTGTTCATCCCACGTTGTGGACTTTTCCGATGAAAGTGTGGTGGCATAGAGCAGGATAGGATAGGATAGGATAGGATAATAGTCCCATATTCTCTGCATCAGTAAAAGCAGCTGATTTTTTTTGTGACGAATATGAATCTCCTCACTCACCCACCACCAGCCTCAGCCCATCCGCTCGATCTGTTGTTATATTCACTTTTTGTGACTTACCTACAACTTACTACTCGCTGCTACACTTTGCTACACTTTGCTATTCTCTGTTCATCCTTTCAATCCATACTCTCTCTATACGCTATATCCATATATATCATCCTCTCACTCACCTACATCTACTGGAGACAGATCAAGCTCCCCACAACCCCATCCATCCATCCATACATCCATACATCCATCAATCCCATATCCATCCATCAAACCACTGACGATTCTCTCTCTCTCTCTCTCCCTCTCCTCGCTTCCTTCCAATCCTTCCCGTAGCATTACATACGATCATACGTCCACCGCATCCATCGTCTCTCCGCTCCCAGTGGCCCATCCCCGTCTCCGGGATTGCGGCGTCAACAGATCTCGCAGGTGTAACGCCGACAAGGTTTCGATTTACATCCAACGCCCAACTCCAGAAGTATAATAATTAATACTTATCCTCGGATCCAATCCCTTTGAAGATCCTCAGCGTTGTTGGACTAGGTGTAGGTTCCGCCCAAACAATTATCAACAACTGCTTATTTCCCTCCACCCAACGCTCTCTCGATTTAAGTTCTCTTCTGTTGGTTCGATCCGATATATTCTGAGTGATTGTTGCAACCATATATACCTACTTTTCCCTACCCACCAACCAGGCAGATTTTACCTAATTTCCATCCGCTCTCGTTTATGGTTAAGCTTAAGTGCTGCATCAACGACTTCCAAGATTCAACCAACTCAGCCTCCAGTCCTGTCGAAGCAATCAAGTACAGGTATCAGGTATCAGGTATCCATCATCAAGCCTGCCTGTTCTCCTAGGCTGGCTCATCCATCTCTACACCGATCGATCATTTCAGGACGAGGCAGCGAGGCTACTCTCCACCAAGCCCCCCTTATATTCCCCGGATCAACATTGACGGCCGAAACCACTTATTCTTATTCTGATATTGCTTCACCGCCTCATTCGATCCATACTGTCAGAAACCTGCGTCTGGGACGAGTACAAGTACAAGAACGACTAGTACATCCATCTATCCATCCAAACACTCACTCAGGCCGACCACGCTCCCCACTCTCCCCCCCTTAATCCATAAGATCAATAATAATATCACACATCTTTCATCCGCTCAGGTGGGATCGATATCGTCGTCCTTCACCGTCCCCGGTCTTGTCGGCTTGGATTTCCCTACCCCCTTGGCTGGCGATACATTCACATTCACATTCGCAATTCACGTTTTCCAACCATCACAATTCATAATCACAATTCCCAATCACTCCCTCATCGTTGACTAAGGATTTCCAATATCTTTTCCAATAGCCTCGGAGAAGGCGAATAGATCTGTTGCCACACATCCACCGGCTGACGAAGAATCGCTGCTGCGCACTGCTGACTCAAAACATTCCCCCCAACCACCAGACCAAGACACTCCAAACACGCCCATACGCCGAGAAGTCGACACCAGACAATTTGATATCCTCTCTTCGCCTCCGCTGGTGCCATCGTATCCTATCCTATATCCTATATCCTATACTATACCATACGATCTACGGTAGTATAGGAGGATAGGAGGATAGTATCACCCCTACGCAACGTACTACGACTACCACTACTACGACTACTTACTACTATACTACTCGCCATCATTCGCACCCCTAGTTTTTTGAGTCGACTACGATTACGATTACGACTACTAACGACTAACGACTAAATCCGACTACTACCAGGAGCACCGGTTAGGTTACTACTACTGGATGCATGCGTGGCTCGTGGCTGGTTTGAAGATCCCTACCGTTACATACAACAAATACAGTAGTACTGTAGTACTTACTACTTACTACACAATCATCCAGTCCCGTCTGGTCCAGTCAGGTCCACTACGCTACGACGACCAGGAACGACGACCACAACAAAGCAATAAGTAGTGTATACTTACTATTACTGCTGCTACTGCTGCTACTATTACACTACTGAGAAGAGAGAGGAGCAGTAGTACCGTACCATCCTACCGTTACCAACTATTACTACTACTAGGAACTCAACTCTTGGTCTCACTCTTGGTCTCACTACCCTCACTCTGACACTCACATTCACTCACACTCACACTACTACTGGGTGGTCTCCTCCTCCTCCCGCCTAACCTAACCACCAACCCGTTACCAGCCACCAAAGCTATCACCAACCAACCAACCAACCATCAACCAACTGTCCGCCAACCAACCAACGTTCACTTCGCTTCGCTCACCCTGCGGCTCTGATTGGACTGGATATTCACGCCCGGAACCAGCCAGCCAAGCCGATTCATCCTTCCTCCCATTCTGTTACCGCGTCATCATCAATCATCCATCATCAGTCCAGCATCCATCGCCCACACTCACCACCAGTCAACCACACCTCCACCCCCAACCAACAGACAAGACCCAAAAAGAGAGGCGACCACACAGACGACCAGGGCCACCCCTGCCATTGACCACTGACCTGCTGGATCCACACCCGTGGCTTTGCACGTGACCATCCGGTTCCAT